>Ga0079999_11710_pt1 | contig 21044 bp, 19 predicted proteins | sample YelNats1bottleC1_FD_69202 | JGI IMG/M metagenome (GOLD analysis project Ga0079999, IMG submission 69202) | Hot spring thermophilic microbial communities from Obsidian Pool, Yellowstone National Park, USA - site 1 bottle C1 (SPADES assembly)... | ecosystem: Environmental > Aquatic > Thermal springs... | reverse complement strand
GATCCATTCAAGAGTGCACTTGAATGGATACCAGTAATTAACAACCTAATCACGTTCTACAACAACGTATCTGGACTATTCAAATAAAATTAGATACGAGGAGGATAGAGCAAATGGAATCAAAAGAACTCCAAAACATTGAAATGAACGATGAAATAACATTGAGCGACATAATCCAAATACTCAAAAGACGCAAATGGCTTTTAATTGCAACATTTGTCATCACAGTTGCACTAACTCTTGTCTACTTATTCTTCATCGCAACACCTACATACGAAATAATGGCAACGATAAAACTTCCAAAATCTTCCGGAATGAGCCTTTCTGGTGCGGCAGCACTCGTGCTGGGAGGTTCAACAACCTCTCCAGCTGTTGATGAACAGATAGAGATAATCAAGAGTAGAAAAGTTCTTGGGAATGTTGTAAAAGAGCTAAATTTACTGGATTACTTCAAAAGAAAGGCAAAGAATTCTGAAAAAGTTGAATTAACAGAAAACCAGGTTATTAAGAAGCTCTATAAAGACATAATAACTGCAACATCTAAAAAGAATACATCACTCATCAGCCTTACAGTCGCCCTTGACGACAAAGAACTTGCTTACAAAATCGCACAATCGGTTATAAAAAACTACATCGAGGTTTCAAAAGAGCTCAACAAGGATGAGAATTCGTACCTGTACGATTTTGTTAGGCAGCAACTACCTATAGTTGAAAAAGAACTTGCCAAAGTAGAAGCCAAGCTCCAGGAATTCCAAAAAACAAAATCGCTCATGCCAACGAAAGAAATAGAACAGTTGATCCAAAGCTACAGTGACATAACAAAACAAATTGTTGACACACAGCTTGCAATTCAATCGGCGGAGGCTCAAATAGCAGAGCTAAACAAAAGAATTTCAGAAGTAAAAGGACTGGCAAAAGCACAGTCATACACACCAACAAGTCCTCAACTTGAACAATTAAAAAAAGAACTATCACAACTCGAAGTTCAACGCAGTTCTTTACTTTTGAAATACACGGAAGAAGCAGAACCTGTGAAAGATGTTGAAAAACAAATAGAAATTGTCAAGAAAATGATAAATGACGAGCTTAACAGAATAACATCAGCAAAAGTTGAAGCTCAAGACCCGGTACTGAGTGAACTTTACGCTTCGCTTTCAAAAGCAATCACAGAAAAAGAAAGTCTAAAAGCTGCGCTCCAAGGACTTCAAAAGACAAAAAATGACCTTGACAACCAACTTTCAAAGTACCCAGAAATCCAACGTGAATATGTTGCCTTGCAAAGAGATTTCACTGTCAAACAACAGACATATACAGTTCTTAAAGCCAAGGAGGAAGAACTCCGTCTTTCAACAGCTGGAATGAACTTCAACGTCCCTGTTGTCGTTGACGAACCATATATTCCAGAAAAACCTGCCAAGCCGAATAAAAAACTCATGCTTGCAGTTGGCGGGGTTCTTGGTATCTTTCTTGGTATTCTTGTTGCCTTCTTACGAGAAGCAACAGACCAAAGAATTCTCGATAAATACCAGCTTACATCCATCACCGGAGTTATACCAACCGAATTCAAACTACCAATTGATAGTGCAAAGAACACTGAAGCAATGAAAGAGTTGTACGTAAAACTCTTTGGCAATAACTTTTCACATGAAAAATCAAACAAAACTGCCAAAATGATCCATATCACATCGGTAGGAAGAATAAATGAGAAAAATAGCATCAGCTACGAGCTTTCAAAATTTTTCTCCGCACTCGGTAAGAGAACCTTAATTATAGATACCACCGGTGATTTTAGTAATCTCGTCGATAAATCAAAAGCACTATCTTTTTCTCAATTCATTTCACAAAGCGACTTAGCTCAGTACAAGGACATGCTGTATTTTGTTATCAAGAGCAAAGATGATGAACCTTACGTATTTTTCAATGAAACCTTCTTAGAGAAGGTCAATTTACTTAAGGATACAATGGATGCAATAATGATAATTACACCAGACTCTGATTCTGCTGAAGCAAAGTATTTCGAAGATATCGCAAACAGTTCTGTTGTTGTTATAAAACCAAGCATTTCAGAAAAACCAAAGTTGCTCTTTGGTAGTTTATTAAAAAACGTCCACTTCGTTTGGATTGACAAGAAATAGAAAAATATTTGAAACTCGAGAGAAACATTAATGATTAAAAATGGTGATAAAATATTACTGATGAACGAAATACCATCAAATTAAGTCTAAACTAATGAAAAAAGTTAAATCTTTGGAATTGGGGGGGGTTTTTTGAGCCTGCAGTTTATAGCAAATTACGTCATTTTAGCAACATCTGGGTTACTTGTGACCAAAAACTACTATATGTCCCTTTTATACCCATTTTTAATTATCACAGCTTTGTATGCGTTTAGATTCTATGAATACTCAGACGACCTAAACGAAGCGCTCTCAAGAAGTATTTTTGGAATTACTATTGGTTCGCTCTTTCTTTTCGCATTCTGCAAGCTCTTTGATATACAATTTTGCACAAAAAAACTTGTGCTTATATTATTTATCTTCATTTTCATCCTTCCCCTTCTCAATTACATATTATCAAAAATATCATCTAAGGCAATTAAACCAATTCGCTATCTTGTGGTTGGAAGAAAATCAGAAATTTACAACATTCTCAAGGAAATCGAAGAAAAATCAAAGGGAAAGTATCAATTTGTAGAATACATCAACCCATCACCGGTGACATTCAAAGAGAAAATAGCACAATACGATAATGTTCTCATAACAGACCCGCAACTTGAAAAAGAAATCGAAAACGAACTGGAGCAAATTAAGCAAACTCACAAAATCGAATATCTTCCAAACTTGGCAGAAATGGTTTTAAAGCGCATCCCTCTTGAAGTTATGCAGAAGTTTGAAGAATACTACAAAGTTTACTTCGACAATATCAAAGAATCTCCAGCCAAAAGGATAATGGACATATTCTTTTCACTCATTGGGCTGATTGTGTATTCGCCAGTTATATTGGTATCGGCGATATGGATTTTCATAGAAGATGGTCCTCCAGTTTTGTTCAGGCAACCGAGAGTGGGTAAGAATGAAAAGATATTCGAAATGCTGAAACTACGCTCATTAAGAGATGCGCAGATAGATCCAACAAATCCAAACAAAGACATTGAGCAAAGGGTTTTGAAGATAGGTAAATTCATAAGAAAGACAAGGATAGATGAATCCATCCAATTTTGGCTTATTCTCAAAGGGAAAATGAGCCTTGTTGGTCCGAGACCAGAAATGATTGAGTACCACGAGATGATGAAACCACACATACCGTATTATACATATCGTCTCTTGATAAAACCAGGCCTCACTGGATGGGCACAGATTAATTACAAGCACTCCTCAACGTTGGAAGAGTATAAGGTAAAGACAGAGTATGATTTATATTATGTGAAGAATAGAACGGTGTTTATGGATTTTAAGATAGTATTGCTTACTTTCGAAACCTTGATAGTCCAAAAGGGTGCGAATTAGGTCAAGCAACGCTCTATGTGGTAGTGAAATAATTCCCGGTTATCGAGAGAATTACCAACGTTCAAGGATGTTTGTTGAAATAGCCTAAAATGGTTTCATTATGCAAGCAGAGCTTACTTCTTGCGAAAATTTCTTGCTGTGTTGTTGTTCCTTTCATGTTTAGTTTGTTCCGTAAACTAAGCAAATTTACTGATCAATGAGTTTATAATTCAAACTTTCGAAAATTCGCTATTTTACTGACATACTGTCCAACACGTTATTAAAACTGTACGGAAGTAAACTAAATGGAGAAGGGAGTAAATAAATTCTTGCAGTTGAATAAGACGAAGGAGGAAAGCAGTTTTGCAAAATATGAGAAAAAAGATAGCAGTCATAGGAAGTGACGCAAAAATGCTTGTTAATTTCCGAGGAGCTTTAATAAGAGAGTTCGTTAATCGCGGATTTGAGGTTTACGCGTTTGCAGCAAATTTTGATGCTTCAACGAGCAATAGAGTCACAGAACTCGGGGCTTATCCAGTCGACTACAATCTATCGAGAGCGAGTTTAAAGCCAACTCATGATATAGCCGTTTTTCTGAAACTAACGCGGTTGCTAAGGAAAATCAAGCCAGACATTGTCTTCTCCTATACAATTAAACCAGTTATCTATGGGACATTGGCAGCATCGATACTTAGGACTCCTAAACGTTACGCTTTGATAACTGGGCTTGGTTACGCTTTCAATGAATCACAAGGGAACGACCAACTTAAAAGAAAGGTAGCACGAGTTTTTGCAACATTTTTGTATCGGTTAGCGCTTAGAAGAGCATCAAAGGTTTTCTTTCAGAATAAGGACGACCTCTCTGAAATCGTCAGTGCTGGAATTGTCAAAAGCGATAAGGCTGTACTTATTGGTGCAACGGGTGTCGATTTAGAACACTTTGGGGTATCCTCACTGCCCCTAAAGCCAGTGACATTTATTCTTGTGGCAAGGTTATTGAAGGAAAAAGGCGTGCCCGAATTTGTAGAAGCAGCGAGGATCCTCAAAAGTAAGTACCGTGACATTCGGTTTCTCCTTGTTGGTGGTCTAGATCCAAATCCGGATTCAATTTCCAAGGATGAAGTTGAAGGATGGGTTAAAGACGGGATAATCGACTGGGTTGGTCAAGTAAATGACGTTAGGCCATATATAGCCCAAGCTAGCGTTTTTGTGTTACCATCTTATTATCGCGAAGGGATACCACGAAGTACACAAGAAGCAATGGCGATGGCAAGGCCAGTAATAACTACGGATGCTCCAGGATGTAGAGAAACTGTTATTGATGGGGTCAATGGTTTTCTAGTCCCTCATTGGGCTGATTGTGTATTCGCCAGTTATATTGGTATCGGCGATATTTATAATGATAGAAGACGGTTGGCCCGTGATTTTCAAACAAATTAGGGTTGGAAAAGATGGAAAAGAATACTGGATGATAAAATTAAGAAGCATGAAAAAACAAAAAACAGACGGACCTAAATTTGCCGATGATGAAAAACACAGAATACTGAAGATAGGCAAATTTATCCGTCCAACGAGAATTGATGAATCGCTCCAGTTTATAAACGTGTTGAAGGGTGAAATGAGTCTCGTAGGTCCAAGACCAGAACAAGTGCCATTTGTCAGAATGTTTGAACAACAAATACCATATTACTCTTTGCGTCACAAGGTAAAACCAGGCATCACAGGATGGGCACAGATATGCTATCAGTATTCCTCCAGTGTTGAGGAAACTGCGATAAAATTGAGCTATGATTTGTATTACGTGAAGAACAGAAGTATATTTTTTGATTTAAAAAAACTTTTGCTAACATTTGAAACCCTTTTGTTTAGAAAAGGAGCAAAATGAAACCAGAAGAGGGAAAGGATGTTGTGAATGGCAAAAAAGAGGCTTTTGCAGGTAATCACACGCTCAGATTGGACAGGCGCTCAGAAGGTTCTTTACGCGTTGGTCTACGGTCTTAAGCATTACTATCCTGAAGAATTTGAAGTCGAGGTTGCTTGTGGAAAACACGATGGTAAGTTGATTCCGGAACTTGAGAAGTTAGGTGTAAAGGTACATATAGTTGAAGATTTAGTTAGAGAAATCTCACCTGTGAAAGATGTTAAAGCATTTTTTCAGCTAAGAAGGATTACAAAAAAGGGCAAATACGACGTAGTTCACCTGCATTCTTCAAAAGCAGGCGTTCTTGGTCGTATTGCTGCCAAACTTTCCGGCGTGCCAACAGTTGTCTACACTGTGCATGGTTGGTGGCCCATTGAGCAATATCATGGGCTTAAAAGGAAGCTATTAATCTATGCTGAAAGGTTTGCCTCAAAGTTTTCAGATAAAATTGTTTTTCTTTGTAAGAGAGACCTGGAAAAAGCAAGAAATTGGAAAATAGGTAAAGAGAAGCAATACGTTATAATACACAATGCTATAATTCCTCCTCAGACATTTGAAAAAGGAGCTCTAAGGCGAGAACTTAATATTCCAGAGAACGTAAAGATAGTTGGCAACGTTGCGAGGCTTGACCGACAAAAAAATCCTATTCGCTTTTTGGAAATAGCGAAACTGGTACTTTCAGAAAGAGATGATGTGGTTTTTGTCTGGATTGGAGGAAGTGTTGTCGATGATTACTACGGAAAAGAAGTTCAGAAGTGGTTGGAGGACAATTCAAATTTGAAAGAAAAAGTATATTTTCTTCCATTTAGAAAGGATGCTGTTCAACTCATGGCAGATTTTGATATATTACTGCTCACTTCAGATTCCGAGGGGATGCCCTTGGTAGTTCTCGAGGCACAATCCTTAGGTGTGCCTGTTGTAAGTACAGATGTGGGGTGTGTGGGAGAAATGTTGGAACCTGGAAGAGTTCAAAAGACAACAGAAGGTATTTTAGAAGCTCTAGAAAACGCACTTGCAGCATCTAATCTTAAAACTCATGTAGCACGGCATGATGAACTAAGTAAATTTGTCTCCTGCTATTTAGAAGTCTACAAAGACAAGAGTCAATGGATGAGGTAAAACTCTGAGAATTTTAGATAGCGCTCTTTTTAGAAGTTCTTATATCTTTGGTCAACCTTAATCCAAATTTCTTGGTGGTGCAAAAAATGGCTTTTTACATAGCGACATATTTGTTGATAACGATGGCTTTTTTCTTTAGAATAAGATTTAAAGCAAGTACAAGAAAACTAATTCACATTTTTGTTTTGCTATACTTAGCAGTATTTATCGGTTTGAGGCACGAGGTTGGTGCAGATTGGGAAGCTTACCTTTACCACTTTGATGGACTAAGCGTTTACTTTCATGATTTACCACACGAGCTTCTTGCCTGGGATCCAGGATATGTGTTACTCGAGTTTTTGGCAAAGAAATTAGGACTTGGCATATACGGTGTTAATTTCTTTTGTGCATTGATTTTCCTTTCCGGATTTTACAAACTCTTACACACTCTTGACATAAGAATGACAGATGCGTTGACGGTTGCATACCCGTATCTAATAATGGTAGTTGCCAATGGTTATACGAGACAAAGTTGCGCCCTTGGTTTAACAATGCTTGCGCTTGCGTTTTATTTAGATGGAAAAGTTCCAAGGTCAGTAGGCTTTTTCATTATTTCATTGTTCTTTCACAAAAGTGCTCTTTTCTTTGGAATTACATATCTAAAGTTACCGAGTCGTATAAGCAGATGGAAGTCGCTTGCTGTATTCATCTTTCTTTTCTTTGCGGCTGTAGTTTTCTTTTTCATTTTTCAAAATCATTACGCTAATTTGTATCAGTACTACTTTAAAGAAAAGATGAACTCGTCAGGAGCTTTGATAAGAATCATGATTAATCTTGTTGCAACTGTTGCACTTTTTGTTTTTCGTAACGGATGGAAGAGAAACTGGGAGGACTTTGAAATTTGGAAATGGTACGGAATAATAACGTGCATTATACTGCTGGCCTCACTATACACAAGAGCAACAACTATAGGAGACAGGCTTTTGCTTTATCTGTATCCTTTACAAATATCTGTGTTTCCTAGGATGGAAAAATTATTAGCGACAAAACCATACAAAGCACTTTACAAGGTTCTGCTTGCAAGTGCGTACTGGGGAGTCTTGCTAGTGTGGCTTCTTTTTGCAGACCACAGAGAGGAGTGGATCCCGTACAATAACTTGCTGCTTCAGATGTTACAGCAGTGAAACCAGTTATCGTGTTTGATTTAGCCTCGAATCAGAAATGAATAAACATAGGTACTCACAAGCGATACCAATACTGCAAACCAGCAACAATGGCAGAGACGGAGTAAATAAAAGTTCTTTAATCCAGCGCTGTATCCTAAGCTTGGTTACCGACCTGTTGGGACTTCAGGAGCTTGTAGAACTTATAACTAGAGCAAGAGCTTTTAAAGAACTGTTAACTGAAACTTCTTACTAGCAAGTTTATATAAAAGGCTTTATAAATGAAATATGCGACGTTAATGTGTCGATATAAAAAATGTGGTATGACACAAAGTTTATAACATAATATTTCGAGTGGACGAAGATTTATGTTTCCTTTTACGATAGTGTTAACTTGTAGTGATGAAAGAGTGTAAGTGTGAAAGAATGTGATTGAGATTACCATTGTTACCATTGTGCGTTTCCCAAAGATTCTTCTCTACACAAAAACCTTATGAGCGTTTTTGTATAAGCTGGTATAGCCACATTTGAGTCAAGAAAGTGTTGAGCTGTTCATATCGGGATGCCTCCTGATAATGCGGTTTTTGGAAAGTTTGAATACTTTTAGTTTACATCATCAAAGTGTGATGGAGGAGAGTTTTATGAAGTGTTTGTACTTGAGTCTTGTCCATGTTGATGATAAAAATGCTCTTGGAGTTAATAAGAAGATTCGTAGCCAAATCAAAGCTATGAGAAAAAGTGGGCTGCAGGTCTTTTACATAGGCATAAAATTCTCCGGATTGTACTTGTTCGAGGATCGCAATGAAACCATACTTCAAAGCAACCCGTTTGGCAAAAGGTATAGTACCATGGTGAAAAGGTTGATTTACTATAAGAAGTTGTTGAAATTTATAGACGAGAAGAACGTCAAACTAATATATGTAAGATACCCCTTCTCGGAACCATTTTTTATTAGATTTCTCAAAGAATGCAAAAAGAGAAGTGTGAAAGTTCTCTTGGAGATACCGACATATCCTTATGATGAAGAACTCAGCGCCTTCAAGCTATTTATAGACAGGGCTTTTAGAAAGTATTTGCACAAGTATGTTGACAAAGTAGTTGCCATTTCAAACCATGAAGAAATTTTCGGTATCCCGACTATCAGAATCTCAAATGGAATAGATATAGAAGAGGTGAAGGCAACATCGGCATCAAAAAAAGTCCACGCCATAAATTTAATAGGGGTAGCAGGTCTTCAGTTTTGGCATGGCTACGACAGGGTGGTAACTGGTTTATACGAGTATTACAAAACGAATCCTGATCGTAAGGTCTATTTCCATATTGTTGGTGGTGGTGCAGAGCTTGAAAACTTGAAAAAGCTGGCAGAGACGCTAGGACTATCGGAATTTGTGATATTTCATGGTCCAAAACATGGTGAGGAACTGGACAGTCTATTTGACGAAGCACATATTGCTATTGGCAGTCTTGGACTTCATCGGAGTGGATTGCGTGCAGCTGCAATCCTTAAAACAAGGGAATACTGCGCACGGGGTATTCCGTTTGTGATTTCATACGATGATGTTGATTTTCCAAATGATTTTCCATATATGCTAGAAGTTCCAGCAGACGAAAGCCCGATTGATATAGAACAAATCTTGCAGTTTTACGATAGAATAAAAGAGAAAGAGTTTGTAAAAGAAATGAGAGAGTATGCGGAAAAGAATCTAAGCTGGGAAGTAAAATTAAAGCCTGTGATAGATGAGATAAATAGACTCCTTGATGAGAAAGGTAATAAAAGTTGAAAAGTAAAAAAAGCATAGAAAAATATGAAATTTTCTGCGGCACGTGGCGGAAGAAATAGTTGTAATTTTTCATTGCTTCTAATATGTCAGTACCTTTATCGTGTGGAAGCAAACTTTTGTAAATATGAAGGTACAAAGGTACAACTAATCATAGGCGAGATAGGAGTTCATTTTTCTCATGTAGTAATGCATAGAACAAAGTACAATTATTCTTGAACATACTGCGCATAATGGTTTTAACCTGGATACTTCAGAAAGATGTACGATAGAAGCTTGCGCTATTGAAGCGCCTGCTGAGAGGAAATATCTTAGATTCTCATTTTGATAGTTAGAGAAGTATTATACAAAACGGCATATGAGGGCACGCAAAAAGTAATGTTTTCTCTTGAACGAAAAGTTTTACAAAGAATAGCGAAGAAATCGCTACGCATTTTTTGGAATTCGCATATTTCTGGCAGAAGTTAAGGGGCGTGCTTTAACGTGAAAAAAAATAGCAATTTTAATCGGTTCCTGAAAACCAACGTACCTGCCGAAATCTTTGTCCTTCCGCTGCAGCTAATTCTGGTGATACTTATCTTTTATTGGAGGGTTGAATTTGCTGGTGTTCTAATCAACCACCCTACATGGTTGGAACCTCAGAATCTTTCTCCTTTTGCTCCGGATGAAGTAACGTATCTTTCAGGGGAGGAAGTTCGACAAATAGATTTTGGAGAGTTTTTCAAAAATTTTCTAAACAGCCCTGGAAACATTAATCTTTGGGGAAATTTTGTATATTACGTATTTGTAAAAAACGGTTTTGGCTGGAAGGAGGTAGTACTTACAAACATATTTGGTTACTTTATGTTTAGCCTACTAGTTTTTAAAATGCTTAAAAAATTTTTACCACCTTCCAAGCGTAGAATAATACTCTATACAGCAGCGGTTCTTAATCCAACAGTCCTTCAGGTTACTGTGAGTAGCCTAAGGGATATTTGGATTTTCTTTTTCTACGTGCTAGTAATGTATGCCTTTATAAACGGCAATTACCTAATAATTCTACCTTCACTTATATTGCTTGGAATGTTGCGATTTTACATGGTTCCGACTGTACTTTTATTCATTTTGATTCTTTCCACCAAAAAGCGTTTAATGTCGGTACTTGCAGCTTTCTTAGCAATTTTTGGTACCTTTCTTATTTTATCAAACGTTGTACCTAATGTTTACGAGGTGTTATTAAGTGAGTTGCCTCAAAGGATAATAGAAGGTTTCACTGGCATAAGTCTTTGGCTAATTCTGGGTCGGTTAAACTTTTATGGAAGTCCTTTTTTGAAACTGGAGCATGCAGCATATTACTTTTATGCAGTATCTTACGCCTTCCTTTGGTCCCATGTATTTTTGAGGAAAGCATTAAAGAAGCTTTTGAATGACAATTTATTCTCAGCGGCTTTTTTTTCCAGTCTTTTTTTAATTTTTCTTCACACAATCCTTATCGGATTTTTTGTAGGAAGGATACTTTACTTAATCTGGTTCCCTACGTTCGTTCTAACGTTGGCACATCTTTATGCCAAGTCAGAAACTAAGTAAAACTGCTAACTCAGTATTCTGTGTGTTTTATGAGCATCTCCTAAGTTATGCTGGTTACTGATGTTACGACAAGAGAATGCAAGTCTTTAGGCAAAGGACTCTGAAGATCTTTTTGAGTTTTTACGAGAATTGTTCTTACCATGGTAAGAATGAGTTTTAAGCCTTTGATGTTTCTTAGCCAAATATTGTGCTTTAGTTCCACGTTGTTGGAGCTGGTGCAGAGCTTGAAAAAGCTAACTAAGGCACCTGGACCATCAGGGTTTGTGATATTTCATGTTCCAGAACATGATGAGGAACTGGACAGTCTATTTGAAGAAAGACATGTTGCTATTGGCAATCTTGGATTTCATCGTGAGGGATTGCGCGCAGCTGCGACCATTAAAACAAGCGAATACTGTTTACGGGGGTATTCCGTTATTGACTTCATGCGAAAATTCCAGCAGATGAAAGTCCGGTTGACATATGACAAATTTTGCATTTCTGTGATAAAATAAAAGACAGGGCTATTTTAAAAAATGGTGAACCATGCGGAAAAGACTCTAAGCTTTGAAGCAAAGTTAAGTCTGCTGGTAAGTGAAATAAATATGGTTTTTGCTCATCGAACCGTGGTCGATACAGGTTATAGGTAGCAAAAGCAAGCACATGAAAGTAAAATAGTGGAATCGTAAATCAACTGCAAAGCGATCCAGTTTTTAGTTGACACATGAAAGTGTTTTTGTTGGCATTTAATACATTTGTAAAAAATTATTGCATAGAGTCTGTATTCAAAAGCTTGTAGAGAAATTGTTGGTTAACGTGTTTATTATGACCATTTTTGTATAAGCTGGAGGAACCGCATTTTGGACAAGAGAGCGTTGAGTTGTTCATGTCGGGATACCTCCTTTGTCAAGAGTTGGTTGGGGGGTGTCCCCTATTTAAAGAATAATGCGGTTTTTGGTTTCAATACTTTTAGTTAACATTATCGCTTTGCTGAAGAGGTGGATGCACGTGAAAATTCTTGTCCTGACGGACTTTTTTCCACTTGAGGGTAATTTGGCAAGTGGGATATTCATAACAAAGAGGCTCGAACAATACGTCAGACTCGGCATCGATTATACAGCGGTACCGATTTCGTTCAAGGATGATTGGTTGATCAAATTTGCAAGACGCTTGCTCGGAAAGGAACGGATTAACCCAGTTAAAGAACTCAACGGGGTTCAGTACTCGCGGGTGGATTGCAGAAGAAAGGCCACCTGGTTGGTGTGGAGGTTGATTAGAAAGATAAATCTGATCACTGAGGAGCACGTAATAGTAAAGCAAGCCGAAAATTTTGCACGCTGTGTGGAGTCACGTTTTGACTTATCCAGTTTTGACTTGATCCATGCCCATGGGATGTTCACACCACCAGCAGGTTTAATCGCACAGATTCTGTCTGAAAAATATTCAAAACGATACGTTTTGACGGTTCATGGAAGCGATGTTGATATTCTCATGGAGAAAAGAAAGAAGGTCTACTTGGGCGTTTTCGAGTCGGCTCAAGCGGTGATTTTTGTCAGCAACGCACTTTTTAAGAAAGCAAGATCTTTTGGTTACTCAGGTAAAAACGGTGTCGTCATTCCAAACGGGTATGATCCACAGATTTTCAGATCACTCGACAAAGACCAAGTGAGAAGACAACTTGGAATATACACCGGAGGGTACAAGTACGTTGGGTTCGTGGGAGATTTGATAGAGATAAAGCGAGCTGATAAACTTGTCGAGATATTTGACTTGATTAGAAAAGGATATCCAAAAGTTAAGTTTATTGTAGTTGGAGATGGACATTTGAAGGATAGGATGGAGCAGGAAGCGGAAGAAAAAGGTTTGGATGTTTTGTTCACGGGAAGGTTAGACCAATCTGAGGTAGCGAAATACATGAATGCAATGGATGTTATGGTTTTACCAAGTAGAAATGAAGGTTTTGGAGCAGTTGTTACTGAAGCTCAAGCATGTGGAACATGTGTGGTGGGGAGCAGCAACGGGGGGATTCCAGAAGCGATTGGGTTTCAAGAATACGTGGTTGAAGAAGGATCAGATTTTGAGGAAAGGTTTGCAAAGAAAGTCGTTGAAGTACTACGAAGTGGATATGATAGGCAGAAGATTGTTCAAAGAGCCCAGAAATACACCTGGGAGTACATTGTGAAGATGGAGAAACAGGTCTATGAAGCTGTACTGCAAGAAAAGAAAAAGGAGTTTAATGTATGAACACAAGGAAATACCTAAAATATCAAATTGGATTAATAAGCCTAAGGTCAATTTTATTCACAAATCAGGTAGTTTCGGAAAACGTGTGTGGGGATGAATTAAAAAGTGACCACAACCTCTGAGTAAACCTTCGAAAATCACAAGATAGTGTTAACTTGTAGTGATGAAAGAGTATAAGTGTGAAAGAATGTGATTGATATTACCATTGTGCGTTTTCCAAAGATTCTTCACTAAACAAAAACCTTAGATTTACTACAAGAAGGACATTTGGGATAAGGGAAAGAGAAGTTTTTGCGTTTGTGAGAATGGGGAAGTTTGAAAGAATGATGGCAGACTTTGCAAAGGAATTGTTGGTTACCATATTTGTCATGACCGTTTTTGTATAAGCTGGAGGAAACGCATTTTGGACAAGAAGGTTTTGAGTTGTTCATCTTGGAGAACCTGCTTTGTCAAGAATTGGTTGGGGGGTGTCCCCTCTTTAAAGGATAATGCGGTTTTTGGAAAGTTTCAATACTTTTAGTTAACGTTATCTTTATTTGTTGGAGGTGCCAACTGTGAAAATTGCAATAGTAAGCACGGACAATTCTAAGTTGGTAAGAATCGGTGGGAAACATGTGCATCAGAACCTGCTTGAAAAGGCGCTTTTAAAACTAGGACATGAAGTTGGAGTTTTTTATCCTGTGCCAATATGGAGATTGAATAGGGTGGGCAAGTTAAAAGTAGCTTTGTGGTCTATAGCATCAGCACCATTTGAATTCATAGGGTCAGACCCTGCTTCTTTTGTATTCAAGTCACTTATTCGATACTACGAGCGATTCTTTCGGAAAATGGATTTTTCTGAATATGATTTAGTTCATGCTCATGATGTTGTTTCAGCGATAGGTGTGAATTTTGATAAGATAGTGCTAACGGTTCATGGTTACTTTGCAAAAGAAGTGTTAAATTATAGTTCTAGGTTCAAGAAAGAAAAGTTAAGAGAGAAAATCTATAGTTACTGTTATGAAATTGAGAAAGCTGCGATAGAAAAAGCAGATTTTATAATAGCAGTAGACTCCAGGATAAAAGACTACATTGTTAGTGAGTTCAGCTATCCTTCTGAAAAGATAGCGGTAATTTACAATGCAGTTGATACAGAAAGGTTTTCTCCAGTAAGTGAGAAAGAAAAGGCTCTAATCCGCAAAGAGTTGGGATTGCCGTTAGAAAAGTTAATAGTTCTGGTACCCCGCAGGTATGTGGATAAAAATGGGGTTCAATACGCAGCGAGAGCTTTTGCGAGGATGGAAGACAGTAATTTTTATTTCGTTTTCGCTGGTGAAGGTCCTTTGAGGGGTCTTATTGAAGAAACTCTAAAAGGGAAGCAGAATGTAAAAGTTATGGGCGGAATTCCAAACACGGAAGTTCATAGGTATTATCAAGCCAGTGACGTAATACTTGTGCCAAGCATAACTTCAAAGGAAGGGGTTGAAGAAGCCACGTCTTTGAGTATGCTGGAGGGAATGGCGTGTGGGAAGATAGTCATATGTTCTAATGTCGGAGGGATGAAAGAGGTTATAAAAGATGGGAAGAACGGTTTTTTGATTGAGCAAAAGAGTGAGGAATCAATAATTGAAAAGTTGGTTTACGTAAAAGATAACTATGATAAGTTAGAAGAAATTCGTAAGATGGCAAGAGAATACGTAATTCAAAATCACGGATATATTGAGCATGCGAAAAAAGTTCTCGAGGTATACGAAAAGGTGTTGAACATGGGGTGAAAATAATGGCTAAAGTAGATATTCTTATGCCGGTATACAATGACCAGACCTACCTGAAAGAAGCAATCGAAAGTGTCCTTTCTCAGAAGGGTGTTAATTTAAGGTTGGTTATTGTAGACGATGGTTCTACTGATTCAACTCCGGATATAGTTAGGCAGTTTCGTAGTGAAAAAATACTTTATATTCGACATTCGGCCAATAAGGGGCAGTTGGAAGCGTTACTAACAGCTGCAAGTTATGTTGAAGCTGACTATGTTGCGCTTTTCCATGGTGATGACAGACTATTAGATGACCGATGTATTCATGAATATGTTGATATTTGTGAAAGAGAGAATGTTGATGGTATCTATTCAGATTTAATAACAATAAATTCAAAAGGGGAGATAATTGGTAGAATTAAGGCAAGAAGGGATGTTTCAAATAAGACGTTAATACACCTTTTGGCAAATGCCGGGGGGAACCCTATACCCGATCCTTTCTTTGTGACTAGAAAATTCTTTTTCAATTATGTTGTTGAAAACTACATAAAATGGAATATGCCATATTGGTTCTGTGTAAATGAAGAAAGTTTCAGAGTAGGGAATATAAAGTATGTTAAACGTCCTTGGTATGCCTATAGATTGAGCGAAGAGAATTACGTAAGATCGGAAATTGGAAGATTCGTTGCAGCAAACGGCGTCTTTAGAACGATTGTAACACTGTCTAAATTCGTACACCTGCCGAATTTCTATTTTCTTGATCCACGTTTGAAAAGGAGGTTGTGGAGGGTTACAGCAAGTTTTAGGAAAATTAGTGTAAGTTCAGAAAAATACCGTCGACAAGTTTGGGAATTGCTAAGGACTGTTAGCAAAGAATATGGTTTTGAGAGAGACGAAAATGAATACTACAGGGCAATTTTTTCATTTTATGAAAGTAAGAGAACGGAAAATCCAAGAGTACTTTACATCAAGAATATTTCGGATACTCACGTGTATCTAGGTAAGGATGTGAACTTATTTTCCAAGGATTTGCGGGAGAAGAAACTGCCTGATATATATAAATGCCTTCTTGATGAAGCTCAAAAGGCTTATTTTGAGGTGGTGACCTGTGTAGAGAAGTTAGATGGTTTGAATACTATTTTGAAGTTTTTGAACATTGCAACAAGGGTAAGAATTGAAGGGGAAATGGAGAGTGTGGCACGATGGATGTCAGTTTGAAAAATAGATTTCTAAAAAGCTATTTTTCTTTCTCTGTTGGAATTTGGTTTTCAGCTATTATCTCATTTTTGGCCGTACCCATTACATCATGGTTGATTGAACCAGCTGAATATGGTAAGGCAACCATGTTTTCAACAATTTACTCTATGATTTTGGCAATTGTATTAATAGGTACACCAAACGGTTTTATGAGGCTCTATCATAGTGTTGAAGAGAAAAGAAAACTTCTTTGGAGTAGTTTAGTGGTGCCTGTCTTCCTTAGTGTGATTTTCTTCGGATTTGTTCTTTTGTTCAAAGATACAGTTAACATTTTTTTGGCGGGTCAGAAAAATTCGAAAGCTCACCTAATACTGGTTTTTGCTGTATTTTTCGGTGTGTTGCAGACTTTTAGCCAAACAGTGCTGAGAATGCAGGAAAAAGGTTTTTCCTACTCTGCATTGCAAATACTGAGTGCTGCAAGTAACGTACTGGTTGTTATACTATATGCTTTGCTAATTAGCAGGAATTTCTACGCTATTCTCTACGCTCAATTATTTTCAAATATTCTTGCTTTAAGCTTAGGGATTTACCTACACCATGAAAGCTGGTTCCCGATAAAGATTGACAAAAGCTTGGCTAAAGAAATATTAGCCTATTCTTACCCATTTCTTTTATCTGGTGTGGTCTGGTGGTTGTTTGGATGGACAGATAGGATAGTTTTGCGAATGTACTCAACGTTTGAAGAAATTGGCTTATACTCAGCGGCTTTTAAATTAGTTTCAGTGATGAGTTTGTTCACAAGTGGTTTTTCGACATTTTGGTATCCTTTTGCCTACGAGCAATATGAGAAAAATCCTAATAACAAAGAGCTATTCTCAAAGATATTTGATTATATTTCGTTTTTAATATTAATTTTAGCGCTTTTGATCATGAGTGCAAAGAATGTAATATTTTTGCTTTTTGCAAAAAGTTATCGAAGTTCAGCATACATTGCTCCATTTTTACTTTTACAACCAGTGGCTATAACTATGACGATTGTGGTTGCAAGGGGAATAGATTTTGCGAAGAAAACCTATTGGTACATTATTAGCAACGGAGTTGCAGCAGCTTTTAACATAATCGGTAATCTTTTATTAATTCCCCTACTTGAAGCGAAAGGTGCAGCAGTCACTACTGGATTGTCCTCTATCATTGTTTTTGCTATAGAAAAAGCAGCTTCTGAGAAGCTGTATCCTGTGAAATATAATTCGAAGCGAGCGTACGTTTCGATGCTAATACTTATTATCATTGCGTCGATAAACACATTTGTTGAAAGATTTTATGTTGAGATTCTGAGCAGTTTAACAGGTATAGTTGTTGTGACTCTGCTTTACAATGATGTTTTCAGAAAGTTAATGAAAAGCTTTTTCGAATTTTTGAATCGATTGAAAAGTATGAATAAGTAGTATTGACATTCGCTAACGTTCAACATACTAAAACGATTTGATAATTCGCAACTTGTATACATTATGAGGAGGAATTATTCAGTGAAAGTACTTATTCTAACTAACCTTTTTCCTTACGTTGAAAACAAATCGAGTGGGATTTTTATAACAAATAGACTCAAATGTTATGAAGCTAATGGAATATCATACAAGGCGATACCTATTGTCAAAAAGGATTTAAGGCTAATTGAGTACGTTAAAGTCAAAATGCTTGGGAAATATTCTGCTGTTCTTAAAGAAATTGATGGTGTTCGATACGAACCTGTAATTGTCAAGAGAAGTCTTCCGTTTTTTATTGCATCTGAACTCTCTTTCAAGTACGTGTTGAAAAATGCACTTCGGGCTGTGAGTGAAATTGAGAAGAACGCAGATGTTTCAAGTTACGATATCATACACGCTCATGGTCTGTATAAGGTGCCAGCTGGAATAGTGGCCTTTTTTATTGAGGAGAAGTATCGCAAACCTTATATATTGACGTTGCATGGTAGTGATGTTAACTATATGATGAGGAAATGGGCAGGTACATTCCTTTTTTGGAAAGGGCGGCGAGAACTATTTTTGTCAGTAATGCACTTTTAGAAATGGCTAAACAATTTGGATATTCTAGAAAGAACACCATGGTTGTGCCAAATGGGTTTGACCTTAATATATTTAAACCTCTTGAAAAGGAATTAATCAGAAAAGAGTTGGGGATTCATAGTCTCGGTTATAAATACGTCGGGTTCGTTGGGAATTTAAATTATGTAAAGCGAGCTGATAAATTGACCGAAATCTTTCTGAAAATTGCAAAAAGCACGGTCATGTAAAGTTTATTGTTGTAGGCGATGGACAACCTAGGAGAAAGCTTGAAAAATCTTTAGGTGATGAAAATCTCGAAGCCGTTTTGATTGGTCGCGTCAGTCAAGTAGATGTGGCAAAGTATATGAACGCAATGGATGTTATGGTACTCCCAAGCAGAAATGAAGGTTTTGGAGCGGTTGTCATTGAAGCTCAGGCATGTGGAACATGTGTGGTGGGGAGCAGCGATAGTGTTAACTTGTAGTGATGAAAGAGTGTAAGTGTGAAAGAATGCGATTGATTTTACCGTTGTGCGTTTTACAAAGATTCTTCACTACACAAAAACCTTTGAATATATATCCTAAATTCTTTGTATTCTTCTTAGGCAAAAAAACATTGGGTTATGCATTTTGGGAAACCTGCTTTTGTCAAGAGTTGGTTGGGGGGTGGTGCCTATTTAAAGGATAATGCGGTTTTTGGAAAGTTTCAATACTTTTAGTTAACATTATCATTAATGAGAGGAGAGGTGAGTATATTATGAAGATATCAAAATTAATTTTAGAAAACTTCAGAGGGTTTTACGGTAAACATGAAATTTCTTTCGATAATTTTAATGTGCTTATAGGGAAAAATGATCAAGGTAAATCTTCAATCTTAGAAGCAATAGATATTTTTATCTATGAAGGAAAAGGGAATGTCAAAATAGAACCAACAGATTTAAATATTGACGCTCAAAAAGACGGAATTTCAGAATTTAAGATTGCTGTAGAGTTTTCCGATATTCCAAAGAATGTGATTATTGATGCCACTAATCCCACCTCCTTGGAAGATGAGTGTTTATTAAATGAGAATAATTTATTAGAAATTTGGAAAATATTTAGGAATGGTAAGGTTGCAGATATCCTTTTAAGATGTAAGCATCCCGTTAATGATGATTTTTTGAAGGATATTATGAAAAAAAGATAAATGAGCTGCAAGAATTTGTGGAAGAAAAAGGAATATATGTAGCTGATAAACGAAAGGCAGCAGAGTTGCGAAAGTCTATTAGAGAATATTACATAAAGAAAGATGGTGGACTTAAATATGACATTATAGATTTACCTATTAATACTGAAGGTTTAAAAGATATTTGGAGTCAATTGAATAAATACCTTCCCATATACGCTCTTTTCCATTCGGATAGAAAAAACATAGATCAAGATGCAGAAATACAGGATCCATTAAAAATAAAAATTGAACAAGTTTTTAAGAATGAGGAAATACAAAAAGCTCTTGAAGACATAGCTAAAAAAGTGAATAACGAAATTAAAGAGATTGCTGATTTAATAATTCATAAATTCAAAGAAATATCAACCATTGAAACTTCAATATACCCAGATATCCCTGATGTCTCCGAACTTAAATGGAATGATGTTTATAAGAATCTTGGATTTAAGACTGAAGGTGATATACCTTTAAACAAGAGGGGAAGCGGCTTTAGAAGAATAGTATTGTTAAGTTCTTTATTAGTTGATGTTGAGCAAAAAACAGAAGAAAATGAAAATGTCCATGTGATATATGCAATTGAAGAACCAGAAACCTCTCTACACCCAGACCTACAGATAAAATTGGTGAATTCTTTAATTGAATTATCAAAGAAAGCTAATTATCAGGTAATACTGACTACGCATAGTCCAGCCTTAATAAGGTTGTTTGAGACTAACCATATAAAGTATGTTGAAAAAGTAGAAGGAAAATCTAAGGTTTTTGATTTTTCGGAGGAAATTGCCGGAAAAATTATTGAAAATCTTGGATTGCTGCCTGAAATATCAAAGGTGGTTTTATGTGTAGAAGGCACAACTGATGAACTATTTCTTAAAAATATAAATCAAAATATTGAAGAACTAAGAAAGATAATTGATTTAGAGGATTGTATAAAGAATGGACTTTTAGCCATTATTCCTATGAATGGAAGCAATCTAAAAGGTTGGATTAACAGATATGCTTTAAAGAATACAAACGTAATCGAATATCATTTATACGATAGAGATGATGACGAAAAATATAAAGAACAAATTAAAATTGTTAATTCAAGAAAAGATGGTTCAAAAGCTCGATTAACTAAAAAGAGAGAAATAGAAAATTATGTTCCGAAGGAAATCATAAAGTCAGAGCTTGGAATTACTTTGGATATAGAAGACTCAGAATGGGATAATGCAGATATTGTGAAAGCTATTAAAAAATATGATAAATACAAAGAAATGAGAGACTCAAGAATTAAAAAAGAGATTTCTGAATCTTGTGTAAAAAAAATAACCAAAGACCATCTTGTGAAATTAGGTGCATGGGATGAGGTTAAGACTTGGTTTGAGGAAATAAAAGAGCTTGTAGATAAGACATGGAAAAAGGAGTCAACTATGTAAAATTAAATTTTGAGTAGAAGACGAAAATGTATGCTCAATATTGAATTTCTCTCGCTTTTTCATCATAGTAAATATCGTCCTTAGCAATTTGTGTGCTACACTCATCATCGCTTTTTTGTATACTAACCCTTGCGAGCGTTTTCTTTGAAAATATGCTTTAAAATATTCGTTGTGTCTCACTACATTCACACTCATCAGCCAAATTATTCGTCTCAGGTGGG
>Ga0079999_12218_pt1 | contig 21395 bp, 18 predicted proteins | sample YelNats1bottleC1_FD_69202 | JGI IMG/M metagenome (GOLD analysis project Ga0079999, IMG submission 69202) | Hot spring thermophilic microbial communities from Obsidian Pool, Yellowstone National Park, USA - site 1 bottle C1 (SPADES assembly)... | ecosystem: Environmental > Aquatic > Thermal springs... | reverse complement strand
AGTGGTCAACCAACCGATTTTCTTGCTTACAGACTCAAAGTGCGAAACGAGATACTAAAAAAAGGTCTACTTGTGACATTCATTGATAACCACGATATGGAAAGATTTGGAAAAGGTGTAACACCGAATATCACAATGCAAGCTCTTGGATTGTTGTTGACACTACCAGGAATGCCAGTTATATACTATGGTACAGAGCAGTACTTTGAAGAAACCCGCGCAAGTATGTTTAAAGGTGGTTGGGGGTCTTTTAATGAAGACCATTTTAACGAGCAGAGTGATATGTACAATTTTATTAAGAATGCGGTAGCATTTAGAAAAGCTCATCCTGCAACGCGGTACGGCGAAGTAAACGTTATACTTTCTGAAAAACGAGGAGCAGGTTTATTACTTTATACACTAAGATGTGCGGAAGAAGAGTTACTGGTTGTATTAAATACTGCCAACGAACCAAGAATTGCGAACTTCAAGACAGATTACGAACCTGGAACAACATTTGAACCAGTATACAATGCAGTTGGTGGAATGAGTACGCCTATAATTGTAAAAGAGTTAGGTTACATCACACTCAGGGTTCCCGGAAGGACATTCGCAGTATTTGCATTGTCGAAAGAAAAATCGGAAGTCTACAAACCTACTACGACAGTTGAACTTAGCTTGAAATCTGGTGATAAAATAACTGGACTCAGTACAGTATCAGGTATGACAAACGCGAGGACAGTATATTTGTACACCGATAGGAAAGTTGAAAGCGAAGTGAAAATAGAACCGAAAGATGGTAAATTCGAGTTTGTAGTTGATCCTATGAAGTTTGATCCTGGTGAACATTTGCTTCTTGTAAGGGCAGTTGGGAAAAATGTTAAAGATACGATGTATACAGATGAGATAAAATTTGTAGTTGAACTGGAAAAGAAACTTCTCGATGAAGTTAAAGACCCACTTGACGATGACGTCGGTCCTAATGGTACTTACGTATATCCAACTGATGTAACTTTCAAACGTCAGATGGATATTGTAGAAGCTAAGGTTGAAAGTATAGGAAGCACCTTGGTAATCTCTGTAAAACCACGCGATTTGACAAAAACCTGGGGACCACCAAACGGCTTTGACCACGTTACATATCAAATATTCATCGATGACCCAACAAAGAAAGGCATGGGAGTTTTGCCTTTACAGAACTATGAGTTCGATAATTGGGACTGGGATTGGGAAGTTTTTGCAACTGGTTGGTCGAGTGCGATTTACACTTCACAAGGAGCATCAAAAGATAGATTTGGGACGCAGATAGGTTCTCCCGAAGTTTTTGTTGAAGATGGTTGGGTAAAGATAATCATAAAAGGTGACTGGCTTGGCAATCCTTCATCTTTCGAAGGATGGACAATATATGTGACCAGTTGGGACTACGATGGTATCGAAAACAAATTCAGACCACTCCAGCAAGAACCAAAAGCCTACATCATGGGTGGAGGGAATCCAACGGATCCACTAATAATGGATGACCTCTGGTTGGAAATTAAATCAAATCAAGATTGATTTTGTAAGTAAACAAAGCCCGCCATCGGCGGGCTTTTTAGATTTTTTAGTTAGTGTTTTTCTTGAAAACCTTTGGAATCGTTGTCAAACTGAAAGAATATCCCTCTTTTACAATCCTGACCTCAATAAAAATTGCTACGTTCTTTTTTAAGTTGTTTTCTTTAGGTATGAATTCAACCATTTTGTCCCCGTTTTCACTAACTTGTATTTGCAAATCTATACTTTCCCATCGTGCCTTTCTGAAATCCAGCGTATCTGAAAGAGCAACCCATCCCTCTGCGTACTCTAACTCCTCAGATGTTCTAAGGATTATGCCATTTTCGGTCTCTTTCCACGATATATCTGGAAGTTTGTTTAATATGGACAGTACAAAAAATGCTCTGAGAGTGTTGAAAAATTCAACCTGATTACTTACATTATGTGCCTCATTTGGCATAACGTATGCATACCTTGGGATAGGTAGGTCATAGAAATATAGCTGGGAAGAATCAACAACCCAATACGGGTCGTTCGTGCCTATAACGATAAGTTTTGGTATGGTGAGTTTATCTTTGTAATAGAAGGGGTCAATTGCCCTGACAATTTCTGGAACTTCGGTTTGGGAAGATTCAGCTATCATTTTCGTGAGGCCATACCTTGTGTAGTCTTTTATCTGTTCACTGAATGTTCCATAATGTTCGAGCTGTTTTCGCATTTGTGCGGGCATGTTTAGATTATCGTATACGATTGGAACTATCGCAAGAACTCTTTTTTCGATAGCACCTGTCAAATATGTTGTCCAACCTCTTTTGGATGCGCCAGTTACTAAAAAATTTTGAAGTTCGATTTGTAATTCTTTTTTGAGAAAGTCCTGAACGCAGTTCATCGTTGCAACGACAGCCTTCACCATGGGAAAGAGCAAGGGCCAATCTTCCTCGCCTGTTTCGAGGTATTTTGCTAAAGTGTAAGCAATCAGGGCATCTTCTTTGAGACCAAATAATGGTTGGTTTGGTACATCCCATAGTATCACAAACGGAGCGCCGATACTTTCAATAACGTGAGCGTATTGGCTGAGGCTTGCCATAGGATCTTTTGGTGCCGAACCAGAGACCATAAGGATTCCATGGTTTTTGTAAGCTAGATTTCGTGGGATGTATATACCCACTTTGTGGTTCCATTCGATGCCTCTCCAGGTTTGACTCTTCACGTTCAAAACATAGAGCTTCCCTCTGAGAAGTGAAGTTGAGGAAGAAATTAGAGTATAAGCAGATGTATCTGAACTTTCCAGGTACTTTTCCAGAGAAACGGCAAAAGAGTCATTGGGAGAAAGCAAGAAAAGAAAAGTGAGAATAACTATTATCATGAGCCTATTTGCTGGACTTTTATTTTCCTGAGTTTTTGTCACTTTGCTCATCGTGTTCATCCCCCTTCTTTTCAGGTATCTTGATGATTATCTTGGTGCCTGCTGCCGGCGAGCTCTCTAAATCTATTGCACCTCCCAACTTTTCAACAACCAATGTGTAAACTATGCTCAACCCAAGTCCTGTTCCAACATTTGGAAGTGTTGTAAAGAAAGGTTCGAATACGCGTTTTTGTATTTCGGGATCTATACCTTTTCCATTGTCAGAGAAAGTCAACAAAAGGTGTTCTTTGTCGTTCTTATCTCTTATTTTCTGTATTTCTATTCTTATTTTTCCAGAAGTGTTTTCATCAAACGCATGGGTTAACGAGTTATCTATCAAATTCATGAGAATTTGAGCAATAGCACCAGGGTTTGTGTACACAGTCAAATCGCTTGGTATATCCGTTTCAATCTCCACCTTTGTCTTTCTTATCTTAGGATATACTGATTTAAGAACATCTTCGACCAACGGTGCAATCTTTACGTTTTTATTAGATTCACTCATTTCGCTCATAGCAACACGTTTCAAACTCTGGACAAGTTCGGATATTCTTGTTGAGTTCCTGAGCATGATTTCTGTTAGTTGCGAAACACTTTCAAGACAATTTACGAATTCATCTTCTGTGAGTTCATCCGATTTAAACTTTTGATATGTTGTTTGTAGTCTATGTGCTGCTTCGGTTAGAGACGAGTAAATAATACCAATAGGAGTATTAATATCGTGGGCTATGTTAACCATCAATTTTCCCAAAGCTGCCATCTTTTCGGAGTTTACAATCTTATCTTGAGCAGTTTCAAGTTCGTTAAATGCTGCTTCGAGTTCGCTATTCATTTCATTTAACTCTTCCACCATCTGGGATAGTCTTTCGTTCTTTTTGAGGTTTGACAACTGCAGCAAAATAATTGAGAATATCATAATAGAAAGCACAGTGTCTAAGGCAATTACAAATCCGGAGAATCCCTTAAGTTTGACAATCCTATGTGCTTCTTTCTTGACCTCCGAATATGGCATGATAGCAACGGTTGAAAGCCTGTAATTGTTCACTCTTTCGAAAGCTGCGAATTTTTTTGTTTCAAATTCGTAAATAACTGTGCCTCTTTCTTTCTTGGTTATCTCTTCGGATAGTATCTTAGTAGCTTGTACGTTATTTAGGTCAAATGACCCTATGTAATCAGATTTTGGATGTGCAACAGTCATCGTTCCGTAGACAAGGGCGACGTATCCAGATTCTCCAAAACGACTATTTGCAACCATTTTTTCTAAGGACTCTGACGGATAAAGTGCAATGAGGACAGCAGATATATTCTTATTTCGTACAGGAAATCTGCTCATAACGACAATTGTGCGTTTGTTGTTGTATTTATAAGGCATGTAGATGTCGTATTCTTTCTTTCCGAAGAGTACTTCTGAAATGATTTCATCGGGTATAGCCAATCTTTCTATCCCAGTTTTTGAAACAACTCGTTTATCTGGTAACATTACAAATACGTCCAGATACCCTTTTTGAGCAAGATAATTATAGATATTACCGATACCCCACTGAAGTAAACCAATTTCAGTGTCGTTCATCTTTTCTTTCATGTAAAGTTCAAGTTCGCTTTCTTTCGGATAACCGATAACTGGATGAACGATATCGTTCAGATAATTTTCAATGTCTTTGTTTAGATTACTCAAAATGAGCGATTGCATTCTACTAACTAATTCCAGTGATACTGTATTTGCAAGAAAGTATGATAGGATGAAAACTATAAGCAACGTTGCAATACCTGCAAGCAAAATAGACATTATTGATAACATTTTTGGAATTGTTTTCATAGTATTCCTCCCGAAAAGCACTAATTGTTTCCATATGGTTACTTTAGATTATCAATCATATTATATCACCAACTTCACGAAGTGTGTTATAATTTTAATGAGAAACTTGTATAGGAGGTGGAATTTATGGAAAATTTCGTTTTTCACAACCCAACGAAGTTAGTCTTTGGCAAAGGAACAATTGAAAAGATTGGAGAGTATTTGAAAAAGGATGGGATTAAAAAAGTCTTGCTGCTTTATGGTGGTGGGTCGATAAAGAAGAATGGGGTTTATGAAAAGGTGCTTAGATCACTGATTGAAAGCGGAATTGATAAGGTTGAGGTTTCAGGTGTAAGACCAAATCCTCTACTATCAAAAGTGCATGAGGCAATAAGAGTGGCACGTGAGAATAACGTTGAGGCTATACTTGCCGTTGGTGGTGGAAGTGTTGTTGATAGTGCAAAAGCAGTAGCTGCAGGTTTTTATTATGAAGGTGATATTTGGGATGCGTTTATAGGAAAGTACAATGTGAAGAAAGCACTTCCACTGTACGTAATTCTAACCATGTCTGCAACCGGTACCGAAATGAACGGTAACGGAGTAGTTACGAACGATGAAACGCAAGAGAAATTTTATTTTAGCTCAAAGCATGTTTACCCTATTCTCTCTATTGTTGATCCTACAGCACAGTACAGCCTGCCATCAAATCAATTAGTTTACGGCGCGATAGATGCGATTAGCCATGTGATGGAGTACTATTTCGATCTTTCTGGGAGCGATTTAATTAATGGAATAGATGAGACAATAATTAAGACGCTTATAAGGACTACAGAAATTTTACTAAAAGAACCGGAGAACTACGAAGCGCGTGCCAATTTCTGCTTGGCGACAACACTTGCACTAAATGGTTTAACCGGAATGGGAACCACCGGAGGAGATTGGTCCTCACATGAGCTTGAACATGCTGTAAGTGCGCTTAATCCGGACGTTGCTCATGGTGCGGGTTTGGCTGTTGTGTTTCCAGCTTGGATGAAGTATGTTAAAGACAAGATTAGTGATAAACTTATCATGTTTGGCAAAAATGTATTTGGAATGAATGGTGATGTTTCTCCGGATCAGGTCATTCAGGAACTTAAGAAATGGTACAGTAAGATAGGAGCTCCTACTACGCTAAAAGAGCTCGGTTTTGGAAGAGGCGATATAGAGAAACTCACTGAAATTGCAAACAAACATGCGCCTTTTGGAACAGTTATTGAGTTGAGAATGGAAGATATTAGAAAGATATACGAAATTGCGTACGAGTGAGTATTCAAAGTATTTGGATTAAGCGGGAGGTATAAAAGGTGAAGAAGACTGTTGAGGAACTAAGGCAACTTGGTATTCAGTGTCGTGGCGATATATTGAAGATGACTTTTGTAGCAAATTCTGGTCACCCCGGAGGTTCTATGTCCTCGATCGATTTACTCCTTTCACTTTATTCGTTTGCATATGTTGACCCGCATGATCCATGGAACGAAGATAGAGATAGGATTGTTGTTAGCCATGGGCATATATCACCGGGTGTGTATTCTACGTTGGCTGCGTACGGTTTTATTAACAGAGATGAAGTTATAGCTGGCTTCAGGCATCCAGCATCGATTTTTGAGGGACATATTACTCGTGGTATACCGGGTATCGAATGGACAACGGGTAACCTTGGTCAAGGATTATCAGCGGGAGTTGGTTTTGCACTCGCTGCAAAGTTAAAAAGAAAAGATTACCATGTTTATGTCGTTATGAGTGATGGTGAAAGTGCAAAGGGACAAGTTCAAGAGGCGCGAAGAACTGCCAGAAAGTACAATCTCGACAACCTAACAGTTCTCGTTGACTACAACGATATTCAAATAAGCGGGCATGCACACGATGTAATGTATGTAGATATAAAGGCAGAATTCCAGGCAGCTGGCTGGAAGGTTATAGAAATATACGGTCACGATTATGAACAAATACTTGCTGCTTTAAAAATTGCGAAGGATGATAGGTATCCAACAGCTATTATAGCCCACACCATTATAGGTAAAGGTGTAGACTTTATGGAAGATAAGCCTGATTATCACGGTAAGGCTCTTAGTAAAGAGGAACTCGAAAAAGCATTAAAACAACTTGGTGTGGAAAACGATGTTGATAAGTACGTGCAAATGCGCAAAAACTTACCGGTTAAAGCACATGAGAAAGTGAAGTTGGTGTACTCACCAAATGTTAACACAGGTAAAGTTAGAGTTTATGATAAAGCAACGGATAACAGGAGCGCACTTGGTAGAGCAATAGCAGATATTGCTTTGGTTAACGATAATGTTGCAGCAGTCGATTGCGATTTGAAAGGTTCTGTAAAACTCGATTTTCTTGATAAAGAAAGACCAGACAGACTCATTGAGATAGGTGTTCAGGAGCACAACGCGGCAGCACTTGCTGGTGCGATGTCCGCTGATGGAATTGTAACATTTTTTGCTGACTTCGGTGTCTTTGGTGTAGATGAGACATTTAACCAACACAGACTTAATGCGATAAACAATACAAATTTGAAAGTTGTCTTGACGCACTGTGGTATAGATGTCGGTGAAGATGGCAAAACCCACCATGCACTCAATTACATTGGCGCTCCTCTTGCTTGGTATGGGTTCAAAACTATTGTACCGGCAGATCCAAATCAGACGGATAGAGTCGTGCGATACATCGCAAGAGAGTATGGAAACTTTGTAGTGGCAGTTGGAAGAAGTAAATTGGAACCCATCAAGAAAGACGATGGAACGCTCTTCTTTGACGAGAACTATGATTTTGAGTACGGAAAAATGGATATACTGCGCGACGGTAACGATGGTGTTATATATACTATAGGTTCAACAGTTCCAAATGTACTCAAAGCACACGATATACTTAAAAGTAATGGTATTAATTTTGCAGTGATAAATGTCAGTTGTCCGTACGCGCTCGATGAAGAGGTCCTTAAGAGATATTCTAACTTCGTTGTCACTGTCGAAGACCATAACGTGTTCAATGGACTTGGAACTTTGATAGCACAGAAACTCTTTGAAATGCGAATCTTACCGAGAAAATTTATTAAACTCGGTCTTAGTGACTTCCCCGTTTCCGGAGATTCGAAGCTCTTGTTTGATATATATGGTCTAAGCGGTGAGAAAATCGCAGAAAAAATACTGAATAACCTGTAATTCTAAATTCTTTGAAAAATTTATTTGAGCAAGGTCTTTCTTTTGTTGTAAAAATGAAAAATAAGGTGCGGAAGGCTTCCTTCCGCACATATTTTTAATTTTTAGTGAAATACTTGGAATTTTTGAAATAATAATGTATAATATTATCAGATTAGTTTGGGAGTGTGTTCGATATGCCAAGAAGCATGACTGGTTATGCCAAAATTCAAAAGGTTTTGGAAGATTATAAAGTTACTTGTGAAGTTAAGACATTGAATTCTAAAGGACTTACGATAGATGTTTCTACTAATTATTTTCTAAATTCCAAAGAACTTGATGTTATTTCAAAAGTGAAGGAATATATCTCACGCGGTAAGGTAAGCGTTAGGATATGGGTAAAATTCATTAAACCTGTCCAGGTGTCTGTTGACTATTCTTTACTTAAAACGTATTACGATGCACTTTCAGACATAAGGGAAAATCTAAATATACCAGTTCCAGTTGAGCTCAGTCACTTGTTAAGTTTTAGGGACGCATTTCAATTTGACATAGGTAATGAAGAAGTGGAAGAAGCTTGGCAGCGTGCGAAAACAGTTCTTGACGAAGTATTGCAAGAAGTTGTTAAAGAACGGAAAATCGAGGGTGAGAAATTAACAAAAGACCTTCTGAACATGGTAGAGAAAATGCAAAGTGTTGTTGATAAGATAAACGAAAGAGCAAAAGAGATTCCAAAAGTTGTTGCAGAGAGGATCAGATCTAATGCAAAAGAATTACTGCCAGACGATGTTGAGTTAAACAGAGAACTGTTCGAAAGTGCTGTAGCATTGATTGCTGATAGGGCAGATATTCGTGAAGAGCTTGTAAGGTTGGATAGCCATCTAAAACGTACTCGCGAATTACTAACAAAAGATGAATCCGTAGGTGATATGCTCAATTTCATTTCACAAGAAATGCTAAGGGAATTCAATACGATTCTTTCAAAGAGTAGATTTACAGATATAACAAATTTCGCACTTGAAGGAAAATACATAGTTTCTCAATTCAAAGAGCAAATCATGAATATTGAGTAGCTTACGAGATTTTCTGTTTATTTTATGGTCGCGATTTCCGCGTAAAGTTATATTTCACTCTTTTTCATTCACTAATTCGGGAGGTGTTACTTCATGTTTGGATTAATCAACATAGGTTTTGGAAATGTTATTGCTGGTGACAGGGTTATAGCTATCGTTAACCCAGAGAGTGCACCACTCAAGAGGCTTAAGGAAGATGCAAAGGGTGAAGGTAAGCTTATAGATGCAACTTATGGAAGAAAGACAAGATCCATTCTCATAACTGACTCCAACCATATCATCCTTAGTGCTATCCAACCAGAAACGATTGCACAGAGATTCATAGAATCTATGGCTGAGATTGAGAAACAACTCGAACGAATAAGAAAGGGTTAAGTGTCTAATGAAGGCTCCAATTGATTCACAAGGTTTTAGCGATTCCGTTGGAGATGGCATACTCTTTGTTATAAGCGGTCCAAGTGGCGTAGGAAAGACGAGTATAATACGTTCTGTCCTTGAAAGAGTAGAACGTGTAGTGTTTTCAGTATCCTGCACTACGAGGAAGCAGCGCCCTGGTGAAATACACGGGGTGGATTATTATTTTGTTTCTCACGAAGAATTTGAAAAGATGATAAAAGAAAATAAGTTCATTGAATGGGCAAAAGTACACGATAACTATTATGGGACTCCTGCAGAGATGGTTTATGACAATATAAAGAAAGGCTTTGATGTTATTCTCGATATAGATGTTCAAGGTGCATTGACAGTTAAGAGTAACTTTTCTGGTGCTAAGTTTATTTTTATAGCACCCCCAAGCTACGAGGTACTTCGCGAAAGGCTTAAAAAACGCGGAACTGAGAGTGAAGATAAGATTCAAAGGAGACTTGAAACTGCTAAAAAAGAACTTACGTTTATACCGGAATTTGAATACCTGATAATAAATGAGGACCTTGAAGAATCAATAAAAAATCTCTCATCTATAATCTTTGCCGAACGACTTAAATACATAAGGATAAAAGATACGCACAAAGTGAAGAGATTAATTGAGGAGGTGCTTTAAGTGAGTAGACTTGTAGTGCAGTACGACAAACTTCTTGAAAAAATCCCGTACAAGTACGCAATTCCAATAGTTATAGCTAAAAGAGCTGAGGCGATTAACGACTTCGCTAAACCTTTTGTTTCAACACCAGATGGTTATTCGGTAAGTATAGCCTTCAAGGAGCTTCAAGAAGGTTACATTAGGATAAAGAACGAAGAAATTCTGAGGATACTGTTACCTGAAACTAAATAAGAGATAGCTGTGTGCAGAGGAACCCTTGGGTTCCTCTGTCTATTTGAAAAAGATAAAAGATGAAAAAACGTGGGGGGAATTAACGGTGTGTGGTATCGCAGGAGTTTGGAATGTTGAGGAAGCCTACAATGTTATGCATGATGTATTGTTGGCACTTCAACATAGAGGTCAACAATCTGCAGGAATGGTCGTAAATGGCTTCAATTCTGTAAAGGGCGAAGGACTTGTTGAGAATGTACTAACCGATGACAAATACATTGCTGGTAATAAAGGCATAGGTCATGTGAGATATTCTACCTACGGCTCACTCAACGAGATCCAGCCAATTACTGCGCATACATTGAAGGGAAGAATCTCGGTTGCTCATAACGGTAATATCGTCGATGCAGATGAAAAAAGAAGGTTTATAATGGAAAGTGGGGGAATATTCTCCACAACACTTGATACGGAAGTGATTATTCACTACTTTTCAATTGCCCCATACGAAAGTCCCAGAGAATCTCTCCAGTGGGCACTCTCCAGAATTAAGGCATCTTACTCCATAGTATTACTCCACGATTCATTTCTCGCCGCCGCACGCGACCAATTTGGAATTAGACCTCTTTTTTACGGAAAATTCCAAAATGGATATATTATAGCTTCTGAAGATTCTGCGCTGAAGACAGTTGGATGTGAGCAGATATACGAAATAGAGCCCGGAACTATTGTCTTTTTTACTGATGATAGGGAACCTGAAACTTTGAGATTTGCCAAAAGACAAGACAGATTTTGTTCTTTCGAGTTTGTCTACTTTGCCAGACCAGATAGTAATTTTTACGGTGTAAACACACATAAAGTGAGAAAAGAACTTGGTATGAAGTTATTTGAAGAGCATGGAGTAAAAGCAGATTTTATCGTTCCTGTTTTAGATAGTGGGCTTTCCGGTGCACTTGGTTACAGCCAAGTTTCTGGTGTGCCTCTTGAATTTGGGCTTATCAGGAATCATTACATTGGAAGAAGCTTTATTATGCCTAAGAACAGACAGGACATAGTCCGAAGAAAATTAGCCCCAATATCCTCTGTGTTGAGTGGTAAAGAAGTCATATTAATAGACGATTCGATTGTGCGCGGTACAACGATGAAGGTTATTGTCGATATGGTAAAAGAAGCGGGAGCTAAGAAAGTTGTGGTTGGTATACACTCACCACCAGTTGTTGGTCCTTGTAATTATGGCATAGACACTTCACGAAGAAGTGAATTAATTGCGTCCGAAAAGGAATTTGATAAGTTAAGGGAATATATAGGTGCTGACAAATTGATGTACCTCTCCGTTGAAGGATATCGAAAGGTATTTGAAAAATGTGGGGTGCGTGGGATATGTATGGGCTGTTTCGATCTCAATTACCCAGTATAGTGGTTTTGGCTTCCGGAAACGGCAGTAATTTCCAAGTTTTGGCTGAAAAGTCTCTCTCAGGTGAGTTGAAAGCAAATTTGAAAGCCCTTATTGTAGATAGAAATTGTGGTGCAATCGAGAGAGCTAACAGATTTGGAATTACTTCAATAATACTTTCAAAACCCTGGTACGAGAATTTTGAAAGGGTGATAGATAAATTAAATCCGGATTTGATAGTCCTTGCTGGATTTATGAGAATAATTCCCGAACATTTAGTAGAAAAGTACTTTCAGAAGATTGTAAATATTCACCCTTCCTTGCTACCATCTTTCCCAGGTAAAGATGGGATAAGACAGGCTTACGAGTATGGTGCAAAAGTTACAGGGATTACGATTCATTTTGTTGACAAAGGAGTTGATACAGGTCCCATAATATTCCAAAAATCAATAGAGATAGAAGACGAATGGAGTTTGGAAATGCTTGAAGAGAAAATCCACAACTTAGAGCACGAATATTATTGGAGGATAGTGAATGATTTGTTGTATAAACAATATAAAATAGAAGGAAGAAAGGTTACGTGGGGGGTGTAAGGTTATGGAACGAAAGGTCACTGGTTATGACATTATTGGTGAATGCAACAGTATCGAGCTCAAGAGATTCGATATTGATCTGAGGTACGGTGAGAACTCTCATGAGAGTGCTTACGTCTTTGGTGAGTTAAACTTTGAATTACTACACGAGGGCAAGCAATTGTCTTACAACAACATCCTTGATGCAGAATCGGCATGGATACTTGCAAGGAATTTGGAACGCGTAGGTGGTGGCGTTGCGGTTATAAAGCATCAAACACCTTGTGGGACAGCGTATATTTTGAATGACAGTGAAGAGGAAAAGATTAAAGCGATAGAGAGAGCTATTAATGCAGATAGTGAATCGAGCTATGGCGGGATTCTTGCTACAAGTTTTAAATTAACTTTAAATATGGCTAAGTCTATAAATACGTACTTAGAAGTAATTGTTGCGCCGGAGTTCGAAGATGAGGCGGTAGCATATCTTTCAAAGAAGAAGGTTAGATTGATTCGCCCAAGAGATTATGTACCATACGCAGGTAGAGTAGCGTTTGGAAGTATAGTACTTTCGGAAAGAAAAATCGAAGGAGAACCAGAGTTGCTTTTTGGTGAAGAATGCAATATTAGAGATGTAAAATTTGCACTTACAGTTGTCGAAGCTGTAAAATCCAATGCGATTGTAATTGTCAAAGATGGTGTGACCGTTGGAATTGGTGGAGGTCAGCCTTCAAGAAAGAGATCCGCTTGGATTGCTACAACACTTGCTGGTGAAAAAGCAAAAGGTGCAATCGCTGCTTCGGATGCTTTCTTTCCATTTACAGATGGTCTTGAGATACTTATTAATGCGGGAGTGAATTGCGTTGTTGCACCGCTCGGTTCAATAAGAGATGAAGAGGTCTTAAGCTTTGCAAAAGAGAAAGGTGTAACGTTTTATAAATCACCAATAAGGTTATTCAGGCACTGAACCAAGCAGGGGTGATTACTGTGAAGAGTGTGTTAATCCTTGGAAGCGGAGGTAGGGAACACGCAATAGGTTGGGCTTTTAAAAATGCGGGATTCGATGTTTCATTCTTTCCTGGAAATGCTGGAACAAAGATGGTGGGAAAGAATATTAAATTGGATAAACTCGATTTGTTGGAAGAATTCGATATAGTTATACCGGGTTCAGAAGAGTACTTAGTTAAAGGCATAGCGGATGGTAGGAAGAACGTATTTGGACCAAATTCCTTTGGAGCAAGGTTAGAAGGGTCAAAGTGTTTTGCAAAACTATTTATGGAACGCCACAGTATACCAACTGCAAAGTTTCAGATAGCGAACAACATCGTCCAACTTGAAGATGCCCTAAAATCTTTTAATCCACCTTATGTTATAAAAGCAGACGGGTTAGCACAAGGAAAGGGTGTCATTATAGCTCAAACCTTCCAAGATGCGATGGAAAAGGGCACAAAATTGCTGAATGGAACTCTTATTTCAAAAGTTAGTGGACCTGTTGTAGTAGATGAGTTTTTAAATGGTTGGGAACTCTCCGCAATTGCAATTGTTAACGGTCGAGAATTTGCACTCTTGCCTTTTACAAAAGATTACAAACGTGCATTTACTGGAAATGTTGGACCAAATACCGGTGGAATGGGTGCGTACGGACCTGTTGAAATTGATAAAAGATTGGAGAGGAAGATAGAAGATATATTTGAGAGAACATTAAAAGGTTTGAAGAACGATGGGATTAATTACAGAGGATTCTTGTATGCCGGACTTATGATTGTAGAGAATGAACCGTATGTACTCGAGTATAACGTGAGATTGGGAGACCCAGAAACGGAAGCAATTGTTGCCATGGCACCGGAAAAGTTCGTAGAGAACGTGTTAAAGGCGTTTTCAAATGAACAGATTGAGAAATATTACCCAAATGTGTTTGCAGTTGATGTTGTAATTGCTTCAGAAGGTTATCCAGAGAATCCAAAGAATGGGCAGGAAATAAAGATTAATAACGAAAATGGCTTCTTTTTCTTTGCGGGTGTGAAGGAAGATAATGGAACACTATTAGTAAATGGCGGAAGGGTATTACATTCAATGGGGGTAGATAAAACTTTGAATGGTGCAAGAGAAAGGGCTTATGAAAATATAAAGAATGTATACTTTGAGGGAATGTTTTACAGAGAAGATATAGCCAAAATACGATAATTCAATGACTTGAGGGGTGGAAAAATGCGATACACGTATTCTCAATCAGGTGTAGATGTCCTTAGAAACGATGAGTTTACAGACTATATAAAGAATCTATTAAAAGAAATAAATATACCAGACTGGGTTGTGAGAGAACCTACTGGGTATGCAACGATACTAACTTTTACAAACCCCCCTATAGTGCTAACAGCGGATGGTGTAGGTTCAAAACTACTCTTGCACATAGAGTACGGCAGGTGGAATGATGCGGCGCAGGATTTGATTGCTATGAATTATAACGATATTATCTGTGTCGGTGGACTTCCAAAGGCTTTTGTAGATTATCTCGGGGTGAACCATATAGATAGAGTTCATTATGAATTCCTTAGTGCGTTGGCGAGGAAGTTAAATGAATACAACGTTTCTCTCGTTGCTGGTGAAACTGCGGAAATACCAGCGATCTACACGGAAAAAGATTGGGACGTTGCTGGTTTTTGCGTCGGAACACTTGAAAGAAGAATCCCAGTTGAAAGTATAAACTATGGAGACAAGATTATAGGATTGCGTGCAAGTGGGTTTCACTCTAACGGTTGGTCGCTTCTTAGGAAGATTATTAACGAGGAAGGAATAAATATAAACTCATTGAACTTTGACCTGCTTGTAGGAACGAATATTTATAGCAACGTTCCAGCTGTTTTTGAGGATGTGAAAGGCATTGCACATGTTACTGGTGGGGGAATTCTTAGGGCTCTCAAAAGAGTGTTACGGGACAAAGGTTGGGATATAAATATCAAAATGCCTGATTATATGCAGTGGGTTTTGCAATATGTAGAAATAGAAGAAGCTATGAGAACATTCAACATGGGCTACGGAATGATTTTGATTGCAGATGCTTCAAAGACTGATAAAATTTTAAGAATAACTGGAGGGGATATTATAGGAGAAGTTAGTAATAATACAACAATTGTGGTAGAATAGATATGTGTAAGATTAAAAAATGGAGGTGAGGGGCTTGAAATTACATCCCGCTGTAATATTATTGATAGTAGTCTTAGCAATAGTGATTATTTCGGTATTCTGGGCGATAGGAACGTACAATAGCATAGTTTCTATGGAACAAATGGTTAAAGAAAGTTACAGTCAGATTCAAAATCAACTCCAAAGAAGAGCAGATTTGATACCAAATCTTGTCGAAACTGTCAAAGGTTATGCAGCACAGGAAAAAGAAATTTTTGAGGCACTTGCAAATGCGAGGGCAAAACTTGCAGGAGCGCAAACACCACAAGAGCAAGCAACAGCTGATGCGGAACTATCAAGTGCCCTTTCAAGGTTGCTTGTCATTGTGGAAAATTATCCAACATTAAAATCTGATGCTAATTTCAGACAACTTATGGACGAACTTGCAGGTACTGAAAATAGGATAGCGGTTGCAAGAAAGGACTACAACGAAGAAGTTAGAAGGTACAATGCTCTTATAAAAAGATTTCCAAATATGCTAATTGCAAATGCTTTTGGATTTACTGAAAAGGAGTATTTTGAAGCAAAACCAGGAGCTGAAGAAACACCAAAAGTTAATTTTTAAGATTAGAGAAGTAACTGAAAAAGCCCGGATAACCCGGGCTTTTCATTTTATCTTTGAAATAGCGTTTGGTATAAAATAATCTTCGATAGTAGCATACAGTGCACCGTAAAGATATGTATCATTTGAGAAGGTTGGCGGTAGTACCTTCAAAATCTTTCCAGCATGTTCAAGCGCATGTTCTTTAACCTTTTGTTCCAAAAATTTATAGAACTTTTCATTTAACCCTGAAAGTTCACCACCTACGATGAGGTATTCAGGATTAAGTGAATTGACAACGTTTGTTAAGGCTCTTGAAAGAAATTCGATGTACTCTATGATCTTACCTGAATTCTCCCAATTTTCTTCTTCAAAGTACTTTTGGATAGTTCGTGAATGCTTTCCGAATACAAACGACACAGGTATATACGTATCGATACAGCCATTGTTCCCGCATTGACAAATTCTATCACTGTGCAAATCTATTGTTGTATGTCCAAATTCCCCTGCGGTGAACGAAGGGCCACGAAAGATTTCACCATTAATCCACAGACCTGTACCGAATCCTTCTCGGACAGTTACAAAGACTGAGCATTTTGATTTTCTCACTTCTTCCCTCTGAAATGCTTCCGCTATCATGGCAAGATTGGCTTCGTTATCCGCATAAACTATCTTTCCAGGGATTTCAATCTTTATATCTTTCCAACCATGTGTCGGAACAAAGAGTATAGTATCGTTCTCAACGTCGACCATACCGGGTATCGAAAATGCAACAACTTCAACATTTTTGTAAGTACGTAGCAACGTATCTACGTTATCTAATACCTCCTGAAAATTTTCTGGGGTAACTGATGATTCGAGTTTCTCTATTGAACCATCGGCGTATCCAACTGCATAGTTTGTATTGTACGCACCTATATCTACAAGAAGCACTTGAAAAGATTTCGGATTGATCTTTAAAGAGATAGCCTTTCTGCCAATCTTATTTTCCGTCCCATATTCTGAAGTTCCAACCTCTACTACATAGTTTTCTTTCATAAGTTCGTTTACACAGCGAGTTACCGTACTGGGTGAAAGGGATGTCAACCTTACGAGATTGACTCGTTCTATAGTTCCACAATGATGGATAGTTCTAAGGATTAATGAATAATTGTTCTCTTTCATTGTTGAATGAAGTATCTTTTTCAGTTTCTTCGCCCCCAGTAGATATCGAGTAGATGTTTTGTTAACTTACTTTACTTCTTGTCTTTATATCGAAGACAACAGCTGCTATTAAAACACCACCTCTGATAATGTATTGCAGCGATATACCGACGCCAAGAAGATTCATTCCATTTATCAAAGAAGCCATAACAAGAGCACCTATAAGTGAGTTCATAACCTTACCAACGCCACCAGCAGCTGAAACGCCACCAACGTAAGCTGCTGCAATAGCATCAAGTTCAAAGAGCGTACCTGCATCAGGTGTTGCCGATTGTAACCTTGAAGTGTAGAGTATGCCTGATATTGCAGTCAAAAACCCCATGGAACCAAAGACGAAAAATGTTATCTTTCTCACATCGATACCACTCAACTTTGCTGCTTCTGGGTTACCGCCGACCGCATAAATATGTCTACCAAGAACTGTCTTCGTTGTCAAGACATGATATACATAAGTTATTATAAGAGTTATTACAAACGTCCAAGAAAGTCCGTTGTAATTGGCAAGTGTCCAAAAGACATAAAATATTATTGCGCTTATGAAGAGCAGTTTTAATACAAACATATGCAGTGATAGTACTTCAAAGTTGTATTTAAGCTTATTGTTTCTTGTTCTAATCTCAGCTATTATGTATAGTAATATAATTGCAAAGCCTATAAGTAAAGTGAGAAAATGCACATCACCAATCTTGAAAATATCCGGAATGTAACCATTTCCAATGTTGTTGAAGGCTTCGTTTGAGATAATTATTGTTCCTGTTGATTGTGTGAAAACAAGCAAGGCACCTCTAAAGATCAACATACCAGCAAGTGTGGCAACGAATGAAGGCAGTCCAACTTTTGCGACCCAAAAGCCATTTATAAGACCAAAAACTGTGCCAAGACCTATTACTATGAGTATAGTTGGTAGCACTGGCATACCATCTCTGAGCATTCTTGCGGCGATTGCACCGAGAAAACCGGCCATAAATCCAACGGATAGATCTATATGTCTAATAACAATTACAAGAGTCATACCAACTGCAAGAACTGCTATATAGCCCATTTGGTTAAAGAGATTACTAATGTTTCTCGATGAAAAGAAGAGACCGTTAGTTAGTATTGTGAATATAATCATGATAGCACCAAGCGCGATGTACATACCATATTCACGAATGTTCTTTTTTAGTAAAATTCCAAGTTCCTTTGCAAATCCCATGCTGCACCCTCCTTTTGTTTTTATATATTTTTATATATTATTTTCCATTTCTCACAAGCTTACATTAGTAGTCAACTGCCATGTGCATAATATTTTCTTGAGTTGCTTCTTCTCTACTTAATTCTCCTACTATCTTTCCGCCAGCCATGACATATATTCTATCGCTCATTCCGAGAACCTCAGGCAATTCTGATGAAATCATGATTATACTCATTCCTTCTTCTTCAACGAGCCTATTCATGAGTGTATAGATTTCATATTTTGCTCCAACATCTATACCTCGCGTTGGTTCGTCGAGTATAAGGAGTTTTGGTTTTATAAACAACCACTTTGCAACGGCAACTTTTTGCTGGTTTCCACCACTGAGATTCATTACTTTTTGTTCTATCGTAGGTGTCTTAATTCTAAGTGAGTTTTTAAACATCTCGGCTACGAAGATTTCTTCATTTTCATTCACAAAGAGTCCTTTTTTAAGTTGTTTCAAACCTGCGATTGTCATATTAGTCTTCACATCGAAATCCAAAATCAAGCCTGTGCCTTTTCTATCTTCCGAAAGGTATGCAAGCCCTGCTCTAATTGCATGAGTTGGGGATTTGAATTTGACCTTTTGCCCGTCAAAGTACATTTCACCGCCAACTATATATTCTTTCGGATTTCCAAAGAGACTAAGGGCAAGTTCCGTTCGCCCAGCGCCCATAAGACCTGCAATTCCAACTATTTCTCCTTTTCTCACATACATACTTGCATCTTTTACGACATACCTATCAAGCTGAGTATCAAAGGCCTTCCAACCCTTTATCTCAAATATCTTTTCACCAAATTCTCTCTTCTTCCTTTTTGGATAGATATCTTCTATCTCTCTTCCAACCATGTATTTAACGATGTTGCTTTCGGTAAATTGTGACTTATCTTCAAGTCTGGCAACCATCTTCCCATCTCGTAGTATACTAATTGTATCGGCAACTTCAATAACTTCCTTTAACTTATGCGATATAAGGATTGATGTAATGCCTTGTTCTTTTAGATTTTTAATTATTCTTAAAAGATTCTCACTATCGTCTTCATTCAAAGAGGAGGTTGGTTCATCGAGAATTAACAATTTAACGTTCTTACTAATGGCTTTTGCAATTTCTACGATTTGCTGGAGACCAACGCCGAGATCTTTAACCTTTCTTGAAGGATCCAAATCTGGTCTTAAGTTCTTGAGCATCTCCTTTGCCTTGACTATGGTTTCGTTCCAATCTATAAATCTTCCCTTCTTAATCTCGTGTCCAAGGAAGATGTTTTCGTAGACTGTTAGTTCAGGGATAACTGCAAGTTCTTGGTAAATAGTAACTATTCCAACGCTTTCACTGTCGTGGATATGTCTGAATCGTTGTTCTTTACCATCAAAAATTATGGTCCCATCGTATTCACCATATGGGTAGAAACCACTGAGAATTTTCATCATGGTTGACTTTCCTGAACCGTTTTCACCAACCAAACAGTGTATCTCACCACGCTTAACTTTAAAATCGACATTATCAAGAGCTCGCACACCGGGAAATTCTTTCGTAATACCTTTCATCTCCAGTATGTATTCACTTGCCATCAAATCACCTCCGAAATGTACAATTCTTTCCCTTTCTAAAACCCTTTCTAAAAACTGGGTGGTGATATTTCACACCACCCAGTTTGATTTTAGAAATAATTCTAAGAGAGACTCTGAATTACCATTTGAAATCTTTTTCTGAATAGTAACCAGATTCTATAAGAAGTTTCTTGACGTTATCTTTTGTCACAACTTGAATTTCTGACTGAATTGCTGGAACCTTCTTCTTTCCGTTGTCGTATGTATTTGTTGTTGTAGGTTTCTTGCCTTCTAAGAGTAACTGTGCTGCATTTATTGCGTCTTTGACGAGTAATCTAACGTCTTTGAATACGGTCATCGATTGTTTACCATCAATTATGTATTGTACTGATGCCTTCTCGGCATCTTGACCGGTTATGAAGTATGCCTTTACATCCTTGTCAGCTCTGAAGGCATCTGCGATAGCCCTTGCTGTACCATCGTTTGGTGCAAGTATGAATACTGTTCCTTTGTCCGATGCTTTTGCCCTTGTAAGGTCATCTTCTGCCTTCCTCTTTGCAACGTTGAAATCCCAGTTTGTTGTTACTTGACCAATTATCTTAGCCAATTCGTCTCTTGTAAGGTTCTTCTTGGACTTTACCTTTTCGGCTTCGGAGGAATTGATGATTCTAAATGTGCCATCGGCTATCTTTGGTTGGAGTATTTCCCATGCTCCTTGGAAGAAGAGGAACGAGTTATTATCGGAAAGTGCACCAGCATAGAGGTAAAGCGGGTTATTCTTCGTTCCTGATTTAACGTTTTGAACAAGATATCTTCCCATGGCTCTACCAACTTCAACACTGTCAAATGTTACGTAGTAGTCAACTGCATCTGTCCCCATAATGAGCCTATCATACGAAACGACGTAAACTCCTGCCTTCTTTGCAAGTTCAGCTGCCGCTGCTGCTGCGACTGCGTCGTGCGGACATATAATGAGTACCTTTATACCTTTTGCAATGAGAGCTTCAACGTTTTCTCTTTCCTTCGCTGGAAGTCCTTGGCTAAAGAGAATCTCTACGGAATACTTTGTGTTCTTGAGTGCCTCTCTGAATCTTGTTTCATCCTGAACCCATCTTGGCTCTGCATTTGTTGGAAGAACAACACCAACATCGACCGCGAAATTCAATACAACCGAAAGAAGAAGTACCGAGAAAATGCCAAGAAGTAATAAACGTTTCATACCTTCGCCTCCCTTTTATGGAATGATAATGTTAACTAAAAGTATTGAAACTTTCCAAAAACCGCATTATCCTTATAAATAGGGGACACCCCCCAACCATCTCTTGACAAAGGAGGTATCCCGATATGAACAACTCAACGCTCTCTTGTCCTAAATGTGGTTCCACCAGCTTGTACAAAAACGGTCATGATAAATACGGTAACCAACAATTCCTTTGCAAACTCTGCCATCATTCTTTCAAACTTTCCCATTCTCACAAACGCAAAAACTTCTCTTTCCCTTATCCCAAATGCCCTTCTTGTGGTAAATCTA
>Ga0079999_13958_pt1 | contig 25035 bp, 26 predicted proteins | sample YelNats1bottleC1_FD_69202 | JGI IMG/M metagenome (GOLD analysis project Ga0079999, IMG submission 69202) | Hot spring thermophilic microbial communities from Obsidian Pool, Yellowstone National Park, USA - site 1 bottle C1 (SPADES assembly)... | ecosystem: Environmental > Aquatic > Thermal springs... | reverse complement strand
AGTGCTGGGATAGTCTTTAACATGTATCCCCCAATTCCAGGTGGTGTGACTGATGACAAAGCAGATGAAGGAGTGTACTTTGAAACAAGAATCAGATGGGATAGCAGGGAACCTGAGCGTGTGAAATTATTTTATCCTGTTCTTGTAAAATATGTGCTGTTTGACGATAAGATTACAAATGATATTATCAACAAACTAATGACACATAGCATTCTGACGGTCGAATTTGACTGGCTGCTTTGGGGAGTAAAACACTTCAAATTCCCGCTTAATGGTTCATCAGAGGCTATCAAACAGGTGTTGAACAACGTAAAAAAATGAACCTTGACGTTTTGGATGCCTATCTTTAACGAGAAGGAGGATACTTTACACAGCCGTCTCAAGGGCGGAAGAAATTTTGTATATCTCCCAACCGCGATGGCACAAAATGAAAGATAATCAGCATAAAGACTTGCCTGATTTTGTTGAAAGGTTGCAGAATGATTTGATAGAATAAGAATAGAGACAACCTTAAAAAGGAGGGAATTTTGTGACTGAACGTGAACAAGTTAAATCGTATTTGGGAAGGTTTTTAAAATTGGACTGGGCAGGGTGCGGCTGTGGATGTTTGGTGCCAGTAGTGATAATAGGAATAGTTGCACTTTTGATAGTGATTTTGTAAAGTTGAAAGAGTTAGGCTAAAGAGAAATTTGTAAAATAATCGAGGGAGATCAAATACCAAGTAAATGCGAACAGCTTAGCCAATTCCACAAAGCACGAAAACGCTTGCGGAGTAAACTAATGGAATAAAAGATGTTTCAAAGTATCGCAGGCAATTGCCACTTGCTTTTTCAGTTACATCAATTATATAGGGGGAAAACTATGCAAAAAGCTGGTCGAATTGTGTTGATGGAGCAAACATGCTTGCAAAAGCAACTGGCAGAAAGAAGATAGCATCCTATTTTGTAGGTGGTGTCGTTACTAATGTTGCTGAGATTTTGTGGACTCTGTTTTTTTATTCATTCATTGAGTATTTCGCTAGTCCGTCGTTCAGAAATGGACTTTTGGTGTTTCAGATTTCGGCAGAACCGTTGATTGTGTATGTAATACTAATGATCCTGTATTGCGTTTTCCTCTACAAAGCATGTAAAGAATTGGCTTTAGCTACAAACATGAAGATTTTTTCCGAAGCAGCGAAATTGTTCAAATGGGGCGGTATTCTATTGATTGTTTTTGGAGTAGGAGCGATAGGTATACTTTTAGGAATTATTCTTTGCATCATTGGGCTGTTTACTATCAAACAGGAACCTCCGACGCAAGAGATGTGATTAACCTGGACTATTAGGCAAAAAGGTGTGCTGGTAATTATTCTTTTCTATTTTTCCTGGTTAGGGTAACGTTTCTTAAACTTTTTGGTTCCCCATATTTTTAACCTGTTGTGAACTGAAAGCAAAAATTGAAAAAGCAAAGAAAACTTAATTCAACATGTCAATCAGTAAAGTTATTGGGATAGTCTTTAGTATAATGATATGTGGAACAATACAATGTCTTATTTACTTAGCAATGCTTTTGCTTCGTCCAACGTTGGTATCTTTCCACTCAACACCACTTTTCCATCAATTGCCACTGCTGGGGTTGCAACTACTCCTCTGGTAATGATTTTATCGATGTCTTGGACTTTTTCGATAACTGCGTCAATTCCAAGTTCCTGAACTGCCATTTCCATGATTTTGATGGTCTGTTTGCATTTTGGACAACCTGCACCGAGAACTTCTATCTTCTTTGCCATACAACTTCCTCCTCCTTGTATCGTTTTGTTATATTAGGCTATTAGCCCGTATATCATTCCAAATAAAGTTGAGAAGAGCACAACCAATCCGAAATATGTAAATGCTTTCTTTTTGCCAAGGAGTTTTGTTATAACTATCATGCTTGGCAAGCTAAGAGTGTTTCCAGCCATGAGCAATGCAAGTGTAGGACCTTTTGCCATACCAAGTTGTGTGAGTGCCTGAACTATGGGGACTTCTGTAAGCGTTGCAAAGTACATTATTGCACCGATAACGGAAGCTATAAAAGTTGAGAATATGTTATTCTTTCCAAGCAAGTAAACAACTACATCTTGGGGCAACAGTTTTGTAATTACTCCCGCAAGGAATACACCAACAAATAGATATGGAAGTATTTTTTTTGCAAAGTCCCAAGTTTCGGCTATCCAGCTCTTTGTTTGGTCTTTTTCAAATCCAAATACCGCCATTGTTAATGTGCTAAGTCCAAGAACACCCAAACTTGAATATTTAACGGTTGGGTTAATCTTTAGTCCTGAGACAATGATGAAGAGTAGTTGTATTAGGAAGAAAACAATTGCTTTTACGTTATCTGTACCATCCGAGGTTGTCTGAACAAAGCCACCAACGCCTTTTTCTTTGAATAAAAGTTCCATAATAAGACCAATTATTATCGCTGCTGTAATTGTTGCTATCATTCTGGCAATCCCTAAATCCCAACCGAGTACGCGTGCTGTCAAGAATATTGCAGCGATATTTATTGCAGGTCCAGTAAATAAGAATGTCGTTGCAGGTCCTATTCCAGCACCTTTTTTGTATATACCACCAAAGAGTGGAAGAATTGTACAAGAACATACAGCAAGAATGGCGCCACTGATTGCAGCAATCGGATAGGAAATGTATCGTTTTGCATCAGGACCAAGGAGTTTTAGAATAGCATCTTTCTTCAGCATGACAGAGATTGTTCCTGCAATAAAGAATGCAGGCACAAGGCAGAGAAGAACATGTTCACGTGCATATTCGTTCAGCATCTTGAAACCGTTGAGAATGCTTTCACTTAGTGAAGGTGTATCGAATGGAACAAAGTAGAAGACTAAGAAAATAGCCACAAGAAAGATAAATAGTTTTAGTTCATCTTTCACGTTCTTCGACCTCCAATCCAGAGTATTTTTCAACTACTTCCAGTATTTCATGTAGTAATTCGTTGTCAGACAATTTGTACCTGATTGTGTTTCCAACCTTTATGCTCTCAAGCAAGCCACTCAAGCGCATTATTGAAAGATGCTGTGAAAGATTTGGTTGTGTTACATCCAGTCTTGGAAGTAACTCACATACGCACATTTCGCCTTTTTCCTTGAGCAGAGTAAGTATCTTTAACCTCAATGGGTGACCGAGTATTTTCAGTACATTAGCCATCTCAGAAAGCTCCATCTTTCTCACCTCACAGTATTGTGTTTTAGTTATTTCGATTATAAGTATATAAGAATTTTCGAATATTGTCAATAGAAAAACTTGCCAAAAGCTTTTTGGCAGGTATTTTTTATATTATTCTTTTATCATTACCATAGTTATATCGTCTTCTTGCAGGCTGGAAGCGCGGATGTGAAGTGTCTTAAGGTATATTGTTGACGTTGTATCATCGGGTGATAGCATTTCTATAAGACCTTTCGGTGTGAGCATACCTTGCTTTGTTTTCAATTCTGTAAGACCATCTGTGTACAGAAGCAATTTTCCATCGTACAAAAAATGCGTATTTATAACAGATTCATCGTATTCCTCGGAGAAGCCGAATCCAACTGGAACAACATTTTTTGTTGCGAGAAGTTCTTTTTTGGTTACATTTATAGGAGACGGGTGACCCATGTTGATAAATTTGTAATAGTTATCTTCCAACTTTCCAATTATACCAGTGAGGTATATGTTAGGCAGATTGAACCTTTTCAGTTCATTCTCCAACAAAAGTGGAAGCCCCTGGAGTGGTGGCTCAAAAGCGATTATGGTATCCAAAGTTGTTCTAATAATCATGCTTACAAGTGCGGCAGCAACTCCATGTCCACTTATGTCAATAATTCCTATCCATGGGGGGGTGTAGTATATCAGATCACCTCCAAGACCAGTCGATGGTCGATAGAAGAATTCTACATTATCATTACTTTGAGGTACAAAACTTTCTTGAACCCTTATTGCAACGGACATATCTGCATCTATTTCTTCAGCATCTGTAAATAACTCAATAGCACCTATTACTTTGTTATTATGTTTTATGGGCAATCCGAAGACAGAAAAAGGACGCCTCTTTCCAGATTTCGTTAGTCCATAAACTGCAAATGGAACTTCAACGGGGATTCCACTCTTAATGGCTTGATAAAGTGGGCAGAGTTCAGTATTACAAACAGGAATACCTGTTCTATCGACATGGTTCAAAACTTGTTCAGCACAACGCTTACCCACAACTTCCCCTGAGCTATATCCAGTAAGTTTTGTTGCTTGTTTATTCCAGTAAATGATACGCCTGTTTTTATCAACGACATATGCAGGTATTTCAAGTTCCTGGAGAAAGTCTGAAACTTTTGTGTTTTCTAAGTAATTCATAAGTTCGTTTTCAAACATCATATCACCTCAATTTAAATTCTTTTTATCTATTCTATCATTGAAGTTATTCTTTTCAAGAATTCTTTGTACAAAGTGTTATTGGTTAGCTCTTTTTCATTAAATGGTATTTCTTCGTCAAATGCTATTTGTTCGTTTTCGAAGTGTGAATCAACAACGACCTTTGATAGTGGCATCACGATATAAGTTCGGGTGTTTGGAAGTATTTTAAAAAACTCTTCTGTATAGAATGAGAGGTCTGAGAAGTTTGAATTATCAAGAATAATCAGTTTTCCAATCCTATTGGTTGCGAGGAATGCAAGCAATGTTTTATGAGGGTTGTAGAAACAGGTTTTGTCAACAAGAAAGTAAACATCTGATGTTAATTTTTCCGGCTCGGGTTCTACAGGGATTTGTTCTCTTATTATTTGCTTGAATTTATACCTACTGATGAGTTTGGGATATAGAGTTGTAGGTCTGGTTATAAGCTTAGAGATAATCATACTTGGGAGTGTAATGTCACCATCGTTCGCATACCTAAGGTCAAAGATAACAGCCTTTGAGCTCTTTATTAGCTCGTCAAATGCAGCGGTCAATTCTGTCATGTCGCTTTTGTTTGATACATTAAAACTTTTAATTCGAACAACTGTATATTTCGATATATTGTAGAGTTCGATCGGTTTAACGTGCATGTTCTGCTGGAATTCTTTATACGGAATACCTTTTATGTAAGATGTCCTTTGAGCAAGTGTGTTTGGGAGCTGATATTTAACCTGTAAGGTTTGTGCATCAATTATTTTAGGGTAATATGGAAGTATCTTGTCGACAAAGGAGTATTCTTGTTGAAAGTCATTAAGTGTTGGAAAAAGGTTTTTGTACCTTTTGATTATATCTTCAATAGGATATCCATTGATTGAAAGAATTACCGAGCCAACTGGAATTTCACAATAGCTCATAGAGACTACTACTTTCCCGTTTATGTATTTGCACTTCATTGGTAATGTCTTATCGGTTGCCTTTAATGGAATTTCTATACGAGTTACACCATCTTGTAGAACTGAAAGCATCGGAGCAATTTCGAGAGCAAATTCATAAGCGGAGAGACGTTTATTAATTTGAATGGTAGAGTTCTTTATCTTGTCTTTTAAAATGAGATCAATCATCTCAACGTGTCTATCCAAAAGGTATTCCTTAACTACTTCCTCGTCTACTTGCAATGCAAATGGTGAGTATCGAAAGTGTTCATATACATATATTGCTATAGCCCCTATAATAAATATAGCTATTACAAAGATTATTGTTGTGCTTATACCCTTCATTTTTTCTACCCTCCTTCATTTCTTTTTTTATATTATACTCCTTTTTACCAGGATGAGTTCCAAGGTTAATAAAGAGTTTTACATTCTACACATTAGTCTTTTTTGGAGTATAATAAATAATAGAGGTGAAAGGTGTGAAGAAATCTATGCTTATTCTTACAATGCTATTTATATTGCTTTCGAGCTTAATATTCGCTTTTGATCAGTTTGATTGTATTGAAGAATTCAAGTTCGATTTATCAAACTTTCCCAACAATATTTCTTCCCAACAGTATATTCTTTTATCATGCTCTTTCTTATTCGATGAGCCAGTTAATTCTGTTTTTCCCAGATATGGTTTTTTTGAAGCGATTAATAATATGGATTTACTCGACTTTGGTATGCTTGCTGTAGGAGTTTCACTGGCAGTTCTACCTTTTGATAGTTATGTTGCTTGTACTATACTTGAGAGTTTTAGTGTAACAGCGCTAATCACAGGTGCTATTAAGTTTATAGTTGGTCGAGGAAGACCGTACATGGAAAAGAGTGCGTTTGTTTTTAAACCATTTTCAACTATGGAAGGTTATCAATCTTTTCCTTCTGGTCACAGTGCACTGAGTTGGGCGATTTTTACCCCTGTCGCAAAGATGTTTGGTGACTATTGGTATGCGATACCTACTTTGTTCTCTCTACAAAGACTTTGGTCAAACAATCACTGGAGTTCTGATGTTATTTACGGTGGATTGATAGGTTTTTCGATTGGTAGCTCATTTTTTGATTTGAAAAGCAATAATAGTCATTAAATGGTGGTGATGACTGTGTACATATACGAGTATGACAAATCTTTACCGTTCAATTTGGTTGTTGAGAAAAGTGAGAATTACGATATATTGTCCTACGATGCAGTGTATGAACCTGACATACCAGAATCGAAGCGAATTTATACGTATAGGTTTCGAGCATCTAATCCGTGGGCGAAGTTGATTTTTCTACATGGGATAGGAAATGGTCACGTACCTTATCTTATGTGGTTTGGTGAATATTTTGCCTCAAAGGGTATCGAGACGTTCTTTATGATTCATCCATATCATATGCAACGTGCAAAGCCAGGTTGGAATGGCGGTGAACCTTTCTTCCACCATTCTCCAGCTCACTGTATTGTTAGATTTCATCAAGCGATCAAGGATGTTAGAAGAACTATCGATTTGTTAGATACTTTTGACGATGTGTTAAAATTGCCAACAGCGATAATGGGGTTCAGCTTTGGTGGAATGATTACATCAATGTCTATGGCAATTGACAGACGCATTGAATGCGGGATTATAGCATTTTCAGGTGGTGATTGGCGTTGGATTAACTGGTATTCTCCATATGTTGAACCAGTTAGAGAAGGCTACAAGAAATTCAGTAATGAGTGGGGATGTAAGGATGAAGCAAAATGTATTGAACTGAGAAGTCAAAGTAGAAAGAAGGTACATACATTGAAGAGTATTGAAGAGATTTTTAATTTGACTCCTTCTTGTTTTCACTATGATCCAATATCGTATGCCAAGTTTGTCTCTCAGCCAGTTTTGATGTTTACAGGAGTCTTTGATAAAGTAATACCATATCAGGCATCAAATGGGCTTTACAGATTATTACCGAGTGCGAAAAAAATACCTGTCCCTTCAGGACATAAATCTTCCTATCTTTTTAGGAGAATCATAGGGAAGGCTACTGAACGCTTCTTGAGAGAAAAATTAAATCACGGATAACCCTTTAATCTTATTGAAATTAAAAGCCAGAGTTTCGTAAGGATGATGCAGGTTGCTAAGAGAATCATAAGGACAGCGACAAGAACGCTGCCTTTTTTGAAATGCTTTGACGGTTTCATACTTTACCCCCAAGTTATTCATTTTGAGGCTAACCATAAGCAATGTCACAAATCAATTTTAGCACAAAAAAATAAAAAAAGACCCCTGGTAAGATTAAGAATACCAGGGGTCGAGTTTTTTATGGGTTTTGAATTATTCTCTGAAAAAAGTTAGATAAGCGATGAATAGAAGAGCAAGTATCCATGTAAACCAATGAACCTCTTTACTCTTACCAGAGAGAGTCTTTACTATTGGGTATGTAATAATTCCAAGAGCGATACCATTTGCAATTGAGTAAGTAAATGGAATCATTGTCATTGTAACAAATGCTGGTACTGCATCTGTAATATCATTCCACTTAACGGACACTAAACTCTTTATCATGAGTACGCCAACAAATATTAATGCCGGTGCAGTTGCAGCTGCCGGAATTGTTAAGGCAAGTGGTGAGAAGAATAACATAGCAAGCATGAGAAGAGCTACAACAACAGCTGTCAAACCTGTTCTTCCACCAACTGCTATTCCCGTGCTACTTTCAATGTAAGTTGTAACAGTTGACGTGCCAAAAATTGCTCCAGCTACTGTACCAATAGCATCAGCGAGGTAGGCTTTTGTTGCCCTTTCAATTTCTCCATTTTTCTTTGTAAAACCTGTTCCTTCAGCAAGACCTGTTAATGTACCAAGTGTGTCGAAGAAATCAACGAAGAAGAACGTACCAACAACAATCCAAAAAGTACCGGAGAGTAAAGTCTGAGCATCAAATTGTATTTTGAAGAAGGTTGGTGATATATCTGGAATCTTTCCAATAATTCCTTGGTAGTGAGTTACATTGAATATTGGTGTTGCGCCTATGACCGTTGTTAGTATTATACCAAGGAGTATGGAGCCTGGCACGTTTAGAGAGAAAAGTACGACTGTTATGAAGAATCCTACTATCGCAAGTAGTGTATCAGGTTTGTTCAAATGTCCCAGCGTAACTGCAGTTACAGGGTCTGCCATAACAATACCTGCATTTTTTAATCCGATAAGGGCAATAAATAGCCCTATACCTGCGCCTGTTGCAGCTTTAACTGGTTGTGGTACAGCTCTTGCTACGAATGTACGTGCACCAGTAATTGTAAGAAGTACGAAAATTATACCTTCAATGAAAACAGCTGTCAGAGCAAGTTGCCAAGGAATTCCAAGCTTTAAGCATACTGTGTAAGTAAAGTACGCGTTGAGTCCCATACCAGGAGCCAGTGCAAATGGGTAGTTTGCATAAAGCCCCATTATAAGCGTTGCAACTGCTCCACCAACTATGGTCGCGACCATAAATGCACCATAGTAAGAGTTGTAAAGACCCTGATCAATAATCTTTCCTGATTGATCAAAGATACCTGGCACTGCTTGAACGAGTATCGATGGGTTGACAAAGACGATGTAAGCCATTGTTAAGAAGGTTGTTATACCTGCAACAATCTCTCTACGCAAGGTAGAACCAGCTTTTTGGATGCCAAAAAACTTGTTTACACTCTCCATACTTTGTTCACTCCCCCCACGTTTGGTTTTTGAATTTTACCGGGATTTATGTGTTTATATATATTATCCCGATATTTTAATTATTTCAGTTTTATTTTTGTCTTATTTTCAAATTCCACAACGGAACCATCTACAATTATGTGATCTATATCCGTCCCTTCAACCATTTGTATAATTGCATCTTCCAAATCTTTCTTTTCTTTGTTCAGTTCTTTTATTGTATCTCTGACTCGCAAGTATCTTCTTACAAAGTTCTCAAGTGTTTGTAAGAACTGTTCCTGTTGTGGACTGTTAATGTTACCGGTATTTTCTGCCATTTTAGAGCACCTCGCTTATCTTTTCAACAATTGTTTCGATTTCATCATTTCTTAGTTCAGGAAAAATTGGAAGTGCTAATGTCGTCTTGGATAATCTTTCTGCAATTGGAAAATCCCCTTCTTTGTATCCAAATTCAGCAAAACATTTTTGCAAATGAAGCGGGAGTGGATAATATAGAGCTGTCCCGATTTCGTTCTTTTCCAAATTTTCTCTTACTCTATCTCTTGTTTTTTCATCTTCGAATTCAACAACATATTGGTGATAAACATGGCTCCTATAACCCCTATCTTCAACCTTTGGATATTTAATTGGTAATTTCTTTTCTTCAAACAATTTTTGATAGTAGCTTGCAATTCTAATTCTTTCTTGGGTCCATTTTTCAAGGTATTTAAGCTTTATACTCAAAATCGCAGCATGTACAGAATCGAGTCTTGAATTGTACCCTACCATTTCGTGATAGTACTTCTTTTTCGAACCATGTTGCCTTAGCATTCGTGCTCTTTCGGCAAGATGGTCATCATTTGTTACTATCGCACCTGCATCACCATATGCGCCGAGATTTTTAGTTGGGAAAAAGGAAAATATACCAATATCGCCGAAAGTTCCTGATTTTTTGATATTATTACCTATTTTTCCTTCACTTCCTATTGATTGCGCGGAATCTTCTACTATTTTAACATTAAACTTCTGTTTTAGGAAGTTCAATTTTTCGAAATCTACTGTCCTACCGAAAAGGTGTACAGGGATAACGACTTTCACTTTCACTTTCTTGAGAGTATTTTCAACCTGATCCAAGTCTATATTGTATGTTTCAGGCTCCACATCAACAAAGACAGGTATACCACCATTCCTTGTTATACAAGAAGCTGTTGCAAAGAATGTATAAGGTGTTGTGATAACTTTGTCACCCTTTTCAATTCCAATAGCATGGAGTGAGATAACAAGCGCATCACTACCATTTGCAACTCCGATAGCGTGTTTTACATTCAAATATCCTGCGAGTTCTCTCTCAAACGATTCAACTGAAGGTCCAAGTATTACGCGCCCGTCTGAGATTACTCTGTCAACTGCCTCAAGTACTTCCTTTCGAATTGTTTCATATTGCCGTGTCATATCAAATAATGGAATCTTTGCCATGCGAACTCATACCTCCTCAAAGTGTCAAAACTATTTGGTTGAGTAATTTATTTTACAATGCTCTTCTGAAAATACCAAGCGAACAAACTCTATATTTCGATATTTTACGTATATGTCATATCCAGGGTTATTTGAGAGGAAGTCTAATATAGACATTTGATTATCAAGTGGTTCAAATTCTGTCGGTATGTGTATAAATTGTTCCATTCCAATTTTTGGTTGTCTCAACGGTTTGACATACAGGCTGTAAGTTCCAACTTGCTTTTCAAATGATTGAATGTATTGAGTTGCGAGCGTAGTGTTTTTTTCGTTGATATATACCATACCGAGGAAAAGTTTTGCCTCAGGAGTTTTTTCAAACCGTCGAATCTTACTTAAATCTAATTTATAGCCGGCAATGTACTTTCGAGCTTCTGTTGCTAATTGACCAAAGACACACCAGTCAGGTGCGGTTATCGTTTCACCTCGCAGGTAAGCTTTATGAACATTTAGACATGTGTGATTTTGGATGGGATAATCTTTTGTTTTGTCGATATATATACTTAGCAACATTACAAGAGCAGCAAATCCTTTTTCTCTTACAGCCGTTGCCAATGTCTCTTCACTTGCATTTTCGAGATACAGCTCGTGTATAAATGCCCAAAATGGAGACTTTTTAGAAAGAAGGTTTGTTATTTTTTCAACTCCATCGCATGTCCCTTTCAGTATTTCTCGTTCAAGAAGAAGTAAAAGCGGATAAATAGATTCGGGGTTCTGCTTGAGAAATGCAACTATATCTTGTGATGGGTCTTCTCCACTGTAAATCGAAGAAAGAAGTGCATTGTACTTCGCCTCAATTCCACTCGCCTGTTTGAATGATTCACCCGCTCTCTTTACGTCTCCCTCAAGCATTTTTACAATTCCTTCAAATATTAATTTGTGATTTATATTTGAACTCTTGACGGAAAAAGACTTTAAGGTTTTAACCAGGTCCGGTATATTTGCATCGTAATCTTGATAATTTATATCGTAAAGCGTTAAGCTTTTTTCATCTGTAATATTAGCCGTTGTAATAACGCTTTCTTTTAATCGCTTCATAGTTTCTTCGTCAACAGTCGATGACTTTTGTCTTTCCTGTGCATCATTTTTCAAAAGTCCCTTCTTTTTCAAGTCTTTTTCAAGTTCTTGTTTAAGTTTCAAAACATTTTTTAGCTTTTCATCATCATTTTCAAAGCCACCATGCATTGTACTCACCACCTCAAAAGAGTTACCTACATGATATATTCTATAACAGGTTTCTGAATTTTTGAATAATGCTGCAAAAAGTCCTGCCAATAACTACGTGATCCAGAACTTTTATGTTCAATACCCCACCTGCTTCTATAAGCCTTTTAGTTATTTCGACATCATCTTCACTTGGTGTTGGATCTCCAGAAGGGTGATTGTGCACTATTATAATTCCGTGAGCATTTCGAATCAGTGCCTCTCTGAAGATGTCTCTTGGGTTAGCTATAGAAGTTGTAAGTGTGCCCTTAGATATATCAGATGAGCCTATTAATCTCAGTTTTGAATCAAGAAATAATACTCTGACCACTTCTTGAGGAAATGTTTGCATATCGATGCAATATTGAAAAACTTGCTCTGGGGAATTTAATGTGGGACTTGTTAGTTTTACCTCCTCTTTTACAAGTCTTTTTGCAATTTCCAATGCGGCTAAGAGTGTAACTGCTTTGACTTTACCAAGTCCTTTGAATTTTCTCAAGTCCTCGATTGTTGCTTTTGACATTTTATACAAACTTCTCTCGTGTTTTTCAAAAAGCTCTTTTGAAACAGTAAGGACATCTCTATCTCTTGTACCCGTTCTCAGTAGTATTGCTATAAGCTCTTCTGTAGTAAGGGATTGTGCACCTTCATTAAGTAGTCTCTCCCTCGGTCCATTCTCTATTCGCATGTTTTTGAATAACCCCCTATCGAGTAAGACTTGCCACAGCTTGGATATAGGTAATCCAATGACGTTTGAATAGTCCCCCTCTATACGTTCGACAAAAACCCCGCCAAGCCCCTGTATTGCATAGGCTCCAGCTTTGTCCAGTGGTTCACCTGTTGAGATATAATAATCGATTTCGAACTCACTAAGTTCTTTAAACTTTACTTTTGTTTCTTCAAAAAAGAGAATCTCATCATCTTCTATTTTAACACAAACTCCTGTAAACACTTTGTGCCAATTTCCAGAAAGTTTTCTTAGCATTGTCTTGGCTTCCATTTCATTTTTTGGCTTACCAAAGATCTCTCCATTCATCCAAACAATCGTATCGGCAGTGATTATTGCATCTATGCTTTCAAAGAATTTGTTCTTGGATAACTGGCTTATAACACCTTCAAGTTTACGTCTGGAAAGTTCCATAACTATTGATTGTGGTTCATATATATTCTCAATACATTCGTCTACATCTGGGGTTATAACTTTAAATGGTATTCTGAATAAGGAGAGTAACTCCAACCTTCTTGGTGAAGATGTACCAAGAACAACCAAGAATCCCACCTCATCTCTGTTATCAAGGTCTTAAATTTTATAATCTTATCTCATACCAAATGTTCTTGACGTGTTGACTATAATCCTTGAACCTATCTTTCGAACATACAACACCTTTTATTTCTTTTGCAAGTCCAATAACAAGTTCATCAGCTGGTGAGTGATAGTAAGTTCTCTTGTAATTAAAATACTTCGTGTGAAATTTGTACTTTGCATTTGCATCAAAGACTATATAAAAAGGGAAATACGTGTGACTCAACTTTGCTATATATTCAAGAAGGATATCTATTTTCTCTGGACCTTTGAATTCTGATATCATAAGTATATTACTTCCGTCAATTACCACCGGTGTAGTCGGTGCATGCGATGACAAAACTTTCCAAACATATGGATGAACTTTAGATTTTATGGCATTTTTTTCGATGGGACTAAGGTATTCAACAAAATCTTTTATCCATATATGTTCTTCAAGATTTTCTGGTGTTACTCTTAAAATAGATTCTTTCACTTCTTTTAAAAATGTCTCTTTTTCTGTACTTTCAAGTGCATACAGTTGCAAGTAGTTATCCAAGTTCAATTCTCTTAGCCTTTCGCGTTTCTTTGAAAGGAAGTTTTTGTAATTGTCTATTTTCTCGTTTGGAAATGGAAAGGAGGATGGCTTTGACCAAAATAGAATCTCGAAAAGAACATATTTTGAGAGTTTATTTTTTTCAAATTCATCTATTTTATTTTGCAAATTCTCTTGTATATTGAAGAGACTATTTATTAGAAATGAAAAAATAATTGGATTAACTTTTTTTAATCCAACCTTATCGGGATGCTCAAAGTTTGTAAATAATACCTCTATCTTCCCTTTGTCTATTTCTTTGTACTTTTTAAAGATATCAAGTATTACTTTACGCTTTATCTCCAGGCTCCTTAACCTCTCCAAATAAGCTTGGTCGTATATATCCACTCTTTTTTTGCTCAACTTGTCACTCCTAATTCTGTTTTTAATATAGCTACTTAAAAAACGGGTTTATTCTGAAAAGTCTTTCTATTGTCACTATCTCACCATGTCCAGGGCAGATGTACCAATCCTGAGGTAAGGTCTTAAATAAGTCTCTCAACTGCTTTATTGTTGTGGTCATTTGCTTACGCATCTTTGCATGTTCACTCTTATCGATGTACAAATCAACCCTTCCTATAGAGCTCGAAAAAACTACGTCCCCTGTAAATATTGTTCCGTCGAAGATAATAATTCGTGAACCTGGTGTGTGACCAGGCGCAAATGCTGTTTGAAAATATTCGTCAATATTATACCACTCAATCTCAAAACTGAAAGGCTCGGTGAAGAAAGCAGAAAGATTTGATGTCGGGTCCGTAAGTGCAACGCTATCTTCCGGTGATATGTAGACTCTTTCAATATTCAGTTTTGATAATCCACTTATATGGTCATAGTGACCATGTGTTATTAACACGTCAACTTTTTCTTTATTGTCGACATAATTTTCTATGCCAGATCCAGGATCGACAATGTATGTTAAACCGTCGATACTAAATTTGTATGTATTTGTTTCGAAGTCACCAGAAGTTTTGAATACTTCAATATCCTCGATAGTTAATCTCACAGGTAGCCCTCCAATCTTTATTTTGAAATGGAAAGGTTAAAAGAATAGTCTGTAGATCACATTTGCACTGAACCCTGCAACAAGTCCACCAATTGTATGAGATAAGATAGCTTTGCTGGTGAGGTATCTATACCCAAGTGCATCCATCATTCCCACATGGGTACTCAAATACCCGCTCCAGGTCATGCCAATAGCGGTGAAAACGGCAACATCGCTTGGTTTCATAAGGTTTTGTTCAAGAAACCTTGGAACAAGCGCGAGTGCTGCACCTGTTGAACCAAGGCAGGTTATTGGAAACGCAATAAGTTGAGGGCTTTCAAAACCAAAAAGTACTTTGAGGGGCCAGAATAGTATTTTTCCGAGCTTGTCAAATAGTGCTATACCTTCATACGGAAGTCCTTGATAACCAACAGTTGGATCTTTTGGTCCAAATGTTAGCATCATAACGAGTGTGCTTATTACAAGAACGCCTGGAATTATGCCAATACCAATATCAACACCTGTTTTGCCACCATCGAGCATCGCTTCAAGGAATCTTTCAAAAGCATTACCTTCACGAATTTCTCTATAACGTGACTCACCCTTTTCTATTTCTTTATGAACGCTTCCAAGTCTCTTCTTAGTCCATCTTGAGAAAAGTCTTACGCTTACAATACTACCAATTACCGTAGCAATGTTACCAACAATAACAGCGGGTAAAAGATTTATTCCAACCTTTCCGCCCTGAGCTATGAAGAATGTTGAAACTATCATCCCCATTCCAAATGCGGTACCAAGATTACATAATAATGGTTCCTGCCATTTTTCAAAATGAGATATATACGATTTATCTTTTGCCAGCGCTATAATTGCTGGATTGTCAGAAAAATAAGTCGAGATTATGCCCATTGCCGCTATACCAGGAAGCCCATAAAGTGGTTTCATGAGTTTATCCAGGAGTAGATGTAACCAGTGCACTACGCCAAATTCGTTTAATAATCCAGCAAAGGCACCCGTTAATACGGCAACTGCCATGATGAAAAATACTGTGTTTAGCAGCAAGTCATGGGCTGTGGACATAAGTGTTTTAAAAAAATTTGCACTGCCCATGGTGGAGATAAAACCGCCAAAAAATAAGATGAGAATAGCCAAAAAAACAAACGTTTCAGCTGAAAATAAACGTTTTTTTTGCACAGAACACCCTCCTTCGATAACCATTAATTTCTGCTATTCTAAGTATAGAGTCTATCATTCAGTATATCCAAAGTCAAAACCATGAAATCCCAAAAATACGATATTTGCAGTATTTATATTCTGGAGAACATACTAAAATTTTCCATATGTCTTATTGCTCGGTTATGGTATAATAATTGACGGCAAGAAAAACAAAAGGAGGCGCAATTAATGCCAAAAAAGACTGAATTGAAAAAGTTGTTTAAATCGCAAGATTATGTTCCGATGACCTTTAAGGAATTGTGTAGATTTTTTGATTTGTCCGAAGGTAAAGAAAAGGAATTATTAAAATTACAGTTAAATAGTCTGATAGAAGAAGGCTTTATTTTCAAAGGTGACGATGGACGCTACCGCATAAGTAAAGGAAATCTCTTTACTGGTGTTATAGAGTTCACCAGAGGTGGTAACCTCACATTTGTTACAACCGAAGATGGTGAAGAAATAGCTGTACCTATTGAAAAGACAAATTACGCCATGCATAAAGATAAAGTACAAGTTCAGGTAATTGGAAAATGGTACGAATTGCCAGAAGGTAGAGTAGTGAGGATTATTGAGCACGGTATAAAAAGATTTGTTGGGGTATTTCAAACCCGTGGACAGTTTTCTTTTGTCATACCAGATGACCCAAAACTTCCGTACGAATTTTCTGTACCTGTTGAGGAAATAAATGGCGCAAAACCAGGAATGAAGGTTGTAGCAGAAATCACACGATATCCTTCGGTAAAACGCTTACCTGAAGCGAGAATTGTCGAAGTATTAGGTCGTGTGGAAGACCCTGCAACTGATTTCCCAACAGTTGTGGTTAAACACAATCTCCCTGTCCAGTTTCCAGAAGAGGTAATGAAAGAGGTTGCTGAGCTTCCAGATAAAGTGCTTGAGAAAGATATTGAAGGAAGATGGGATTTTAGAAATGAGATCATTGTGACAATTGATGGTCCCGATGCAAAAGATTTTGATGATGCTGTTCAGGTTAAGAAACTCGCAAATGGTAACTATATTCTTGGCGTTCATATTGCCGATGTTGCACATTATGTAAAACCCGGTACAGCTCTCGATAACGAAGCTTATAACAGAGCTACAAGTGTTTATTTGGCTGACAGGGTTATTCCTATGCTACCGTTCAAACTTTCAAATGGATTGTGCAGTCTTGTGCAGGGTGAGGACAGATTGGTAATGTCTCTAATAATGGAAATAGATAAGGATGGAGAAGTTATTGACTACAAAGTTGGAAATGGCGTCATTAGGAGTTATAGGAGACTTGTCTATGATGATGTCAACGCTTTTCTCGAAGGTAAGCCTGAAGGAGATAAAGTTAAGGATTTAGCAGAGCATATATATCGTATGAAGGAACTTAAAGATGTATTGCGTGAAAATAGACGACGTAGAGGAGCTATACTTGACATCGAAGGTGATGAGGTAAAGATTATTCTCGATGAAAAAGGACATGCAGTAGATATTGTTCCAAAGAAGCGCGGCGAGTCAGATGTTATAATTGAAGAATTTATGATTAAGGCGAATGAAACTGTTGCGGAAATATTCCACAATGCGAATATTCCTTTCATATACAGAATTCACGAAACACCTGATTTTGAAACTCTGCTTCAGTTACGTAATTATCTAAGTGCAATAGGTATTAAAATGAAATTGCCGCAGAATGTTCATCCACGCGTACTTCAAGAATTGCTTGAAAAAACAAAGGATCACCCACTAAGGAGTAGTATTCAAAGATTATTAGTTCGTTCAATGAAAAGGGCAGTGTATTCTCCAAGCAATGTTGGTCACTTTGGACTTGCTTCCGAGGCATATACACACTTTACATCACCAATTAGGCGATATCCTGATTTAATCGTCCACAGGTTGTTAAAATTGTATCTTGAAAGAAATGGTTCCATACCAGTTAAGGAAATGAAAAAGCTTGAAAAGTACCTTGCAAAGGCATCCGTACATTGCAGCAAACGCGAAAGAGTTGCTGACGAAGCCGAATGGGATTATGACGCTTTAAAGAAAATAGACTATATATCTAACCACATAGGCGAAATCTTTGATGTCGTTGTAACTTCCGTCACAAAATTTGGTATGTTTGTTGAAATTCCAGAAAAGTATATATCTGGACTTATCCACATTTCAACACTTGATGATTACTATTACTACGATGAGGTTAAGAGTATGCTCGTTGGAAAACACACAGGGAAAGTCTACAGGATTGGGGATACACTAAAGGCAAAAGTTGTTAGGGCAGATAAAATTAGAATGGAGATAAACTTTGAAATTCCATCCGAACGTGAATTACAAGCCCTTGAAGAAAATGATAAGAGTAAAAAGAATTCAGAAAAATCTGCCAAGAACAAATCAAAGAATAAGAAGTTGAAAAAGACTGAGGCAAAAACAAAGAAGAAGGGATAGGAGAGGTATATGGTACCTGAGAAGGTAAGACAAGAAGCTGAAAATTTAAAAAAAGAGATTGAATACCATAATTACAGATACTATGTATTAGCAAGCCCGATAATTACCGATGAAGAGTACGATAAATTAATGAAGAAACTAATCGAATTGGAAGAGAAATATCCAGAGTTGAGAACACCAGATTCTCCAACTCAAAGAGTTGGAGGGCAGCCATTAAGTGGATTTGAAAGTGTAGAACACAGCGAACCGATGTTGAGCTTGGATAATACATATAACGAAGCCGAGATATTGAATTTCCACGAAAGAGTAAAGAAGAACGTTGGTGAAACTGAGTATGTTGCGGAGCTGAAAATTGATGGCGTTTCTATAGCCTTAAGATATGAAAACGGTATTCTTGTGAAAGCTATCACTCGAGGAGACGGTCTTCGAGGCGACGATGTCACAACAAATGTCAAAACTATTAAATCAATACCGTTAAGATTACCAGAGCCAATTACAATTGAAGTCCGTGGCGAAATATATATGCCAGTTAGCGATTTTGAAGAATACAATCGTCAAAGGGAAGAAGAAGGTCTTACACCGTTTGCTAATCCAAGAAATGCAACTGCTGGAACACTACATTTATTGAATCCTTCGGAAGTTTCCCAAAGAAAACTCGATTCATTTATATACTTTGTTGTAAAACCCCAGAACTTTGGATTAAAAACACACTGGGAGGCACTTGATTTTCTTAAAAACCTTCATTTCAAAGTTAATCCGCACAACGAATTATGTAAAAGTATAAATGATGTTATTGAATACTGGAGAAAGTGGTCGAAAAATAGAAGTCAATTGGAATACTGGGTTGATGGTGTAGTTGTAAAGGTCAATAACTTTGAGCAACAAAATGAACTTGGTTGGACAGCAAAGTCACCTCGTTGGGCAATTGCATTTAAATTTCCGGCTCAGCAAGCCAAGACAAGAATTATGGATGTTACTTTTCAAGTTGGACGGATGGGAACTATTACCCCTGTTGCTGAATTAGAACCCGTCGAACTTGAAGGTACGGTAATCAAAAGGGCTTCTCTCCATAATTTTGATTACATCCAACAGAAAGATATAAGAATAGGAGACTATGCACTTATCGAAAAAGCTGGTGGTATTATTCCACAGGTTGTTCACGTAATTACCGCGTTACGAAATGGAACAGAAAAGGAAGTAATTGTACCATCCAAATGCCCTGTTTGTGGTGGAGATGTGGGAAAAGAATCTGGTGATTATGTTGCATACGTTTGCTTAAATCCACATTGCCCGGCTAAATTGAAAAGACATTTGGAGGTTTTTGTATCACGACAAGCACTCGACATCCAAGGACTTGGTCCAAGGATTATTTCAAAGATAGTTGATGCTGGTTTAGTTAAGGACATTGCTGATATATTTTATTTAAGTGTATTTGACCTGTCCCAGATTAGTGGACTTGGTCCAAAGATGATTTCAAATATACTCTCCGAAATTGAAAGGGCAAAGTCTGCTACACTTGACAAACTTATCGTTGGACTTGGGATACCGGGTATCGGTGAAAAGACAGCTAAGGTACTTGCAAAGAAATTTAAATCATTAGAAGATTTATCAAATGCTACAGCAGAAAGGTTGCTTGAAATAGAAGGCGTTGGCGAAGACAGTGCCAAGAATATTGTTGATTATTTTAGTTTGCCAAAGACAAAAGAGATTATTGAGAAACTTAAAAGAGCAAAAGTAAATTTAGAGAATACTGCTATCGAAGAGGAAGATATACTTTCTGGGCTTACATTTTGCGTGACAGGTACGCTCAAAGGATATTCGAGAGAAGAGATTAAAAAATATATAGAATCCCTTGGTGGACACTTTACCGACACTGTAACCAAAAAGACTAACTACCTAATAGTTGGTGACAATCCCGGAAGTAAGTTGCAAAAGGCAGAGAAATTTGGTGTTGAGATAATCACAGAAGAAGAATTCTTGAGATTGGTCGAACAAAGAAGGGGAAATAGATATGGGAACTGAAAGGAGCAAGTACTTTGCTTTACTCATGTTTGGAGGTATTGGTTCACGATTTGGATGGGAAAAACCAAAACAATTTTATCCAATCGATGAAATAAGTGGCAAAACGCTCTTAGAATATGTTGTTGAAAGATTTGTCAAATTTGATTTGTTTGATAAAATAGTTGTAGTATCTCCAACCGATTATTTGAATGAAACAAAGGAGCTATTGAAATCATACAATGAACTTGAATTTGCATCAGGTGGAGAGTCGAGAGAACATTCCGTTTGGAATGGCATACGTTGTTTGGAAAGTTTTTCAAACAACGATGACATCGTTGTTATTCATGATGGGGCAAGACCACTTATTGACAAAGAAATTGTTAAGCTGAACATTGAAAAAGCTGAAATGTATGGGAGTGCAATTACGGTTACAAATGCGGTTGATACCGTCAGTTATTCGGAAAGTGGTGTCAAAATTGATAATATTGTACCAAGAACTAAGGTCTTTCTTCACCAAACTCCTCAGACATTTAAATACGGATTAATCAAAAGGTGCTTTGAAAAACATTTAAATGATTTAGGTGCATTCACCGATGAGGCTTCAATGCTTTTGGCAAGCGGTTTTGATGTTTATTACGTTCATGGTAGCAGGTTGAACATAAAAGTAACTACCTTGGATGATATCTCATTTGTTAGACGTTATATATGAGATATGTGAGAAGATACTGTCATTATGTTAGGAGGAGAGTTCGTTGAACATAAAAAAGATTCTCATAAACACTATCATTGCTGTAATTATTGGCATATCGATAGTTAATATTGTTGGAATATTTTATGCAAAGCAAGACCCCATAACAGCTCTTAAAACATTCCCTCTCAAATCTTTCGGAATTTTGTTTTTGCTTTTAGCACTCGATTATTCCATTCAAGCGTTTAGAACTATCATAGTGCTACGGAGCATGGGATATAGAATTTCTTTTCTTCAAGCCTTAGAGAACTTCTTTTTTGTTGTCTTCTTCTCTTTTGTTACTCCAATGTCCATAGGTGGTCAACCATTTCAGATTTATCACTTTACAAAAATAGGTGTATCTTCACATGATGCAACGAATATTTCGATTACGAGAATGTTTGAAAGTGTATTAATTGTGTCTATTATAAGCGTGATTATGTTTAAAAAGGTCTTTAGGTTACTTAAAGGTAATATCGGTCTATCAGTCATTGTTTTGGGATTCATAGTAACTCTTACTATTAGTGTTGCCGGATTTATAGCTTTTGTAAACAAAAAATTTCTCTTTAGTATATTTAAATTTATATCTAAACTGACAAAATCAGAAAAGTTGCAAGAAAAGGAAAAGAAAGCCCTTGAATGGCTTGATAAGATGAGTGCCTCGACTAAGACATTGTTTTTTAAAAACTATTGGGCTTTGTTTTTGGATATGGCTATTGGTGTTCTTGGTTCGCTTATACCTTCATACATGTTGAAGTATTCTATAGAAGCGGTAAGCAATATTAAAATGCCTTTAATGGTGATTTGGGGCACAATTAACTTACTTAACACGATAGTCTTCTATATTCCAACACCGGGTTCGAGTGGGGGAATAGAAGGTTTTTACCAGCTGGTACTTTCGCATTTCTACGAACCAAAGGCTGCGATGACTGGCATTTTTGTGTTCAGGCTTGTCACTTATTATTTCATAGTATTTCTGGGTCTATTCCTGATATGGCGATTTGCAAGGTTTAAAGAGGAGGTGGAAAGCGTTGAAAGAGAACAATCTTTGGATGATAATAAGTGATTCTCATGATAATATTCCAAATGTAGTAAAGTTTATTGAAATTGCAAAAGAACGTGGTGTAACGCATCTTTTTCATCTTGGAGATATAGTTTCCCCGTTTTTAGCACAGTATTTTTTAATCGATGGTATAAAATTTTTTGGGATATTCGGAAATAATGACGGTGAGAAACTTTTTTTGATGGAAAAATTTCAAAAGAAACTGCACAACCAACCCTACGAAAAGGAAGAGAGCGGTTACAGAATATTCCTTATGCACGAACCTTACGCACTTACACCAGCAATAAAGTCACAATTATATGACTTTGTCTTCTATGGTCACACTCATCAAATTGATATTAAAACAGAAGGTAGGACCCTCGTTATAAATCCAGGTGAATCTTGTGGTTATCTCACAGGAAAATCAACTGCCGTAATTTTAAACCCCGATGATAAGATGTATGAAGTCATCGAAATTTAAGAAGCTTAGTATAAAATACCTTGCATTATGTGACCTAATTGCTAAAACGTTTGAGAATACCGTCGATCTCTTGACGGAGACAAATTGTATTGTGTGCGGAAAAAGGAGTTATGGTAAACGATTGTGCAATGATTGCTCAGCCTTAATTAATGCTCCTCCATCTATCACTCCCAAAAGACTTGCAAACCTAACAATCTATTATTTTGGGTTCTATGAAGACAAATTAAGAGACTTTATATTGTCTTACAAATTCAACAACCACCATTCACTCGCAAAAACTTTTGCAGTTATGATTAGAAATACTCTTATCGCTAACGGAATTAACCCTGATGTAATAACCTACGTTCCTGCAACAAAGAGTGCCAAAAAAAAGAGAGGATATGATCATATAAGGTTAATTGCAAGCCAATTATCTGATTTAACTTCTGTTGACCTTGTAGATGCGTTAAAAGCAGTTAGGGAAACTGATCAGCTGAAGACCTCTGACAGATCGGAGGCGGTAAAGGGAAAGTTCCAATTAACTGAAAAATCTTACATAATTAAAGATAAGAATGTGCTATTAATTGACGATGTTTTAACAACTGGAAGCACTATTATGGAGGCAAGCAAGGTATTGAAAACTGCAGATCCTAAGAGTCTATTTCTTTGCGTTATTGCCTTAAATAAGTAAAATTGTGTATGAAGGAGGGTTATAAATGGAAGAGAACTACATAAATGATGGAACGTCTTTTGAAGAAATAGCTGAGCATTTTCCCTATCTTATTCAGCCTCTACTTGAAAAAGGAATAAAAGTGATAGTATGTGGAGATATTAAATGGGGAACTCTTGGTGAAGAAATTGAGAGACTATGCTTGGAAAAAGAATCTATTTTCAGAGAATTGAACGAAATTGCTAAGAAAAATGGAGGACCTGTGCGTTCCTTTAAACTTGATATTTAAAATTCTTTACACAAAACTATACGTAAGTGATATAATAATATGCTACGGTGTCGGTGTTTAACATTTTCTAAATTCTGCATCTACAACATTCGATTGGGAGGTGTACTTATGAAAAAGGTTTTCTTAACTGTTCTGTTAGTTTTGTCAGTAACATTCTTTGGTGCAACAAAGGTCGTATTTTGGCATGCTATGGGTGGGGCACAGGGCGAGACACTGAACCAGATCGTCAAAGCGTTTAACGAGTCACATCCTGACATAGTTGTCGAAGCGGTTTATATTGGAAACTATAATGCACTTCAACAGAAACTTCTTGCAGGTGCTCAAGCTGGTCAACTTCCAACAATTTCGCAAGCGTATGCAAACTGGACCGCAAAGCTTCTCCAGAGCAAAATTGTTGAGCCATTAAACAAGTATATGAACGACCCAAAGATAGGTATTACAAAAGCTGAGTGGGAAGATGTATTCAAAGCATTCAGAAATAACTGTACATGGGGTAATACTGTGTACGCGGTTCCATTCAACAAGAGTCTTTACATAATGTACTACAACGCAACTGCGCTTTCAGCAGCTGGAATCAGTGTACCAAAATCAATAAATGAACTTCTTTATGCTGCCAAGGCACTCACAAAAGATAAGAACAAGGACGGCAAACCGGACGTGTACGGATTTGCATTCAGAACAACCGTTGATACATTCCAAATATTCCTAATGATGCGCGGTGGAGATATAGTCAAACTTGGAAAGGATGGAAAGTATGTATCAGCGATAGATTCAAAAGAGACAAGAGAAGTTCTTAGCTTCTTTAAGAAGCTTCTCGATAGTAAAATTGCTTTTGCTCAAGGTGGATATCTAAATGATATATTTGGTCAGGGAACAGTGCTCATGTACATAGACACAATTGCTGGAAGAACATATGTTGAACAGTCAGCCAAAGGAAAGTTCGAATGGTCTTGGGCACCAGTTCCAGTTTGGATGACAAGAAACGTCCCGTTTGCAGGAACTGATATAATCATGTTCTCAAATGCAAAAGACGAGGAGAAACGCGCTGCATGGGAATTTATGAAATATCTCATTTCTCCGGAAGTTACGGCATACTGGGCAGTTAATACCGGTTACCTTCCAGTAAGAAGAAGTGCACTTCAAACAACAATTTGGAAACAAGCAGCAAAATCCGACCCATTACTTGAAATACCACTCCAACAAATCGACAACGCAGAGATGGATCCACAACTTTCAGTGTGGACAGAAATTAGAAACGTCGTTAGCACGATGTTCAATGACTTCATCAATGGAAAAGTTGATATGGAAACAGCAATAAAGAAGGCTGACACAGATATTAAGAAATACTTAGATGAAGAATACAAATAATATAGCATTGTGGGTGATTCCGAATCCCCCTCGCAAGAGGGGGATTCGTTTTAATATAACAAGGAGTCAACTATGTAAAATTAAATTTTGAGTAGAAGACGAAAATGTATGCTCAATATTGAATTTCTCTCGCTTTTTCATCATAGCAAATATCATCCTTAGCAACTTGTGTGCTACGCTCATCATCGCTTTTTTGTATACTAACCCTTGCGAGCGTTTTCTTTGAAAATATGCTTTAAAATATTCGTTGTGTCTCACTACATTC
>Ga0079999_11794_pt1 | contig 27350 bp, 30 predicted proteins | sample YelNats1bottleC1_FD_69202 | JGI IMG/M metagenome (GOLD analysis project Ga0079999, IMG submission 69202) | Hot spring thermophilic microbial communities from Obsidian Pool, Yellowstone National Park, USA - site 1 bottle C1 (SPADES assembly)... | ecosystem: Environmental > Aquatic > Thermal springs... | reverse complement strand
GTGGATTTGTACAATATTTTAAAGAGAATAAATCTACAGGTATTAAAAATATTGACATTGTAATTGATTATGTGTCAAAGATAAAGAGAGAAGTACAAAGCTACATTGCTTCTGAGATTGAGTTTTATAAAAAATATAATAAAAATGATGAATTAACTGATGTATTGGAATTTTATGAAAATTTGAATGATATGAATATGAAGCTTAAAGATAATGAATTTATATTACAAGTCGGTTTTTCAACAGGTTATAAGCCAAAGAGTGTTATTAAAAATATAAATAAAGAGTTTATTCAAAAGCTAAAGGTTGTAAGTAAAGGTAAAGTATATGATTATATGTTTCCAAAAACACGTAGATTATTGTATAAAAATGGTAGGATAGAAGCCCCACTTGGATGGATAAAAATTACCTTATTACCTTGAGGTAGATTGTATGAATTATATGAATGGTGTTAGAGTTAGTATAAAAATGGGTTTCAAAAACCCATTTTTCTTTGAAAAAGAATATAAAAGTTCAATTAGCAAAAGGTTAAAAGAATTGGGAATAGAAAGATTTACATTTTCTGATTTGATGTGTAAACGAAAAAGGGAAATAAAGGATGGATTTTATGCAATTGATGAGGCAAGATTCGATTTTACAACTTTAAATTTTAGTGGGTTATATAGAGTTATAAGTAGTATTTTAAAGGAAGGCATTGAATTTAAATATGGAAAAGTTATAAATATTCATGTGCAAGTAAGGAGGATAGAGTTTTTTAGTGAAGGGTATCTTTTATCTCCTGTTTTACTCTTAGACAAGGATGGCAAAAGTATTGACTTTGTAGAGAACCCTGTTTTATATAATAAATTGATTAGGGATAAAATTATAAGGAAGTATGAAAATATGTATGGTAAAAAACCTGATAATGATTCTTTTATAATAATTTTTAGAAATGCCCAAGATAAAATTGTAGAAGAAGGAAAAATATATTTAAAGTCAAAATGTGAGCTCTATGGTTCTAAGGAGCTTATATATCTAGCAAATTGTTTGGGATTAGGTGACAATAACGAAGAGGGATTTGGAATGATGTCAGATAATTTGTATTTTTATAAAATAAAGGAGATAAAATGGCAAGGAAGTTCTTAAGCTTTTTAGGACTAGGGGAATATACTGAATGTACATATAAGTGCCCAAATGGTGCTGAAGTAAAAACAAGGTTTATACAAAAAGCTTTAGTGGATGACTTATGCAGAAATGGACAGAAGATGATGAAGTTATTATATTTTTAACTAATGCTTCGAGAAATAAAAACTGGGAGGATTCAGAGAGATTTGTTGAAGTATCAAGAGATGAAGTAAGCCCAGAAGAAACAATAATAAGAAGGAGTAAGAAAAAGTTTAAATGCTTGCACTTGTGGTTTTAAACTACGCAAAGGTAATTAAGAATATAAACATACTTGGAATATATTATGGTGCCTTTGAAGCAAGGGATAAAGATGGAGTTGCTCCTGTGTTTGAACTTAAGGAGTTTGATAGGTTTCTTGAATGGTCTTATGCAATAAATTCTTTTGTTAAGTTTGGTGACAGCAGGCAAATATTTGACTTCGTATATAGGGAAAAGGAGTATGATGAAAAGTATAGGGAAGCCTATAATTTTGCTAAAAAATTAAATACATTTACAGATGCAATAAATACTTGCAAAGGTATTGTGCTTGACAACCCACAAAAATCAGTTTACGCAGCATATAAGGATATGATAGAAAGTTTAAATACTATAAGGGAAAAGCAAATTTATCCTACTATTTCTGAACTACTTAAATTGGTTGAAAAAAATCCAAGATTTTTGATTGTAATGATAATTTATCAGTTGGAATGGCGTTTGTTAAATGGTGTATTCAAAACAATTTAGTACAACAGGGATATACAGCTTTGAATGAAACAATAAAGACATTTATATGTGTTTTAAATGGTTTAGATGATTCAGATAAAGACATAAGAGAAGAAATTGCAGCAAAGGCAATGGCAGTATATAAATTTAAAGATGATGAAAGCAAATGGATTGTAGAGGAAGAGTATAAGGAAAAGATTAGAGAAATATTAAAAAATACACCAAAGGAAATATTTAAAATTGCAGATGCAATATCAGTTTCAAGAAACGATATAAACCATTTTGGATTTACAGAAAAAGATAAAAGGAAGGATATATCAAAATTAAAGAGTGAATTGGGTTTGAAATATAATGAATTAAAGAAAGTGTATGATGAATACTTAAATAATAAGGGGTATTGGAGGATTTAGAATGAAGTTGATATTACTTTTTTCCCATACACTAACAGAGGAACAAATAAGGGAAGCAGAGGATAAACTTGGTGTAGACGAATTTGTGTATCTTCCACAGGAAATGCAGTATATATGGTCAAATATACCACCAGAAGGAGAATTGCCTATAGATATTATGGATAAATTTAAGCGTTTTATAATAGACAATGCAAAGCGGGGCGATTATATATTAATTCAGTGTGATTTTGGAGCAACAAATCATATGGTACAGTGGGCTAAGGAGAATGGTTTTGTTCCTATATATGCAACAAGCAAGAGAGAGTATAAAAGCATAACAAATGAAGACGGGTCAATAACTAACGTGCATGTTTTTAAGCATATCAATTTTAGAAAATATTAAAAAACTAAAGATGTAAACTGTGAAAAGATTAAAGTTCGTTGTTATTTGAGTGACCTAAAACAAAGGCTACATAAGCGTCAAAATGGTGTATTTAATTTTATAAAAAAGGTATTAGAATATCCTAGTAAAGCAAAAGCTTTACTGGGGTTATTTTTTCCTTTAATTTTAATATCTTCATGTACATCATTTGACCAAGGCATAAGATTATCTAAGATGTATATATATATATTAAATTGTATTTTAAACCATCGAGGCATAGTGTGGTATAATTATGTTCGAATTTAATACTTATTCTTAGGTTTGTAAAACCTTTGAAAGGGAGGATGAGAGATGAAAAAGCTATCATTTGTTATTCTCGCAATTCTTAGTATCTTGGCAATTCTTTTTTCGACTTCGTGTAACAAATCAAATGTTCTGCACATCTATAACTGGGCAGACTACATTCCAGAAGATGTTATCAAAGAGTTCGAAAAAGAATACAACTGTAAAGTTGTATATGACACTTATGCCTCAAACGAAGAGATGTTCGCAAAGATTAAATCTGGTGGAACAGGGTACGACATCATCTTTCCATCTGGTGACCACGTGAAGATGATGATTATGGAAGGGCTTCTTGAAAAGCTCGATATGAGCAGGATACCAAACTTTAACAACTTGAATCCAGTTGTGCTCTCTAAAACTACTTACGACCCAAATCATGAATATTCCGTTCCGTATATGATGGGAACCACTGGGCTGATAGTTAACAAGAAATATTTAAAAGATTTTGAAAAGTCTTGGAGTATATACGAAAGAAAGGACTTAAAAGATAAAATGACGTTATTGGATGATATGAGAGAAGTTTTTGGTGCTGCTTTAAAATACCTTGGTTATTCAGTCAACACAACAAATCCTGAAGAGATTGAAAAAGCAAAGCAGGTAATACTTAAATGGAAAGAGAATATAGTAAGGTTCGATGCAACAACATACGCCCAAGGTGTCGTTAATGGTGAGTTCTGGGTTGTGCACGGCTATCCTGAAAATGTATTTTTGCAAATTCCTGAGGAAGAAATGGAGAATTTTGAATTCTTTGTACCAAAAGAAGGTGGCACACTTTGGGTAGACAATATGGTAATACTCAAAGATGCAAAGAATAAAGATTTGGCATATAAGTTCATAAATTTCATTCTCAAACCGGAGATTGCCGCAAAGATATCTGATTACCTCATGGTACCATCACCAGTAACAGATGCAGTTAAATACCAGCAGAGAAAACCACTCTATAACGTTGAGGAACTATCAAATTGTGAAATTATAGATTACCTTGGAAAAGATATAGATCTATACAACAAAGCATGGGAAGAGATAATAAAGTAACTATTCGTCTGAAAGGAGTAATTTGATGAACATTTCTGGTAAGGTCATCATCGGTGATAGCAGAAATATGAAAGAGCTAAGTAATAACTCGGTAGACTTAATCATCACTTCCCCACCATACTGGCATCTTAAAGACTATGGAGTTAAAAACCAAATAGGTTACGGTCAAACACTCCATGAATATCTGAAAGATCTATACCGTGTGTGGAAAGAGAGTTTTAGGGTCCTTAAAGAGGGGCGGAGGCTTTGCATCAATATAGGAGACCAATTTGCAAGATCGATCATATATGGAAGATATAAAATAATACCACTACACTCAGAAATAATTGCCCAGTGTGAAGATATAGGATTTGACTACATGGGAGCTATAATATGGCAAAAGAAAACCACAATGAATACCAGTGGTGGCGCTAATATTATGGGATCTTATCCTTATCCTCCAAACGGTATGATTGAAATTGATTATGAATACATACTCATCTTCAAAAAGCCCGGTAAATCACCACAAGTAGACAAAAATAGAAAAGAAAGCTCTATTTTGAGCAAAGAAGAATGGAAAGAATATTTCAACGGTCACTGGTATTTCAAAGGTGAGAAGCAAGGTGAACATGAAGCCATGTTTCCAGAGGAACTTCCTTACAGGCTTATAAGAATGTTCTCTTTTGTTGGCGACACCGTTTTAGACCCATTCTTAGGAAGTGGAACCACTTTAAAGGTCGCATTAAGTCTTGGTAGAAACGCTGTGGGGTATGAAATAAACCCAGATTATCTTAAAATCATAGAGAACAAAATAGGACCACTAAAGAATTCTTTGTTCACTAAACTCGAAATAGTCCTTAGGAACGATGATGTACCACTTTGCGAAATACCATATGAACCGAGAATAAAAGACGCCTCACCAGTTGTAGATCCAAAAATGATCGAGCCTGAGAAGAATGAAAATTTCTTCAAAGTTGTTGACATTATAACTCCCGAAAGTGTACTATTAAATAATGGATTAACAGTAAAATTACTTGGTGTAGTTGTTACAAAAAAAGCAAAAATGATGGATTATTTAAGAAAATATGTTTTGAACAAAGAAGTTTTTGTAAGATACGATTCTATCTCTGAAATAAAGGAAAACATTGTAGAAGGGTATCTTTTCTTAAAGAATAAAATATTCGTTAACGCATACATAATAAAGAGCGGTTTGGCAAATGCTGATATCACAAGAAGATATAAATATAGAAAGAAATTTGAACAATTTGAAAAGGAGGCAAAAAATGGCAAAAGAATGGATACTGAATATGGCAACAAACAGATGGAAGCTCAATCAAAAGAATAGTGTTGGTCCTGTTTCAGAGTGGATTCGAGAAGCTTCACCAAAAAGCTTAGACGAATGGGAAAAAGAATATTATAAAAGGCTTGAAGAAAAGATTCGTGAGGAGGAAAATAAGAAAAAAAAGCCACGTTTTCTTAGTGCAAATGAATATTTAGAAGACCTTGGAAAACAGCTTTTTGATAAAATCAAAAACGAAATAAAATCGGAAGTCGAAGAGGTAACAGAAGAAGACTGCATTAAATATATTAAGGAACTTGTGATAAAAAGGACATTTGAAGGTTATGAAACAGAAAAGGAGACTGTATATAAACAGCTGGAAAAGCTATTGAACATAAAAATCAAACCAGCACCAGATGAGTGGGATAGGAAATATAATGTAGATTTCTATATAGAAATCAATAACAAGTATATTGGACTTCAGATCAAACCAATTAGTTATAAACAAACACCTCAAATTCACAACTGGATCGAATGGTTATCTGAATCACACGAAAAATTTTCTCAAAAATACGGAGGAAAAGTATTCCTTGTATTTTCTTTCAAAGACAACTCTGGGGAAAGAAAAATTCACAACGAAGAAGATTTAATTAAACAGATAAGAGCAGAAATAGAAAGACTGCGAGAAATTTAGTTAGGAGCATGTGGCTTCTCATTTTCAAAAACTTTTCAAAACGGGGCATCTAAGTGCCTCGTTTTTGTTTAAAGTTTTTCAAAAATCCTTGCTCAAAATGAAGTCTTTTAGAGTAGAATTATAGTTGAATAGCAACCGTGTCTTTGATAGAGGTGGTTGATGTATGATAAAGATATTCAAAGAGCAAGTTGAATCAGCTACTAAGTTATACGAATCCGCAAACGAGCTCCAAAGCATCGAGAAGGCGTTAAAGAAAGTTAAGAATACATTTCCAGATTTCACTTTGCAGTCAACTCTTGTTAAGGTTGCAGTAGTTAATTCACTTTACAACACCAATATATTTCGTGTATACGATGTTTCTCAGCACATCTTTGATGTAATTTCACAAGATGGAATTATATTAGAGCCTGAATTTGTCGACAAGTTGTCGGTAGTCGTTCTTAAAAGCAATGGTGATGACGGAAAAGAGAAACACTATATTTGCTTTTCTTCAGCATTAGCACATATATTCCTTAGCGAAAAGTTTCCTGTCTATAATTCTGTGACAACAAGGATGGTTGCATACCATCTACACGAAGGAGGAAAAGAGAATAAAAAGTATGCATCTTACACGGAGTTTTATCACGATTTCTATATTTTACTCAACCGTTTAGATTTCAAAGCTGACGTCTCAGCTCTGCATAGATACCTTTGGATCTCTGGAGAGTATAGAAAGTTCAATGGGATTCGACCTTGGGAAAGTGCGAATAAAGAAGTCAACCCAGATTTGAAAAAGTTGTTTAAGAAAAAGGATGAGATTATACAAACAATTCTAAAAAATTTGATAAAAGACCTGTATGGACCATTATTTTTAGAATAGCGGAGTGAGAATGATGAACATATGGCATCCAGAAAATTTTCATGGGAATAAGAAGAACAAGTTTTTTGAAGGTTGGTACTTTAAACAAACGTCTTCTCAAAAAGACTACGTTTTTGCAGTAATACCCGGAGTTTCAATTGGTGAAGATTCACACGCTTTTATTCAAGTAATAGATAACAGAAATTTCTCAAAGTACTATAGATTTAAATTCGAAGATTTTAGATTTTCAAATAATCCCTTCTCGGTTTCTATCGATAAGAATTATTTCTCCTTAGAGAGTTTATCTTTGGACACAGAATACATTAAAGCTAATCTGTATTTTCGAGAGATAAAGCCGTGGCCCGTTAAACTTTTAAGCCCTGGAGCTATGGGTTTTTTTGGTTTTTTCAACTTCCTTGAGTGTTATCACGGAATTTTGAGCTTCAATCATATGGTAACAGGAAACGTTGTTGTCGAAGGGAAAAATATTGATTTCGAAAATGGCAATGGTTACATTGAAAAAGATTGGGGAAAGTCATTCCCAAAATCCTGGATATGGGCTTCTTCAAATAATTTTGATAATTCAGATGCTTCCTTTACACTTTCTATAGCTAACGTACCTTTTGGAAGGAGTTATTTTGTTGGTTTCATAATAGGCTTTTGTCTAAATGGGATGATCTATCAATTTACTACTTACAACGGTGCAAGGATTTTCAATCTTCGCATAGAGGATATTGCAATTTACCTGCGTGTCGAAAGAGGCAAATTATCCATTGACATTAAAATGCTCAAAGGTGGTGGAAGTTTTCTTTTAGCACCAAGAAATGGAGATATGGTTGGCAGAATTGAGGAAAGTCTTAATTCGAATATAGAAGTAACTCTTAGATATAATGGTTCAGTTCTTTATGCTGGAAAGGGAATAAATGCCGGTTTGGAAGTTGTCGGCGATATTATAGAAGATATTAGAAATAGCAAAAGTAAAAGAATATCTCTCGTTTAGTCACAAGCAACTATGAGTGAGATTTGATTTTTCCTTTCAAATTAGCGAAAAAAGTACACAAATAAAGCTAATATGCCTATTAGGGATAATCCTACAACAACATTCATCCATCCAGGCAGACCGGAAAGTCCGTAGAACGCTCTTATTTCGGGCAGAATTTTGAAAACGTTGACAATGTCCTGCCAAGTGAACCTTTCTATCTTACCAACAGCGATAAACAGATTTCCAGCTTGTCCGTTAGGTGGGAAGTATCCTACAATATAGTATTTTCCAGTTTCTGGCAAAGTTATCGTTTTTGTGATGTGGATCCAAGAATTTGTATCGGTCACAGGCTCATAGAAAGCTTGTGGCTGATCTGATGATTCAAATAGAAGAGCTCCCATACCATGTGGAATTTGAAACGGAAGGTTGTTTGTTTTTGGCAATCCAGGACCTACGATTGCAACTGCTGGTTTTAATTCTTTGTATTTATCAGTTTTAGGTGTCCCTACCTGAAAATACAAACTCTCGCCTTCTTTGGCCTGGAATATCAACCACACAAAATTACCATCCTTTTCAAGAACTTTGTACAACACTTTGGAAATTTGTATATCGTTTATTGGAATAGCATTAGATATATCTGCACCGGACATATTCGAAATTATCGGTGCATGTGCAAAGTTAAACAACGAGACTGAAAGGACAAAAATCAAACACAGGAAAACTTTTATTTTCATTCTGCTCACCTCCACATGTGTTAGACAAAAGCATTTTCTATGTCTTTTAACTTGCTATAAATCGAAAATAAAGCTCCCGACTATATCGTTCCAGACGCGAATGATTTAATCAGGTAGCCAATCTCTTTCGACTTTTCAACTACAACTGCATGTCCTGAATTTGGAATTGTCAGATGGAGAGCGCTTTTAAGTTGTTTATAAATCTCTTCGCTAAATTTCTTTGGTTTTATATTATCTTCTTCAGCTGAGATAATTAAAACTGGAAATTCGAAATTCTTAATTCTTTCGAGCAAGTTTAAATCGTTCAATCTGAGAAATGCCTCAAGCAGTCTTTCAGCACCTTCGTAATTAAATCCTGTGAGTCTTGAGGCAATAATCTGAGATAGATTGTTGATAGAATTTATATACCCTTCGCTATAAACATCCGAAAGCCAACTGTTGACAAAAATTTCTGGGCTTCGGCTCTTGGCACCATCTTTCCATCTCAAAGCTTTGCTTTCCATAACTTTGTCAATGCGTGCCGTAGAAGTGATAATCATCATCGACTCTACATACTCTGGATACGATGCCCCAAATAGCATGCCAACTTCTCCACCATACGATGTACCAATAAATTTCGCCTTTTTAATGCCAAGGTAATCTAAAAGCTCTTTCAAATCTTCCACATGCCTTTCAAATGAACATTCTTTATCTACAGCACAGCCAGAACCCCACTGACAACGGAAATTGTGAAACAACATTGGGATGTTTTGAGGAATGTTTTTTGAAAAAACTTTCCAACTTTCATAATGCATGAATATACCATTCAAAAAGACTATTGCGACAGTTTCACCATCAACATCACCGTAGTTCTGACAGTTGAACTCGTACTCAATCTTTATACCATCTGAGGTTAGAAATTCATTCTTCATAACATTTCACCTCCATTAGTAGTATAATTATTATATAGTAGTATAATTATTATACCAGGAGTTTAAGGAGGGATTATTTATGAAGCGTTTTTCCATACTGTTGGTACTTTTCATATCATTTGGATTAATTTTCTCTGCTCCAAAAGATCAAAAATCAAAAGAACCTGACGTCACTTTGCAACTTTCGCTTTATTTATCACAGAATTTCGGTTTGAATTTCTCTGTTGGTATCTCAGCTAATTATGAGGTGGTCGAAGGAAAATCAGTGAAATTACCCAAGCCAAAGAAACATCCGCATGATATTGAGATTAAGTATCCTAAGGGCAAAAAAGGTGTTGAAGTTGAGTTAATTCTCGATTCAGGTTTACTTTTCAAAACAGAAAATGTCACCGTTAAAGAACTTGGGAAAAACAAGTACCGATTTGAACTTGCAAAAAGTTCTGAACCTTCGCATCTAATTATTCTTTCAGGAAAAGAAGTTTTGTTTGCTATTACCGCGCTGCCAACTTCCACAGGTAAAGTAATGATTTCCTATTGGTACAGAAAATGATTTGAGCAAAGAATATCAACTTACAAAAAAACGGGGGACTCATCCCCCGTTATTCTTTCTTGAGATATTCAATCAACGCTTTGCCTTCCTTGCCCTCCAACCATGCATTGCGAGTGCAAATGCGATAACTGCATAAGCTATGAATTCTCTAAAGAATTCTCCAATTTGTGGTTGACCAAAGAGCCTGTTACCTGCACTTGGAGCAACAACAAATAGTGTGTGGAATAGTATAACACCTATAATGGCATTCCATATAGAAGCTTTACGTACAGAAGCACCACCAACTAAGAGCGCAGCAATTGAAAAGAGACCTATTTGTTCATGACTGTTGTAAGTATTAATTGTGCCAATATCTTGAAGGTATATAACTTGACCTATCGCTGCAAGAACTGTCGAATAAATAACTGCTATAATCCTTGTCTTATCGACATCAATACCAGCAGTTCTGGCTATATGCATATCTTGACCAACAGCTTTGAAATCTTGACCAAGTTTTGTCTTCAGTAAGAATGTTATAAATAAACACAAGCCAATGATTATCAATATTGGAATAACATAGATGTTGATGAATTTAATGTTTAAGACAAGTATATTATTTAGAGCACCATCGACTATTCCATACAAATCGACAGTATTTCGTAGCCCAACACCTTGATCGAGTAGAATTTCTTTTTTGGAAAACGGTATGAGCGAACCTATAAAGAACAAGAATATAAGTTGATAGACACCGTTTGCAAAAAATCCCAAAATCATAGAGGTTATCATTTCTCTTCCCTTCGCTCTGTTGAGTGTTTTTCCAACAAGCCAGCCAAGGAATACAGAAATTATACTTGCAATAGCCATTGCAAGTAGTATACCTTTCAATCCTGTAACATTCCAGTCAACAATAAAGAAGAGTGCTCCCTGTGCAGCCATTGCACCGAGTACAATTGCAAAGTTCAATCCCAGTCCAGCAACAACAGGGATAATAAGCGCAAGAACGAGAAATGTGTTTCTACTGAGCCTCCTAACTATCTCTGAAAGTAAGAAGAGAGGCGGTATCTTCGCAACGAGTACTGCACCAAAAGTCAGCAAGAAAAATACGATTGGAACTATGTTGTTTAAAAGTACTGATTTTATTCTGCTTTTTACGTTCTTTTCCATATCAGTTTGCCTCCTTTGGCGCACGCGTGAGTGCGTAAAGTATCATACCATTACTCACGATTAATCTGAGCACTTCGGTTATATCCCCACGCGTAACCTGACTCAGTACTGGTAACGAAACAGTTAGAAGCGTCTGGAAAATAACTGTTCCGAAGACAACGTTAGCTATGGATGCTCGCTTTATAGATGCACCACCAATTAAGATTGAAGCAACAGCTGGGAAAGTCATAAAAAGTGGAGCTTGGTAAAGTTGTACGAAGCCGTAGCTCTGTGCATATACGATTATACCTATACCACCAAGAACAGTTGAGAGAATAACTGCATTTCTACGAGCAACCTTTGGTTTCACACCAGAACTGATTGCATACATCTCATTCTGACCGACAAGGTCTATACCCAAACCAGCTTTCGTTCTAAAAAACAAGTAAATAATGTAACACATTAAAGCAAAGAAAAGCATCAAACCCGTTGGGAAGTAAAGATCACCAAAGATTTTAAATCTTAAGAAGTTATTCAGTACCTTGTCGAAATACCCTTGCAAAGTTAAGGTATATCTCAATCCTCTACCACCTATTGCCCAAACCATCTCTGGATTGGAGAACGGAAGTATCAGCCACATAATTGACATAAATGCGACAATTGAGTATCCAACATACGTTTCAACCATCATCTCTTGACCACGAACTTTATCGAGAAGCCATGAATATACCCAACCAAAGAGTAAGTTAAAGAGTACTGAGATAACAATTGCAATAAGAAAACCTACTGGTCCCATAATCTGGTACTGCATAACTATAAGCATACCGAGTAATCCACCGATTATACCAAAAGGTAAACCAAAGTTTGGACCAATACCAGCCCTTATTGTAGGTAACATCGCAAGTACAAGAACACCATTCATTCCAATTCTTACAAGCGAGTCATTAAGCAATCCAGTTATTGAAACGGATGTAAATGCAGCAAGGACAAAAAGAGAAATTAAGAAAAGCACAATTACAAGTATTGGAATGTCAACTTTTTTAATAGATTGAAGTATTTTTTCTTTGAAATCCGTCATTTTACTCATTTACTCTTACCTCCTTAAGTTCGCCAGCCATAGCCAAACCAAAATCAACATCTGGCGCAGTCGGTGGCAGTATAGCCGCGAGTTTTCCTTCAGATACGATTGCGATTCTGTCGCAAATTGATTTGAGTTCTGCTAATTCGCTTGAAGTAAGCACGACGGTAATACCAAGTTCTCTGTTAAGTTTAACAAGATAATCCAAAACTAACTTTTTCGCACCAACGTCGATACCTCTGGTTGGTTCGGAAACGAAAAGCAATTTTGGATTAAGCGTAAATGCTCGCGCTAAGCACACTTTTTGTTGATTACCACCGCTGAGTCTTCTCACAGGTTGACTCGGACCTTTACAGCGAATATCAAGTTCGTGAATGAGTTTTTGGGCATGTTCCCTAATCGCTTTTGTATCGTATATCGTTAATCCGAGAAACTTCTTTGTAAACATTCCAAAAGCAGAAATAGCTGTGGCAACGATATTCATTTCGATTGATTCGTCAAGTAACAAACCAACCCCTCTTCTGTCCTCCGAAACGTAGACAATTCCGTTCTTAAGTGCAAACATAGGGGAATTCAATTGATATTCTCTTCCCATGTAAACAACTTCTCCTTCAGAAGGATAAAGTCCAAATATACCATTAGCAATTCCAAGCTTTCCTTGACCTGCAAGTCCTCCAATCCCAAGAATCTCACCATCACGAATATCTATAGAAAAATCTTTCACTTCCTCACCAGGCATGTGAACTTTTAGGTGCTTAATTGACATAATGATATTCTTATCACTAATTTCTTTCTTTCTTGGCGGAAGCTGAATGTTCTCTATTTTTCTACCAACCATTTTTTCCGCAATTTGGTAAATCGTGAATTCTTCTTTTTTTCCTTCAGCAACAAGCAAGCCGTCTCTGAGTATTACTATCCTGTTAGCTACTTCAAGTACTTCATGAAGGCGGTGAGAAATGAAAATAATAGCAATTCCCTTTTCAGATAGTAAACGAACAACGTTTAAAAGATTCTCTGCCTCCGATTCAGTCAAAACCGCAGTAGGTTCATCGAGTACAAGAAGTTTAAGATTCTTCTTATCAATTTCTCTTGCAATTTCTACAAATTGCTTATGAGCAACTGGAAGAGTTGCGATATAATCAAGCTCGTCGATAGAATTCATCTTTATTGCATCAAGTGCTTTACGAGCTTCTTTTCTCATTTCTGGCATATCAAGTGTTTCCATTTTTTTGCCAAATACCTTGCTCACGAAGTTTGGTTTTGTTATCTCCCTATTGAGTTTTATGTTTTCGGTAACTGTGAAACTGGGCAAAAGCATGAACTCTTGGTGTACCATTCCTATACCAAGCTCCATAGCTTTGGATGGGGAGTCTATATTTACCTTTTCACCGTTGAAGAGAATCTCACCTTCAAAACCACCGGTTGAGTGAATTACTGGCATTCCAAAGAGTATGTTCATCAATGTAGATTTACCTGCACCGTTTTCACCAACTAATCCAAGAACTTCTCCTTCACCAACTGATATAGAAACACCTTTCAAAACTTGGTTTCCATAGTAAGTCTTCGAAATATTTTTCATTTCCAAGACATTTTTCATCAATGACCATCCCCCTGTCTTAGAATAAAACATTTAGTTAGTTTAACTAAAACCACAACAGCTTCAAATTCGTTCTCTTGCATTTGATTGAATTTAATTGAATTTAATTGAAAGGTGTCGGCAATCGCCGACACCTGATTATTCGATAAAATAAATGGTATTAGAATTTGTCAACTCCAAATATTACTGACTTGTGAATAAACAAGTAGTAGTTCTTGTATGGATCAAGTGTTCTGACTTGGAGAGAAGCCTGTGGATATTTTTTCTTTGCTGCTTCTGTGACAATCAATTTGATACCATTGAGGTTCGTTGCGCTGACCTTCTTCTGTACAAGTGCTGCAGCTATGTCAACACCTGCTTCAACAAAGAGCATGTTCATTGGAACTGGCCATGTTGCAAACCTTCCTGCTCCACCTTGTTCAACTATCTTTTGGTTCACAACTCTCAAAATATACGTCATATCGCCTTTTTTGTCATCAGGAATAGAAATGCCAAGCGCTCCTGGGAATCCGTGTGTTGGTGATGGACAGCATGGTTCAAGATAGTAACCGCCATTTTTAAGAATCGCTTTTTGGAGTGGTTCTTGCATACCGCAGTTCGTTGAGAAGAATCCTGTCTTTGGACCGTATTTTGCAAGCTGTCTTGGAACGTCTTCAAGGATGAATTGTTGTGCACCAGTCAGACCTTGCTCACCAAGTGGGTCTGGAGCGGAAACGAATACAAAGTTAATGCCCATTTCTTTTGCTGTCTTTTCCATAATATCTCTTCGTTCAGCAAGGAGTTTGTAGCTCATGTGTCTTGGGAATGAATAGTGGATTATTGTTTGAACGCCCATCTTCTTTGCAAGTTCTACTATTGTCTTTCCACGACCTGGTGTGTCAACTTCCAGTATTACATCAGCCGCAGAAGAAATAACCGCAGGGTCTTCATGGGGCACACCAACAACAAATACTATGTCCTTTCTCATTTCCTTGACTCTTCTGATAGCTGCTGTTGTTCCTGGAACACCTTGACAAATAACGATAGCCTTAACTTGCGGGTCGTATGCAAGTTCTACTATTCTTGCAATGGTTGTTTCTTGTTCCTGCATGAATTTATCTGGGTAAGTTACGTGAATAATCTCTTTGCCGTATTTCTTCATAACAGCTTCAGCACCGCGGTACTCATCTTCACCTTGAGAAACAGTTCCCGTTACAACTCCAATCTTAAAACCGAGTGAAGCATACAAAGATGTGATAAATAAAACAGCTACCAACAATACAGCAAGTTTCTTCATACCCAATCCCTCCCTTGAAATAGTGTGGGTTAAGAGAATTATATCACAAAGGTTATAAAATCCAAAAGTAACGAAAACCACGAAATATCAATAATAAAGTTCATTAATTTGCATTTATTTTCTCTTAGCTTTCTTCTTGTAAACTTCTAATCCCCATAAACCTCGTCCTTCTTCTATTGCCTCTCTTTGATACTGTAAGAAATAATCAGCGTATTTCACATTAGGTTGGATAGTCATAACTTGTGCATATCCTTCGAGAAGAAGTATAGCATTGAACATTTTGGTTCTTATCTCTTCTTCTGTTATCTTGCTCGGCTTTTTAAGCCAAACATACGCGAGCAATCTACCATATCTGTCTTTTTCTTGAACATCAAATTCAAGATAAACAGTTCTTCCTGTAAGCATCCTCTTCGTAAAAGCCTTTGCTTCTGGTCCATAAGGTTCCAAATGCTTTGTTGGATGATTTGTCTCTGGGGTATTAACCCCTATAAGCCTTACTTTGTATTCCTCGCCTGCTAAGTTGACTTTTATCGTATCGCCGTCTACAACATCAACAACGTAACATCTTTTGTACTCACCCTGTGATTGAAAATACAGAACTATCATTACTAAGATGGTTATAGCAATACTCCCAAAAGAAATCGTTCTCTTTTGTCTTCCCTTAGTCATTATTAATTCTCAACTCCTCTAAGTGTTTAATACGTTCTTCTGGTGCTGGATGATTGTAATGCCAAATTTTGTAAAGTGGAAGTGGATTTGGATTTGAGAGATTTTCTTTAACCAAGCGCTTTAAAGAAGATATCAAAGGTTTCGATGTGCCGAGTAATTTTGCTGAATACTCATCCGCTTCGTACTCCATCTTTCTGGAAAGATAATTCACAATAGGCTCTAAGAAGAAAAACAGAGAAATAATAAAAATATAAGCATATATAAACGCTGTGTATGGTTGTGTAAGACCAAGAATCTTTGTGTCAAGTATGAAATTGTAAAGGATGTTGGTAAGATATAGGATAAATAACACAAGCAATGAGTTAATTACAAGTAGTTTTGGGATGTGTCTTTTCACATGATGACCGAGCTCGTGTGCAACAACGGAGAGAATTTCGTCGTGATCATAAGATAATATTGTATCAAAGAGAACCAACCTTCTGGACTTGCCAATACCTGTTAGGTATGCATTCTGTTTTTTTGTTCTTTTCGAAGCATCCATCTTAAATATATTTGGGACTTTGACACCCGATTTATCGAGTATCTTTTTTAGTTTTTCCCTTAATTCTTCATCATCTAATTCCGTGAATTTGTAGAATAGAGGTGCTATAAAGAGCGGTTGAATAATCATCATAAATAACATCAATGCAATAAAAAGTATTGAGAATTGCCACCACCAGATTTTAAAATTTGTCAAAAGCAACATCATTATTGCAACAATAGGTGCTCCTATTACAACAGTCAGTATAATTCCAAGAATTTGGTCTTTCAAAAAAGTCTTTCGTGTTGTTGTATTAAAACCGTGCTTTTGTTCAATTACGAATGTAGAGTATACCTTAAATGGTAATCCAGCGAGATAATCTATAAGTTCATAAATACCAAAAAATATTAGCGCTTGCAATATTGTATTACCTTTGCCCGAAAGTACTTTGTCGAGATATGGAAAGACCTTCAAAAGGAGGATTAAATCCACAATCAACGATGTCAGTTTTTGAACAGTACCAAAAAGAACGCGATCCTTAAGATAACTTTTCGCCCTTTCAAAATCTTCCTGTGAAAATTTATCTTTTAGCACGTCAGGTATACTTGCGCTTGGATTTGTTGAATATCTCAAATTCCAAATATCGAGCAAAATTTCCCACAGGGTTCTTAAAATTATCACACTCAAAAGAACTACCACAAATGTATTGAGCATATTTCAACCTCCCGTTTTGAGAAATCATTTTAACTCTTTCAGTTTTTCATATGGTATTCCAATATCCTTACTTAGTTTTACAAGCCATGGCAATTCAAGGTGAGCTATTCTCAGAATATTTTCCTCATTAAGAACATTTTCAGTCTCTCCATCAGCTATAATCTTTCCATTTGTGAAGACTATAGTTCTTGAGAAATTTTCGAGAACAAAATCCATATCGTGCGTTATCGTTATAACAAACTTTCCAGCCTTAACGAGCTCTTTTATTATTTGAGCAATTATTTTTGTAGAATACCTATCCTGGGCTATTGTTGGTTCATCGAGAATAATCACTTGAGGATCCATTGCAATAATCGATGCAAGGCACAAGAGCTTTCTTTCAGAAAGTGTAAGATCGTATGGGTGTTCTTCCTCTTTTCCTCGAAGTCCAACCATTTCAAGTGCTTTGATTGAATTTTCATAAGCTTCATGCTTTTCATTAAAAACATTAAGTGGTCCGAACATAACTTCATCTATTACTTTGCTTTTAAATATCTGATCCGAAGGATTCTGAAATACCAACCCCACCGTCTTTGAAAGCTTTGCAGCAGTTGTTTCTTTCGTATTTTGACTGAATATCCATATATCACCTTTTGTCGGTCTCAGAAGAGCTTTCAACAACTTTACAAAAGTCGTCTTTCCCGCACCATTTTGCCCAACGATAGCTGTTGGTCTATCGTCGATTGAAACACAGATGTCTTTCAATACATATTCCTGCTCTCTGTAAGCAAACCAAACGTTTTGAACTATTATGGTCTTTTCGTTCTTACATTCAAAAGATTTATCTAACATGATTTCCAAAAAGCTCCTTTCAACAGTTGCAGTGCATCTTTATATCGTACAGGGTATTTTCCTGTTGCATCTTTAACATTCATATTTTTACACAACGTTGTGAAAATAGGCTCTCCTACATTGTGCTCTTCTATCTCTTTCATAGAGAAGATTTCCTCTGGCGTGCCGTATCCCAATAGATTCCCTTCATGCAAAAAGACTATTTTATCAACATATTCCACTAATTTCTCAAACTTATGCTCAACAACGATTATTGTTATCCCAAGCTTGCGCAGTTCAGAAAGCGCCTCAAAAACTTCCGTTGTACCTTGTGGGTCCAACTGAGATGTCGGCTCATCTAATATCAAAATCTCAGGCTCAAGCGCTATCGTACTTGCAATAGCAAGTCTTTGAAGTTGCCCTCCGGAAAGCTCAAATGGATTCTGATCCCTCTTTTCCCAAAGGTTAAACCTTTTAAGAACCATTTCTATCCTTTCAACCATTTCATCTCGTTCAATTCCGAGATTCTCAAGACCAAACGCAACTTCTTCAAATACTGTGGTCTTAGCACCGCTAATTTGTGAAAAAGGGTTCTGAAGAACAAGTCCCACCTTCTTCACAAGCTCTTTTTTTGGAATATCAAGTACGTCATCTCCATCCAACAAAACCTTTCCCACACGTTTACCGCCAAAAAATGACGGGATAATTCCAGTTATAGCCAGACAGAGCGTGGACTTACCAGCCCCGTTCCTACCAATTATTCCGACTGATTCACCACCAGAGATTGAAAAAGAAATACTATTTAGCACGTTCTTCTTTGACAATGGATAAGCATAACTTAAATTTTCAATGCGTATCTTCACATTATCCACGAAAAAACCCTCCAAGTAAGTGCTATTAAAAACGCAACTTTGAAGAGGAATTTAAGACCCCTGTCTAAAGTTGTTTCCGGTATCAAAACTACGTGAGTTGGTTGTTTCGCAATTCCGAAACCTCGCATTTCAATTGCAATCGCACGTTCACGGGCTTCAACGAGCGAACTTAAAACAAGAGGACCGATAAGTGCAAAAAATGCATGCATTTTTTGAATGAAACTACCTTCAGTCTCAAGTCCACGAGAGCGTTGTGCATCAATTATTGTTGAAGCTGTTGAAAGCATCTGTGGTATAATCTGCAAAACGGAAGAGAGAATATACCCAATTCTTGGTGAAAGACCCTTTTGAACAAAATTAGTGACCATATCCGATGGTCTTGTTGTAAGTATCAATAACCCAAAAGACATGATCATGTTCAGTACACGAACAATAAGTAATACTGCATGAATAAGACCTTCTTTGTAGAATTTGATCGTCCCGAAATCAAAAACCAAAGTAACATTATCTTTGTAAAACATTCCCTGAATTATCAACATCGTTAGTGAAATAACAAAGACAGCGCTTACAAAACCTATCATATTTTTGAAAACACGTGCAACAATAGAAAGTAAAAGTGAAATCGATAAAAAGAGAATCCCCATCCAAATGGATGGGAACATGAAAGTTATTAAAACAGAAGTAAACGCGTACCATAACTTAGTTACAGGCTCAAGCTTGTGAATAACTGTATCCTTTTCAACATACAAGCTGATCGACTTCAAATATATTTCCCCCAGTTATCAAGACATTACTCATCCCTAAATCCATATACCAAAGATTTTGGCAATGCCTTGAATATACCAAATGCTATGAAGACTGTTAAAACCTTGTCAATCAAATCTACAACAAGCTCATCAAAGAAGGAAGCAACCCATATTCCGACATTCTTTGATCTTAGAAAAGCAAATAATGCGTCTCCCCAAACGTTTCCTGTCTGACCTTCCCAGAATATAACATTTAAAGGAACCGAAATTGCAGTAGCAACAAGTGCGATAATGAGACCGCTGATAAGCGCTCTAAACGTATTTTCAAACATCTTTGCTTTGTAAAGTAATCCAGCTACAACACCAATTCCAATACTTGTAAGTGCATAGACAAAAGATATAGGACCGGCAGTTAAGCCATATATGATGTTGTTAATCGCTCCACTTATACCACCAACAATCGGACCCGCAAGCATCGCTGCAAGAACTGTTCCTATTGAATCGAGCCAGAGAGGTAACTTCAAAGCCTCAGCAAAGAATTTACCAGCATAGTTAATACCAACCGCAACTGGAATAAGCACAATAATCATCGTTGTAAACTTTGATGACCTCGCCATACTTAATCCCCCTTCCATATAGTTTAAATAGCACAATTTAATTATACAATAAATGATGCTCTTTGCAAAATTCCGTAATCCAATAATGTACAAAATCTACTTTACAAATTCTTTTGGTGTGATATAATAACTTAGGAATACCTAAGTATATAATAATTAAGAAATTTGGAGGTGCGATTATGTTATTGCAAGTAAATAACTTGGTAGCGAAACTGAGTGAAGAAGAGAAGGTTATATTGAAAGGTGTTCATTTAGAAATAGGTCGCGGTGAAGTTCATGCAATAATGGGTCCAAACGGTTCAGGAAAGTCTACACTTGCAAATGTGATAATGGGAAATCCAAAATACGAAGTCGTTTCTGGGGATATTCTATTTGAAGGCGAATCAATACTCGATTTGAGAACAGATGAGAGAGCGCAAAAAGGTATTATGATGACATTCCAGAATCCGTACGAAATTGAAGGAGTAAAGCTTGACCAACTACTTTTGATCGCATATAGAAAGCTTCATGGAGAAGACAAGACGTTTTTTCAACTCGATAAAGAAATGAAATCTCTTCTAAATGATGTTAGTCTCCCTTCTGAATTCTTAGAACGTTTTGTCAATCTTGGTTTTTCTGGTGGCGAGAGAAAGAAAGGCGAGATTTTGCAAGCGAGATTCTTAAAGCCCAAACTATTAATACTCGACGAAATTGATTCAGGTCTTGATGTAGATGCTTTGAGAATAGTTGCCGAGCAAATCAATAAGTTAAAAGAAGATGGCACATCTCTGCTTATAATAACTCATTACGCAAGAATACTGAACTATTTAGATGTTGACAAGGTGCACGTTTACGTAGATGGAAAGGTTGCAATGACGGGTGATAAATCACTCGCATACGAGGTTGAGGAAACGGGATATGCAATAGTAAACGGTTCAACCGAATCGGCCACGTCGTCTAAATAAGGAGGGATAAGACATGAGCGACCTCCATGAACTTTTGTATGAATTGAAAAAAAGAGAAGATTTCGAGCTAAAAGTAAATGTACCAGCCGCACTTAGACTTCCTGCCGGTTTGAATAGGAAGCTTATATACGAAATATCCGAGGCAAAAAATGAGCCAGAATGGATGACTGAACACAGACTTAAGTCGTTTGAGATATTCGAAAAGTGGCACGAACCAGACTGGGGAGTTACAAGAGACGAATTGGACCTCTCTAAGATAGTGCCTTACGTAAAACCAAATGCGAATAAGACAACAACTTGGGAAGAAGTTCCAGAAGAAATAAAGCAAGCATTTGACAAACTTGGAATTCCTGAAGCCGAACGCAAATACTTAGCGGGCGTTGGTGCTCAATTTGACTCCGAAATGATTTATAAGAACATTAAGGATGAGCTGAAAAAATTAGGGGTTATATTTATCGATATAGAAAGTGCTGTAAAAGAGTACCCTGAACTTGTTAAGGAATACTTCATGAAACTCGTACCACCAACAGACAACAAATATGCAGCACTTCACGGTGCTTTGTGGAGTGGTGGAACTTTTCTTTATGTTCCAAAAGGCGTTAAAGTACCTCTGCCATTGCAATCTTACTTTCTATTTGGAAATCCCGGTGGTGGACAGTTTGAACATACAGTAATAATTGCCGATGAAGGTAGCGAAGTTACATACATCGAAGGCTGTACTGCTCCAAAATATGACGTTGTCAACCTCCACGTTGGAACCGTCGAGGTATATGTCAAAAAGGGAGCAAAATTGAAATATTTAACAATGCAAAATTGGAGTAAGAATATGTTCAACCTCGAAATCAAACGTGCAATTGCAGAAGATGATGCTGTTATGACTTGGGTTTCTGGTTCTTTTGGAAGCTATAAGACCATGGTTTACCCAGCAACAATACTAAAAGGTGACAACTCAGTCTCCGAAAACGTTTCGATTTCCTTTGCAGGACCAGGTCAGCATATCGATACAGGTTCTAAAGTAATACACATAGGTAAGAACACAAGATCAACTGTTGATGCAAGAAGTATCAGTATCGGCGGTGGTTGGTCTTTCTACAGAGGATTACTCAAGATTATGGAGAACGCAAAGCATTCTAAGGCAAGTGTAAGCTGTACAGGACTTATGATAGACAACAAATCTAAGAGCGATACAGTACCTATAATCGAAGTCTACAATACGGACTCCGACGTTGGACATGAAGCAAAGATTGGAAGGATAAAAGATGAGCAAATCTTCTACCTCATGAGTAGAGGTCTAAATGAGTTGGAAGCAAAGGGTCTTATCGTTAAAGGCTTTATTCAGCCAGTTGTTCAGGAACTTCCATTTGAGTATGCAATAGAACTGAATAGGCTTGTCGATATGGAAATTGAATCATCTATAGGTTAATGGGATAATTTGACAGGATGGTGAGGTAGATGTCAACAACGAAAATTGAAAAGACTTTAAGATTAGAGCATCAAAATCTTCGCGCAATAGTGCCACAAAGAAAAGTAATTGACCTTCAGGATTATGCAGTAGATGAATTTAAACCCAGTGGTAATAATTTACTTGATGAATGGAGGATTAAAAGACTATCGGAATATCTTACATACAAATTCCCATTGTGGAAGAGGACAGGTTTGAAGAGCCTTACGTTACCACATATAATACCTTATAAAGGGCTTGAAACTATTGATCTGAATGGAATTACTCTACTTGAAGAGATGGATTTCGAAGGAAGCGACAGGAAGTTCACACTCCTTGCGGATGTATTCTCGTCAAGTGGAGATTACATAACAGTAGAGAACGATACAACCTTAGTTGTTAATGATTTAAGCCATTACGATAACACATTAATCGATGTACAAAATGGGGAACTCAATCTTGTGAGAATCGTTGAAAAACCATTCTTTGTAGGGAATTTGAGAATAAAGGTAAGAAAAGGTGCAAAGCTCAATCTTTACAATATTTACATCGGTTCTTCAAGCGATGCTGTTTTGATTTCTAATGTCTTTATAGATAGCGAAAATTATTCAAAAATCAATGTAAAAGATTTCTATTTTGGTGGTAAAATAAATACTGGATATCTTGGTGTCAGGCTAAATGGTGAGAACGCATATGCAGATGTAAGACCGTACTATCTCGGAAATTCAAAGGCGGTTATTGATATACTCTACCTTATGAGATTCTACAAACCAAATAGCTTTGGTAACGTAGATGCAAGAGGTGTCCTTTCAGATGAATCGAAGGTAGTTTTCAGAGGGATAATGGATATTTTAAGCGGTGCTAAGGAAGTTGAGGCACATCAGAGTAATCATGCAATGTTGCTCTCTCTGAAAGCAAAAGTTGATGCCATACCCAGTCTTATGGTTGACGAAAACGATGTTGTTGCATCACATGCTGCAAGTAGTTCACCTGTTGATGATAATATGGTATTCTACTTAACGAGCAGAGGCATTCCAAAAGAAGACGCACAAAAGATGATAGTCCGTGGGGTCTTTGAAACTCTAAAAGATGAGCTTAAAAAGTATAATCTGGAAGGGGTTGTAGCGAATGCACTCAGCAGTGTGGTCGGATGAAGATTTCTGTAAGATACTCGACGATTTCCCCGTTTTGAAAAGACAGATTAATGGTAAGAGATTAGTATACTTAGACAACGCAGCAAGCACACTTAAAAGCAAATCCGTCATCGAGAAGATGACGGATTTTTACCTTAACCATTACTCAAATATTCACAGAGCCGTTCATACACTTGCAAGCGAAGCAACGGTCGCATATGAAGAAGCGAGAGAAAAAGTAGCAAAGTTTTTAAACGCAAAACCTGAAGAGATTGTCTTCACAAGCGGAACAACTATGGGGATAAATTTCTTGGTTAATTCACTCGTGAGAAGTGGTATTCTTAAGCCAAAAGATACAGTTTTAATCTCTCAAGTCGAACACCATGCAAATCTCGTTCCATGGGTAAGGCTTTCAAAATTCTACGGTTTCAATACGGAATACATAAAAGCCGATGAAAAAGGTGTTATCACTAAGGAAGCTATCCTTAAAGCAAAATCCATCAGCCCCAAGATAGTTTCAATTACAGGTCAATCAAATGTCACTGGTCAAGAGATGCCGTTAGAACTAATCAGAGAAATATTTAAAGATTCCATTCTTATAGTTGATGGTGCTCAGATTGTGCCACATAAAAGGCTCGATGTTAAAAAGCTCGATGTAGATTTTCTTGTCTTTTCGGGTCATAAGATGTTAGCTCCAACAGGAATTGGTGTACTTTATGGGAAGAAAGAGCTACTGGAAAAGATAGAACCGTTTTTATACGGTGGTGAGATGATAGATAAGGTTACATTCGAGGATGTTACTTTCAACATCTTGCCATACAAATTTGAGGCAGGGACACAACATATCGCGGGCGCTGTTGGACTTGGATACACGATAGATTATCTTGAAAGTATTGGATTTGAAAAGATAGAAAGATACATCTCTGAACTTTCACAATATCTACTCAAAAGAATGTTGGAACTGGATTTCGTGGAAATATACGGCCCTGTCGATGATTCTCATAAATCGCTTGTAGCATTTAACGTAAAGGGGGTTCATCCACACGATGTCTCACACATACTCGATGAAAACTTTGGAGTTGCAACAAGGAGCGGACACCATTGCGCACAGCCACTGATGAGTGTATTAGCACGTGGTTCAAAGATAGATTTCCCAAATTCCACAGTTAGAGCGAGTGTGTATTTTTACAACACGAAGGAAGATATAGATATCTTAATCGAAGGATTAAAGTATATAAAGAGGTGGTTTGAATGATATATTCAGAATTCATAATGGACTATTCCAAGCTTAAAAAATTCCACGGAAAAATTGAGAACGCACACAAGGTCGAAGAAGGTAAGAATCTCTCATGCGGGGACGAAGTCACATTATATTTCATTTTCGATGGTGATAAAATCGCTGATGTGAAATTTGAAGGACACGGGTGTGCAATAAGTCAGGCATCGACAAATGTAATGATCGAACAAATTATAGGAAAAACAATAGAAGAGGCTCTGCAAATCATGAAAAATGCAGAAAATATGATGTTCGGCAAAGAATTTGACGAAGATGTTTTGGGACCTATTGTGAATTTTTACGACGTGAAGAATTACCCAATGAGGGTGAAGTGCTTCTTATTACCTTGGAAAACTTTGGAATTGGCACTTAACGATAATAAAAAATGATGATAAGATAGAAATGCACTATTTTGTTTTGTTGTTCTATCTACGATACCCATCTTTAGAAAAAGTTTAGCGATAGATATCTCCCATTTAAATCAGAAGAGATTTTTTTGGAAATTCTTAAAACTTTTTAGTTAAGATTATCCATTACTTTCAGGGGGAGGATTGAAATCATGAAACTTAAAACAAAGTTTGTTGCTATCATGATAGCAAGTATCGCAGTAGGTATGCTGATATCGTTTGGAGTCATCTTAAGTCTGACATCTTCGCAGCTTGGTCAGTATGCTGTTCGGATGCTTTATGGCATAGCAAATGGGCTTGATATCGAGGCTTTGAGAAGTGTTATTGATAGTCTCGATCAAAATTCAGAAGAGTTTGCAAGGCTAAACAAGTACCTTTCAGCTGCAAGAAAAAAACTTGATTTCAAGTATCTATATACTTACGTAATAAACGCTGACGGAAAGACGCTTACATATGTTGTCGATGGTATGGAACCATCCAGTGATGATTTTTCTGCACCAGGAGATACTGATACTCTTTTCTTAGATGACAAAAATTTGAAAGACTTAGCTACGAAAGGTTACACTTGGACAAAAATATATAAAGATCCTAATTGGGGAAGGTTAAAGACAATCGTCGTTAGATTAACCGACACCTCTGGAAATACTGTAGCGTACCTTGCAGGAGACGTTGAAGCAAATTATATATACAAAAATGCTTTAACATTCAGTATCCCTGTGGGATTACTTATACTCGGTGTTAATGGAACTTTCCTATGGTTTTTTACAACAATTTTCAGGCGACTCCGTGCTGTCGATACGATCATGCTACATTTTGCAAATGGTGACCTATCTAATGAAGTAAGAGTTGACAAACATGATGAAATCGGTGAGATATTGCAAGCAATAGAAAAGGCTCGCAATAGTTTGTCAATGATTGTGTCAGATGTCAAAAAAGCAACACAGCAAATTATTTCCGTAATTCCAGAAACGATAGATGTTTCTAATGTTCTTGAAAAAAATGTAATTGATAATCAGGAAATATATAGGTCTCTTGAGTCAGTAACCCAAAATGTTACAGCTACGTCAGAAGAGATAAATGCCTCGATGGAAAATATACGCGAAGGTATAGAGAAATTTACTCACAGTGTTGAAAATATTGCTGAAGCAGTTAAGAAAACAGCCAGTATTTCCGAAAACGTTAAATCCTCAATATCCGATTCTCAAACCTCTTTAGAACAAGCCAAAACTTTTGGTGAAAAGATTTCTGATTTGTTATCAGGCTTAACAAACAAGAATGCTCAGATTGAGGAAATATTGCAAGGTATAACGAGTATTTCAGAACAAACCAATCTACTAGCGCTAAATGCGGCAATAGAAGCTGCAAGAGCAGGAGAAGCCGGTAGAGGTTTTGCTGTTGTTGCGGATGAGATAAGGAAATTAGCAGAAGAGAGCAAAACGTTTGTTAACCAAGCAAAAGAGATACTTAAAACTGTTTTTGACGACGTCCAGGTGGTAGATAATGAATATAAAGAAGTCCTTGACGGGCTTGCAACAAGCTTTCAAAAACTTTCGAAATCTGCAGAGGGTTATAGTGAAATAAATGACCAGATAGCTAATATATCAAATGCACTTGATATAGTTTCAACAACTGGGGAAAATCAAAATATGGCTGTTGAAGAAGTGAGTAAAGCAATGGAAGGTTTGGTAAAATCTATGGAAAACTTAAATTCTTTACTCAACGTTGTTGAAAAATCAATTTCTGCGATTGGTGAATCAAGTGGAAAACTAAGCAATGTTGTCGAAAGACTCAAAGAAGTTTCTGCCGAATTGAGCAGGGAAATAGACAATTTCAAAACAGCTAATTAAACAAAACCATACCAAGTATAAAGCAAGGAGGAGGTGAAAAGTGCATGAAAAAAGTTCTCAAGGAATTTTCTGACTTTTTAAAGCAGTACAACGTCATCGGTCTTGCGGTTGCGATAATTATAGGTGGGAAGCTAAACGCTTTTGTTACTTCTCTTGTTAATGACTTAATCGTTCCAGCCATACTCCAACCAGTACTTAACAAGATGCATCTTGGTAAAATTGAGGAAATTCAGTGGCATGGTATATTTTGGGGAAAAGTTGTGTCCGCCGCTATTGATTTCCTCTTAGTTGCGTTAATTT
>Ga0079999_11860_pt1 | contig 28228 bp, 27 predicted proteins | sample YelNats1bottleC1_FD_69202 | JGI IMG/M metagenome (GOLD analysis project Ga0079999, IMG submission 69202) | Hot spring thermophilic microbial communities from Obsidian Pool, Yellowstone National Park, USA - site 1 bottle C1 (SPADES assembly)... | ecosystem: Environmental > Aquatic > Thermal springs... | reverse complement strand
CTTGCTGAGTGAAAACACTTGAAACCCGCCACTGTCAGTTAAAATTGGTTTTTGCCAGTTCATGAACTTGTGAAGCCCACCTGCTTCTTTTATAACATCTACGCCAGGTCTTAAATAAAGGTGGTATGTGTTTGCCAAGATTATCTGTGTACCCATCTCGTATAGGTCTCTGTGCATTATAGCCTTGACAGTTGCCTGCGTTCCAACCGGCATGAAAACTGGTGTTTCAATCACTCCGTGTGGTGTATAGAGTCTTCCCCGTCTTGCATTGGATTTCTTACTCTTTTTTATTAGCTCAAACTTTATTGCCAATTTGACATACACCTTCCTATCAAAATCTTTAAGGAAAATTTTCTATAAAATATTATTACGGATTTAAAACTAATCTTCCATTTCCTATCTTTACTGAAGCGTTTATCAAGCCTGTCATAAAATCCTTAGTTTGTTTTAATGCATCATACATATTATATCCCTTTGCAAGGAAAGTGGCAAATGCAGATGAAAATGCACAGCCAGTCCCGTGAATGTTATCTGGCAAACCCTTTTTTATAGCCGAGACTCTATAAATTTCATTTTGAGTTATCAAAACATCCTCTGCAAGCTCGCCATCAAGATGACCACCTTTTAGGATGCATGATTTTATGTCCATTCTCTTCATTCTTTCCTGAACGCAGCTTAGAACATCTTCATCAAAATTTTTAATTTCCACATCAAAAATGACTTCTGCCTCGTTTTTGTTGGGGGTGATGACATCACAGGCTTTGAAAAAGTCATACTTTAAAAATTCTATAAACTCACTTTTACAAAACTCAAAACCGCTTGTAGACTTCAAAACCGGGTCACAAACTATGTTTTTAAGACTGTATTTTTTTAAGTTTCTCAGCACAACAACTGCTATCTCAGAACTTCCTAAAAGTCCAATCTTGACACTATCTGGCTTTATATCTTCAACCACTTTTTGAAGCTGATACTCAAAAAAATGAGGGTCTATGTTTTTTAAGTCATAGACCCTTTGAGTATCCTGGACTGTCAAAGATGTTACTACAGATACTGCATAACTATTTAACGCCCTTACAACTTTTATGTCAAGCAAAACGCCTGCACCACCTGAGGGGTCAAACCCGGCAATTATGAGTACTTTTTTCATCTTTCTACTTTCATCTCCTTCTCTGAAAAAACATGTCACAGCTTTTACAAAATGGTCTCATCCCTTGAATTTTTTACAGCACAGAGCCTGCCACACATTGAACATGTCTCAGATGTGAAACTGCTTCTGTACTCTCTTGCCTTCTCAGGGTCAACTGAAATGCTTATCATCTTTTCCCAATCAAGGTCTCTTCTTGCAACTGACATTTCAATATCCTTTTCAAGTGGCTTTTTGAATCCTTTTGCTATATTTGCACTGTGTGCAGCAATCTTGAACGCTACAATCCCTTCTTTGACATCCTCTAAAGATGGAAGTCTCAGATGTTCAGCAGGCGTGACATAACACAGAAAATCTGCTCCATTCAAAGCTGCAATGAGCGCTCCCATCGCACCTGATATATGGTCATACCCTGCTGCAATGTCTGTTGTAAGAGGTCCCAAAACATAAAACGGTGCGCCGTGGCAAAGCCTTTTTTGAATTACCATGTTTGCTGCAATCTCATTTGCTCTCATGTGCCCTGGCCCTTCTATCATCACCTGCACATCCTCTTTCCAGGCCATTTTTGTAAGCTCGCCAAGGTTTATAAGTTCTTCTATCTGAAGTGCGTCTGTTGCATCATAGACCGCGCCGGGTCTGAGACTGTCTCCAAGACTTATTGTAACATCATGTTTTTTGCAAATCTTTAAAATCTCATCAAAATGTTCATACAAAGGATTTTCTTTTCGGTTTGTCATCATCCATTTATAAAGAAGTGCTCCGCCTCTTGAGACAATCTTGAGCAGACGTTCATTTTTTTCAAACCTCTCCAAAGTCCTTCTTGTAATCCCTGCATGGATTGTGAAAAAGTCAACTCCTTCTTCTGCCTGCTTTTCAATTTCTTCTATAAACTCTTTGCTGTCAACCTTTGTAATGTCATCGTGCCTTGATGCAACCTGGTAAACTGGGACTGTTCCTACTATAAAGTCATAGTTTTGAAGAATGTATTTTCTGAAGTTTGAAGCATCAAGCCCGCTGGATAAATCCATTACAGATTCAACATCAAATTTTTTGGCAAGTTCAAGCTTTTGGCGCTCTAGATCAAAGTTTGGACATGCCTCTGACACTCCAAGATTAACATTAATTTTAACATATGTTCCCTCTCCAATTGCAAAGTATTTTTCTCTTTTTCTATTTCTGTTAGCAGGAATTACAATTTTACCTTCTGCAACCTTTTGCAAAAATTCTTTTTTAGATATCTCTTCATTCTGGATTGCAAGTTCCATTTCACGTGTAAATATTCCTTCTTTTGCATATGTCATCTGGGTTTTCATGCTAAAATCAGCTCCTTTCAAACTCTTTCAAAATCTCAAAAAGATCCTTTACTTTCCTTTGAATATCATCTGCACCCACAATCTCTGTAACAGCACAGATACACCTTGCACCATTTGCCAAGACATCTTTTAAATTGTGCTCTTTAATCCCACCTATTGCAACAAAGGGTAAAGGGGAGTTTTCAGCTGCCCATTTTACCATTTCAAGCCCAATTGGTGGATGTGGATTGTCTTTTGTAAAACTTGCAAAGATTGGTCCCAAACCCACATAGTCAGCACCATCTTCCTTTGCTTTCAAAACTTGATCCTTTGTGTGTGTGGTAACACCGATTATAAATTTATCGCCCAAAAGTTTTCTCACCTCATCTGCTGGTAAGTCTTCTTGCCCTAAATGAACACCATCTGCACCTACCATCTGGCAAAGGTCTACATGGTCGTTAACAATTAAGAGGGCCCCATAATCTTCTGTGAGCTTTCTTATCTCAAGACATTCTTTGTATTTTTCTTTCAAAGATTTGTATTTTTCCCTGTACTGAATGATTTTTATGCCGCTGTCAAGCATAGCTTTTACAACTTCAATATTAGACCTTCCGTTTGAAAACTTCTCAGCTGTCATTCCATAGATAGTATATATGGAAAATAGCTCTAATTTTTCTTCTTTAGTCAAACTCAAGTTCGCTCACCATCCTCAAAACCTCATCTGCCTGCATTGCAGCAACTGCAACTACTTTTGGAGCAAGAGGTTTTTTATCTTTTATTGACGTTACAAAGTCCCCCACTATGGAAAAGTTCTTGCCACGTTTGATTTTTATGTTTTCACAGTCGCCAAACCCTGCAATTCCTGATGCCAACACTACCTTTTTACCATGCTCATGTGCCTTTCTGAAAATTAAAACCTTGGTAAGTTCATTATCAACAGCTTCAACAATGATGTCATGTTCCAAAATCAAGCTATCTATGTTCGACTCATCAACCTTCATGTTCACAGCTTTTACAATTACATAAGGATTTATCTTTGAAAGAATGTCTTTGAGCGCAGAGGTTTTATCCTCTCCTACTTGATAAAAGAAATAGTTTTGCCTGTTGAGGTTTGAAATGTCCACTTTGTCAAAATCGACTATTGTAAGATTTTTGACACCGCATCTAACCAGCAACACTGCAATGTTAGATCCAAGACCACCACAGCCAATGATAAGAATTTTGACTTTTGAGAGTTTTTCAAGCATTTTTTCATCAAAATAGTTTCTTAGCATAAGGTCAAATAAGCTCATAAACTGTTTACACCCCTTACCCAGTTAGTAAACTCAGGCCTCAGTCCTTTTCTTATTATACTATCTACAACCTCAGCAACGCTTCTTCTATCCTCAATCTCAAACTGGGCATCTCTTTCTTCCTGCGTTGCATATCCGCCGACAGTTGTTTTAGAGCCTGCTGACATCTTTGTTATGCACACATCAATGAGCGCATCGCGAAGTCGCGCATCTTCCCTTGTGGATATAACAATACCAACTCTTGGAAGATAGATCCTTGCAACAATCAAAAATTTTATAAATTCCTTGTCAGAAACAAAAAACTTTGGAACAAAATCTGTACCTGCGGATCTTACGCGCGGAAATGAAACTGAAATTTCTGTTTTGGGAAATTTGTCAAGAAGATACTCTGCATGAAGCAAAGTACAAAGTACATCTTTTTTGGGATGAGACAGCCCTAAAAGCGGTCCCACGCATGCCTCATGAAATCCGGCCAACAGGGCTCTTTCAACAGTAGTGAGCCTGAACTCAAAATCCTTCTTTGGTCCAAAAGGATGCAGCTTCTCATAGTCTTCTTTTTGATAAGTCTCCTGATATATGGTGATCCCCACAACACCAGCGTTTGCAAGACTTCTATACTCTTCTTCAAAAAGAGGATAAACCTCAATCGAAACCTCTGACATATAATTTGCAGCTATTTTGCAAGCTTGTTTAATATAGTCAACTGGAGAGTGTATTCTATCCTCTCCTGTGAGGATTATAACAGAATCGATACCCTCTTCTTTCATACTTCTTAGCTCATTTTCAATTTCATCAAGATCAAGTTTTTCTCTTTTATAATTTTTCCTGCAAGAAAATCCGCAATAAACACATCCGTTTTGACAGTAGTTTGAGATATACAGCGGCGCATACAAGAGGATAACCTTGCCAAAGTTTTCTCTTGTAAGCTTTTTGGCTTTACTTGCCATAAGAAGGATTGAATTTTTATCTTCCACATTCAAGAGTTTTGCCACATCTTCAATGCTTACAACTTCTTTTTCTAAGATCTCACATACTTCATCATAAGTGGGAACATAATCTTTAAACTCTTCCCAAACTTTTTGAGCTTTTCTTATAAACTCTGTCATTTTTACTTAGCACCTTCTTTTTTTGTTTGAAATATTTGAAATATATATTTTAGCCTGTTATAAAATCTTCCAAAGGTGATGATGCTTGAGCATACTCATATTCTTTCAAAAGTCCAACCTCAAAAGCAAGCCTTCCTGCCTCAACAGCTTTAGAAAATGCTAAAGCCATTTTCACAGGGTCTGAAGATGTTGCAATTGCTGTGTTGATAAGCACAGCATCAGCTCCCATCTCCATAGCCTTTGCCGCGTGAGATGGTCTTCCTATCCCAGCATCAATTATGACAGGGATTTTTATCTCGTTTATAATTGGTTTTAAAAGCACTTCACAACCTATACCTTTGTTTGTCCCAATTGGTGAGCCAAGCGGCATGACAGCCTCAACACCAATTTGTTCAAGTTCTTTTGCAAGATTTAAATCTGGGTATATATACGGAAATACTTTGAACCCTTCTTTTACAAGAATTTCACAGGCTTTCAAAGTCTCAATACTGTCCGGGAAAAGATACTTTGTGTCTTTTTCAATCTCAACCTTTACCCAGTTGGAATTTGTAAGCTCTCTTCCTATCATTGCAATCTTTACAGCCTCTTTATGGTCCTGCGCACCTGAAGTATTTACCATGATTATTGCATCTTTAGGGATATATTCTAACACATTTTTGGTATGCTTAGTGTTAGGCCCAATTCGTCTCACAGCTACTGCAAAAACTTCTACCCCTGCCTCATAGTACATTTTTTCAATAAGTGAGTAGTCAGGAAGCTTTCCTGTGCCAACAAAAAGTCTTGATTTGAGGGTCTTGCCACCTACCTCGAACATATCAATCGTCTCCTTTCTGCGTATAGTTTTTAAACTTGCAAAACTTGAAGCACTTAACCACCGCCTACAAAACTGACAATTTCAACATAATCTCCGTCTTTGAGCAATAAATTTTCCCACATCTCCTTTTTCACAATCTCGCCATTGACTAAAACTGCACAGACTTGAGGATTTAAATTAAGACTTAGCAAAAGCTCAAGAACATTCCCGCAAAACTCCATCTCTTTGTCATTTACCCTTATCAAGACTTTCACCTCCTTTAAAACAAAAGGCCGCCTTTGCCGGCAGCCAATTTAAAATTATTGTTTGAAAAGCTTTTGATGGTGGGAGACTTTATTTTTTCCAAAACAAAAAGCCTTTAATGCCGGACTATTTTGCATTAAAGGCTTTTAAACGCTGTTTTCTCCCTTCGCCGGCATTACCCGGATCAGGTTCAAAGGGTCAAGGCACAGGGATTTTTAGTGCCTACTCTCAGCCGAGCTTTGCCCCGCTCAGCTCCCCCTTAAAACCACTATATTTAATTTTTCACTTTTTAGTATAGCACTTTAAAATACATTGTGCAAGAAATTGTGTGTATAAAGTTTCTCAAGTCGTCTAAGCTTTAGTTAATCTGTTCGCGTGCTATTTTTTCAATCTCCTCAATACTAAGGTTCGTTGCCTTAGAGATGACCTCATACGAAATTCCTAACTGAATCATTCTTTTTGCTGTCTCTATTCTCTCTTGCTGAATACCTTGTTGAATTCCCTGTTGAATTCCTGCTAAAAACTCTTTTGTTTTTGTTTCATCCAAAAGTCTTGCCACATTTGACACAAACTCACCCATTACCTCCACCCCCTTTTGCTTTACTCTCTCAACAATCTTGTCATATTCTTTCTTTTGCTTCTCTCCTAATCTTGGTCTTATAACATGCTGTGACCATAGTAAAAACCTTTCGATATTATTAAAACTCAGCTTCATTAAGCTTTGAGCAATTTCTTGTAATCTGCAAATTAATTCATTACTGTCATTCCTCACCTGTTCTAAATAGAAAATTATTGGTGTTAAAACATCTTCCTCTTCTAAATAATTTTTAATGTCAACTTGAGCGATATCTACAACTTTGTACTTAAAAATATCATCCTTAAAAATATCAAATGCTCCAACTATATCTGTGGGTACTTCCCATCTTCTATCAAGCCCGTTGTAAACTACAATAGGAATAATAGCTGGCAGTTTTTCAACACCATTTCGTATTTCCTCTGCCCATATCGAAATCATATATCGTAATAACCTTTCAGGCATGTCTTTTGCTATAGTTGATTGATTTTCTATCAATATATAAAAATATATATCTCTGTCTTTTAGCCTTGCTTTTGCTACAACATCTGCTTCTACTTGCGAAAATTCCTTTGTAATGTAATTTGTCTTTTTTATTTCAATTGAGCTTTCACGTATTTCGTTCGCCCAACTATAGTTTATAATTTTGCTCACCAAAAGATAAACATCCTTAGGATTTTCAAAAAGAAGTTTAAAAGTGGAATCATGCTCTTTTGCAGGAAGTTTTTCCTTGTTTTCATTGTCCATTTAACTAATTCTCCTTAGAAATCAAATTTTAAAGAAGAGTTAGAATAATCTCTACAGTATTATTATACCACATCTTAACGTAAGCATGAATCGGACAAAATCAAATCAAAACCAAACTCACAACTACTACTGCAACCAAAATACCAATTATTAAAAACCCTATGAACTTGCCAAGCGGCTTTGCGTAGTTTAAATCCCAGCCAAATCCCCCAACCCGCCTTTCGACAAAGAGGGCAGGGTCGTCAGGATTGTAATAAAACATCCCTGCAATCCAGTATTTGTCGTCATCTCTGTCAATTATTTTTTCGGATATTTTTTCTTCTGGCATCAAATTTAATCTTTCAGAATTAATGTTGAATACTTTCATAAGATAATATCCTAATGTTATTAAGGGAAATATGAGAAAAACTGGAAGTAAGGCCAACGTGGTTTGAATATTTATGATGTCAAGCATTGAAAAAATAACCAAACCCATTATAAGCTCTATTAAGACTAAAATCCAAATCAAAAAGTACGCTGTATAGCTTTTTACTTTCTCGTTCTGCTCTGCAGATTTCTCAGGAAAATATATACTCAGTTTCATTTTACCTTTTTTTGTTAGCTCATAAACAAAATATCCCAGTCCCTGAGCTAACAACATACTTCCAAACATCACACTGAGAGGCTTTATGAGTTCTGACTTTGGCCCAATATAATCAACTTCAAGCTTTAGGTTGTAATGAAGTGGAATTATCTTAGGAAGTTGGTTGTATCTCACTACAGTTATTATTAACAAACCTATAAACACACCAATTGGTACTAAAAACCACAACCTTGACGGATATCCCCCTTTTTTATCCTTTTTAATAGGGACAACCACAATTTGCTTTTTTCCTTCTTGCCAATTACCTTTTTTCTTAGCTTTTAAAACTTTTCTGTAGATTACATAGTGATTGAGTGTCATTAAAACAATGACAAACAGTGGATATAATATGTTGTATTTTATCAAAACTCTCTCTGTACTCTCAAAAAGAATATAGAAAAACAACAAAGTAGGAATTAAAACTGTTAGAGCAAAGTTTTTCCAGTATTCTTTATAAAATTTCTTTGTAACTTCACTTTTTTTAATAGTAGGCGGAACGTTTACCCCAAACAAAATATGCTCTCTCGAAAAGTACGGAATAAAAAAACACAGTAGAACAAGAAAAATCTGTGCAGGAAAAGAAAGGATAAAAATCAGTAGTTTTTCATGCATCTTTCTTTCCCCCAAAATCATCAAAAATAGTTTCAATCAACCTTATTAATTCATACTTATTCATACCCTTGCAAATGGCTTTTGCAACAATTGGGGTAACTTCTTTTATTATCTCATTTAAAAACTCTTTATCATAATTTTTACTCACAGCAATATAAGCCCCATGCTTTTTGTTAATAGCAATAAGTCCCATGTATTTGAGCTCATTATATGCCTTTGCAACTGTGTGCATGTTGACGCCGATTTCGCTTGCAAGGTCTCGGATAGAAGGAAGACTATCACCATTTTGAAGTTCTCCTCTTGCTACTGCCTCTATTATTTGGTTCTTTATTTGCTCATAAATTGGTATGTCAGAGGTAAAGTCAATTTTTATAAACATCACACTTTCCGCCCTTTTAGTTTTCTTGTATTCTATGAATGTCTTGCCACTTTATAATGTAGACCAAGCTCAACACAGCCCATAGCAAAACTACAAACTCAAGAACAAATATATTAACTTTCAATAATGACATGTACGCAACCGGTGCATCAATAATTGTGTGAAGCAATATCGCCAGAAGAAGATAATAAAGCTTTCTTTTCTTAACAGCTACCAGAACCAAAAGCGAAAGAGCAATCTGAATTGCCATTGTGAAGATTCTTTCAAAGCCGGCAAAAAGAAACGCCGAATCTGGCGTATTTATCAGGGCACTTTTTATAGTACCGACTACCCCAGCTCCAACCTTGCCTTTTAGAAGCGAATCTAAAATTCCAGCATTGATTAAGAATGAATACACAATGTTATTTATATAGGTTATCCCAACAATTAAAACTGACTCAATTCCCCCATGCCCAATTCCATAAGCAATACCATTTTGATAGTTGAGCCTATCTTTTAAAAACCCTCTAAAACCAATGTATCTACCAATCTCTTCAAAAATTCCAGCTGTCATGCCTAAAAATAGAGAATATAAAATGTAATGTTTGGAAAATTCTATAAAGTAATTTTGTTTTGATAAAATCTGAATTATAGGCATTCTCAGAACAATCTGAGAAATGAAAAATATCAACGCTCCTATTAATATTGACTTCAAAACTCCCGAGTACTTTTTTAAAACAATCACTGCCAGCACAAACGGAAAGAACACTGAAATAATAAGTGTAATGCACATAAAGATAATTTTTAAATTAGATATCAAAACAAAGCACCTCTTTTTAAGTTATATATGTTATATATAATATAACACACATGTTTTAATTGTCAAATAAAATAAAAAAAGAGGGCTTTTGCATCATTCCACCTTGATATGCAAAAGCCCTAAAAGCCACTTCCAAAAACTTTTCTTCTCATTATTCTGTAAACTTACTGTTTTTATTTCTTTTAAAACCTGTTTTTCTTCCTTTGCTTTTATCTCATCTGTCTTTAAAATAAATTTCACTTCACCATCAAGTTCATCTGAAATACCAGAAAATGTCTTATAACTTTGTGAAAATTCTTTAAGCTCATTTAAAGTATCCTTTATATCATTTAGTTTTTCTATTGTCTCATCTGCTTTAGAATACAGCTTTTGTATACCTTCGTTGTGAAATTTATGATAATTAATACTAAGAGACTCTGCACCATCTTCAAGTTTTTTTGAACCTTCTAAAAGTTTCCCTGATGCCGAATAAACCATTTTTATATTTTTATCAAATTCCATCATCCCACCAGAGAGCTGTTTTGCACCTTCATTCAACTTTTCTGTGCCAGAGACAAACTGTGCCGTTGCACTATCAAGTTTTTCTATCCCTTCACAAAATGATTTTGTACCGTTTACAAGTTGATCTTTTGAATTTAAAAGTTTTTTTGCTCCTTCATCCAAAATATTTTTACTATCTTTTAGCTTAGTCGCTGACTGTTTTAAAAGTTTTTGATTCTGTACAATCAAATCAGACGAGTTTGCAATTTTAGCCTGTGCATCTTTCAACTGCATCAAAGCTATGCTTAACTTTTCTTGCCCCTGAGACATCTTTTTTAAATTATCAAGAATCTGTGAAAGACCATTTATCATTGCCTGTTTTGAATCAATTAAACCCTTTATTGCCTGTCTTTGTTTGTCAATCCCTGCTATAAGGTTTGAAACCACATCCTTAACAACAGGAATACTTTCTAACTTTTGTAAACCAGAAATAATTGCATCAAATCCATTGTAAACTATGTTCAAAACCTCAAGTTCCTTTTTATTCCCTTCAAGAAGATTTTGAATTGCATCCTCCAGCTTCTTTGCCCCAGCCACTAAATCCTTCTGTGAAGAAGTAGCTAAATCAAGACCAGATGATACTTTTTTTACAGCTTCAAATAGTTCTTGATTCTTTGCAAAAAGAAGCTCATATCCATCTACTATTTTTATTGCACCGTCTGAAAACTGTGAAGTTGCATATGTGTATTTATAAACCCCATCTCCAAACTCTGCCACACCTTTGTAAAGCTTTTGAGAGTTTTTATTAAGTTCACCTGTTCCTATCTTCAGCTGTTTTGAGGATGTATAGAGTTTATTTGTTCCGTCTTCAAGACTTTCTATTCCTTTACAAAGTTGACCTGACGCATCTGATAAAAGTTTTAAACCATTTGTAAACTTTTCAAAATTCAGTGTAAACTCTTTCTCTCCACCAGAAAGTTTTACAGCACCTTCAAGGATTTTTTCACTTGATGTGTAAAGTGTATTAATAGCTTTTTGCAAACTATCAATTGAATCAATCTCTTTTATGTCTTTTATGTCAAGTAGTTTATTTGTTGCAACCATATAGATTGGAGAAAGCTCAAAATACTTACAAGCAGCTGTGATTTCTATATATTTTGGAATATCTACAATATCATTTTCACTCTTCATCCCAAGGCTCTCCAAAAGACCAGGTAAAAGCACCGAAACCACAGCCTGTGTATTTCCCTCTGTTATCACCTCACCAACATTTGTCTTGACATTCTCAAATTTATCAAGAGGAAGATTTACAACTGCAGCAAAAGTCAAAGGTAGATAGATTGTTTTATTCTTTCCATTAATCTTTACAATCTTGTGCTGCTTATTTTCAACTTCTATTTTAATTTTTACCTTTCCAGACCTTCCTGCTAAATATTGAGGTTCTATCTCTTTTCCATTCAAGTAATATTTAATTGAAACTATAAAAGGAAGTTGCTTTGATATAGTTCCCTGATAGAATAAATCATTGGTATTTAACTTCCATGTAATATATTTACCATCCTTTTGGGGACTTTCGTCACCTTTTAGATTTACTATATTTTCAAGCTCTGATTTGTCTTTTATTGTAGAATTTGGAGTATCTGAATGTATCCAGTCAGTTACTATCTGACTTTTTACTTTTCCGGTAGCATCTAAAATAACGTACACTGTTTCTTTCTTTACAGCTTCACCAGCAAAAGCAACGTTTGTTAATAAAAACACTGTTGCAACACACAGAGAAATTAATTTTAAAAATCTTATATTTCTCATCATATTATTTCACTCTCCTTTTTTTACTCTTTCTCTACAAAGTCTCATATTCTTCTTCAGGTTTTATTGAAGCTTTTTTTGTTCCCCAGCTGAACGTTGTTTTTGCAATAACACCTTCAAATAAAAGAAGCAATGATGGCAGAATAAACAATATAACTATCATACTTATGACTGCACCTCTTGAGAGCATTTCACAAAGACTTCTTATCATATCTATTTTTGCAATGATTGCTACTGCTAGTGTTGAAAATGCAAACGCAAGTGCACTTGTAACAACAGACCTTGAAGAAGTTTTCACTGCTACTCTTATAGCTTCAAACCTGTCAAGTCCTTTTCGTATTTCTTCCCTGAACCTTGTTGTCATCAAAATGGCATAGTTTATAGCAGAGCCAAGTTGAATTGTTCCAAGAACTATTGAGGCAATAAACGGCACCACTGTTTTTGTATAATATGGAATTGATAAATTAATCAAAATTGCAAGCTCTATAGCAGATACCAAAATTACTGGTATTGAGATTGATTTAAACGTAATCAAAATGATAATAAATATTGCTAAAATTGAAATAAAATCCACTCTTTTGAGGTCTATATCTGCCATTTCAATCATATCTTTTGTCAAAACACCTTCTCCAGTCACATAAGAGTTTTTGCTGTACTTCTTTACAATATGCTGAATCATCTCTATCTGTTGATTTTCCTCCTGCGTTGCTGCTTTGTAAGCAGAGTTTACCATAATAAGTTTATATTTACCTTTTTCAAAATTATCTTTTAATTCTTGCGGAATAAAATTCTTCGGTATAGCCGGACCTAAAACTTCATCAAATGCCAAAACTTTCTCTACACCTTTTACATTCTTAATTTCCTCACACATACTTTTGATTTTGTAACCCGGTAAAGACCTGTCAACCAGAATCATATGAGTAGTAATCATGTTATATTCTTTTTTGAGAAGATCAGTTGCCTCAACAGACTTCATTGTTTTTGGCAGTGAATCAATAAGGTTATAGTAAACCTTCAAATTATTTCTACCATATATAGCAGGTATAAATGCAATGAGAAAGATTATAAACAAAATTACATAATTTTTAGAAACAAAGTTTGCTGTATGGCTAAATGTTGGCAATATGTTTTTAAGCCTATATTTATGGATTGCATTATCAAATTCAAGTATCAGTGCTGGAAGTATTGTAATTGTTCCAAGCACGCCCAAAAATACTCCTTTTGCCATGACAATCCCTATATCTGCCCCGATTCTAAGTCGCATTGCACAAAGTGCTAAAAATCCTGCAATGGCTGTTGCAGCGCTTGAGAGTATTGCAACCAGGGTCTTTGATATTGCCTCTGCCATAGCCTCTTCCTTTGATTCAAATCTTTTTCTTTCTTCATCATATCTGTGCATAAGGAAGATTGAAAAATCCATGGTTACACCAAGTTGCAAAACTGCTGCTAAAGCCTTTGTTATATAAGAAATCTGTCCAAGGAACTTATTTGTCCCAAGGTTATAGATAATAGCCATTCCAATGCTCAGCAAAAATAAGATTGGTATTACCGGAGATTCCATTGTCAAAATTAATAGAATGAATATAAATAAAACTGCAATAGCAACATAAAGCGGAGTTTCTCTGTCTGAAAGATCTCTTGTGTCTTTGATTATTGCTGACATACCACTCAAAAAACACTGTTTTGTAGCTATTTTTCTAATTTCAGAAATTGCGTTCTGTGTTTCAATTGATGCTGCAGAGTTACTGAACTGAATCAACAAAAGGGTGGAGTCTTTACTATAGAAGGTTGTTCTTAACACCTCTGGTAACATATCTTTTGGAATTGTAGGATCTAAAAAGTCATCAATCCATATAACTTTTTCAACTCCATTAACTTTTGAAATTTTTTCTTTCATCTTTTGAATATCAGAAATGTTCATCTTACCTTTTACAATTAGCATAGATATTGCAGCTTGCTTGAAATCTTTGTCAAGTATTTCTTGCCCTTTTGTGGAATCTAAATCCTTAGGCAAATATGTGAGGATATCATAATTTATCTTTGTTGTAATAAACCCATAAACTGACGGTATCAAAAGCAAAACTGCAATCACTAATACAAGTTTTCTATGCTTTGCTATAAAAAGGCCAAATTTATGCATGCTGCATCATCTCCGAAAAATTATTTTTGACTATTAGTCATGTTTTATGATATCTCAAAACTGACTAAATGTCAATATATTAATTTGAATTTTTGAAATAACCCAAATGTTATTTTAAGCAAAAGATAAATAGCAAAATGGGAAAATTAATAAAAATAAAAAAACAGGGCTTTCATAAAACAACCCTGTTTTTTGCAAATTCTTTTTTACTATCTCTTATTCATCCTTATTCAACAGTTTCATTTCCTCTACTCATCTGTCGCTGCAATCTTTCTGTTAAAGCCTTTGCTGCATTATAGCCCATCTTCTTTTGTCTGTTGTTCATTGCAGCAACCTCAACAATAATTGCAAGATTTCTGCCGGGTCGTACAGGTATCACAAGCGTTGGTACTTTTATCCCCAAAATTTCTATGTACTGGTCATGAAGACCAAGTCGTTCATATTCCTTTCCCTGTTTCCAAGTTTCAAGCTGAATTACAAGGTCAATTCTTTCGGACTCTTTAACACAACCAACACCAAACAGGTTTTTAACATCCAAAATACCAATTCCTCGAATTTCTATAAGATGCCTTATAATCTCAGGTGCTTCACCGACAAGTGTTTTCTCAGAAACCTTTCGAATTTCAACTGCATCGTCTGCAACAAGTATGTGCCCTCTCTTCACAAGCTCTAAAGCAGTTTCGCTCTTCCCAACCCCACTTTCGCCAAGCATCAAAACACCTTCACCATACACATTGACAAGAGTGCCATGGCGGGTAATCCTTGGTGCAAGTTCGTGTGTTAAAAATGTACTCAAGTTTGTCATGAACCTTGTTGTAACCTCTTGAGTACGAAGAAGAGGAACACCATATTTTTTTGAAAATTCTAAAAACTCTTCAAAAGGTTGCTGGTTTGAGGTAATAATCACACACGGAATATTTCGCTGAAAAAGTCTCTCAATTGCATCTCTTCGCTGCGTGGGTGTCATGGTCTTCAAATACGCCATCTCAGAAATTCCTATTATCTGAATCCTTTGTTCATCAAAATATTCAAAAAAACCCATAAGCTGTAAAGCCGGTCTGTTCAGGTTCATATCCTTTATTTTTCTTTCTTCAAGTCCACTAATTTCTGTTAAAGACTCTAAATTAAGTTCTTTGAGCATTTTACCAACTGTTGTATAAAACAATCTATAATCACACCCTTCCTGCATCAATTGACTGTTTTTTATACTCCAATCTTTTCTTTTATCTTCAAAGCTACTTCATATGGAATATCAGCAGCTTTTACAATCTCTTCAATGCTTGCTTTCCGCAAATTATCAATTGAGCCAAAAGTTCTAAAGAGCTTAAGTTTTCTTTTCTCTCCTATTCCCTCTATTTCATCTAAAATTGACTCATACAGATGTTTCTTTCTAACTTCTCTGTGGAACTTCACTGCAAACCTGTGCGTCTCTTCTTGAATAGCATATATAAGTTTATACACAAGCGGATACTCTTGAATACCTACTTCTTTACCATTGTAAATCAAGTCTCTTGTTTTGTGTCTATCATCCTTTACCATGCCAGCAACAGGAATAGAAAATCCCAAAGTGTTCAAAACCTCTAATGCAGCATTAACCTGATTTTGTCCACCATCAATCAATATCAAATCAGGAATTCGCCCATGTTTTTCTAAGCTAGTAAATCTTCTTGTCAAAACCTCTTTGACGCTTTTTATATCATCCTGACCCTCAAATCCTTTTATCTTGAACTTCCTGTAAAACTCTTTGTTGAACCTCCCATCCTCAAACACAATCAAAGTCCCTACATTGTCAGCACCTGCAATGTTGGAAATATCATAGCTTTCAATCTTTTCAATTTCATTCTCAAGTCCAAGGATATTTTTAAGAGTTAAAAGCGCCTCAGCATATACATCACCTACTCTTTGCCTGTTTGCAAGAGAAATCTCTGCATTCTTTTTTGCCATGTCAAGAAGCTGCTTTTTTTCACCCTGTTTCGGAACAGTTACTTTCACTTTGAAACCATAAAGTTTTTCTATCATCTTTTCAATATTGTCAGCATTTTCTATTGTGTGAGGAATTATGATTTCCTTTGGCAGCGATACAACATCAGAGTAGTACTGCTCTAAAAATCTCTCAAATGTGTCCTCATCGGCTTTCAAAACAAACTCTTCCTTGTTTATAAGTTTGCCATTTCTGATAATCAGCACAACAATTGCAATGTGTGTGTGGTCTTTTGCGAAGTTTATAACATCTTCACTTCTGTCATCCGCATAAATGACTTTCTGTTTTGTGATTATTTGCTCAAGACTTGAAAGCTTATTTTTTATCTCCTGTGCCTTTTCAAACATTAGATTTTCAGCATATTCAAACATTTTTGCTTTGAGCTCCTGAACAATCTCATCACCTTTGCCGCTCAAAACTTTTATTGCCCCTTCAACAAGTCTCTGGTACTCTTCTTCTGCTACATCCCCTTTGCATACACCAAGACACTTTTCTATATAAAAATTAAGGCAGGGTCTGCCTTTGCCAAGCTGGTCAGGAAACTTTTTCTTGCAAGTCCTGAGCATAAAAAGGCTTTTGAGTAGCTCTACCGTCTGCTTTACAGAATACCCACTGACATATGGACCAAAATATCGGCTGCCGTCCTTTTCAATCTTTCTTGTTGTCACAAGCCTTGGAAACATCTCGTTTGTTATCTTTATATACTGGTAGTTTTTATCATCTCTCAACAGAACATTGTACTTTGGCCTGTATTCTTTTATGAGGTTGCACTCTAAGATCAAGGCTTCTATCTCGTTGTCTGTCACAATATAGTCAAGGTCTTTTATTTTTTTCACCATAAGCCTTGTCTTTGGCAGCATGTCTGATGAATTTTGAAAATACTGTCTGACCCTATTTCGCAGGTTTACAGCCTTACCAACATATATAACATTTCCATTTTCGTCTTTCATTATATAAACCCCTGGCGATGTCGGAAGATTTGAAAGCTTTTCCTCAAGCAACATCAGGTCATCTCCTCTTTTGGCTACATAGCATTTTCTATTGAGATTGAGTTTTAGTTTGATTATTTTCTGAAATCTCCACTTTTATGTAAGTTGGAAAGACTTCAAACTCTTTAATATTTTCGGGCTTTTCAACCAACACCTGAAGGTCATAACTCCCTTTTGTCAGATTTGAAACATCCACATACGCCTTCAAAGAATTAAAATCTACAGAATTTTGCGCACTTTGGTAATATTTGAGTTCTACTTTAACTTTGTCAGGACTGAGCTTCGCAAGAAGCCCTGGTGATAGTCCTCTCACTTCAATAGGTATATTGATAGATTTCTCAACAATTGAATCTGTGTATATGATGATTGTAACTTGTTTTACATTATCCAAAGACTTTATATTTTTTGGAAGACTAAAGTCAAATTGGAATGTTGAAACATTGTCAAGCATCTTTGTATCAATAGTCCCTACAACAATCTCATTTATTGAGTTTATGTCTTCTTCTTTTCCTGCTATATTGATTGTAGAAGGTTTTAAAATTATCTTTGAAATAACCTTACTGGGTGGAAGACTACCTTTGAACTTGACACTCAAAGGTACCTGTTTTGTTTTGAGTATCTCCACATACACATCTATGCTCTTTTGGGATAGTTCAAAAAGCGATGTTATGTCTTTTCCCCTTGAATCTATTACCTTTACAGGTACAGACGCTTTGAACGACCTGTCATTAAGACTTAGGTTCAGCTGAGCTACGCATTCAGAAATCTCTTTTATATCACTCTCAGCACCTTTTATGCTTATCACGTTAGGTTCTTCCTGATAATTATTTATAATATAACCCTTTTTGGGATTTCCATTTATCTCAACAGTAACATCTTTCTGGATTGTCACAAGATTGTCAATAGATACCGTAACATTTCTGGGATACACACTCTCAATGTTAATCCTGTGGTAAGGATTCTGGATAGCTACTGGAAGTTTTACTTCTCCTGTCTGTCTTATATCAGAAAAATCTACCATTGCTTGGATATTCTTTTCGTCAACTTTGCTAAGTTCATCCTGTGTACCGCTTATAACTATTCTTACCTCTTTTGCATCAGCTTCTGTCATCACAAGGCCTTTTGACAAAGTTGCAACGTTGTATCTAATGGGAATAATTATCTCTCTTTTCTTTATAGGATTTATAATGCTATTTACATAGAACCACAAAACAATTGCAATCAAAATTGAAACAACTCTGAGCCAGAAATTACCATCTTTTGGTCTTTTTATTGCAATCTTTTTCAAATCTTAACGCCTCCACTTGAAAATACTTAGTCCATTCTTCCCTTCTTCTTGCTTCAAAGGTCTGAGAAGTATCTTCCTCAAAGCCTCAGGTCCTAAGTTTCTTGTAAGACCACCGTTGTACGCAACAGAAATAATCCCTGTCTCCTCTGACACAACAATTGCCGTTGCATCAGAGTTTTCAGATATACCAAGTGCCGCTCTGTGCCGTGTTCCAAGTTCTTTGCTTATGTATCTGTTCTCAGACAGAGGCAAAAAACATGCAGCCGCTTTTATTTTCCCATCTCTTATAATCACAGCACCATCATGAAGCGGGGTGTTTGGAATAAATATATTTATCAAAAGTTGGGATGAAATCTCTGAATCAATTATAATTCCTGTATTGATAATATCTCCTATTTTAGTCTGACCTTCAACAACAATCAATGCACCAATCTTGTTTTTTGAAAGATACATCACAGCCTTTATTATCTCTTCAACGCTGTTTTGCCACTTTATTGCCATTTTCTCATCAGGGCCAAACCACAAAAACTTGCCCCAGATTTTGCTTCTTCCAATCTCCTCTAAAGCACGTCTTAGCTCTGGCTGGAAAACTATCAAAAGCGCCAGAACACCATATGACAGTGTATTTGTCAAAAGCCAGTTTATAACATTAAGATTCAGCCATTTGCTAACCTGTGTTATAACAATTAAAACAGCTATGCCTTTTATGAGCTGATACGCTCTTGTGTCTTTTATCCATACAATTATTTTGTATATCACAAACGACACAATTGCAATGTCAATAATATCAAACGGCGAAATTCTGATTAGTGTTACGTTTCTCAAAAACTCCTGAAGATAAAAAGAAAAATCTTTCAGCAAACCTTTCTCCCCCACTATTTTCTAAATATTACCAAGATACACATTCACAAGATACTTTTTAGCAACCTCTCTTAGTCTCATTAATGTCTCCTTTGGTGTTGGTGGAAGAGTCATCTTGTATCTTGGAAAATATCTTGTAAGGTGCAGCGGAATTCTATCATCCATTGAGGCAATCCACTTTGCAAGACTTTCTATTTCTTCATCCCTATCATTTAACGTTGGAATAATGAGTGTTGTTATTTCAATATGAATCTTTTCGGCACATATCTCAACAAACCTTTTTACTGGTTCTAAATCCCCACCACAAACCTTTTTATAAAACTCATCATTAAAAGCTTTAACATCAATGTTTGCACTATCTATTATTTCAAGTAGTTCATAAAGCGGCTCTTCATTCAAATACCCATTTGTAACAAGTACAGTCTTAAGCCCTTCCTGTTTAAAAGCTTTTGCTACATCCATTACATATTCAAACCAGATGGTAGGTTCATTGTAAGTAAAAGCAATGCCAATACACTTTGGATCTTTTTTAGCAAGAGCAATGAGCTTCTCAGTCTCAACCTCAAACACGTTTGGACTGAGCTGCGAAATCTCAAAGTTCTGGCAATGAAGGCACTTAAACGAACACCCAAATGTCCCTATAGAAAGTATAGTTGACCCCGGATAAAAATGATAAAGAGGTTTTTTCTCTATAGGGTCAAATGCAATCGAAGAGATATAGCCATAGTTTAGCGAATACAGAATACCATCAACATTTTTTCTTGCTCTGCAAAAACCAGTGCTGCCCTGTGGTAAGATACATCCATGTGGACAGAGCTTGCATCTGACTTTTTTGCCTTCAAGCTTTTCATAATATCTTGCCTCAACCATTTTATTCTCTTCCCTTACTTGTGTCTTTCAACTGTAAACCTTTCTATCTCAAAATCTTCACTTTCATAGTCAATTCCTGCTTTTCTGCAGGCTATCTTAAGCTGCTCTTCAACTGTGTCAACGCCTTCAAGGTCAGGAAGCAAAAGCCCTTGCCTGGTCCCTTTTCTCACAATAACCCCATATTTTTTAGGGTCAAGTTGGTCTTTTGAACTTACCTTTTCAGGTGGGCTTAGAATATCAACATCATACACAAGGCTGTCAAGCTCATCTTCGGTAACTTCTTCAAACCTTGGATCATAAAACCCTGCTGCAACAGCGTTTCTGATTATCTCTTTTGCGATATTCTCCTGTGTCGGGAAAATTGTGCCTATACAGCCTCTTAAATTCCCGTCCTTTTTGATTGACACGAAAACTCCTGCTCTTTCTTTTAGCATTCTTTCTGTGACATAATCTGGTATGTAGTCTAAGTACCTGCGGTGTCTTACATAGTATTCTAAGCTTTCTCTTGCAAGTCTTATATATTCATCTTCATTTTCTCTTATCCTTTTTAATCTCTCTTCTTTTTTTTGAACTATCTCCTCAAGCAAAGAAGAACTTGCTTCCCCTTTCTGGTAAAAGGCAGCAACACAGTATCCAACGCCAAAAGGTCCTTCATACGAATAAACCTTGGACTCTATACTATAGCCCTCAAATGCACCAAGCAAAACCTTTATGGACCTGAAACCACATTCTGCCGCATTTTCTGAAAGCACAGGGTCTATGTCATAAAGTGCTCTTATGTTGCTTCCTTGCAAAAGTTCAACCAGAAGTCTGTCAAACTCTGGTCCTTCCTTTGCAAACCCGTAAGGTCCATCGTAAGAGAGTTTGTGCGAAAGGTCACCTGAAGCCACAATCAAGCCTTTTTTTCCTTGTTTTTCAATTGCCTTTCTCAGTATCATTCCATATTTATAAAGGTTTATATCATCAAGCATACAATAGGATGTGTGAATAAGCTCAAAGTCTTTATATCTTCTGGTTATAAAGTAAAGTGGAACCAATGCGCCATGGTCAAGTTCTCGCGAAACACTATATCTTTTTTGAAGTTTGTCTGATACAAATGCAACTGCTAAACCTTCTTGAGCACACATTTTTGCAATTTCTTGAACTATCTCAAGGTTATTTTTAAAGCTAAATTTTGCTCCATATACACCCCATTTTGCAAGGTCACCAGTAATTTCTGGTTTGTCATTCAAGAAAAAAGCATTCGAAAACACAGGTGCATGAGGTGATATTATGGCTATGACCTCTGGTTTATATTCAGCTATTTCATCTGCTACCTTTTCCAAAGCATTTAAGGTTGCCTGGCACTTTTTCTCCTCGCCTCTCCCAATCTCGGGAATCAAGACTGGTGGATGTGGTAATAAATACCCTACCATTTTTGCCTGCCCCTTACTTTGATTTTCTTTAGATTTTCATATATAATATTTTACCCTTTTTTTGTGCTTGCTTCTACTGTCCAAATATTAAAAAGTTGTTACAAAAAATTTACTGCACATTTTCAAAAAATTTATGATATAATTGCTAATAAAATTTTGAATTGCTGGGTTTTTGACAGGGAGTGATTTTTATATGGTAAATGTTAAAGGAAAATGGGCATTGATAACTGGTGCAAGCAGAGGAGTTGGCTATCAAATTGCAACTTTCATGGCTAAAATGGGTTGTAATCTTATTTTGCATGGCAGGAAATTAGAGCATTTGAAAAAAATATCTGAAGAAGTTAAAAAATTTGGAATTGAAACTTACTGCGTCCAGGCAGAGTTTTCGGAGCCTACCCAAGTTGTAACTATGCTTGATGAAATAGAATCAACAGGTATCGCTGTTGACATTGTATTCAATAATGCTGGACTGCAAGTAGCATATCGAAAAGATTTCTGGAAAACTCCTATCGAAGATTTTGAAATAAGTTTTCGTGTTAACTTTATTTCAGCAGCTCTCATCTGCTATCGTTTAATACCACCAATGATTGAAAGAGGTTTTGGCAGAGTTGTGAACGTTACTAGCGGAATCAAAAACGAACCGGAACAAGCAGCATATTCTGCCAGCAAGGCTGCTCTTGACAAGTTTACAAAGGACCTATCTTCAAAACTTGATGGAACAAATGTAATGATTAATCTGGCTGACCCCGGCTGGTGTAGAACCGACCTTGGCGGACCAAATGCTCCAAATCCTGTTGAAAGTGTTATCCCGGGAATAGTTGTAGGCGCCTTTATAGATGATAAAAAGAGCGGAAGACTTTTCCCAGCTCAAGCTTTCACAGGTTTGACTCTTGAAGAAGCAGTGGCAAAAGCTGAAAAAATGAGTTAATAAATCTAATGATTATAAAATAGAGAATAAGTGTAAAGGGGCTATCCTTTCATAAGTTTCAGGAGAGCCCCTACTTTTGTCTCATTATATCTTAGCCTTTTGCAGAAACGCTCAATATGAGCGTTATCAAGCTTTATAAAGATTCAAAAAAGTCTGGTCTCCATCCTCAAGGCTTCGGCTCTCTACAACTCTTGATATCCTTTTGGGCTTATTTAATAAGTTTATCGACTTATCCAACTACATACCTTCTTATTTCTACAACGCTTACTACAAATACTTCGGCAAGCATAGACCATTCTCCTTAGAATCTATGCTTCTAAAGCTTCTCTGTTCAAAAATTTCTCAAACTCAATACCCTTGATTTTTCTTCGGGCTGTGCTTCTTATACTACCCATGGACTTAGTTCTTTCTATAATTGTTCGCATCAATGTTCACTCTATTTCCACTTTCTCGCGCTTCATAAAAATCTTTAACACACAAATTCATAAACTTTTCCAAAATATCTCTATCCACGCACACAATATTTCTCTTAGGCAATCCCCTGAACTTGCTTCAATCTTAATCTTCAATACAACCGGCATTGTCCCAAAGGTCCGTAAAAATAACCCTAAATTCATTCATCTACTGTTGAAAAATACCTCAAAAGCTAACCCTGATTTGTGACTTTGTTTTTTACTTAACCTTCTAAAACCAAGAAGCTAGAAGGCTTAGGATACTATTGTCTTTTTTGATATTGTTAATTTTTGTCATATGTTTGTTGTTGATTATTTTTGCTTGCATTGATAATATTAGGTTGTCATATTGCTTTTCTTTTTGTATCTTGATTATATTTTATGTTAGTATTGGCATCTCTTACCTTCAATCATAACCTATTTGGTAAACGGTTATATATGATACATTTGTTATCTTCGTAATTACCTTAATACTCGTAGTATTTGACAATTGACTTATTATCCATGCTGCGAGTCTGTTTGTCATTCTTTGATACTTAGGCAAAAAGTTAACTTCCTCACAAAATTTCTTCTTACAAACTTTACAGACATATTTACGTTTCTTTAAAATAAGTACATCTTCTTGCCTAAGTTTTATTTTTCTACTATGCAATTCAATACAAGCACTCTTTTTTTATTTATCTACCCTGATATTTATTATATAGAGCCTTATATCTTTTTTCTTTCTGTTTTCTTAGGCAACTAAAATTCCAGAAGTCATACACACTAAATTAGCAACATTAATTCAATGCAAAGTATTTTAATTACTGTAAATAAAGTTGTTTGTAAAGATCTACTAAACTTATTTTTTGTTCTTCTATGCTTTTAATTACAATTCCCTCATTTTGTAATAAATCTAAAACATCATAATGAGAATTTAGATTATAAATTTTTATGGAGTTATTAAACTGAGTTTCTACTGTTGCATAGGGTAATTTTTCTTTTATTAAGCTACACGCTATATCAACATGTTCTTTTTCGGTTAAATGAAATATCACTACTGTATTTCTTTTTAACAATTCTTCCTTATTTTTGTCTAATATTATTGAACCATTTTTGATAAAAATAATTCTTGAACATAACTCCTCTATATCACTCAATATATGTGATGAGATCAAAACGGTTACGTTATTTTCTCTCCATCGTGTTTTTAAGAGCTCTTTAACTTTAATTGTGGTGGTTGGGTCCAATCCATTAAAAGGTTCATCCAATATCAACACTTCAGGGTTGCCAATAAACATTTGAAGCAAACTTACTTTCTGCTTTGTTCCCAATGAATATGTTTTTGCCTTTCTTTTTAGCATTTTATTATCTAATTCAAAAAATGGTGCTAATCTATTAACTTCGTCTTTAACATTAAATGTATTCCCATATTTTAATTTAGCATATAATTCTATATTATCATAGCCAGTAAGTTGATAATATAATGCCGGTGTTTCAATAAAAAATGACGATCTTTTTGAAACCTCTATTCTTTCTGATTCATTAGTCATGTCAAATCCCAAAACATAACATTTCCCTCTTGGTTTTGGCAAACTCAAACCGGCGAGTATTTTCATCAGTGTACTCTTACCAGCACCATTTGGTCCCACAAGACCAACTATTTCCCCTTTACTTATTGAAAAACTTACTCCATTCAGAATTTGGAAACTTCCAACTTTTTTATTTACATCACTTACTTCTATCACTTTTTCTGCTTGGTTTTTAATCAATTACTTTTACCTCCTTTAATTGACACCAAACTTTATTATATTCTCTACTTTATACATTTTCTTTGGTTTTAAATATTTTTATTGAACTCAACACAAAAATTACTGCTAACAACAAGTTCAATCCTATTACTATATAAGAAGAAACAAAACTCAATTGTATTTTCTCTGCTAACGAATTTGAATATACCTCCTCAAAATTCCACGGAAATACCAATGGCAGTAACTTTAATATGGATATCCTTTGTACAAACATTTGCTGACGAAGAATACTTATGCACAATATCATCGTAATAAAACTAACAACGGCAAATGCTCCATTTTCAAATATTGTAGAAAAAAATACAATAGCTCCACATATAACAAATATAACTACTATTTCAACTAAAAATAATAATAAACCACATTCAAATAAAGTTAATATTTTCGAACTATTTAAAATAGGATATACTTTAAAACCTATTGCCTTATATTTAGAAATCCAGTCATAATATACATCGTAGTATTTCAAAGAATCAGTTATAACGCCTAAAACAATAAAAAATATAATTTGTATACCAATTATTAGTATAGAAAGAGTCAAGACAGTTGCTATGAACTTGATTAGTATAATCTTACCTCTTTTTACAGGCATAGTTTTCAGAAGCTTTATTGTTCTTTCCTTATACTCATCTGAAACTATGCCACTTCCTATAAGCAAGGCTAAAATAATGATCATAAAAAAAGCTACTCCATCGGCTTGACTAATTAAATAAATCCATGCATCAAATTGCTCCCCCACATTGTAAAACTTTTTCTTTTTAATGTTTTCGCTTAATATTTTATAATTAACGTTATATACCTCCAACTCCTTATAATTGCCTGCCTTTTTAGCATTTTCATACATCATCTTGTAGTATTTGGCTTTCACTTCCATTTCTTTTTTAGGATTAGTTGCATATTGCAATTTCAATTTTTGTTCTTCAATAACCATACGCATTTCGACAATTTGTTGCTGATAAAGATTTTTTATTTTCTCATCTTTTTCCTTCTTTATTTTTTGTTCCAACTCTTTTATCTTTTTTTCATAATCCGATATAAAACTTTGGGTATACTTAATGTTTCGATTAAACGCATACTTTGATGCAAACCAACAATAAAAAAGATTAAAACCAATCATGATTACTAAGGCAAACAAAAATTTTCTGCTTTTGAAAATTTTTTGAATTTCTACGTACAATAACAATGATTGCAACCTCCTCTACTGTGGTAGTTACGTTTACAAAATTATTTCAAACAATTAATTTGAAATAGAAGACACTATGGATTTTCTCCAAATGAAAACCCATAGTGTCTTTATTAATTAAGGTTGATTAATTGCATCATTAAATCCTTGCGAAAAATCTTTGAAAAAGCTTTTTATACTAGTAATTATATTATCAAACCAACTTTTACCGCCACCGTTTATCGAATATAATTCAAACTCCTCAATTTCTACAAAAGAAATTACACTTTTCATGTTTTTTCTCCCTCCGACTTCAATATGCTACCTCTGTAAATGGCCATGTAATAATCTCAAACAAACCTTTTACGATTGTTCCAACAGCGTATCCAAGCCAGTAAGCACTGCTATTGTTTCCGCCACCTTCAACACTAATCATTTCTTCTTGAGATAACTCACAAAATATTACCTCTTTGCTTTTATCAACCATTTACTCTCCCCCTCCTTTCCGTGGTTTAGTGTTTATTCCAACCCCTCACAGCCGGCCGATGAAAGGGTTGTTGCCTACTTATTATGGTTGTTATCCCCTCACATACCTTCTCTATAACCTTCCCTATCGCCTGCTCGGTTACAGAATCAAGGTTACTGGTTGCTTCATCCATTATCACTATCTCAGGCCTTTTTAAAAGTGCCCTGGTTATTGCTATTAGCTGCTTCTGCCCGCCTGACAAATTCGCTCCATTCTCTTCTATCATGGTATTATATCTCAAAGGAAGTTTTGATACAAACTCATCCAGTGTGGTTAATCTGCTTATTTCAATCACATCTTCCATTTTTATATTCCTGTTATCCAATACCAAATTCTCGAATATCGTACCACTGAACAAAAAGATGTCTTGAGATATATATGCTATCTTCTCCCTCAAATGCCTTTTGTTTATATCTTTTATGTTATAACCATTTATCCTTATCTCTCCACTCTCATAATCATAAAATCCTAAAAGCAGCTTTGCCAATGTGGTCTTCCCTGAACCACTCTCTCCTACTATCGCTATCTTCTCTCCACTTCTTATCTTAAGATTTATATCCCTCAGCACAAGCTGTCTTGCACCATATCTAAAGTTCAAACCTTCTATCTCTATATCACCTTTCAAACTTGGAGCTAACTTCTTATCTTCGTCCTCTTTAAACTCACTCTCAAGTTCCAAAATCTCACTAAGCCTTTCGGCTGCAACTATCGCCGTCTGCAACATCGGCTGCAATCCTATCAAGTTCTTTATCGGGTCTACAAAGTATGCAAGCAGTGCATTGAACGTAAACAGCTCTCCTATGCTCATCTGCCCATTTATTACATTGTTTGCTCCTGCCCACAGTAGCACTATAACACCTATCCCTGCTATTGCGGCACTTATATTACTTTGCAAATTGTTTAAATTCGCTACCTTAAACACATCTTTTAATAGCTTTACAAACTTGCTCTCTGTCTTAAAACTCACATCCTCTTCTATATTAAATGCCTTTACTACCTCTATCCCATTCAGTGACTCTACCAAATATGACGTCAAAATTGCATTGTCTTCCATCTCCTGCCTGTTCGCTTCCCTCAATACCCTGTTAAATCCAAACACTACTGCCGCATACAGCAAAACCATCACAAACGCTATAAAAAACAGCGTTGAATTTTGCAGGTATAAAATACTTGCGCCTGCCAATGCCATTATGCTGTCTATCATTAGCGTCAGCGTTGCACCTGATACCGCATCCCTTATCTTTGACGCGTCCATAAACCTCGAAATTATCTCTCCTATCTTCCTGCTACCAAAAAAACTCATCGGAAGCTTAATCACATGTTCATAATACCCCAGCATCAGTTTAATATCCAATCTCTGACTCAAATGTATTAAAAGTCTTACCCTGAAGGCTCCTAATATCACCTTAAATACCGTAATCAGTATTGTACCTGCTGCTATAACATGAAGTGTATTCTTCAAAAGATTTGGTATTACATCATCCATCAAAAACTTGTAATAAAATGCTGCCGCTATCCCTAGCAAGGTATATACAATAGACACTGCAAAAATATTCAATAGCAAACTCTTCTGTGGAGCCAATAACTTGAAAAACTTCTTTAAAACTCCCTCCTGCTTACCTTTTTTAAACCTCTCATTTGGCACAAGCAGTATCAAAATGCCTGTCCATATTTTAAAAAATTCTTCAGGCTTTAGCTTCACAATCCCTTTTGCTGGGTCTGCTATCACTATACTTTCTTTTCTTATCTCATGTATCACAACATAATGAAATAGCTTGCCATCTACCAGCACATGCGCTATACACGGAAGTGGTATTTTTTCAAATATTGCCTCTTTTGTTTCTGCTCTGACTGCTTTTGCTTCAAATCCAAGCTCCTTTGCAGCCTTTACAACTCCATATGCTGTTGTGCCA
>Ga0079999_12915_pt1 | contig 28363 bp, 26 predicted proteins | sample YelNats1bottleC1_FD_69202 | JGI IMG/M metagenome (GOLD analysis project Ga0079999, IMG submission 69202) | Hot spring thermophilic microbial communities from Obsidian Pool, Yellowstone National Park, USA - site 1 bottle C1 (SPADES assembly)... | ecosystem: Environmental > Aquatic > Thermal springs... | reverse complement strand
ACCTGTGAGTATGTCTTTCGAGCAAGTTTTGAGCAATTACATTTCCATCCCTCATAGTCACTTCTAAAACGATCCAATGTTGCCGGAAGTTATGAAGTACGAAATAGTAATAATTTCCATCCCTCATAGTCACTTCTAAAACGGAAACAGGTGTGCTGGATATAACGGGGTTGCAACCAGGATTTCCATCCCTCATAGTCACTTCTAAAACAGGGTGGGGAGAATGCGTGAGGTTCTTTTAGTGTTGCCAATTATTTCCATCCCTCATAGTCACTTCTAAAACTAAAACTATATATTTTGTTACGTTGACAATGAAGGATGATGGTGCATTTCCATCCCTCATAGTCACTTCTAAAACAACAAAAAAAACAAAAAGGAGGTGAATCCCCCACGCGGCGATTTCCATCCCTCATAGTCACTTCTAAAACAGTCTCGATCAATTGCTGCATCAATTGCTGTCCTCACCCAATTTCCATCCCTCATAGTCACTTCTAAAACAAACCAGAATGACTCTTTATGATTTCACCGGCTGGATTAAATTGGTTTCCATCCCTCATAGTCACTTCTAAAACTAAATAAGGACACAATGTCTAATTTTATAAAGAAAATGCAATTTCCATCCCTCATAGTCACTTCTAAAACAGGTTAGGTGTAGAAGTATTATCAGCATGCGAGTACGTGTGGGTTTCCATCCCTCATAGTCACTTCTAAAACTCGTAAGACCCTCATAGATATTATACCATTATTTTTGTTAAATTTGACAGTTACATTTGTAAAAATTGAAAATATCTTATTTATGCATATTTAGGTAAAACATGAATGGAAACTATCCCCCGAAAAATCTGTGATTTTTTGTGAGTTTACATAATCGTTACAAATGGCAGAAAAGGCAGCATGTATTTATGAGTATTTCGAAAAAATATTAATAAAATATGAAGCAAAAACGGAAAAAGAGGGATTAAAAAGATTGCAAAAAAATTGTTTTGTAGTTAATAAAGTTTTATTATTTGATGTATAATGGCTCAAAAAGCTGGTATAAAATAAAAAATCGGAATTGAGTGTTGGATAAGAAAAATTACAGATGATAAGAAAAAATACAGGTAACAAATAGGTAATGTATAGATAAATAATGCATTAACAAAACGGAAGAAATGATGTGACTTAAAGCTGGTATTCTATTTGAGAAGTGTGTGGACTATTTGTGGTGCGGAATGATTTAATTTCAAATTCAACATAACTTGTTATGATTTTCTTGATTAACAGCGATATTATCTAAGAAGCTCTAAAATTCGTCTTTAAGTTTCGCTTTTTTTGTTGGCGGGATATTTGGCAAATATGATATAATAAAAACAAGGATTATCAAAATTACTTCAAACTATAGTTACACATTGACAACTTAATAAGTGCAAGTGGGGAGGATTCTGTCGTGGCGTATTCTAATCTCTTGAAAAACGATGTTTTAAAATATCTTGATTTTGTAAAAAAAGGTGAAATTAGTTTAGGAGAGATACCCGTAGACCTATCACGACTTGATAAGGATATACCCCAACGAAAGCTTATTGTTTACGAAATCTTCAAGTTCTTTCTTTCGCAAAATTATAAAGAGCATGCTATTAACCTTTTAATAACAGAATACGGCTCGTTAGGTCTTAAAAAAGAAGAGGCGTATTTGCTGGTTTGGTCCAAATTTGTAGAGGTAAAATTTCCTGTCGTTGAAGCTGATAAAGTGACTTTAGCAAGATGTCTTGTGTTCAAAGTCGATTTTTCGTTTAGCAATAATCCAGAAGTCAGTGATATTTTGGCAGTTCTTGAAAGGAAAATCAATGCCAAAATATCTGTGCTTTTCGACAGAGGTTTTGTAGGTGAATCTTTTGAATTGGCAGTTGCTGTAGGTCGTCTTGTAGACCACATACCAGAAAATTTGGCTTTTACAGGCCGAGTGGCAGAAGATGGAAAGATTTTAAAAGTCGAAAACTTTTACGAGAAATCAGCATACTGTAATGAAAACAACATTGGACTGATTTCCTACATTAATGTATCTTACATAAGCGAAATTATTGATTTTTTGAATGAGAGAGAGTTTCACATACCCGTACTGCTAAGATTTTCATCAAAACCGCAAGACATTGAAAGCTTATGGAAAAGGTTGAAAGAAAGAGTTTTAGCATTCTCAGGCAAAGACTGTGAGTCAAATTGTAACTTGTTTGAGAGAATATACCAAGCTCAACTTACTTATTCAGTTAACAGAGAACTTTCAGAAGATGAGTTTTATGAGCATATTGAAAAGTCTTATGGGATTATTAGAAATGTGATAGATAACTCAGGCATACCGCATATAGCAATTAATGGTCCTGCAGCGTTTGCTCTCGGACTTGGGATAGCTTTGGGTGCGAAGGACAAGCTCGTAGTTTATCATTATCAAGGTGATTACTTTCCTGTTCTTGATTTAACCACAGAACAAAGTCTTAGGTTAATAAAAACTGTTACGATGTCTAAGGAGATGTTGCAAGAACTTACATATGAAGTTTTGGAATATAGTACAAACAAACGAAAAGCTATATTAGCTATCGAATTGGCTTCACATAAATTGTTATCATCTGTTAAAGAATATGCGAAAGAAAATATCCCAGATGGGTTTATCATCCATGTAATGTCAAAGAATATGGAAGCTTCAGGTAACATACCTCTTGGAGATTGGAAAAAAATTGTTTCCGAGTTGTTTTCAATTACACAAATAGTACGCACCGATTTTTACTACGACGAACTCCATATATTTTTAAGTTGTCCTGTCCCGATTGCTTTTGGTTTTGGAATGGCTTTAGGAGATTTTGTGCCAGGGAAGATTTACAATTACTTCAAGGGTGGAAAAACAAAAAAGGCAGGGTATGTTCCTGTGTTAGATATAAACGAGATTTTGAGATAGAAAGCTTATTTCCCCCCCTGTCAGATTTTACTGGGTATCCCCGTTTTTTAATTGGACAGCTTCAGAAAACCTCGCCAGGGGGGATAAAGATGCAAACAGTTTACATTTTTAAAGATGCATATCTTAGAAAAAAGAGTTCTGCTTTGTACATAGAACCAAAATCTGAAACGGAAAAGCCAGTATACGTGCCTTTAAAAAATGTTTCATGTCTTATGGTTTTTTCGGAAGTTGAGCTTAATAAGAAAACGCTTGAACTATTTTCGAATTCTCAAGTGCCAGTGTTTTTCTACAATTACAACGGCGAATATGTTGGATGTTTTTATCCAGTCGAAACTAACAAAACTGGAGAAATGTTGATACTGCAATTTCAACACTATCAAGACTTGGAAAAGCGTATTGTTATAGCTCGTGAAATACTGCTTGGAGTAGCAGATAACATGATATCTTTGATTAAACGTTATGTGGATAAATATTCACAGATTCAAGAGAGTATATCAAAAATTGATTCCTTGAAAAAAACGTATTATCGCCAAGAAACTATCGCTGCACTAATGGCAATAGAAGGAAACATAAGGAAGATTTACTACGAGGCGTTAGGAAAGATATTTGAGAGTAAGGGTTTCAAGTTTGAGGAACGAACTATGAGACCTCCAACAGATGAAATCAATGCACTTATTAGCTTTGGAAATACGCTTTTGTATAACGTAGTTCTGTCAGAAATCTTTAAGACTTCCTTGGAACCATCTATCAGTTTTCTACACGAACCAAACAAAAGAAAGTTTTCTTTACAACTTGATATCTCTGAAATATTTAAACCCATTCTTGTTGACAGAGTTATTCTGAATATGGTTAACAAGTCAATGATAAAAAAAGAAGACTTCCGGCAAGTTGAGGGGGGTGTATATTTAAACGAAAACGGTAAAAAGAAGTTCATAAAGGAATTTGAGAACGGACTTGAGGAAACATTTGATTACGGCAATGGACAAAAAATGTCTTACAAAACGGCGATAAGATATGAATGCTACAAACTAATTAGACAATTACGAGAGGAAGAGGCTTACACTGCTTTCCGATGGTAAATGGGGGTGTATATATGCCTGTGAATGGACAAGGGAATAAGAAATGGAAAGATGTGCTTTATTTGGCAAGTCTGTTTCACGATATAGGTAAATTTAGACAAAGAGGGAAGATGAGCGAAGAGTTGAAATCGGCAGTTAAGAAAGAATATAACTACGAAATCAAGATTGCAAACTCAGGGCTGGCTCACCAATTTGTTGGCGCCTACATATACAAGAATTCTAAGTTGCCATACCGCGAAGATGTTTCAACGATAATAAGCAAACACCATGATAATCTCCAAAATCTTGTAAGTGAATACGAAATTCTGACAAAGATAGTCTCAATAGCCGACAGAATTTCTTCAAATGAACGTACCGACTACAGCGCTCCTGAAGATGAAAAAATAAAATACATGAAGTCGATTATTTCCAAAGTATCTTTAGCTAACCGACAAAAAGAAGATTACTACAGACCTCTCTCACGATTCTCATTAGCAGAGTCCGTAAGGCAACCAAGAGAATTCACAGGAACTCCTGAAGAACACTACGAAAAACTTTGGAAAGAATTTGAACCTCTTCTAAAAGATAGTGATTTAGAGAATCTTTGGAAAGAAAATCCAGAAGGGGTTTACGAAAGGCTTTATTACTTACTCAAAGAATACACTTCAACAGTTCCATCTGCATTTTACTACAGCGAACCGGATATATCACTCTTCTCACACGCCTCTTCAACTGCCGCAATCGCCGTTGCTTTGTACGCACAACTTGGGGATAAACTTTTCGAAAAGCAAAACGACCGATTTGTTTATGCTTCCAGTGAGCTTTCTCGAATTGAAAATTTAGTGAGAAGACTCCAGAACAATCAAAATGTTCCAGCAAGCGACGACCCAGAACTTTTCGGAGTCATCAAAGGCGATATTTCCGGTATACAAGACTTCATCTACAAAACATCAATCAAAAACGGGCTTAAAAAATTGCGTGCGCGTTCGTTCTTCATAGCTTATCTTGCCGAAACTATAGCAAAGTACATTGTGAGAAAAGAAGGGCTTTACAATTCCAACATCCTTTACTGTGGTGGTGGACATTTCTATCTGCTCGTTCCGGCAAGCACAATTGATAGGCTTGGTGAATACCAAAACGAAATCGATAAAAAGATTTACAATGCGTTCGGTCTGGACCTCTCTGTCTTACTTGGTGGTATCAAAATCAACTTTTCTATGCTTCTAAACTTCGATGTTCATGATGAATTAGCAAGATTATTAGAACAGAAGAAAAACAAGAAATTTGCAACGGTTGTCGATTTGGAGATGTTCTTGCCCGAAGATTTCTCAGGTCCAAGATGTCCATATTGTGGTAGAAGGATGAATCAAGTTGGCTCTAATGAATATGAATGTGAATTTTGCGAATCGTTTGTAGAAGTTGGATATAATTTGGCAAACAGCAAGTATCTTACCATCGAACCAATTCCAGAAATTACCCAAAAGCCAAGAGATGTTTTTGACGTTTTCAGAAGCTTTGGCTTTGAATTAACATTTGACAATGAACCCAACAAGCTTGCTTACGCAATAGAAAAAAGCCATGAAGGAACATATGACCCAATGTCTGCGATGTATCCTATAAAAATGGCAAGCTATGTCTCAAGAAAATACATTGGAAAAGATGATAAACCAATTGTAGCCGACCTTGAAACGATAGCAGATGAATCAAAGGGAGTAAAACGATGGGCAATATTACGAGGTGACGTTGACAATCTTGGAAGCATATTCAAATCTTTATCGGGAACATTTGGGCAAAAAGTTAAGAGTGCTCCAATTTCATACGTTGCCACATTATCTTCTGAATTAGAAATGTTCTTCAGCGTGGTGTTAGAGAGGTTTGTCAGGGAAGAATACGAAAACTGCAGTGTTATTTACTCTGGTGGCGACGACTTTATGATTTTGGGTCCTTGGAATGAACTCCCTCTGCTTGCCGACACTATACGCAAGAAATTTTTCGAGTTCTCAAAGAATGACGAACTTTCCATTTCAATGGCAATAGCTATAGCTCCAAGCAAGAAATATCCAGTATACAAACTTGGGACAATTGCAGGGGAATTACTTGATGAGAAGGCGAAATCTTACAAGCGCAATGGCAAAGAAAAAGCTGCATTGTATTTCTTAAGGGGGTGTATAGGCTGGGAAGAGTTTGGTAAAGCCAAGGAGCTCAAAGACAAACTACAAGAACTCATTGAAAAATATGATGTTACCAAGAACTTATTACACGTATTAGACGTATTTGCAAACAGCCCAAAAGAACAACTCAAAATCTGGAGATTATATTACTACGTTGGAAGACTCATGGAACGAAAAGACGCAGAAACAAAAAAGGCTATTAAGGACTTTTTCGATTCAATACTTGTCAACTACAACCAGCTTTATCCAAAACTGGACATAGTTGTAAGATGGGTGCACGACGAAACAAGAAAAGTTGAACGCGAAGAGGAAGAACAAGAAGAGATTTCTTTGGCTAATCATTAATAAAAGCATAGAAAATTGGGGGTGTTAAGATGGTTAGTAATGTTGTGCAGGGAAATGCTGGAGCAGGTACAAATGTCGCAGCTGAGTTTGAAAAAGTTAAAGAACTGATTGCTAATCTTCAAGAAGATTACAACACATTGCACGAAAAGGCATGGAATATAGCTTCTAATATCCAGATTAATTCTACGAAACTTAGAAAATTCTACAACCATGTTAAAAAAATTGAAGTCTCGGGTTTAGAAGAAGCAGATGTTGAAAAGACTTTAAAAAGAGAACTGAATAAATTCTTGGCAGTTTTGCTATACGATGTTGGTAGGGAAGAACGAAATCAGGAACAGCTCAAAAAACTTGCTGAAGGAATGAAAAAAGTGGTTGATGTCGTCAAACAGAAAAATGGCGTGGAGATAAAAAAAGCGTATAATCTTTTCGCGGACTTCTTTGAAGCACTTGTTGCTTATCACAAGTATATGAACCCATAAACAATTCTAAAAGCCGATAAAGGGGGAATAAAGCATGGGAGTAAAAGGTTTCGTTGGTAAATACATTGTCACTGCTGATATTGAAGTTAAAACAGGTTTACACATTGGGACTAGCAAAGAAGATTTAGAAATAGGCGGTCTTGATAACCCAGTTATTAAGGATTCAAAGGGTAGACCATATATTCCTGGTAGCAGCTTGAAAGGAAAAATGAGAGTGCTTAGTGAGTTCTACCACGGTAAAGTCAGTGGAGATGGAAATGTTCACAAATGTATGGATTCAAATTGCCCAGTCTGTGGATTATTTGGAACATCTGTTGACAACAGGTCCGATAATACATTCGCCAGAACAAGACTAATCGTTAGGGATGCATACTTAGATGAAAAAAGCCTTGAACCACTTTCTGATTTCCTTGAAACAAAATGGACGGAACTCAAATACGAAAACACAATAAACAGGGTAAATTCAAGAGCAAATCCAAGGCAACAAGAACGTGTGCCAGCTGGAGCGATATTCAATGCAGAGTTCGTAGTTGATATTTACGATGATGATGGGTATAAATTTCTGAAAAACTTATTGTTAGCTATGAAATTACTCGAAGACGACTATCTTGGCGGTAGCGGTTCGAGAGGATATGGAAAGATTGAATTTAAAAATATAAGAGTTTTAAAGAGAGAAAAGAATTATTACCTTGGTAAGGAAGGGGAAAAAGAAGTCAAAGAATATTCAACACTGAAAGAAGCGCTCGATGAACTTAAAGACAAATAAACTCTGGATTTGGAATTCAACCGTTTGCACATGTAAACGAACTTTTATCTAAGGAAGTGATACCTATGGACTATCGGATTAAAGTAAAATTTAAAGGTCCATTACACATAGGTTTTATCGACGGTGTAGGTGAAGTCTCTGAGGGGATGGTCCACGCAGATACCTTATTTAGCGCTTTAGTTTGTGCTTATTCAAAACTTTTTGGCTCTGAGAAAACTGCAGAGCTAATTGAGAATATCTCAGACAATTCAGAAGAAACGGAACTACTCATCTCTTCAGCATTCTATTATGTAGGTGATAAACACTTTTTACCAAGACCGAAGGGTGAAAATTTTAACTTAGAAAAAATATCTCAGCCCAAAAAACTCAAGAAAATAAAATTTGTCGAGGAAGAAATCATTACCAAGAACATAGCTGTTGAAGAGAAAGATATTCATGGACAATTTCTTAGCAAGAGCGAAGTGCAATTCTCAAATGGTTTCGAAGGACCGGTTGAAATTTTCGAGCGTCCGAGGGCGGGTATAAACCGCATCAATTCGAAGTCAAACCTTTATTACTTTTCCGAAGTACACTTTGCTCCGAACTGCGGTCTGTGGTTCTATCTAAGAGTTGGAAAGGAGATAAAGGAAGAAATACTTGCTTCTTTGAAATTGTTAGCTGACGAAGGTCTTGGTGGAGATAGAACCTATGGATTTGGAAATTTTGAATACAAAATAGAAGAAGTACAACTACCAGTAGTCGGAGACAAGTATTTGCTATTATCTCCTTACATTCCCTCGAAGAACGATTATACAAACGAATCCAAAGAAATTGCTAAGGAAATCTCAGATGCTTATGAACTGAAATACAGAACAGGTTACATCTTTGGAACTGACCAAAAGGCGAAAAGGGTAGTTATGTTCACAGAAGGTTCTGTTTTTAAAAAGCCGGTAAGAGGCAAGATTTTAGACATAACTCCCGATGGATTTGAACAAACGTATGGGTATAGGGTTTACAGATATGGTAAAGCTTTCTTACTCCCGTTCAAAGGGGGCAATAATGTATGAACAAAAATTCAACATTTTCAAAGCGAATGATAATTGAACCTATTTCTCCAGTCTTTATTGGTTCAGGAGAAAAAGTGGGAAAATTTGAAACTTTGGTGGCTGGCAATAAGACCTATATTCTCAACTTCGATAAGCTCATGGAAAATGATAAGTTTGTAGCGTTCTTTGTTGAAAACATGGATAAAATATTAGACACATCAACAAAAGATGGTGCTTTGAAAGCCATATTTAATTATTTAAAGATGAATATCGAAGATTACAGCCACACATCATTCCCAACAATATGTGACAAAAATGGGAAACCAAAGACTCTTCAAATTAGCAGATTCGTCCACACTGCTGGTAGATTTTATATCCCTGGCAGTTCCATCAAAGGTGCAATAAGAACGGCGCTAATAAAGGCTAATGAAGCATTTGCAAAGCGTTTTGAAAATGTACTAAATACACCTAACATATCAAAATCAGAAGTTAATGAAATTGAAGACAAAGTCTTTGGAAGTGCGCAACTATCACCATTCAAAGCACTGATAATCTCAGATAGCTCGTTTATTGACAAAAATTACATAAAATTCAAAAAAGTTGAAGTAATCCATTTGGAAAGACCCAAGCAAGGCATTCCACAATTTTTCGAAGTATGGTTGCCTGAGCAGAGAAAGACTGGTTCAAACAAAGTCGAAAGCAGGATAACTTTCAAAGCAGATGTATTGAGCAAACTACTGAATCAGAACGGCGCAATGAAGGAAGCTATTAATTATTTAATGCAAGTGTTTGAAAGCGAAGAAAATTTCATCAAAACTATGAAAGAAGCAGCGCGAATATTAATAGAGATGGAAAAGCAAAAGATTAATGATTCTAATTACCAACAGAAAAGTGAGCTATTGAATTTCTATAACATACTCTCTAAAATCAACAGCGAAACAAAGAACGGATTTGTTCTAAGAGTTGGTGGGCACAGTGGATTTTATTCAAAAACAGCTTACAGAGGATTTTTGCAACCTAAACAAGTAAAGGTTTTGAAAATTCTATTTGGCTACAAAAAAGTGAAGGAAAACAACTTTCCAGTAACCACGCGAATTGTGAGATTATCGGAGTCTCCAAAAGATATATTACCAGTTGGATGGATAAAAGTAGAACTTCTTGATTAGTAAACTAAAAAGTCTTCATACTCTGTCAAAGCAAAGTAGGTGAAGAATTTTGCTGGAAATTATTTTGAAATGGGACTTAAAATCTCCAACGTTAGTAACAGAAGAACTTATCCAACAAATATCCCAGTTGTTGGAAAATGTTCCACATTCTGTTTCACATGTACTTGGAAAAAGAATATACGCAAGCGAATATGGTTATTACATTGTAAAGGACGCAACTCTAAAAGTGCGATTAGCGACAAATTCTGTAGGTTCCGCCTTGAAGAGGTTACTCAAAACCTCTTTAGGCGGTGCTTTTCCTTATTACTCCTCAGCTAAACTTTTTAAACCATTCAGCGAATGTTATATTCTTGCTAACGAAAATTTTGGAGAGCAGCCCATTGAAAGCATTCAAAGGGCTATTGAAGAATACTACTTTCCTTTGGCACAGCATATTTACCAAGGCAAGAATATCAACTATGCTTTAATTCCCGTTGTGAAACCTTACAAAAGGAACATCTACAAAGTTGAGCTGTTCGGTTCAGAAGAAATGATAGCCTTAGCCAATGTCGTCGGATTAAGAGTAGGCCACTTTGGTCTGTTTTTGTATGATAACTCGGATCTAAATCTAATTACTAAATTATCCCAAAAAATTGGAGGTAGTAGACTTGAGAGTGTACATTAACTTTACATTTGACAAGTTAGAACTTCCAACAGAATACAATCACATTTTGCAAGCATTTGTTCTGAACTTAATTGATGATGAAGAATACAGAAAATTCTTACATGACAAAGGATACACCTTTGGCAAGCGTTTGTATAAACTATTCTCGTTTTCCAGACTTCTTGGAAGATTCCAAATAGATAATCAAACCAAAACAATAAAGTTCTTTGACCATGTTGTCCTTATCATATCGACGGCAGATGAAAGACTAATAGAATTCGTTGTCGACAGAATTGGCAGATTCGAAAATCTTAGATTGGGTAGGAATTTTGTCGTGCCAGCAAAGATTGAGATATTTGAACTTCCAGAAACTGACCACATCGTAGTTTCAACAAAATCTCCAATTACGGTTTATTCGACAGTAGACAAAGATGGAAAGAAATATACACTTTATCACTCACCACACGATGAAATCTTTTCAAAACTGCTAGAGGACAACCTCAAAAGAAAATTTCACGCGGCATTTGGTAAAGAATTTCAGGGGCGACTGAGAATAAAAAATATTGCCCCAAATCCGAAGAGGGTAGTTGTGGGGTACAAAGAAAGGAAATTAGATGCTTGGATAACAGTGCTTGACCTGGAAGGGGACTATGAAATCCTAAAATTAGCATACGATGCAGGGCTTGGTTCTAAAAATTCCGCAGGTTTTGGTTGTATAGAGCTTGTGGGTAGAGATATTATTTAACTTCTTCAGAAAATAAGATGCTCTCCCAGCTCCTCGGCACCATTTTTACTTGCATGCCTAAGTTTTGAAAACAGAGCCGGTCTTAATGCGCAACAGGAAACCAACGACTTCCGGAGACATGTGTGCTGGTAACTGTAGAAACAAAACATACGGAAGCTTTCCACAATAGATTTCTCGTCCATGGAACCTTACTATAGCTGGTTTATTCACCAACTCGTCTGAGATGTAAATCGCTGCCATCTTGTTCTCAACCTCTATAATATAGTCCACAAATCTGCAAATCTCTTTTTGCATAGTATTTCGCCTCCCAAAGCTACTTTGGAAATTTAACCTTTCCAAATTAGAAGACACATTCGACAAAGATTTTTGACAGATAGTATAAAACAAAACAAATCCTCTCTTTGTCAGGATGCCTAATTTTGTGCGTTTAGATATATGAAGGATTCATTTGGACAACTTTTTAGGAGGGAATAAGATGAGCAAAAGATACTTATTGGTGTACGATGTAAACGAGAAACGTGTTGCAAAGGTTCACAAATTACTACTTAGATTCCTTGTTTGGAAACAGAACTCAACGTTTGAGGGATACCTACCAAGAGGAGCTCTAAAAGAGCTAATTAGAAGAGTATCGAAGTATATCCGCAAAGAAGACGACGACGGATTGGTAATATACTCCCTACCTCAGGGAACAAAGTTGAAAGTGGAAATAATAGGAAAAGACAAGGCTAACACTTTAACAAATTTCATTGAATAGACACACTATTCAATGAAATTAAACTCACCTGATGCCGCCCCAATAATAGTTTTGTGAGGTACATCGTAAGTATCAAGCAAATAGAAATAAACAGCGTCCTCCTCTGTATTTATTACCCTCATTATCTCTTCTTTCAGGTTCTCGTACAACTCCTCCGTAAGAAGCCCTTCAAGCACGGACCTTAAAGTCCAATTTAAATATTTTCGCCCTATTTTCAAAACCTTGTTAACCCTTTTCACGTTTACATCGTATACCATTATCACATACATTAGTTTCATCCCCCTTAACTACGCAATTGGGTATCCTTCCAGATATATAAACAAAAATTACTACTTCATTTGACATCGAAAAAAATGCTATAATAAATTTAGAATTAACAAACAAAGATGTTGGGGGATGGCATATGAAAAAACTCCATGAATACAACTTCAAATCGCAGCTTGTTATATTTTCAGATATAAAAAACACTGTAGCAAAAAATTTGGGAATCAAAGACTTGTATTATTCACACAAAGGTGAACGCCTTTCAAGACCAGGATTGATTCAAAAAAAAGGATTCCATTACTTGGTGTCTTTCTTGTCAACGAAAAAGTATTCAGATGCCGTGTTCAAAGTCTTCGAATGTTGTCCTTTCGCAAATGAGAGAATATTTATGAATGAGAGCCGAATTATGAATATCGGGGGACGTTACGTTTTCATGCTTCCATCACCCATAATTGAAAACTACAAAAGACAGAGAAAAATAGAATTTCTAAGTGGTTGCGCGTTAGACTTGGAGAATTGGAGTGATGAATGTGTGGAAAGAGTATGACCTCTTAAGCTTGGGAAAGTGTGTCAAGAGCATGTTCAACAATACTTTATCCGCCCAGTGTGATAAGCAAATTCGTGAGTTTATTGCCGCGAAAGTGTACAAAAAAACCTACGGAAAACCTGAAAATCTCGGACTTGGTCAAATGGAAGAAGTTGTTGATGAAGTATACCAACAGTCTATGGAAAGAATCCTCAAATTCAAGCAAAAACTGAAGGATTTTGAACCGTTACAAATAGCAACTTACTTTAACAGAATAGTTGACAACCTAATAGAAGATTTTCGAAAAGCAAGCGAAAAAAAGCCTCTGTCTATTGATGTGACCGTTAAAGAGGAAGATGATGAGCTCGAGCTGTCAGAGGTGATTTCTGACAATACGGCTCTAACATCAGAAGAAATCTTCGATAAATTGGTAGCTCAAGACATCTTTGAGGAATTTAAAAGTTACGTGAAAGGGAAGGAACTGGATTTATGCGATTTTATCTATTACTCAGGTTACTCTAAGGATGCCCAGTTTAGAGAATATCCATCCGCTGATGCGAGATACAAAGCCCACCAGCGGGTAAGAGAAAGAATAAGGAAGTTCTTTGAGGAAGTTGTGAATGTCAGTCCAAGTGTTGTAAAAATCGTAGTACAAAAATACAAGTCAGAAATATGTGACCATATTCGTTTTAATAAGTGAACGGTGTAAAAGAATTTGTTGAGACACTCTGCAAGAAATTGGAGGCGATAGAAATGAGCGATAGAAATGAAATGAAATACCTTGAACAAATTTTTCAAGAGTATAAAAAAGGGTCGAAGAAAATTAGGAAACTATTGGAACAAGGAACGCAAAAATTGGATATAGGAGACGTCGTAGCGATCTATGGTGAGGACATAGTATATGGACTTGTTTTTGAGAAAATCGGAGAGATGTATAATCTAATCTTTCTGACGACAGAATTGATCTTAGGGGGAGCAGGATACAAAATTGAAATAGACCATTTAGTTAGAGCTGTGAAAGTAACACCATTAAATTTTTACATTAAAAGCGATTTTATAAAATATTGTGAACCGGTTCGTAAAGTAGAAGAAAATGAACTTGAAAAAATTATCAATAATTTTAACAAGATGTCAAGTAGGCAACACAAAGGTATTTGGAAGAAGTTCTATAACTTCGAAATAAATCGTATCAGAATATTTTACGATGCATTCTTGAGTAGTATGATTAACTATGAAGAACATTCAGAAAATGAAGATGATGAAAAAATAATAGACCTGTCAAAATTCTTCAAAAAGGAAGAATTAGAAAAGCTCCTACCTTCAACGGCTGCTGCATCGACTTCTGATAAGTATGAGAATATAATAATCGAAGTATCTGATGGCTTTGCAAACCTATATCTGCCTGATGAACTTATTGGCAAAGAGGCAGAACTATACTTGTCTGGTAAACTCATTTACACGGGAAAACTACCAGGCACTGTGAAGCTTGCCGTGGGACATAACTTCCCTTCGGCATTGTTAAAAGAAAAACTTCAAATCAAACTAAAAGAAGGCTAATGAAATTAGTAACCTTTAGTAACCGTGTAAAAAAGCAACTCTGATTGGAAAAATTTAAACAAATGAAAGCCAATCCTAATGGATTGGCTTTTTTTGTTTGGGATCGGTTAAGTCCTTTCACAGAATTCCTTCCTTTAAACCACACCCCTTTTGGTTATTACAATATTAATATTATCAACACCTATTTGTTACTAACTATGTGAACACACAACAGTAACACATACATCCAAAATTCAGAATAACTGTTTTGACAAATCAATGTACAAATAAATATCACAATTATCCAATAAGAAAACAAAAACGCACCACATTCAAAAGATACATTCATACGCCGTTAGCCACAATCCCAAAATTGCACTATACAAAATGTCTAAAATACCATTTGTAGCGATTATGTAAATTCACAAAAATTAATCATTTTTTCGGAGGATAGTTTCCATTCATGTTCAACCTAAATAGGCATAAATACGAGCTTTTCAATTTTTACAAATGTAACTGTCAAATTTAACAAAAATAATGGTATAATATTTATGAGGGTCTTACGATTTTTTAGAAGTGACTATGAGGGATGGAAACAAGTTTATTGGTGTTGTTTTTACGCTTCTAACGAGGTGGATTTTAGAAGTGACTATGAGGGATGGAAATTCTTCAACTTTTTTGTTCCCTGTTCTACCAAATTCCTGTTTTAGAAGTGACTATAAGGGATGGAAACATTATTAAGATGAAGAAGATAGGAAAGCGGAAGTATTTGAAGTTTTAGAAGTGACTATGAGGGTTAGAATCTCGATATAGTATAATGATTAGTAGCAGCTTGTATTGACGTCCAGTTTTTGAGGAGCCTAGAAGGGAAGCAAGCAAAATTGCTTCCTTTATTTGTTTTGCAATGAGTGTCGTTTTGGAAGTCAGGATAAGGTATATAGATACGCAGGTTGGCGTTTGATAAAAGCTTCTTTCCACGCGCTTTTCAAAAACAGTTGTGTTTGGTAAGAAGGTTTTGAGTGTGGTTGTGTTGAAAGATTCAGGCATGGAAAGTTAGAAGTTTTGTAAATCCAACTGTGGAGGTATCGAATATGGTAAAGGTACTTACGTTCTTGGGAACAAGTGCGTATCAAAAGGCTACAGTTAAGTTTGGTGATTTTGAAACATCTCAGGAGTTATTCCCACTTGCTTTGTTGAAATTTTTGAAGATGAAGGAAAGCAAGGATATCTCAGCTGCGTTTTTCTTGACTGAGGAAGCTATGAAAACGTACGATAAGTACGAAGTTGAACGGTTTTGCAGTGATAACTGCATCGAAGTCCAGAAGATTAAAATTTCGGAAGATGAAAGCGTAACTGATTTTGTACGAAAGGCTGCGGAGTTGATAAATGATGGAGACCAGGTTATTTTGGATGTTACCAATTCTTTTAGATCAATTACCCTGACAGCAGTTGTTATTTATATGTTCTTGCGTGAGTTGAAGAATGTTGAAATGAAGGTTTTGTATGGTAAGTATGATAGGGCTACAAACATGACGGAATGTGTGGATATGACCGAATTAATTGATTTAGCCGACTGGATCTATGCTACAAGGCTTTTTAAAGAGTTTGGTTACGCTTCTATCCTGGCTGACAAAATTAAGATTTGGAACGAAAGATATTACAAGCAAGGTGGCTCTTCACACAGAAAACCCAGAAAGCTAAAGTCCCTTGCTGATGCGATAACGTCTGTATCTGAAGCAATCAGATTAGGTTCGATAAGGATGATTCACAAGTCTTTGAATAAATTCTTGGGTTTACTGAAGGAAGAAGGCTCAGCTGTTCGTGAAGACGTCAGGGAATTCATCCCGCAGTTTGACTTGCTTTTTGATGCAATTGTGGATAGGTATGAAAAGTTTTTTGCACCTGGAGATTCCGCCAAAAATGAGCCTGTGCTTAGCGAAAATGAATTAAATGCCGAAAGAGAGCTGCTAAAATTCTATTATGAAACAAACGATTTAGGTATGGCAACCAGACTGGCAAGGGAATATTTGAAGAACGTTGTGCTTTTCAAAGAGGGAAAATTCGACAAATTATTCGACGTAGAAGAGCGTGAAGCTATTTCGGTTAGTAATGATACTTTAGCCCAGGCTCGAAACCACATTGCTCATTTTGGATTTAACAAAGATTCGTTGCCAAGCCCTCAGAATATTCAGAGAGAGATTCAAAATTTGATTGAAAAGGATTTCGAATCAATAGTTTCGAATTACACGCCAAGTAAACAGTTGAAAGCTATACTTTCACCACTTGGAACGACACCAGGTGCGCTTTATACAGTTCTGAAAGCAATTCCTGGAGATTTACTTGTAATTGTCACATCTGAGCAGGGCGAAAAGCTTGTGCCAGAGATTATTGAAAAAGCAGAATTCAAAGGTGAGTATCACGTGATACTTGTGAATGATCCGTTCAAAGGTTTGGATGAGACCAACAAAGTTGCTCAACAAGCAACTGAGAGGTTGAAAGACGCTACAGAGTTAGTGATAAATCTAACTGGTGGCACAACACTTTTGAATTATATGATTGAAAGAATTAGAGACAACGTGAGGTATGGTAAGAAAATTAAAACAGTGATAGCATATGACGAAAGACCTTACGATGAACAGAGAAAGGAACCTTACATAGTTGGTAACATCTTGGAATTACCGAAATAATTTTAAAAGTCTATCAAAGGCAAGGTATTTTGGATATTCTAAGTCCTATTTTAAAATTCAGAGCTTTAGAAGATGGAACAATAAATTTTTACACAGGCAAAAAATTCATGGATAGTTCTTTAAAGTATTAAAGGAAGCTGATGCTGAGTTATCAAGTTTCTAATATTTCAGACAAGTTTTTTACCGTTTCTTCGTTTATTGGGCATAACGTTAAGATCTCTTGAGGTCAAAGAAGGAAAAACGTATCTGGTTCGAGTTACTCTGCTTGAAGACAGACTTTTCGAACTATTTACAAACAGCGTTTTTGAGCAAAATCTATCTTCTGAACCTATGAGAACTGATGATGTTCCCTTTACTTTTGATGGGTTTGTAAAAGTAACTAAGGGGTTTGGGAAAGCAAAAAGAATAGAGTCAACGGAACGATTCGAAAGTGAAATGACCGATTGAAAAATTGCATAAATACTCACAAAACTTGCCTGGCTTTTGCCAGGCTTTTTTGTTTTTATATGTCAGATTCTCCCTTCCGGAACGTTATATTATTCGGAAAACGTCGAAACCGTCTAAGGTGATAGGAGGGGGTGGGAAGTTTACAGAAACTTTTTTAGAACTTGCAGGCTGATTACGGTGCGGTTGACTTATTTCTCAACTATTTGCATGTTTGAAGATGTTTGAAGATGTTTGAAGGAGGTTGATTGTGGTGACGAAGTCAAAAAGTTTAGCTGTTGTGGTTTTATTATTTTTCACAGTTATGTTATTGGTGTCGTGTGTTCAAACTCCAAGTAACAGTTCTTCAAGTTCGTGGAAGATTGTAAGTGAAAAAGATCCAATGACCGGAAAGGAAGTCTGGCACGCCATATCTCCGAAAGTCAAACCGCTGAAACCTATGTCATTTCCTTACAACGATACGGAAGCTTGGCTGGCTTTTTCAACTGACGGAACAAACGAATGGATTTACATAGGATTTAACAATATACCAAATATTGAAAACTTCGAAATCGTTGGTGATTATCTTCGTATCACCACAAGAGTAAAGTGGGATAACGAAGAACCTATATACACAGTGTTCTACCAAAAGTTTAGTTCCAACTTTTTGCATTTTGCAGAGTATGCTCAGAACATTGAAAGAGTCATTAATCACAAAACTTTATTACTAGAACTTGATTGGTACTTAAATGGATTAGTTTACTTCGAATTTCCTCTTGAAGGGGCAAAAGAGGCAATAGAAACCATAAGAAGCAAGTTCAGAAATTGAGTTAGTAGCTTTTGTTATCGAACAATGTTTTCATAAAAGACTTCAAAATCAAGCGGAGGTGGAACTTTCATGGTGGAAAAGAAGATTATCTTAGCGGTATTCCTATTCGGTTTGTTTTCAGCACTTGTTTGGGCACAAAGCGCAACAAATACTTCAAATAATGTAGCTCCAGAAGATAGTTATATAGCAACCTTTGATAACGAAGATTTGCAAATACTGGTGGAGCTTCAGCAATATGGTAGCACGAACCTTATTCAAATGATGCAAAAAGTTTTAAAGATTACGTTCGTTAACAAACAAGAAATTCCTATAAAAATCATTTGGGACGAATCTGTCTTCACAGACAACAACGGAAAACCAGCAAGACTTATCAAAGAAGGACAAAGGTTTATAGTATCGGACCAGCCACAAGTTCCTTCGATACTTCCACCAGGTGAAAGAGCATCGTTCTTAGCCGTTCCACAAAGTCATATCACATATTCTTCATCAAGTGGTTGGTTTGTGACTGGAATTTCTGGAAACATTAGAAAAAGAACGTTAATGATAGCCTATGAAATCAATAACATCAAAAAGTATGCAAAGATGGAAATTGAATTTGAAACTGTGGTTGCCTCAAAAAGTGCTCCAGACAGACTAACCTTTCCAACATTCTCGTATCTATCACCAGTTTCCAACTCACAAGGCGAAACAATTGGTTACAAAGGAATCAGCTATGCCCTTTTAGGATACGTTAGTAGAAACTACTATAACCCTATCAAACCAGGTTCTTGGAACAATTTTTGGCAGTGGGGAACAATCGCTCTCTTTGTACCTTACATTGGAATCGGAACAGAATACGTAAACAACGACAACAGCTTTACATTTTCGCTCTACACAATCTACATACTTCCAATGATTGATTTTGCGTTCTCGTTTTAAGTAATTAGCTACTAACTTCCGGTTTTGCGGCGGTTCCCCGCCGCAGTTTTTTCCAAAAAAGTGTACATACTTTTACAAAAAAATGATACAATAAAGGTAGGTTGCATAACAGCTATCAGTATTGAGAATGGATTATCATGAATGAGAAGAAGAAAAACGGAAGGAGCGAACACTTCTCAAAACGTTGAAAGCGTAGTTAATATATGTTTTGTGGAAAGTGCAATTAACGGTATTACAGCCAAACACACAAAGAACTGACGGGCAAATAGTCATTAATTGGATAACTGAGCTAAAGTTAGTATTTTCAAAACCAGAATAGGGGGTGAACATATGATTTACGCACAGGTAAAGTGTAAAGTTGTAACTCCGATAATTTCGCGAAAAGACCCAGAAACTGGAGAATTCGACCTAACAGGGCAAAGTATTAAAGGTGTTCTACATTTTTGGTTTCGAGCAGTAGCACCAAGGATTATAGATATCTACCGTCTCAACGAGGATAATAAACCGAAATCTCCAAAAGAAAACAAAGAACTATATGAACTTTACAAAACGTATGAAAAAGAAAAATATGCTGGACTGAAACTACTTGAAAACGAAATATTTGGTTCCCAGAAAAAGAAAGCACCATTTGGAGTTTGGGTGGAATATAACAAAGATGATTTAAGAATATATTATTCTAATAAGAATAAGAATAGGAATAACACAGACGAAAATAAGAATAGGAAAAACACAGACGAAAACAATGGCAGCATTAAAAGTAATTATGATTTTACATATGCATTGTATGGAATTGAAAGAGCAGAATATCTTGATGTAGATAGTTTGTTTACGTTGCACTTTACATTTGAAAATAAAAATATTGAAAATGTCATATCATCTCTACTAAAACTTACGAGCTTAGTAGGTGGAATTGGAGCAAAAACAACAAAAGGATTTGGAAGGTTTGAAATTATCCAAAATGAAGAGGAAAAATCGAACAAAAGTGTTAATGAGAGAATTGAGGACGTTCTAAATGAAGCCGAACGTTCTATTAAAGAATTCATAGAAAGCAAAGAAATTTTAAATACCCAAAAGAAATTGAAAGACATATTAATTTACGCTACCCAAACTGAACTCTTAGATTTTCCAAATCTTTGTAAAGGTTCATACCTCTTAAAAGACACCAAAATTAAAGCGGCTGACCTATCAAGTGTAATTTCAGAGATTTACAAAAGGTCGAAAAAGTACACAGAAAGTAATTCAATAGGATGGTACAGACAGTTAAAGTACGTGATTCGACACAATGGAGAATTAAAGAAAAGCAAGGACAGTCTTATTAAACTCGCTGAGGTATTAAAAGGTAGGAGTAAAGAGCCAGTTGAAATTCCTGTAGCATTTTTAGGTTTACCACTTCATTACTTTTTTAGGAAAGATGATAAAATTCTTAGGATTTTCGATGAATATGATGTTTCTGTAGAAATAAAGCAAGAAGATATACGGATTACGAGAAAACCAAGTTGCTTGAGAATATTACTATTCAGAGATAAGGATGGAAAATACTTTGTGAATGCTCTTCTGCTAAAGAGTCATATTTCTACGATAACTGAAAACAGATATAAATTAAGCATTGACGCCACTAAGTTAAAAAAAGAAAATAACAAGACTATTAAAGATAAGTTAGAAAACAAAAAAGCTTACTTATCGGCTGACTGGGAAAAGTTGTCTGAATTTATCAGAAAATTTCAAAAAGTAAATTCCTCATCAGGAGGTGACAATAATGCCAGCAATTAATTGGAAAGAAAAAGCAGCAGCCTTGCTTCATGATCCAGTCTTCAAAGCGTTTAACATAAAATCGCATGAAGACCTTGCAAGTAAGCTATGTGACATTGCAGGTGTTCCATACATTCGAGGTCAAGAAGACATAGTTGGAAGTTCACTCGACAGAATTCCGTTACCTAATGAACTATATGGAAGACAAATTAGAGTAGGTATGGATGAGCTTAAATACTTTATTCATCCTATAAGCGGAGAAAAAATTACAGTTTTAGAACAAGACCTTTATTCAAAGATAGCAGATGCGAACTTGCAGGAAAAATACATAGAAGAACTAAGAAACAAAATAAAACTTATAAGAGCGCAAAATACAGATGATGAAAAATTTTACCATGCACTTTGGTGGGAACTTGGTTATCTGACAGACTTTGTCGGCTTCATGCCTGCAGACACACGTGTTCCAAACCATTCAATCATTGACCACCTTGAAATAACAGCGGCATTGCAATCATGCAAAAAAGACGACAAAATCGATGCAGCTCTTGTTATGTTCGCAATAGGACCAGTCCAGGAACTTATAGCTCAGGCTAGAAAAACGGTAGATTTGTGGGCAGGCAGTTACTTGCTTTCTTATTTGACGTATAAGGCAATTGAATATATAGGTATCAATTACGGATTTGATAATATCGTCTACCCATACTTAAGAGGAAATGCTTTTGTTTATAGAACTTTGCAAAGGCAAGGAGTTACGCTATTTACTGAACCACTCATGGATGAGAAAATAGCCTCCGTACCTAACGTATTCCTTGCAATAGTTCCGGCTTGGGAAGCAAAAAAAGTAATAAATATGTGCGAGGAAGTTGTGAGAAAATCCTGGGAAGAATTAGCAAGTGATATCTTAGAAAAAAAATTAAAAAACCCGACCGAAAAAACAATAGGACTCAAAAATATCGAAGAATATAAAAAACAAATCGAACTATTTCCGATTATCAACTCAACAATTATTCCATTACCTGATAATGTCAGTGGAGTAAAGAATATCATAGAATACGTAACTATCGACGAAAAATTCACAAGCGAATTTAAAAGCTACATTTCATTCATTGAATTTATCGAATCAAAAGGCGGTTACAAAATAAATGCCGGTAGTTTTTATCGTTACATGTTCAAAGTGCTAACATCAAGATTAAATGCCATAAAAACTATTAGGTATTTCCACCCGTACCAAAGTGATGAACAAATCGGAGCACAAAGAATTCCAGACGATTTTGGAGCGGGAGTAAGGGCATGTGTAGAAGTCTTAGATACAGTGGGAAATGAGGTAAAAAGAGATTACCTTGGAACTGTGAATACAGCCAAAAGATTCCTCAGAGATGTATTAGTAAGCAAAAAACTTTTCGACGAGAGAATTACGTTTAAATCAGTGCTTGAAATTGCGTTAGAAAATGATGTAAACAAAGAAATATCCGGAAAAGTTAAATCAGGAGAATTGGAATTGAACGCTGTGGAAACTCAGCAAAAGCTCAAAAACGGATACATTGCTGTTCTCATGATGGATGGAGACAGGATGGGAAAGCTGGTCTCTGGCGAAAGTGCACCAACTATGAGCAAAATGCTACACGATAAAGCAGTTCAAACTCTGAAAGAAATTCAAAATAACAACCCAGGCGAAAACTTTTTCTTTGATAAACCGATATTAACTCCTTCATATCAGAAAGCCATCTCACGAACGCTTGGAATCTTTTCTTCACTTGTTCAATACGTAGTAGAAGACGAATACCAAGGAATGCTTATTTACGCAGGTGGAGATGACGTACTTGCAATATTACCAGCCGACAAAGTGCTCCCGTGCGCAAACAAAATAAGAAAAATGTATTCTGGAATAGGAGACATTGAACTTAAGATAGGCAGCACAACATACAAATTCGCCAACGGAGTTCTTTACAAAAATGGCATGCCCTACACAACAATGATGGGACCAACTGCGGCAATGAGCGCCGGGATATCGATAATAAATCACAAATCACCACTTAGAGTAGCAATAGAACTAGCACGAAAACAAGAACACAGAGCAAAAGAAAAACTTGGCAGAAGCGCATTTAGCATAGCAATAGTTAGAAGGTCAGGACAAATCGAAGAAGTTGGTTCGAAATGGGAAATAAACGGCATGGATGTTATAGAAAAGTCTTATGAGCTATATCAAAAATCAGAACAGTTCAAACTATCACATCGCTCGTTTTACAAAATCTTGGAAAGTGATCTTGAACTCGCTAGAGAAGATGAAACATTCCTTGAACGGGTTATTGAGTATATACTCAGAAAATCTGACGCCAAGTCAAAAGAATCAGAAGAGTTCAAAAGATTTACAAAAGAACTAAAGGAGTACGCAAAAAGAGTGTTCGCTACTTCAAATATATCTGAAAGACCATCCAACCCATTTGACCTGATACTAACCGTTGGATTTACAAAACGAGGAGATAAGCGAGGTGGGAATTAATGAGCAAAGAATACTATTTTGTTTACTTCGAACCTGAAGAATGGATAGCATTTCGTGAAGTCAAACAGTTTGGTTCGGGTAGTTATGCACAAACAGTGTATCCATCACCATATCCCTTCTATGGAGCTGTTCGTAGTGCAATACTAAAAGCCCATGGTATTGAGCTACAGTACCATAAAAAACCAAATATACCAAAACAACTTCAAGAACTCGTTGGAGATGAGAACAACCCTGGGAGAATAAAACTAATAGGTCCGTTTATTTACTCCGAAGAAAATGGTCAGAAAAAACATTACTTCCCTGCACCAAAGAATGTATATCTCAAGCAAGACAACGGAGAAAAACAGTACAAAAGAATGCAATACTTTGAAATCGAAACAAAAGTTGGGAATTTTACATTGAAGGGCTTAGCTTGGATTCCGGAAATGACGAATATCGAACCAGCTGAAGAAGCATATATTGAACTAAGAGAACTCGAAAAATACAAACAAGGGCAAAGCTTCAAACTCAGCTCACCAAAAAACTTTATTATTGAATCAAAAGTTGGCATTGCGTTAGAAAAAGACTACAAAAAAGTCAAAGAATCAATGCTTTATACGATGAACGTATACAGATTCAAAAATGGTGGATTCTTCATGATAACTGATAGCAAAGAGACGGTTCAAGAGCTTACAAAACTTGAAGGAGTGTTCTTAGGAGCAAAACAGAGATGGGCGAGAATAAGTGTAGAAAAAGTAACCACCACACTTTTTGACAAACTTGAAAACACAAACCATGAGCAAACAGCAATAATGCTCATCACCCCAGCCATATACGATGAAGGTATCGCACCTTCTGAACTCAAATTTGGAAACTCTCAAATACTTGCGATAGCTTCTGGAAAAAGGATGGTCATCTCTGGTTGGGATTACGCTTTTGGTCGTCCAAAACCTATATATCATGCAGTTGCGTCAGGTACAGTTTATTATCTTGATAACATACCTTCAGAAACGGACGTAATCGAAAAAAGTGAGCATAACCTCTTTGGTTTTGGAAGTTTCATTTATACCACATACGAAAAATTCAAAGCTAATATTTAATAAATAGGAGGTTGAGAAGTATGGAAAACAAAAACTCGGAAAACAAAAAACTTGAGAAACTTGTTGTTACCATGTATGCTGAATCACAAATCCACGCAGGAAAAGGTATGGATGTTGGAATCGTAGACTTACCAATCCAAAGAGAAAGAACCACAGGCTTCCCAATAATTCAAGGCATCAAAGGTTCGCTCAGGGCAAATTTAAAATTCGGAGAAGAAACAGAAAAACTCATTTTTGGCAGCGACCCTTCAGTTTCAGACGAATCAACCCCAGGACAAATCGCATTTTCCGAAGCGAAAATCTTACTCTTCCCAGTAAGACACCATGAAAAACTATTTGTATGGGTAACCTCGCCACTTGTATTAATAAGGTTCCTAAGAGAAATTGGAAAAGAAAAATTAATCAATGAAATTAAAGGTTTGAATATTAATGATTCAACAGCTTTCGTCATTGAAAAAGGTCAGACTAAAATAATGCTTGAAGACTTCGAATTCGAAGCGGTAGAGAATGGAAGATTGAAAGAAATTGCGGAAATCATCTCAAAAAACGTAGCTACAGTTGATTACATAAAAGACAAACTCAAAACAGATGTGGTTCTCGTAAATGACAAAATATTCTCTGCAATCGTTGAAACAATGACAGAAATCATTCCAAGAATCAGAATCGACAAAAACACAGGGACAGTTGCTAATGGAGCACTTTGGTACGAAGAATATTTACCACAAGATACAGTAATGTATTTTGTTGCAAGAAAAACACTATATGGAAATGGAAAAGCACAAGAGACAGGCAATACAAATATAATCGATATAATCGAAAAGCTGGAGAACGCAGTTGATAACGCAGTTATAAACATTGGTGGAAAAGAAACAGTTGGAAAAGGATTAGTTGCACTAAAGGTGGTGAATGGACAATGACAGAACTAATCAAAAAAGCAGTGGAATGTGTAAGCGAAATATACAGAACAAGCTCAAAAGAAGATAAAGACAAATACCTTAGCACAGTCAAGGGTTTAGGCAGTATGATTATTCAGAACGGTCTATATGGTACGATACTCTTCCTAAAGGTTAAAGAGCATGACAAACTAATAGAACACCTTGATGCTCTTATAGAAATACAAACCGGTGAGAAGAACTTTTCTCAAAAAGTTATCAACGGTACCGCCGAGCAGAACTCGAAATACTTCAAAATACAATATGCAGCACTCGAGGGGGTGAAATGGCTTAGAAGATACGCCGACATCTACCTTGGAGGTGAAGAAAATGACTCAACCAACACATGAGAAGAACAATACCGAAGTAGTGAAAAATAAAAGTTTGTACTGGGATAAAATAATCTACGAAAAGTCTCGCCAAGATATAATTGGAAATTTCAAGAGAAATGACATAATTGAAAAGATTGTCAAAAACATGAAAATTGATGACACAATCATCCAGGCAATAAAATCACTTAATGAACGCAGAAACAACATAGTAAAAAATTACAGTAAAAAACACATACTTATCGACGGAACATTTAAACTAAGAACTAAACTACTTCTTGGAAGTGGTTTACCATCGTTGATAGAAGTAGGCATACATCTATCAAGAAACTATGGAATACCAGTCATACCAGCAACATCAATAAAAGGTGCTTTCGCTCATTACCTCTTAGAAAAGATGGAAGAAGAAAAAACAATAACAGAAGAACTTTACAAAAAGATCTTCGGAACAGATTTAAACAACCCAAGAGAGAACCAGCGAGGGTTAGTGATATTTCTCGATGCGCTCCCACAAGGAGATATGAGGATTGAGATTGACTTAATAAACAATCATTTCCAGCCTTATTACATGAAACAAGACAATCCACCAAACGATTGGTATAGCCCTGTTCCAGTTCAATACATTGTCGTAGGAGCATCAACTTACAGATTTACAATACTATTAGACAAAGAAAGTAACTTCACCGAGGAAGAAAAGAACAAAATAAAAACTGAATTCAAAAACATGCTAAAACTCTATGGAATAGGTACTAAAACAAACTACGGATACGGGAGATTCGAGCCTCAAGCAGAAAGTTAATATCCCAAACCTATTTTAAAAATCCTCTTCATCTATGCCCAAGCCAGTGTGTGATCTACGTCCGCTGCTGGCTTGGTTTTTTTTCTAACCATACCATCCTACCTTAAGAGCACACCACCTTCTGAAAAAACTGGAAAACAGAAGTAAAAATAAAAATGCTTTTAAACATCCATTTATTTGGTATACCTCACTTTGAACAACAGTTTGGTGATCTAAGTCCGCTTTATAATGTGAACCGTTGCCAAAAAATAATGTTGTACTTTACGAGAGCAAATCTAAAGAAACCAGTATGCAAAATCCTGCCCTGAAGGTTGGAAAGCTACCTTAGGAAAAATACAAAACCTAAGAATAAACAATCAACATCGACATTATCTAAGACAGTTCCAAAATCACGTGGTTTTACCAAAAAAGCGCATATTAATTAACGAACCGCCGTATATCGGTTAGTGGTGAGATAGGTGGTATAAAAGAGTGCTATGTAAATTACCTAAGTGCCCGTCTTCTATTCACTTTCGCTTTAATTGACCACACTTAATGAATTCACACCATACGTTCATTCGTTATTACAATATTCATTTTCATCACATCTTTTCGTTACGTAACATGAGAGAACACAACAGTAACATCAATATCTTCACAATCTCAATAACTCATAGCGGTCTACCTTTGAAAATTAGAGCAATTATAAAAAACATCCGTTGTTATCAATATAAATGAAATACAAATACATACAAAAATTATCATAACAGCAAACAAAAACTGTACAAATTCCCAAAGACACATTCATATAGCATTAACAACAATCCTAAAACTGCACTAATACAACATGTCTAAAATACCATTTGTAACGATTATGTAAACTCACAAAAAATCACAGATTTTTCGGGGGATAGTTTCCATTCATGTTTTACCTAAATATGCATAAATAAGATATTTTCAATTTTTACAAATGTAACTGTCAAATTTAACAAAAATAATGGTATAATATCTATGAGGGTCTTACGGGTTTTAGAAGTGACTATGAGGGATGGAAATGAACACGTACTCGCATGCTGATAATACTTCTACACCTAACCTGTTTTAGAAGTGACTATGAGGGATGGAAATTGCATTTTCTTTATAAAATTAGACATTGTGTCCTTATTTAGTTTTAGAAGTGACTATGAGGGATGGAAATAATACAAATCTATAAACCTGATCACCCCCTCTCCGTTTTTTGGTTTTAGAAGTGACTATGAGGGATGGAAATTGGGTGAGGACAGCAATTGATGCAGCAATTGATCGAGACTGTTTTAGAAGTGACTATGAGGGATGGAAATCGCCGCGTGGGGGATTCACCTCCTTTTTGTTTTTTTTGTTGTTTTAGAAGTGACTATGAGGGATGGAAATGCACCATCATCCTTCATTGTCAACGTAACAAAATATATAGTTTTAGTTTTAGAAGTGACTATGAGGGATGGAAATAATTGGCAACACTAAAAGAACCTCACGCATTCTCCCCACCCTGTTTTAGAAGTGACTATGAGGGATGGAAATCCTGGTTGCAACCCCGTTATATCCAGCACACCTGTTTCCGTTTTAGAAGTGACTATGAGGGATGGAAATTATTACTATTTCGTACTTCATAACTTCCGGCAACATTGGATCGTTTTAGAAGTGACTATGAGGGATGGAAATGTAATTGCTCAAAACTTGCTCGAAAGACATACTCACAGGT
>Ga0079999_12152_pt1 | contig 35243 bp, 27 predicted proteins | sample YelNats1bottleC1_FD_69202 | JGI IMG/M metagenome (GOLD analysis project Ga0079999, IMG submission 69202) | Hot spring thermophilic microbial communities from Obsidian Pool, Yellowstone National Park, USA - site 1 bottle C1 (SPADES assembly)... | ecosystem: Environmental > Aquatic > Thermal springs... | reverse complement strand
TGTCATATTTTATTCACCCTCCTTTAGTTTGACCTTAGATTGGTTCTTAGAAATAGTAATAGTACATTTCACCACTATCTGAGCAATATACCGCAAAGGAATTTGTATCGTTGAATAGTTTAAATACCTCAATTGGATAATCTCCCGTATCGAATGTCAAAATGTCTTTTCCATTCTCCGTAACCATAACTTTGTTGTAAGGAGCACTTAAGATAACTATATAATTGCCAACTTTTGAGACATAGGTTGGTGTATATGGAACACTAAAGGAACCTACCATGTCATCCTCTCTGAGAATATAAATTGCAGAATTAGACATCGAAGCTATATAGTAAAAAGTTCCATCAAAATAAGCACATGAGATGTACGGTGCAATTCTTGTTGTCTTTTTATTTAAAAGGTTATAAATTTGTCCGCCACGTGTGTCAATAAGCAAGTCTTCAACAAGTAAAGCTGGAGTTGTCAATCCTATTTTATATGGTTTCTCCCCTAAGAACTCAACGTCGTAACTATCGTTCCACAAATATGTTGCAAGAACCTTCCCTTTCCAAATGAATAAGTATGCGGGCGAACCTGAAAAAGAAGATTTAGATATCAACTTCAAATCTTTGTCGTAAACAAATAACTGACCACCCTCAAGGAGAATGTAAATCGTATCGTTGACATAAACACTTGACTGAATTCGTCTGTCAAACTTTACCGATGCAATAACTTCACCATTCAAAGATTTTTTGTAAATTGCAGGAGCGGTTCTATCAACTATAATGTGACTATCTTTGAGATCAAAAACCGCAATTACAAAACTACCAATTTGATTGTAAAAGGACATTATTTTTTTGCTTTCTAATCCATATATCACCATCGTTTTACTGAAAGGGTCTATGAGGATTACATCACCGTTTGTTTTGTAGTTTCTAAATGAATACTTCAATCCAACATATACCTTTTCAGTTGTAACACCAAAAATTAATTGTGAAAAAAAGATGGCTAAAAAAACTAAAATGTACGCAGTATTCCAACTCTTTTTGTTTATGATATTTTGCATATTCTCTTTAACAACTCCTTTGCTACTTCTTCCTTTGAACCCTCTATCACAACAGTTGCTTTATCTTTAAATACTAAATAAACTTGATTGCTATCACTACCCATGGCTATCTTTGCATCGTTCGCAACAATTACATCTGCGTTTTTTCTCAAGAGCTTTTCATACGCATTTTCAATAATATTTTGTGTTTCAGCAGCGAATCCAACCACTATTTGACCTTCCCTTTTATTATGACCAACATAGTCTAATATATCTGGGTTTTTAGATAGTTCCAGAACCAATCTTTCGTGTGTTTTTTTTAGCTTTTCTTTAGCTGTTTCAATTGGTGCATAGTCTGCAACCGCTGCACACATTATTAGTATATCATATTTGCTATAATTTTCCAAAACAGCGTTAAACATCTGTTTTGCACTTTCAACCGAGATCACAGAATCTACATAATATGGGTACTGAAGACAAGTTGGACCAGTTATCAGACACACTTCAGCGCCAAGTCTTTTTGCCACTTTCGCTATTGCGTACCCCATCTTCCCGCTTGAATGATTTGAGATGTATCTTACAGGATCAATGGCTTCTCTTGTAGGTCCTGCAGTAACGAGTACCTTTTTCCCAAGTAAAGGTTTCTCTTCTGAGATTATCCTTAAGAACTCTATAATCTTTTCGTTTTCGGGGTATCTACCCCTTCCGACATCTCCACATGCGAGATGTCCGGAATCTGGTTCGATAATTTTCCAACCAAGCCCTCTTAGTTTTTTTATGTTTTCTTGTGTTAATTCATTTTCGTACATTCGCGTATTCATCGTTGGAACTATGACCTTATTTTCTTTGTTAAATGCAAGAGCAGTCGTTGTTAGCAGATTATCTGCAAACCCGTTTGACAGTTTTGCTATTGTATTTGCAGTTGCAGGTGCAATAATAAATATATCTGCCCATTTTGATACTTCTGTATGAATTATCCAACCTCTTTCAATTTCGTATGTGTCAGTATAGACCTCACAATTTCCGACAGAGGAGAAGACAACAGGACTAATAAGTTTTGTCGCATTTTCAGTCATGATAATTTTCAAATTCCAACCTTCTTTTCTAATCTTGCTCGCTAAATCTACCGCCTTGTATATTGCTATTCCCGATGATACCCCAAGAAGAATATTCATTTGATCACCTCCATATTTAAGCGATTCGAGACGAGTTAGTTTGAAATCAATTCTAATTATACATCTTTTCCTAAGTATATACAATGGTATAAGGCAACTGGAAGATGATAAAGTTTAAAGAGTGACTTTGTAATATTTTTCGGTAAATTAATTCAAAATCATCAAAAAAGTTGTAAAAAGTATCATTATTAGATTATTTTTCGCTATTTTTCTGATTATTGTCGACAGTTACTTGACTTGAAAATACCGAGTGTGTTAAAATACACACAACAATTTTAAGGATGTTACAATTCCATTTTGTTCCAAACTGTATGTTGTAGATGCTGAAGTAAGATTTGAATTTTTGAAAATTGTGGTCATCTATTACACCACACGTTATTTTGTTAAAGGAGGAGGGAGAGAGTATGAGAAGATTAAAAAACGTCCTTTTGCTGGTTTTGCTTTTAAGTTCTTTAAGTCTTTTTGCTACTGTGAAGATAGGTGCTCTTTTGCCGTTAACGGGTGGCGTTTCTGCTTTTGGTGATTTGGTGAAAAAAGGTATTGAAGTTGCACACGAAGAAAAAGGTACAGCACTTGGTGAAAAGATAGAGGTTGTCTATATGGATACTCGAAGTGAGAAGACGGAAGCTGCGAACGGTGTGGCGAGACTTATTGATAAAGAAGGCGTTATAGCGATTATAGGGGAGGTTATCAGTGGAAATTCTATAGCTGCTGGTGAAATCGCTGAGAAAAAGAAAGTTCCAATGGTAAGTCCATCTTCGACAAATCCATTGGTAACACAAGGTAAGAAATTTGTTTCAAGAGTGTGTTTCATCGATCCACTCCAAGGAACGGCTCTTGCAGAATTTGCAGTTAAGACATTGAAGGTTAAAAAGGTAACGGTCTTTACGGATGTTGAGCAGGATTACAGTGTTGGACTTTCGAATTACTTTATTGAAAGATTCAAGAAATATGGTGGACAAGTATTGCAAGTTCAATACAAATCTGGAGACCAAGAATTTAGTGCTCAACTTTCCCAAGCACTTGCTTTTGGAAGTGAAGCTATAGTCGTTACAGGTTATTACAATGAAATAGCACTTGTTGCACAGCAGGCAAGGTCACTTGGATACAAAGGTTACATACTTGCAGGTGATGGTGCAGATGCTCCAGAGCTCATTAAGATAGGTGGACAAGCCGTTGAAGGTATATACTTCTCAGACCACTACCACCCGGACGCACCTGTTACCGAAGTTTCAAAGAAATTCGTCGACGCGTTCGTTAAGAAATATGGTGTTAAACCTTCAACACTCTCAGCGCTTGGTTATGATGCATACATGCTCGTTGTTGAAGCTATTGAAAGAGCAAAGACAAAGAAGCCAGAGCTCATAGCTACAGCAATCAGAAGTATAAAGAACTTTAACGGTGCAAGTGGTGTTATTACTATTGATTCAGCAACTGGAAATCCAACAAAAGATGTAGTTATACTAACAGTCAAGAATCAGCAATTTGCTTTTGCAGCTAAGATTTCAGCAAGTCAACTAAAATAATATATTCTTAAATCAAGTGGGTGGGTTAATACCACCCACTTTGATAAATTACATTATAGGGAGGGATTGGTGTGAAAAAGACAACACTGGTATTGTTACTTCTGCTTACCCTCAGTATCTTTGCGGAAATAAAGATAGGTGTTTTGTTACCGCTTACTGGCGGTATTTCTGCTTTTGGTGATTGGACGAAGAAGGGTATAGAGCTTGCTTACAAGCAAAAAGGTAGTGTCCTTGGTGAAAAGATAACACTTGTTTATGCCGATACGAGAAGTGAAAAGACAGAGGCTGCTAACGCAATGGCAAGGCTTATTGACAAAGAGAAAGTTATAGCGGTAATAGGCGAGATTGCAAGTAGTAATTCAATGGCTGCTGCTGAAATAGCGGAAGCAAGAAAGGTACCACAAGTTGCTGTTACATCAACGAATCCATTAGTTACTCAAGGCAAGAAATTTGTTTCAAGGGTTTGTTTTATAGACCCACTCCAGGGAACCGCACTTGCAGAATTTGCTGCAAAGACGTTAAAAGCTAAGAAAGTAACGATATTTGTTGACATAGAGCAAGATTACAGTGTTGGGTTGACAAATTACTTTGTTGAAAGATTTGAAAAGAAATACAATGGGCAAGTTCTTAAAGTCCAATACAAATCAGGCGACCAAGAATTCAGTGCTCAGATTTCTCAAGCATTGGCATTTGGTAGTGATGTCATTATGATGACTGGTTATTACAACGAAATAGCACTTGCAGCTCAACAGGCAAGAGCTATGGGATACAAAGGTTATATAATTGCCGGCGATGGTGCGGATGCCCCAGAACTAATCAAGATAGGTGGACAAGCTGTTGAGGGGCTATACTTCACAACACACTATGTACCGGAAGCTGCAACAACAAAAATTGCGAAGGATTTTGTTGATGCATTTAAGAAACAATATGGCACACTTCCAGCTATGAATGCCGCACTTGGATATGATGCATATATGCTTGTTGTTGATGCTATTGAACGTGCAAAATCTAAAGACCCAGTTAAGATAAACGAGGCTATAAGGGCGACAAAGGGATTCCAAGGTGTTAGTGGAAGTATTACGATCGATGCAAATGGTAATGCGATAAAAGATGTTATTATAGTCAAAGTAGAAAAAGGTCAGTTTAGATTTGCAGCAAGGATAGAACCAGACGATTTGAAATAATAAATTTTATACTAACCCTTGCCCTGGCAAGTTTTTGCTTCTGGGCAAGGGTTTTAAAGATTTATTGCATTCGATATTGAGGAGGTGCCTATATTGACTATAAATTTTACTATTTTTGTTCAAAACATCTTTAATGGGTTGATGGTTGGAGGATTGTACGCACTGATAGCTGTTGGTTATACGATGGTCTATGGAATCCTGAGACTTATTAACTTTGCGTTTGGTGACATCATGGTTATGGGTATATATTTTGCATTTTATGGTGCCACTTTGATAAGACTTAGTTTCCCACTTGCAGTAATTTTCTCTCTTGGTACTACGGCTGTACTTGGTATACTTATCGATAGGCTTGCTTACAAGCCATTAAGGAATTCTCCAAGAATTTCTGCCTTGATTACGGCAATAGGTGTGTCTTTCTTTATAGAAAGTTTTGCGGTTGTCTTCTTTGGACCAAACTATAAAGCATTTTTGGAAGCTTTAGAAAATAAAACAATTGCCTTTGAATCATTTGTAATTGGAAATGTTTATCTACCGAAGATTATATTCATAATCCTTGGTATAACTGCAGCAGCTCTCTTTGTTCTTTTTATGATCGTTTACAGGACAAAGATGGGAATGGCTATGCGTGCAATATCGGCTGACATACCAACAACATCTTTGATGGGTGTTAACGTTGACAATGTTATAGGTTTTACTTTCGCACTTTCTTCAGCACTTGCAGCTCTTGCTGGTGTAATGTGGGCGCTTAGGTACCCGAGTTTCTATCCATATACTGGTTTTGTACCAGGTTTGAAGGCATTCATCGCTGCTGTGCTTGGTGGAATTGGTTCAATAGGTGGAGCTGTATTGGGCGGTATTTTGCTTGGTGTTATAGAGATGATGATAATAACATTCTTCCCAACATTGATGCAATACAAAGATGCTTTTGCCTTTATTATTCTTATATTAATTCTTCTTGTGAAACCGGCGGGACTTCTTGGTAAACGCGCCGTTGAGAAAGTTTGAGGTGAGAAGTTATGAAGAACAAGACAAAGAGAGATTTGGTGCTTACATTTATATTCGTTTTAATAATTGGTGTTTTACTTGCATTAGCGGATGCTAAGTTTGATTCTTATCAAAAACAGATACTATCACTTATGGCGATATACGGTATAATGGCTGTCAGTTTGAACCTTGTAAATGGAATTACCGGTGTTTTTTCACTTGGTCATGCTGGTTTTATTCTTCTTGGTGCGTATACATCTGCATTGCTTACCATTCCACCAGAACAAAAAGCCATGATATTCATCATATCCAAGCCAAGTCCGTTGATAGCAAATCTTCACACGGATTTCTTCACTGCAACGATAATAGCAGGATTAGTTGCAGCATTTGGTGCGTTTATAATTGGATTCCCTGTTTTGAGATTGTCTGGTGATTATCTTGCGATTGCTTCGCTTGGTTTTTCCGAAGTGCTTAGAATACTTGCTCTGAATTTACAGTCAATAACAAATGGTTCGCTCGGTCTAAAGGGATTACCAAATTATACAAACATTTGGTGGAGCTGGGGCTGGCTCTTTGTCACGATAGTTTTTATTGTTAGCCTTGTAAAGAGTTCGTATGGTCGTGCACTCTTGGCGATACGAGATAATTCTATCGCTGCTGAGGCGATGGGTATCAATGTTTTTAAACATACACTTTTGTCTTTTGTTATAAGTGGCTTCTTTGCCGGGGTTAGTGGTGCGCTTTATGCCCACTGGCTAACAACAATTGACCCAAGGATAACAACATTTGGTCCCATACTCACTTACTATGTACTTATAATGGTTGTTCTTGGTGGGCTTGGTAGTATCAGCGGTTCTGTTGTCGGTGCTATAACTTTCGCTTTCTTAATGGAATGGCTTAGGGCATTTGAGCAACCATTTATTCTATTTGGTAAAGAATTTCCTGCAATTCAAGGAATGAGAATGCTTGTTCTTTCAGTACTCTTCGTTGTTACGATGATTGTTTGGAAGAGGGGAATATTTGGTCGAGGCGAGTTAACATGGGAAGGCGTAATAAACTTTTTCAAGCGGTTGGGCTTGAAAAGGAGTGATGAGAAATGAACAATAAAAAAACACCTATTCTTAGGATGGAGCACATAACGATGCAATTTGGTGGTCTTACCGCAGTCGATGATTTTGATAACGTTGTATACGAAGGTGAGATACTTGGAATAATAGGACCAAATGGTGCCGGTAAGACAACTGCATTCAATGTCATTACTGGAATTTACTTTCCAACAAGGGGTAGAATAATCTTTGATGGTATCGACATAACACCATACAGACCACATCAAATTACGCATCTTGGTATTGCAAGAACATTCCAAAATATTAGGCTATTTGGCACACTTACCGTTCTTGACAACGTTCTTGTTGCAATGCACCATTTGTTGTCTGCAAGAGACGCTGATGAGATTCTTAAAAAGCATGGTAAAAAGAAAAAGATAAAGGGGACACTTTGGTTCTGGCGAGCTGTCACAAAGTTGGGATATATGAAACAGGAAAGAGAAATGAGACAGCGGGCTATGAATTTACTTAAAAAAGTTGGTCTTGACCATCTTGCTAATGAAGTTGCTTCAGCTCTGCCGTACGGTCAACAGAGAAAACTCGAAATTGCAAGGGCACTTGCAACAGAACCAAAATTACTATTGCTTGATGAACCCGCAGCTGGAATGAATCCAAAAGAATCGGAAGAATTATTGGAGTTCATTAAATATATTCGTGATGAATTCAAACTTACGGTAATACTAATAGAACACGATATGAAAGTGGTTATGGGAGTATGTGAGCGCATTATCGTTATGGATTCAGGAAAGATAATTGCTGAAGGAACACCTGAGGAAATCAGCAAGAACCCAAGAGTTATCGAAGCTTACTTAGGTAAGGAGTGGGAACATGCCAATGCTTGAAATTGAAGGACTACACGTGTATTATGGTGCTATAAATGCCATAAAAGGAATAAGCTTTAAAGTCGACCAAGGAAAGGTAATTACGCTCATAGGTGCAAATGGTGCAGGAAAGACGACAACACTTTCCACAATAGCTGGGTTGGTCAAAGCAAAGAGGGGTAGGATAGTCTTTGAGGGTAAAGAGATACAGAATCTACCACCTCATCAAATCAACAGAATGGGTGTTTGCCTTGTTCCAGAAGGCAGGAGAATATTTCCAAACTTAACTGTTATGGAAAATCTTATGATGGGAGCTTTCAATAGAAAAGATAAAAATGGGGTTAAGAAGGACCTTGAATGGGTCTTCTCCCTCTTCCCAAGGCTGGCTGAGAGAAAGAACCAACTTGGTGGTACCTTATCAGGTGGAGAACAGCAGATGCTTGCTATATCAAGAGCACTCATGAGTAAACCCAAGGTTCTTATGATGGATGAACCTTCATTAGGTTTGGCTCCTATTCTTGTCGAAGAAGTTTTCGAAATTATCAGAAAACTTAATTCAGAAGGTATGACTATCTTGCTTGTAGAACAGAATGCTGTGGGTGCTCTAAATATATCCCATTATGGCTATGTGCTTGAGACCGGTAATATCACACTTGAAGGACCATCTAAGGATTTGTTGAAAAACGAAGAAGTCAAGAAAGCTTATCTCGGATTGTAGTTGTTATCTAATCTATACACAAAATATTGTTGTCAAATGATAGTAAATACAATAAGTTGGGTGGGATTTGTACTTATCCCACCCATTTTTCTTGACACAGCTTTTCAATTATGATACTATATATTGTGTATATTATGTTTTGTATACGATATTGTGTGTCTTTATGTGTTGTACTTAGTTATTCTTAGGTTGTTTTTAACTGCTTACACTTAGGCGATTTAGCGGTTGGGGGTATGAGACATGTTAGAGGTTTTTTCTTTTGGAGATAAGCCTTTACTTCGGGTAGTGAGAATGCTTCATGGAGACCATCCTTCTCTTCCCTCGGTAAGTGTGTATTTTCAAGGTTGCGATGCTTATCCAAAATGCTTGGGATGCCACAATCCAGAAACGTGGGAATTCAGTGAAGAGTATGCCGTCGATTTTGAAAGACTTTTAAATCATGTTTTGACAAAGTTAGAGACGTTGTTAATGAGTTATCCTAAAGCAAGTCTTGTTCTTTTGGGTGGTGAACCACTTTCACAAAGGAACAGAGGATTTTCATACCTTCTTGCTAAGAGTGTTAAAGAGCACTTTGGAGATAGAGTAATCACACTTGTTTATTCATGGCGTACTCCAAAGGAGCTCTTAGATATCGATATTCCAATTGGATATTTTGATGAATTTGTATTGGGAAGGTATCTGCATAAGTATCATACAGAAGGCTTTCCTGCTTCTAAGAACCAGATATACATAACAAAAGGGGAGTTATACGATATACTTCAGAATTTGGCAAGAAAGAGGGGGAAAGAATATGTCTCGAATTTCTGATATTTTAAGGGCTTTTGATTTTTCAGAAGATTTTGTAGAGCAACTCTCTTCCGTACCAGAGGAGTTTTTAGAATTGGAAGGTATTAACTGGCAACTCGATGTGGTGAAGTTTACTGAACATTTCTTTAATAATGGGATTTTGAATTCTACAATTGATGCGAACGCGAATGTAAGAAGCACGAATGTGTATACATACTTCAACGAGGTTGTAAAGCCATGGTCAAAGTTGTATTCTATTTACTACATCTACGAACGTATGAAATCACTCTTTGGGCAAGAGGATGCAAAAAATTTTCTTAGATACCAGATGTATGGAGACATATATTTACATGATGCTCATCATGCTGCGTTCGAACCATATTGTTATGCTTATTCGCTAAGACCAATTGTGGAAAAGGGATTGTTTTTTATTGATAGCATAAAGTCAGTTCCTGCAAAGCATCTTTCTTCATATATTCAGCATGTGATTCAATTTGTCATGTTTGCTTCCAACCAACAATCAGGTGCTGTTGGTTTGCCTGATTTCTTTGTTTGGCTTGCTTATTTTTACAGAAAAGATTTGGAAAGTGGAGTAATACCAAAAGATAAAGCTCAAGAATACTTGCACCAACACTTTCAAATATTCACATATTCCATTAACCAACCTATTAGAGGTACTCAATCGCCTTACACGAATTTTACATACCTTGATAGGAATTACATCAAAACGATATTTGAAGGCGAGACATACCCTGATGGTTCGGCTATTACGGAATATGTGGAAGATATAATCTCCCTGCAAAAAGAATACTGGTTGTGGATATCTAAAGAAAGGGAAAAACAGATGTTTACTTTCCCCGTACTAACAGCATCTTTGCTCTACAAGGATGGAAAGTTTGTTGATGAAGATAGTGCGCGGTTCATAAACAAAGTTAATATGAAATGGCAAGATACGAACTGGTATGTTTCTGATAGTATCGATGCAGTTGCTTCGTGCTGTAGGCTAACAAGTTCGACAAGGGAGTTAAAGTTCAAGATGGGACCTGATAAATTGGCGGGAATGGTCAATTCTATCGGTGGCTCTGATCTGAACATAGGTTCGTTCAAGGTAGTTACAGTAAACCTTCCAAGGATCGCACTGGAGACTAAATCTAAAGAGGAGTTCATGCGAAAACTCCAAGAGAAAGTTATATTAGTCCAGAAAGTGCTGGCAGCAATAAGAAATATCGTACAGGAAAGAATTCAGCAAGGTGTTCTTCCACTTTACAATTTGGGTTTGATGGATTTGAACAGACAGTACGGAACAGTTGGTATAAACGGATTGTTTGAAGCCTTGGAGATAATGGGGCTAACAACCGTTGATATAGACGGGGTGAAATATTCTCAAGAAGGTGAACTGTTCGCAAGTCAATTGCTAGACGAAATCAGAAGGCTTAACGACGAAGCTTTTGAAAAGTACGGATTTACGTTCAACATAGAACAGGTTCCAGCCGAAAAGGCAGCAGTTACGTTTGCACAAAAGGATAGACTACTTTACAACACAAATTATGTCCTTTATTCAAACCAATGGTTGCCTCTGACAACTGATACAGACATGCTCAACAGGATAAAGTATTCAGGTATACTCGATAAAAAAGTCTCTGGTGGGGCTATCTTGCATATCAACATAGACTCACCGTTCAGAACAGAAGAAGAAGCATGGAACACGGTAAACTTGGTTGCAAAGATGGGTGTGGTGTACTTTGCGTTTAATCAAAAGATAAGCGTATGTGAGAAAGGACATGCGTTCTATGGAACCAAATGCCCAACATGTGGGAAGGACAAAGCAGACGAATACATGAGGATAGTTGGTTACCTTGTGCCAGTAAGCTCGTTTAACAGTGTGAGGAAAAAAGAAGAATACCCAAAACGGGTATTCTACAAAGCATAAAGTACTAATCCCCATCCCCCTTTGTTCCGCAAATTAATTAAAACATTCTTATCTGTCCCTCCGGGACAGATTTTTTTGTTGCTTTAATCTTTTTCATCTGTCCTTCCTTCAAGATTCCCACTTTCTTTTCGATATCGCTTTTTTCGATAATTATATTAAGTATTTCCTTTGCTCTATCGACAATGCTCTGTGGTAATCCAGCTATTGCGGCAACTTCTATACCATAGCTTCTATCAGCTACCCCTTCAACAACTTTATGGAGGAAGATAACCCCATCAGCAGTTTCTTTAACATCTACGGTAAGATTTTTAATACCAGGATATATATGTGCTAATTCTGTGAGTTCTGTGAAGTGTGTTGCAAAGACCGTTTTACATTTTACTTCGTTGTAAATATATTCACTCATTGACCAAGCGATACTAATTCCATCGAATGTACTTGTTCCTCTTCCAACTTCATCGAGTAACACCAAACTCCTCTCTGTTGCTTTGTTTAATATAAGTGCGACTTCGCTCATCTCCGTCAAAAACGTGCTCTTGCCAGTTGAGATGTCGTCCCTTGCACCCATACGTGTGAATATTCTATCGAAGACAGGGATTTTGGCATAGTTTGCGGGAACAAACGAGCCAATTTGCGCCATCAATGCTATGAGTCCAATCTGCCTTATGTAAGTACTCTTCCCACTCATATTCGGTCCCGTGAGAATGTACATTCTTAAGTTCATGTCCAGATAGGTGTCATTGGGGATAAATTCATCAACAAAGCGTTCAACGACAGGATGCCTGCCTTGAATAATTTCAAAATCTCCATTTGAAATAATAGGTCTGACATACCCAAATTGCCTTGCTACGTAAGCAAAAGATGTGTATATATCTATCCATGCCAATGTTTCCGATGTATTTTGCAAAGCTTCTGCATAGGTTTTTAATTCGTCGCAAAGATTTTTGAATATAATCTTTTCGAGAGTTTCAACGCGTTCTTTCGCTGCGAGAATCTTTTGTTCAAATTCTTTTAGTTTTGGATTTGTGTATCTTTCCGCATTGACAAGTGTTTGAAGTCTTGTGTACTCTTCTGGTGCGTTCTTTGTCTGCCCCTTTGGGATTTCTATATAGTATCCAAAGACATTGTTGAATCCAACCTTCAGTTTTTGTATGCCAGTTCTTATTCTCTCACTCTCTTCGAATTCCTTAAGCTTCTCATTAGAATGGTATAGAAGCTCTCTGTACTCATCGAGCTCTTTTGAAACTCCATTGCGGACTATCTTTCCCTCACCAAGTTCACCGTCTATTTCGTCAAATAATGTCGACTGAATCTTTTCTTTAACGATGCTCAAGTCAGGCAGATTATTCATCAAAGCCGCAAGGTTGTCGTTACTTTCGAGCGCTTCTCGGAGCGGTTCAATTATTTCCAATGTTGTTCTAAGACTTATTATATCCTTGGGTTTTGCACTATCGTACTGCAACCTATTAAGAATTCTTTCGAGGTCGTAAACGCAGTCTAAGTATTCTCGAATTTCGTTTGTCAATAACGTATCTTCAAAGAATGCACTTACCATCTCGTGCCGTCTTTCAATTTCTCTTTTATCCTTCAATGGATGGAGCAAGACCCACTTCAAAAGTCTTGCCCCCATGGGGGTTTTTGTTTTGTTCAAAACATCGAATAGATTTTTCCCTCTCTCACCTGGGAGAAGCGAGAGGTTGTCTACTGTTGTAGAATCGAGGGTCATATATAGCGATTCGTCAAGTATTCTTGGGACCTTCAACTGCGCCTGTTTGTTCAGAGTATAATTAAGATATTTTATCGTTGCTCCAAGCGGATAGCGTGCATCTCCAAGTTCGAAATGTTCAATTGAAACTAATCCATAGGCTTCTTTAATTGTCTCATCTGGGTTTGAATAATACCAATCATCGAGTCTATCTATGAAGATTTTAACCTTCTCTCGCAATTTGGAATACATACTTTCTGGGCAGATGATTTGGGAGATTTCGTGTGTGTCAACAAAATCAAACAATTCTTCATATGTCTCGAAGTTCTTCACAACAACATCACCAGTCGAAGAGTCAGTTAGGACAGAGGTTATAATCCCAGATCTTGATTCGTAGAGCGATACCATATAGTTATTACTTGTTGTGAGTAATTCATCTTCAATTAGAGTTCCGGGGGTAATTACACGTGTTACCTCCCTTTTTACTATGCCCTTTGCGGTAGCGGGGTCTTCCATCTGCTCGCAGATTGCTACTTTGTATCCGCCATCTACGAGCTTTTTTATGTAATTATCGAGTGCATGGTAAGGTATCCCAGCCATAGGTGCATCCTGACGTTTCGTCAAGACTATACTTAGTACCTTTGAGACTGTAAGTGCATCGTCAAAAAATGCTTCGTAGAAATCCCCGAGTCGAAATAGAAGTATCGAATCTTGATACTTCTTCTTTATATCAAGATACTGTTTCATCATTGGTGTCAACTTCATGTCTTTCATTTCTTTAAATGTATTTTCAGACATTTGACCACCTCAACAAATAACTATTTATTTACTCTTTTGCTTTTTGCTTTTTTTCAAAATTCAGCTCAGCTATGCTCTTTTGTAAATACAAAGGCTCTATACTGTTGGCATCTATGAAATTACCTTTTTCAATCTCTTCATTTGTCAGTAGATAGAGATTTCTTGCTGAAGGAAGGTTGTATTCAGTGTTGAGTGGACTATTAGTAAAGAGTTCGGAACCATCTCCAAGAAATAACACAGGAGAATAATCTTTAAATTTCTCTCTTACCATATCAATAGATTCTATGAAAGGATTAATTACATCCGTCATTTGTCCATTTCGCGCGTGAAATAAAGCTGCATATAAGTAGTTCTCTCTTGCCTTTCTTACAACAGCTATGAAACCATCGTACATTAATGCATTCATTGCAATTAACCTTAGTGAATTTATCTGAACAAACCTCTTTCCAATACCAAGTCCAAGTGCGAATGAGATACCAACACGTAACCCGGTTAAACCACCAGGACCAATGCCTATTCCAACTACATCAATATTACTAAAGTTCACTTCGCTCATCTTCTCAACAACTTGAGAAACCTGTATGCCGTGTTTGGCTTTTGTCTCAAGTTCTATCATTATCTTTTTCTCACTGTCGAAATAGCATGCCACCACTCTTGGTGACGATGTATCAAGTGAAAAGACTTTCAAATTCTTTGAGCTTTCCAAAACCATACCTCCTCAATGAATCATTCTATAAATATAATTTCTCTCATATTTTATCACAATTGCTTAGTACTTACCATACATATCACGAAACATATCACGAAAAGTCAAAGTGTTTGGTAAAATTAAGTAAGTGCAATGAGAACATTTGCAAGTATTTGGGGTGAAAGAAATGGAACAAATGAAGAAAAAGTTAAAGTCTATTGTCGATATGGTTGTCCGTACTCTGATACCTGAGGAATCAACAAGATTATGGATAGCAAACAACATGCACAAATTTGAAAGCGTAGATGGTAATTTATACACTATCGCCATTGGTAAGGCAGCGTGGCGAATGGCAAAGGCAACAAACGATGTGCTTGGTGAAAGGATAGAATATGGAATAGTAGTGACAAAATACGCCCATTCAGAAGGAGACATACCTCGTTTTGAAATTTACGAAGCAGGACACCCTGTTTCTGATGAAAATACATTGAAAGCAACGCAAAAGGTACTTGAATTAACAAGTAACTTGACGGAAAATGATTTGGTTCTTTTTCTCGTTTCAGGTGGAGGATCTGCACTCTTTGAAATGCCGATGGAAGGGATTGAACTTGAAGAAATTCAGTTTCTGAACGAACAACTTCTCAAAAGTGGCGCAAATATCGTGGAAATAAACACAGTTCGAAAGCACCTTTCGAAAGTCAAAGGTGGAAGATTTGCACAGCATGTTTATCCAGCAAAAATCGTGTCTCTTGTACTTTCGGACGTATTAGGAGATAGACTTGATAGCATCGCATCTGGTCCTGCGTATCCAGATGGAACAACGTCTCAGCAGGCGATTGATGTGCTGAGAAAGTATAACATAACGGTGAGTGAGAAAATTCTAAATGCATTGGCACAGGAAACACCAAAAGAATTGTCGAATGTTGAGACATTCATAATCGGCAGTGTAAAAGTTGCCTGTGAGAATGCTGAAAAATTTGCAAGCCAGCTTGGATACAACACATTCGTTCTTACAACTACACTCGATTGTGAGGCAAAAGAAGCGGGAAAATTTTTGGCTTCCATAGCAAAAGAGATAAAAAACAGCGACAGACCAGTCAAGAAACCAGCAGCGATAATACTTGGTGGAGAAACTGTTGTTAAAGTAAAAGGAAGCGGAAAAGGTGGCAGAAACCAAGAACTGGCTTTATCCTTTGCACTTCCAATTGAAGGACTTGAAAACATCGTACTTTGCAGTTTCGGAACGGATGGAACGGATGGACCAACCGATGCTGCAGGTGGCATTGTCGACGGACAAACAGCTCATAAAATAAGGAAAGCAGGTCTTTCTCCGGAAAGCTTTTTGGAAAACAACGATTCATATAACGCACTCAAAATCGCAGGAGACTTATTAATCACAGGACCAACAGGGACGAATGTGAACGACCTTATCGTCCTGCTTGTTGGATAGCTAAAAAGGTGTAAAAGAAACGAAGGTCGGTCCAAAAGGACCGACCTTTTTTAAATCTCATAAATTTTCAAAGTAAAACATCACTTAATCTTGACCACCAACACCTCCGCCACCGTATCACCAGTGTTTTCCACGCTATGAAGGATGTTCTGCGGAAATTCAATCAATGAATCCTTCTCAAGTTCGTAAGAATCATTTTCAATCACGACTCTAACTTTCCCACTTATAACAAACAACAACGCAAATTCTTTTGATGAGTGCTTTTCAAGCTTCCCACCTGGTTGGATGGTAATCTTTGCCACAATTGCCTTCTCAGAATCATAGAATCGTCTTGCATCGATTAATCCACCCAAAAGATTTTGAACATCCGAAACTTTGTAGACCATACTAAATCACTCCTTTCATTCCTCATCGTAGATTCGTTTTTCGCCTGTTATTTTTTGTATTGGTGCGATATCTTGAGTGACTTCCAATGTTCCGATGTATTCTCCTTTTTCATTTCTCACAGCAAAGTATCTTATAAGCACATATTTTTCGCCTAGTTTTATCCAGAAATCAGCATTGTCACGCTTTCCAGATTTGAAATCTCTCAGTATCTTTTCTACAATATGGACACTCTTTGGTGGATGGCAATTCTGGACTTTCCTGCCGATAACATCTCTTGTTCTTAAGAATATCCTTTCTTTACCTTCACTAAAATATCTAACTTCATCGTTTTTGTCTACGAATGTTATATCTATAGGTAAAGTGTTAAGCAAATATGTAAGTTCCTCTATGCTAAATGAACCAGATGGGAGATTAATCCTACCCTGAGAGCTTAATGGAGCTGCTGCTGTGTTTTCTTGACTAAGGACGCCCATCTCTTGTAAAAGACTCTTCAGCTCGTCGTAGGCTTTTAAGAGTTTCTCGATTTGCACTGGTTTTTCTGAAGGCATATCTTTTGAATCTTTTTTATGCGGTTTTTCAAAATCAATAGGTTCTGGGAAATAGCAGCAGTAGCCAATTTCATCGAAGGTCTTTCTAATTTGCTTGAATTCATCTTCGCTGACAAGATTAAGCGCCGTTGGGAAAAGGATGTGATTTTCTTTATGCATGTGCATCATAAACATTTCGAGCAATTGTGTTGTGATATTCACTCCTTCTGTTTTGAGTCTTTCTACATCGCGGTTTTCTATTATCTTTGCAAAGTCCTTTATCATTGCCCGCATCGTGTCGTGTTCAGACCACATAACCTTTGGTGGTTGCTCTACACCGTACTTTTCAACGTACGGAAATATCCCGTATTCTTGCTTTTGAAAGTGTAGTTCCACCTTTTTCAACTCTTCTGTCAATTTTCCAATTGCTACGAGTGTTTCAAAGGAAAACGATTTGGTTGCTGAATTGACCAAATCTTTTAAATTTTTCAACATACCAAGAATCTTTTCATGTTCTTTCATGGATATGTAAATCGGATGCCACGGTTCAACCGTTGGCTCCTCGTTCAAAAATTCTTCCATCAATTCAAGATGAACATCACAGATTTCCCTGATTCGCTCAACGGTTATACCATCTTCTCTTGATAATTCATTCTCAACAAGTGCAATCTCTACGGGTTTTAAATCCTTGATAACTGATTTAATCTCTTCTTTGAGTCTTTCCAATTCTTCCGGATTTTTGTCAGCACGTCTAATCAGGTTTTTCAAATACTCTCTCTTGTTAAAAATCTCTGCCATACTTCACACCTCCTACACATCAATTAGGTAAGACTAACTATATTTTATTAGAATTTTGTAAGAATATCCGTAACATAGGTTACGAACCGACTAAAGGATTTGCCATAGTTATTTTGGAGGTGTATAAATCTATTTATACGTTCTTCATTGTGCAAAAAATCACTATAGATAGCTTTGACAAACAAAAATCGTGGAGTTATAATAAAAAAGTAACATTATAGATGACAGATTTCTTAATTTCTTATGTGGCTTGGATTAGTGTGGAAATGTTTTAAAAATCGCGTAATGGGTGGAGTGATATGGAAAAGAGACATGGGTTTCTAAAGTATTTTTCACTTGGAGTATTGTTATTAATGGTGCTTTTTATAACTGGTTGTACACTATTTGGTCCAGGACCGTTACCAAATCAACCTGTTACGGATCAAACGAAACTGGAACCAAGTGATCCAAGGTATGTGGCTGATTTACTTGCTGACGATGAGTTACAAAGCATTGTTAACGATGCTTCACAGACTGCAGTTGCAAAAGATTTCAAAGTAATGTATGAGGGAAAATTCAATTTTAAGACTCTGGCTGATGAATTTGACCCTTCAAAAATTTTAGACATACTTCAACCACACGAAACGTATATAAAGAAAATTGAGGCATTCTTAAATGATGGAGCAAAGAAGTTTTATACACATCCAGAAAGACAAAACTACATTGTTGAAATCCAAGGCGAGAGAAAAGATAAGATAGTTGCACTTGCAAAGAAGGTGAACCCAGATTTAACCGAGCCAGAAAAATTGTATATGGATTTTAGAGACTTCTCTGTAGCTTACAATGTACTTGCATCACTCTATTATTCTTATGTTGCAGCTACCCAGTCAGAACATTTTTCTCAGGCATGGGAAGAGCTACAGAGTGATTCCACGAATACGCAGTTGGTAATACCAAAAGCGAAAGAATATTCTCGGGCAATCAGTCTGGAATTGATGAAAGGTCCTCTTACGGATTTTTCTAAGGTTAGAGAGTACATAACCAATTTCCTAAGGATTGGTGCACCAGATGATTTACTAAGCATGGCAGACATACTAAACCCAGAACCATTCAAGCTTGTAAATGTGAACAAAATGCTCGATGCAGTAAAATGGAGTGTTATGAGTTACCTCGAAATTGGTGCGTTTGAGAACAACACAAGTATAGTTGATAATAAAGGTTACAGAAAAGATGGAAAAGAATCAATAACAACGCTCTTTGCGAAAGCATTTGAAACGAATGAGTGTTTCGTAGCAAAGAACGTACTTGAAAACAAACTTGAAATGCCAGAGGACCTTGGAACTCTTAAGTTGAACGGAAAAGTTCCAGAAAAAGTTAAAGATGTTCTTGAAGAATTTAATAAAGCTCTTCCAAATGTTGGTATGATTGAATTAACTCAGGAAGCTACAACGAATCTTCTTTTTGATGAATACAAATACAAATTCATCTATACGTTAGATTTCAGAAAATTGTACAAAGATTCTATCGATTTGAGAGATAACAATATTGGTATAAAAAAGGCCTTCTTCGATACCATTTTTGCAAGTGCGGATGCGTTCAATGGTTTTACGCAAAGACTTGCTAATGGTCAGTTAACAAACGAAGATGTAAGTTTGATAATTAACAACCTTCCGTTCATCGTTTTGAGTATAGACCCAAATAACCCAAGCGCGGGTGTTAGATTCCAACTCAACAACAATGGGAACCTAAATGATCCTGCTGCAAAGATAGAGTTTATACTCTATGCCAAATATACAGAAGTTATGCCAAAAGTTTCATCGGCGGTAAAAACATTCGTAATAAGGGAAGGTTTGAAACAAAAGCATGAGGAGATGTTGAAAACTGATCAGAAATAACGTATAGATTTTAAAGATAAAATAAGATAGACCATCTGAAGCAAGCCGATTTTTTCGGCTTGCTTTTTTTATTTTCTAAGCAAACTTTCAGCAAATTACAAGGACGTTTTAAGCTTTGCTGAGTACAATTGCATTGTCCTTTGTAAGAAAGGACGAAAAACGAAAAGAAAACCACAAACTTAGAGGAGGTTGGTAGGTATGAAAAAGTTTTTAGTCGTCTTAGCGGCAGGTGTGCTTTTGGTAGGTAGTATCTTCGCATTTGGTCCAGCAAGTGCGCCAAGGTATGGGTATCAGTCAGCAACTACTCAACAAACGCAAGTTCAACAAAACACACAAATAAGGCTCTACAAAAATCTACCTGCAGGAACAACACTTGGTGAAACTCAGACATTCAAAGGAACGGTTAAGGAATACACATGGGATGTAAACAAAGGCTTAACACTTAAAATTCAAGTTGGAAACACGGTATATGATGTTCATGCGGGACCTATATTCAAATCAGTTGAACTCAAAGCAGGACAGCCAATAGAAATTGTTGGAAAACTTGCAACAAGTGGGGAAAGTAAGTTTATATTAGCTGAAAAAGTTACGGTAGATGGAAAGGTTATTGATACGGCAAGTCTGAAAGGACCAAGATGGCAGGCAAATAGGGCAGATGTAGTTAGAAAAGCACAAAGACCAATGCAGGCAAGAGGGTACAGAAGATAATCAAACAAAAGACAGAAAGAAAAGAGGCTTCGGTGAAAAACCGAAGCCTTTTCACTTTTATGATATGTTAGTTCTTTCTGCAAAAATCCTTTCTCAATTTTCTGTGCCAATTCCAAGCGGTTTTAATAATATCCTCAAGGTCGTATTTTGGTTGCCAATTGAGTATTTTCCTTGCTTTTTCGTTGTCAGCTATTAAATATGCTGGGTCACCAGGTCTTCTGCCAGTTTCTTCGACTTTAAAATCAATCTTTGTGATTTCTTTGACTTTTTCTATAACCTCCCTGACGGAGTATCCCGAACCATTGCCAAGGTTGAAGTAATCGGTCTTGTTCTCGCTCATTAGATATTCCAAACCCTTTATGTGTGCGTCCGCTAAGTCATTGACATGGATGAAATCTCTTATGCATGTACCATCTTTTGTGTCGTAATCTGTTCCGAATATCTTCACGCTTTCTCTTACTCCGCAGGCAGCATCGAGTATCAACGGGATTAAATGTGTTTCTGGTTCATGCGCTTCTCCAATTTCCAAAGATTCATCAGCGCCTGCCGCGTTGAAATATCTGAAGCGAATGCTTTTTAATCCGTAGGCTTGATCGTAATCTTCGAGTATTTGTTCGACCATGTATTTGCTTTTGCCATAAGGGTTAATTGGTGCTTTTGGGTCGTCTTCTTTTATGGGAATACGTTCTGGCATGCCATATACTGCAGCGGTTGATGAGAATACAAAGTATTTTACTTTGTGTTTGAGCATGGCATTCAGTAATGTAATGGTATTTGAAACATTGTTTTTATAATATTTGTTCGGGTCTTTGACAGATTCTCCTACCTCGATGTAAGCGCAAAAGTGCATTACGGCTTCTACGTTGTAGTTAGTGAATATTAGATCAAGCAAGTTTTCATCTGCGATATCGCCTAATATAAACTCACCATATTTTGCAAAGCTACGATGTCCATGAGAAAGGTTATCTAAAATAATTACGTCGTATCCCCTTTCTTTTAGCATCTTGCAAACATGTGAACCTATGTATCCTGCGCCCCCAGCGACTAAGATTGCCACAATATCTCCTCCCGTGTTTTCGTATATTTTGAGCTTGCCATTTTAAATTCTATCATTTACCTTTTTCGCTGTCACCTTTCCTCTATAAATTCCTCGAGCTTGATAATATCGATGCCGATTTTTTCCCCTATTTCCACAACTTCGTCTTTCGCTGTGAAATATAAAAACTGCCAGCCTTGATTTGATAATTCTACGAGTTTGTGAATTTGCTTTTCAAGGCGTTTTTTGTCGTACTTTATGAACGGATCATCGAGGATAAAGAATGCTTTTTCACCGCTGTTTTTTCCAAAGAGATGTTCTGCGAGTGCAAGTCTAATGGAAAAGTAAAGTTGGTCGTAAGTACCAGCTGAGAGTTGTTCGGGTGTAAATTCAAAACCATTTGCATCTTTGATTTTTATCTGTCCAACGCCTTCGTTTCTTTCGTATGAAATATTGACATACTTTCCTTCGGTTATTTCTGTGAAAATCTTTATCAAGTTGCTTTGCTTGAATATGTCTGAAATGCTTTGTCTTTCTTCTTCCTCGATTTGCTGGAGAATTCTGAGTGCGCGGTATTCAATCTCTTGTCGTTCTGTTATGTTCTCAACAAGATTCTGTAGTTCTTCCCTCAGTTTAATAAGGTCAGAGCCGTATACGATGTCTGGTATTTCTTCAAAGTAATCTTCTAAGAGTCCTTCTCTTTGAACGTTGGCAAGTATAAATTTCATTCTTTCCTGTGTTTGTCTTTGCCTGTTTCTCATGTTCTCCAAGTTTTTCTGTAGTGCTTCAATGGTGTTTTTTAATTCTTCTTCAGAGTTTCCTGATTTGTGAGTTTCTATCTTTTCTTCAGCATTTTCGACTTCTTTTTCTTCTTGACTTTTTAATACTTGTAAGTAGTTATGAACTGAATTCTCTATTTTCGTTAATTTCTGAATAATTTCCGAGTCGTATAGGTTGGACAAATCATTTGGAATCTCATTTAATTTTATGTTGGAAGTTCTTATTCGAGTAAAGATTTGTGATTTCAGTTTTTGGTATTCTTGTTCGAGGTCTGACTTTTCGTTCAATTTTTCTTTCAGCTCTTCTATGGATTTAACAGATAATTGTTCTTTGAAGTTTTTGAATGCTTCTTGAGTTCTTAACAACGTATCATTTGAAGCTCTGATATCCTTTTCTAATTTTTCTTTCTGTTCTTGAACTTCTATGATTGTTTCGCGCAAATTCTGTTCCATCCGTATAGTATCATTGTACTGGTCAATAGCCTTTGAACAAGTTTCTTCAAGAGATTCTATGTCATTGAACATTGTTTTGAATATTTCTTTTCCATCTTTAAGTATTTCTCTTTTACTTTGTTCAAGATTTGTTATGATCCTATTTATCTCGAGAAATTTTGCAAGTGCGAACACAGAAATTCCGAAACCTATTGCTGAGAGTATAGTTTTAAAAACAGGTCCTAATGCAGCAATTAGTGATATTGTTGTAACCAGCAGCATTGTGATGCTTAATATGGTCCAAAGATACTTATTTTGCCTTAACTTTGTTGGTTCAATAAGCTGGGATTGGTATTTTAAAATTGCTTCTTTCAACTTTTCGGCTTTTATTGCCTTTTCACGCAATGAAGGAATGGTTGATTCAATTTCTTTCATTTGTTTGGAATTACTATTTAGTTCTTCGTCAAAGTTATTGATTTTCTCTTGCAGTTCTTCAATTTTTCGATTTAACTTGTCAATTTCGAGTTGAAATTCAGCGAACTTTTGCAAGTTGTCAGGTGTGTGTAATTCATATTTTTTGAGTTTGTTTATAACCAATTTGAGTTTGTCTATGTCTTCCAACAATTCGTTGCATATGCTTTTTTCTTTTGAAATCTGCATGTTTTTGAGTTTTTTGTTGAGATGTTCTACTTTTGCTTGAGTGGTTAGAATTTGCTCTTCAAGTTCGAAGTAATCACTATTATTACTTTCGATCTCATAAATCAGTTTGTTTATATCCTCGATCATTACCTTTGCTTTTTCCAAACGTTGTTTATACCTTGCTTCCTTCTGGTCTTTAAGAATGCCTGTTTCTGTAATAATGCTTTTCTCAAGAATTTTACCTTTTACAGATTGAATTTTTGATATCGCTGAGCCAACGAGTTTTTCTGTAACTTTGCTGTATATTTCTGGCTCTTTGTTTCTTTGTGGGGATTCAATACTCAAATCACTGTTTCGGATGATAATAACGTTCTTAAGCTCTTCGTGCGATATTTCAAATTCCTTCAGAAATTCACCATTTACTATTCTAATTTGACGTTCGTCATTTTCCAAGACGATGTAACCTTCAGGGAATTCCTTAACGCGGTCTATATTAACATAGTTCTTTTCCTTCGCTTCTTTTTTTCCTGCAAGGATCTTTAGAATAGCCTCTATTGTTAGTGTCTTTCCACTTTCGTTTTCACCGTAAAAGATTGTAAAATTGCTTGGTCTAAATGGTTGACGAAATCCAATAGGACCATACTTTTTGATATGGAATTCTTTAATAATCACCCTTTTCCCTCCCGTTGGACGTCTCTTTTGTCTCTTCTGTTAATCACATCATTGCTTCAACGAAGATTTCTATAAGTTGTGTTTTGTATTTTTCGTCAATTTTTGGTTCATCCATTTCTTTGATTTTGGTGACAATCTTTTTGAAGAGCGGGTCGTTTGAAATTCTTCCAAGGTCTTTTGCCAAGAATTCGACATTTGATTTTCCGTTGATGCTTTTAGCAACCTCTTCAAGCTTAGATTTCAGCTCAACTTCAGTTATAGCATGAACTGTACCGTTGAAGAAACCGGTTACCTTAAATATAGGTGAACAGTTTTCTGAGATTGCCTTATCTGATAGCATTTTTAAGAATTTCTCAAGAGGGTGCTCTTCATCAAAGAGACCGAGTCTAACTTCGATTTCCTCGTAATAGAAGGTATCGATTTCCAATTCCTTAGGTTCCTTACCTACCTCTAACAAGTCGACTTTCCTTCGTCCTCTTTCTTTTTTCGTGGTTGATACTGGAGAACCTGGGTAGATAAAGTATGTTGAGTTGTTCTTAGGTACTCTCAAGATATTAAACCTTGTGTGAAAGTGTCCGGCGAGGATGTATTGAAAGTTTAATGACTTAAAGGTGTTCAATTCGACAGGCATATAACGAGCTTTTTCTCCCTCACCGAAGTCATCTGGTTGGCAAGTTAAGGTAACTAACTCTCCATGAAAGAGCAAGATGTTTGGTTTGGTATGAGATGTTTGGTTGTTTAATTCGTTCAAGAGTTCAACAGTCGCTCTGTTTGAAGAGTATTCCTTATTAAATGGAATTGCAAGTATTTTGACATCATTGAATTCAAAGATGTTGTTTTCTTGGTTGATAATAGTGACATTGTCCCCAAGATATAATCCTTCCTCATAGAAAGTTTCATCGTGATTACCCGGCAGGATTAATGTTTTGAAATGAGCGTCAGAGAATATTTTTCTTAGTTTTTCATAGCTTTTTGATGCATCTTCTTTTGTATCAAACAAATCTCCGCAGATTGCGAGGATGTCTACTGCATTTTCTTTTGCCTTATCAACTATCGTATCCAGAGCCTGCCAACGCTCTGGTGAGCCAATTTTTAAGTGCAAATCTGATGTGTGGAGGATTTTCACAGATATCACCTCGCTATATTAGTATATTAGTAGACATAATGTTGAATGAAAGTAGTGAAATTTTTCAAAAGTTAAATAAAGAACATTTCTAACATTATTTCTTAAAAGTATGAAGGCATCTGGTTCTATTTTACCACTTTGTGCGTTTTATTAATAATTAGACTTTTATCTTTAGTCGATACTTCGCATGTAAGACCTTAGTTTTTTTAGATTATTAAATTCTAAAATAAAATCAATCTCAAAGTGATAGTGTTAACTTGTAGTCATGAAGGAGTATAAAGGAGTATAATTGTAAAAGAATGCGGCGGTTTTTAGGAAGTTTCAATACTTTTAGTTAACATTATCCAAATTTAGTAGGGAGTGTTACTGAATGACAGAAAGAAGGATAATTATCTTTAGCTTTCTATTAATATTTGTGGTTCCATCTATTTACTTTAGCTGGGGGTCTCACGGGGTTTTTACGTTCTTGGCAGTGACTTCTATACCTAATTTCGATTATCTAAGGCAGGTAAAGATAACTGATTATTCGTATGTTGAGAATAGAAAGTACAAAGAAGGTAAGTATGTCTTATATGATGTATTAGAAGCTGGAAAGTTTAAGGTTGATGCAAAAGATGACGTTCTTAGTGATTCTGGAATTGATGTGATAAACTCATTTGTTTTGCCAATTCAAAGGCGAGAGATTCCCATCTGGGCTATTTTTCTTGCCTATTCATCTTTTCCAGATAACGGTATGGACTACGTTGAGGGGTCTTCCTTTGTAGACGCATTGATAGGTCCAACACAAGCAAACAGGCATGGGTATCTTAAGGTTTCATTCTTTGAATACATGGAGGGCGACAAATCTTTTTTGCACTTTATGAAGATGTCAAAAGAAGCTTTTAAAAAGGGCGATGAGTATTGGGGCTATCGGTTTCTTGCATATGCTTTTCATTATCTCGAAGATTTAATGCAGCCATATCATGTTAGACCAGGTACGGTACCAGAGTTGGTGCAGTTTGTCTTTGACCAAAGAATTAGAAAGATGCTTAGGAATGCTCATAGTGCATACGATGATTACATGACCTTTTTGCTTTATAGGTCTAAGCACAAGCAGGAATTTAAACAGCTTATCAAAGATGCAAAACCGATTGTTCTGCCTGTTTCAAACGAGCAACTGATATACGAGGCGATAGTTTATTCTTATTCAATGTTTTTCGGTGTACATGATGAGATTAAAAAAGCTTTCGGTAGTTTATTGTTTGAAAGAAGGATTGAGATGGAAGACTTTGAAAAGGCAGAGATGGAAGGTAAGTTGGATAAGTTATATGAATTAACGAAAAAGCTTGCGAGCACACTCGCAAGCCTCATTAAAGGAACTGTGTTGTCCAATGTACCAAAGTAGTATTATTTTTCGAAGACGAATATGTTAATTCCACTTTCTTCGCAAATTTTTCTAAAAAGTCCGTCCACCTTAGTGTTTGTGTAAACATTAACTATTCTGATTCCACTTACCTCTGATTCTTGAAGGATTCTTTGGAATGCATCCACCGGGTTTGAGACGCTCATTTCAAATTTGAAGAAACCGTCTTCTTTTTCAACTATTAGTGAATTAATGGGCATTATAGACAGCAATACTTGTGGAGCATTCATTAACTTATGATATTCTTTAATCATGATGTTTTCGACTAAATTTGCTGTGTGAAATGTTTCTAAGTCTGATGGGCTTATTTGATAAGAGAATTTTATTATCTCTTTGCTGCTCAGCATTTCTGAGACGTACAATTCATCTTCCATTTCTTCGCACGCTATTGTTGTAAACGTGCTCTCCTTAATTTTTCTTACCATGTCGTTGGACAGGTTTTTCATGACCACTGTTGAGCCGATTAGGTCGCATATCCTTCCACCAGAATCTTTAAGATTGACCATTGAGACTGGTATGGAATCGTTGAAACCTATAATGAGGTTTGAATTAAGTGCAACTGCGATAGCACCTACTGTTATTGGTAAGGATTGTTTTGTATATTTGCTCAGTTTAATGAATTTGTTGTCAACTTTGTCGAGAATCTCATGGTTAATTTGTGGATTGGCGAATTTTTCAAAAGTCATGTGTTCGTACTTTTCCGATGCGAAGAGTTCAGAGAGTACTTTGTGGATTGTTGAATCGTATTTCATCGTGTAATAGAAAGCTTTAAGTGCGAACATTCTTCTGTCATGAAGTGGGACATCGCCACAGAAGTCAAGGGAATTAATAACTTTCTTGTAGTCTCCTGGGTCGCAAACTACAACAACGTTCCTGTGATTTTTGGCTGAAGCTCGTAGAAGTGCTACTCCACCTATGTCTATGTTTTCGATGAGAACATCCTCGTCTCTTGTTTGTTTTTGAACTTCTTCAAATGGATACAAGTTTACAACAACTAAATCTATAGGTTCTATAGAATGTGCCTTAAGATCAGCAACATGTGATTTTTCATCAAAATTTGCAAGAATGCCTCCAAATATAAAAGGATGAAGAGTCTTGACACGTCCTCCGAGTATTTCTGGGAATCCTGTTACTTCGGAGACTTGCTTAACTGGTATACCGGCATCGGACAGGAGTTTGGCGGTACCTCCTGTACTAATTATTTCGACACCTCTTTTTGAAAGCTCTGTTGCAAATTCTACAATCCCGGTCTTGTCTGAAACACTTATAAGCGCTCTTTTTATGTTCATGCCAAAAAAGCACCCCCACAAATGTAGTTTTCCGATTTTTTTGTAAAATACATCGCTTTTCTGAATTACATTTGAAGGTTCTTTTGAACTTCTTCAATTTGTTTTGTAATCACCGAGAATATCGTCTCAATTTTCTTTTGAGTTTCTCTAAATAGGTCAAAAGATTGTCTTAATTCTTCAGCATTTTTTTGTATTTCATGGACGTTTATCTTTAAGTTTTCAATTTCAGCTGATTGTTTTTCGAAAGAGTTTTCGACATCTTCAAAGTCCTTAGTGAGGGTTTCAACGCTATCTATAAATGCATAAATTGAGTTTGATAATCTTTGGTTGCTCTTTTGTATGGTATCTAACTGATTTATTAATTCAAGCAATTCTTGTGAGAATCTCTCGAATTTAATAAGAGTTTCGCTTATTGTGCTTTCTATCTTTTCAGCAAACTCCGATGTGTCGTTTGCAAGCTTTCTAATCTCACTGGCAACAACGGAGAAGCTCTTTCCTGCCTCACCAGCCCGTGCCGCTTCTATCGATGCATTTAAAGATAAGAGATTTGTCTGAACAGCTATCGATTTTATCAGCGAGGATATATCTCTAATCTTTCCAAAATCTTCCGACAAACCCTCAAAGATATCTCGAAGCTCTTGACCTTTATCGTTGAATTCTCTCACGATGCTTTCAATTTCTTCAAAATTTGTTCGACTACTTTCCGAAAGACCTGATATATCAGACCTTACATTTTCTGATTTTTGAACATTTGTTCTCAGAAGTTCGGTTGTTTTTGATAATTCATTTAGAAATTCTTCAAAGTACTCTGCTGTTTCTTGCAGGCGATCTAAGGTAGATACAGCTTCTTTTGTGTTGTGGTTCAGATTTTTGTAGAGCTCTTCAACTTCGTTGAAGTATTCGAAAGAGGAAGAAGACAGAGTGTTTACCTTTTCTCTTGAATTCACTAAGTTCTGGATATAGTTAGCCTGGTCATCCATAAGTTTTGAAATTGCTTCATTCATATTTTGTGTATTTTGATATACTTGGATCGTTTTTGCGGCAACATAGGTGGCTATTGCAAATCCAAAAAACAGCTGTCCCACATTAAAAAACATAAAATTGATTTTGAGGATGTTAGCAATTGATAGAATTGACAGTGCTGTTGCTCCAATAACTGCTGAGAAGCCGAAAAGTATTAACTGCTCATGTTTGGTTTTGGTGCGCAGAAGGAGAATAACTAAGGTGACAATAAGTAATATCAAAGAATAGAGATAGAAATTCGCGTACGCACTTCTAAGTACAGCATTATTCTTTGCTAATAGTACAGGTATAAAAACAATTGCGTAGCCAACAAGGTAAAGCTTTTCTAATAATGATACTTTCCGTTTGAATATCTCGTTTGCGAAAAAGTATGCAAACAATATTGCAAGCGCTGCACCAACTATAGCAAGTTTTTTCCAGAGATTAAATGGAATGAGAAAGAGATTCATTTCATCAATGCTCGTTAAAACTGGGGTTATAATTACAAACGCTCCGTAGAGGAAGCTTTTATCTTTTAGGCTGTATGAGAGCAACAAGATAATCAAAAACAATCCGAGCATGAAGCCGGAACCAAAGTGAAACATGCTCTCTTCTATTACGTTTGCTCGTTCTATGAATCTTATAATATCTTCATTTTCGCCAATGTAAAAGGGTCGCTCTATTCCACCGTTCGACGTAGATATTATCTTTATAAGTATCTTTCCGTTTGCTATTACAGGGAAATATCTGTGCCACGAATTCAGATTGCCTGAGGCGGAAGAAAATTTGTAAATCAATTTGTCATTTGCATAGACTTCAATTAGCTCATTAGATGTGACTGATATAGCAAACGTTTTTCCTGCGTACTTATCACCGTCTATGGAGATTTCCATGGAGTGCCTATTACCGGTTTTATCAACAACGAATTTTGGAAAATCAACTTCCTTTCCATCAACAATTACCTTGGCATCTGTGAATTCTTCGATGTTTGGTACAGAACGGTATGCAGCCATTAATAAGACAATTACAGAAATTACTAAAAAACCCAAAATGGCTATAGACAGATTTCTAAGTTTCATCCCCTATCCCTCCGTGAAACCGTTTCAGAACAGCTAATGAAAGATAAAATGCAAAATAAATAATCAAATGACTTTTCAATCAACAAAAACTACAGACTACCACTGTATAATATCGCCTTTGTAGTCAATGAATATACCACTTTTATTCAGATTCTTTATCACTTTAATTATGCCAGCTGCTGATTCTTCTGGCAAGAGAGGAGCTTCTTGCCCACCCATGTCCGTTTTTACCCAACCGGGGTGAATTGAGACCACGAACATGTTCTTCAATTTATGCGCTAAGAGTTTTGTAACCATGTTAAGAGCTGCTTTTGAAATTGAGTACGGTACGGATGTAGTTCCACCAGTGTTTGTTATACTTCCAAGTATGCTCGAAATGTTTACGATTTTCGCACCTTCTTTAAGTTTGCCTTTGTTGTAACACTCTTGGATGAGCGTATAAGGACCTAAGGTGTTTACTTTGAAAGATAAGAGCATACCTTCCTCGGTTACGTTGGGAAATCTTTCTTCAATAAGTACACCGGCGTTGTTTATCAAAACATCGATAGGGGTGTCTATTTGCGAGACAAATTCTTCAATGGATACTGGATTAGATGTGTCGACTCTTAGGGTTTTTAACTTTTGGTGTTCTATCGGCATTGATGTTCTTATACCAACAGTAACATCTTCTCCTTCAGAGAGTAAAGCCTTTGTTAATGCAAGTCCAATACCACGATTTGCTCCAGTTATTACCCAGTGCATAGAATCACCCCCGCGGTATTTTAAAGCACTCTTTTATCGTTAATTATCTTCTTTTTCACTTTCAGGTACTTTATAGTCAGGGTTTTCCTTTCTTAGTTGATCTAAGTATTTGTTGGCACTTTCTTCATCGCCAAGTGCCTTGTTCATTTTGTAGAGGTATTCAAGAGCTTTTTGTCTTATCTCTGGGTTTTGTGAATTGCTGAGTGTTTCAAGTTCCGATAAATTAGAGTATATGTATTGCAAAACAGACATTATGTCATTTTGCTCAATATAGTGAAGCAGAATTTCTGATAGTTGAACATTGTACTGAAGTAAAATGCTCTCAGAATCATCGTAATTTCTTAACCTTGCAAGTACTAAGAAAGATTTATAACCCATATCGTACAATTTCTTTATAGCATTGCCATATTCCTTTGAGTATTTTTCTGTGAGTTTTGCATCTTCAATTGACATGAGCATTCCAGAGATAGTCCACGGATTGTTTTCAATAACATTTCCATCTTTGTCAAATACAGTATTAAAGTATTTTTCGACAATTGTTTCAGCGGGGATGTTCTCTACCCTGGCAAGCCATATGTCGTACTCCTGTGGAGCAACGAATCTTATGTTTTCATTTTTTATTCTTTCATCAATGTATTTATTAAACTTTTCATTAGATATATTCTGCCTTGTCGATGCGTACATTGGGGATTCTTTAAACTTTTCGAAAGTTGATAAATCGTTTGAATTTTTAATAAAGAAAACAAAGCTTCCGTTCTCCGTTGTATGTAATCTGAGTTTACTCGTGTAAGGACCAAAAAGGATATCGATAAATGCTTCGCCCGTTTCGGATTTTTTTAAGCCATTGTAAGTATCACTTGCAACTAAGCTTGTATCTTGGATAGTTTCAAGTGCTTTTTGAAATCCTACCTCATTTGCCTTTTCGAGGAATTTTTTTGCTTGGTCTTCTGTTTCGAAAACTGCATAGTCGAAGTCTACATATGCTTCTTTCATTATATTTTCGCGGTTTTCTTCATAGTAGCTTTGCATTTCCGCTTCAGAAACACCGGAATATTTTTCTTGGAAGGCTTCTAAGGATAGGTTTTCGGATTTTGAAAGGTATTCTACTAACTTTTCTTTAAGAAGTTGATCAATTACAAATGCACGTACGTAAGGTTCTTCGAAAAGGTAGTCAAAATACCCATAGTAATCCAGATAGGATTTGTATTCTGAAGAAACTGCATCTTCATCAATTTCTGTACCTTTCAAAATCATTCCAGCTTTTTCAATGTATGCAAAAGGTTTTTGTGTTCCTGTTTCTGCAAGAGCAATGCTGGTGATTGCAATAAGAAGAGTAAAGAGGATTAACGTTGAAAACCTTGTGAATCTACCCATAATAACACCTCCAAGTGTTTTATACATTAAAGTTCCCTGAAATCAAAAACAACCGTTATGAAATTATCCCCCGCGATTTTGCGGGGGATATACTCGCTTATTTTGTGTTCGTAGTTGCCGGTTTTGTTGTATTTGTTGTTGAAGTTGCAGTCGTTGTTTGTGTTGATTGTTGTGTTTCCTGGGCTTTTTGTTTAATCATATCTTCAAGCTCTTTCTCGGCTGAGTCAAAGTTTATACTGTAGTCTGGTTTCAATTTTTTCAGTTTTGCTAAATATCCTTTCGCAGTGTTTGGGTCGTCGAGGAGTTTGTTCATTTCGTAGAGTTTGTACAGCGAGTCTGCTCTTATCTTTACATCAACACTCGTTGCTTCAGCAAGTTCTGAGAAGCCTTGGTAAATTTCGAATAGTTGATTCATGACCTGGTATGCACCGCCAACGGAGAGATATGGTTTAACTGTATCGTATAATTTCGCATAATAGTCAAATGCTATATCTTTTCTGTCTGGGTAATATTCTTTCATCCTTCTGAGTATTTCCATCGATGAACCTTTTGATTGTTCGTAGATTGAGTTAACTATCTTCTTTTCGAATTCTTTTACATCCGCTTTTACCGTTTCAAGTGCCGTATCTGTACTTGCAGCTATTCTGTCTGCAACTACAAGGAATGCTGATTTTTGCTCAACAGGGATGTCTGTTCGTACTTCACCTTTGTCATTGAATATCTCTTCGTAGAGTTTCTTGTAAACTGTTAGCAGGTCTTTTTCTTCCGAACTAAGTGCCTTGTACCATGTATTGTAAATGGCATCTCTGATTTCAAATCCAACTTTGTTTGCTTCTTTCCATTTTTTGAATTCATTCGAGAACTTTTCGTTCTTTAGGTTATTCAAGATCTCTGTGTAAGCTTGAGATTTTTTAAAGTTATCAAATGTATCCACTTTTTGTACATTTTTAACGTTAAATACAAAGTATGAATTGTTATACGGGAATGATATAACCGTCGATGTTGCATCAAAAACCATCTTTTCAAGCTCTTCAGGCAGTGTACCTTTTGTTAGTGTGTAGTCAGTAAGGGTTACGGAAGCTTCTGTTGCCGCCTGTGTTATTCCCTTTTCCATAGCTAACTTTACGAATTTGTCCATTTCCTCTTTGGTCTTGAATGTAACGTATGAGACATCTGCTTTGGTGTACTGATTGATTAATTGTTCTTTGTTCTTATTGTAATAAGATTTTACTTCAGATTCTTCGACTACTCCAAGTTTGTCTTTAACTGCTTGAATTAGCATTTCTTGTTCTTTTTGTTTCGTGAATTCCTTTTCGTAGTTTGTAAGACTGCCGTATTGTGCTTTTATTTGTTGTGATTTTGTTGCATCTTTCTTTATTGATTCTATTTCTTTAGATACTTCTTCTTTGAGTTTCTTTTTGTCAACTTTCATGTTATTAACTTCTGCGTAGTAAAGCATGAGTTTGTTATTGAGTTTTTCGATTGTAATGAGAGTTTTTATATATGGAACCTCAACAACAGGGTCAATTGCTGGATTTCCATACTGAGCGAGTAAGTTTCCGTACATTTCTTCAATTTCTTCTGGGAATACCCAATAGGCTTCGTTCTTTAAAGCTGTACCATCTTTAGTAACGTAGCCGACAGTTTCTTCGATAGTTCTTTTAATCTTTTTTGCTGCTGGTGAGTAGTTGACAGCGAGTGCCCACAACGCGATACCTGCTATAAAAGCAATAGCGATAATCCAAATGAATACTTGTTGCCACCTACTGATATGCCTCCTAAGTTTTACATCTTTACTTTCCTTGCTCATGCTCTATCTCCCCCTTCTTCTGCTTTCTCAGAGATTTCAATTTCTTCTATATCTATGTCACCTTCTGGTCTTACAAGTGGAAATGCTATTACATCTCTTATGTTAGCACTGTCGGTAAGTAGCATTACGAGTCGGTCAATTCCTATTCCAAGCCCGCCAGTTGGTGGCATACCGTACTCAAGTGCTCGTATGAAGTCTTTATCCATCATGTGAGCTTCTTCATCTCCAAGGTCCCTGAGTTTTAACTGGTTCATGAAGCGTTCGAGTTGGTCTACTGGGTCGTTAAGCTCACTGAATGCGTTTGCCATTTCTCTTCCGTATATTATTAATTCGAATCTTTCGGTGACTCTTGGATCTTCTCGGTGTTTTTTGGCAAGTGGAGATATTTCAACTGGGTGTTCAAGTAAGAATGTTGGTTGAACTACCTTGTCTTCAACAAGGTCCCAGAGTTTTTCAATCATATGCCCTCTGTCTTCTATATCTACTTCAACACCATGAGATTTCAGAACCTCCAACATCCTTTCATCTGAATCTTCAAGGATATCAACACCAAGGTTTTCTTTTATAAAATCTCTCATCTTAACTCTTTTCCAAGGTCTTGTGAAATCAATTTCCTGACCTTGGTAGGTGATTTTCGTTGTTCCATACAGTTTTTCAACAAGGAATGTGATAAGTTCTTCTGTGAGATTCATCATGTCTTCATAATCTGCGTAAGCTTGGTAGAGTTCTATAGAAGTAAATTCAGGGTGATGCTTGTAGGAGATTCCTTCATTCCTGAATATCTTTCCAATTTCGTATACTTTGTCAAATCCACCAACTATGAACCTCTTAAGGTGGAGTTCAGTTGCAATTCTAAGATACATTTCTATATCAAGAGCATTTAAATGCGTGATAAATGGTCTTGCTGATGCACCACCTGTTAGGTACTGCAGTATAGGTGTTTCTACTTCATAGAATCCTTTTGCTGTTAAAAACTCGCGAATCATTCTTATTATGTCTGATCTCATTCTGAATCTCTTAATAGTGTCATCGTTTGCGATCATGTCGACGTATCTTTGACGGTAAAGGACTTCTTTATCTTTTATACCGTGCCATTTTTCAGGCATGGGTCTCAGAGGTTTTGTTAAAAGCTGGAACTTTTCAACAAGTATAGTAATCTCACCAGTGTTACTTTTGAAAACTATGCCTTCAACACCTATTATGTCACCTATTGTAACATGGTCCTTGAAGAAGTCGTAATTTTCGGTCTTGTCTTTTCTGACGTACGCTTGGATTCGACCGTAAGTATCCTTTATATGAAAAAACGCACTTTTTCCATGCTCACGAATCGACATTACCCTTCCTGCAGTTGACACTCTTTGGTCAGATACTTCGCCATTTGCGAGATGCTCAAAGCTCTTCTTTATGCTTTCAGTCGTATGCGTTTTGTTATATGAGTACGGATAAGGATTTATTCCTAAACTTCTAAGTTCTTCTATCTCCTTGATCCTTTGTTCTCTAAAATCTTTAAGCAAGATATATCCCTCCTACGTAAAAGTATGGTATAAATATTTTAGTCAAAAAAATAGGCAGGGCAGGACAACTTACAATCCCTTGGCTTTCAAGCCATTACAGGAGTCTGTCGCCTGCCTTTAACCATGATAAGTTGGTTGGGTTTTTAACCCTCGTCACAC
>Ga0079999_11893_pt1 | contig 36779 bp, 58 predicted proteins | sample YelNats1bottleC1_FD_69202 | JGI IMG/M metagenome (GOLD analysis project Ga0079999, IMG submission 69202) | Hot spring thermophilic microbial communities from Obsidian Pool, Yellowstone National Park, USA - site 1 bottle C1 (SPADES assembly)... | ecosystem: Environmental > Aquatic > Thermal springs... | reverse complement strand
TCTTATATGATTTTTCTGTGTTTTGTACATCTGAAATCACCCAAAAATATTGTATCATACTTTTAGCAATTCATCTCCCACCTTAAAGAGGTGGGAGTCTTCTTGCTAAATTTTTGATAAATGCCATGAGTAGCTGTAGCAATTGAGATGATTCCACCTGCCGTTGCAATGAATATTTTTAAAAATAAAGGACCTTCCATAAATGATACTGCTATTGGAATAGCAGCAGAAAAAATCATTTCTACTTTTTTGAGTCTTTTAAACCATTTTTGATTATATTGACTTTTCCTGTCATACCAATTTATTTGGTCATCTAATCTTTCAATTAAATAGCTTTCCTCATTCAAATACAATTTCCCTCCTTCAATATTTTTCATATATGCCGCAACACCTTGCAGCCCTGCTTTAATGTAACTAAGCTATTTGTTCAACGAGATTCGTACATTATAACCATATTTCTGAAACAAATATACAAGGTTAGAACCATCTATAAGTGTCAAAGGCTTATCTTTAGCGAATTCAATAGAATCACTTCCAAAATAGCTTGTTGTTACTAATATACCTTTTGTTGCACCTTCATTTATTACTGTGCCATATAAATCACGAACTGCAGAAACTGGTACAACATTGTTGTATCTTTTAGCTTGAATAACAAATTTTCCTCCTTTTATAGGATCAGGGTCAAACACAATAGCATCCACTCCTCCGTCGCGACTTGCTCGTGTTACCTTAACTTCAGCGCCATTTTCACTAAACATTTTTTCAAATAATTGTCTTACAAGGTGTTCAAAATCTTCCCAGTCCATAGTTGCTAAGTTGTCAATAGAATTTATTTCTGCTAAAACGTCTTTAGATTCTACAAAACGTTTATCATCTTTATTAATGTCAAGAATCGGCTTTACAGGTGGCAAATTAACAAGAGCTCCAGCAAATAGGCCTTTCAAATTTCTGATGCATTCTTTATAGTCAACTTTTCCAAGATTAATTTTAAGAAAGTCCTCTCTATTAGTGTGCAAAGAAATAATGCATGATGTAAACTCATTACCTGTTGCTTTGTCAATAGCAGTAACCCATCCATTGAATACTACCGACTCAATTGTTTTAGCGTAATCAGATTCGAATATTTCATGAATAGTTCTTAATGTAATTTGAAAAATAATATTCTCATAGTAAATATCAAATTCTTTTTTCTTCATTTCTACAGGTTTTATAGATTTTGTAGATTGAACAAACTTATATTCAACTATCTTGGGGACTTGGTCAGGATTTGGCAGATTATAAGAAATAATGAGAATTTTCGCTTTATCATCATATTGGACTTCATAATCTTTGTTAAAACTTGGAGGATATTTCGAGTTTTCTAAAACAACCTTAACATATTTTTCTACTGCTTCTTTTTCACCATTTTCATAAGCATTCTTCCATTCAGTAATGGATTTATTATATTCTTCTATTTCCTTCTCATGCTGTCGTTTCTTTTCATAGTATAGTTTCTGTTCTTCTTCTAACTTCTTTTTATAATCTTCTAATGCAGAATTGTAGGCTTGGATAGCTTTTGCTTCTTGATTTTCTCTTGCTTCTCGAAGAAAATGAAAAATCTTTTCTAAAAAAGATTTTTTAGGAACATGGTATTGTTTATAATAATCTTCTAACTTGGGTTCTTTTAGGTTTGTTTGAAAAGGAGGATATGAAAATTTTTTATATTGAGTGTTCCAATCAAGTTTATCATCAACCGCTAATGTATATTTGAGCAAATTGTTATAATCTTCAATTTCTTTTTGTGCTTCCTTAGTCATTCTAAGAGCTTCATTTTTGAGATACTCTTTTTCCTCTTTTTCAGCTAACTTTATACTCTGTATCCTTTCTCTTTCCTTTTTTTTAGCTTCTTCATATTCCCATTTTGCAAGAAGTTGTCGTTTTTTAAGTTCAAATTCCCAATATGAATCGGCTTTTATTGTTACGGTTTTCATAAGATAATCATTGAAAAAGGTTTGCTCATAGCGAGCCATTTTATCAGCTCCCTTCTCTCTAATAAATTCTAACCACTCTTTTAACCTTTCCAACAATCATAAAATCCTGTCCCTCAGTAATTACAATAGGCTCATATTTAGGATTAAGAGATTGCAGCACAATAGCGTTTTCTTTTTTGATTACCTTTTTCACAACGCCTTCATCACCATTGACAATCACGACAGCCAATTCTCCAGACTCAACGTCAGGTTGTTTTCTAACAAGCACTAAATCCCCTTCAAAGATCTCTGGATACATAGAATCACCTTTGACGCGCAAAAAGAAATAGTCACCATCTTTTACTGTGTCTAATTCAACTAATTCGCTTCCCAGATACTCTTCACATGCTAAGCTACCATCTGAGCCAGCTCTCACTGTGCCTATGATTGGTACAGGAACTAACTTACCTACAGGTCGCACGTCGGGGTTGTTTTCTAAGAATTTTTTTACAACCTCATCAATGTGCCATGCCTGCGAGGTGGGCTGGGATTGAGGAATGTCCACGAAATAATCCATATCGGTTTTTAGTATTGTAGCAATTTTTTTAAGAATATCTGCGTTAGGTATACGTAAATTATTTTCATAACGTGATAAGGTGGCTTCTGTAATACCTACTGCATCTGCTAATTCTTTTTGAGTTAAATTTAGTTCTAATCTGCGTTTTTTTATTTTCTCACCTATACTCATATAAATCACCCTTACCAATATTATAAACCAAGAAGAAATTTTTTAAAATTTTCTTACCAAAATTATAAAAAAGTTATTGACAACTTACCTTTTGTATATTATAATTAAATTAAACTTAAACAAATGGTAAGTGAGGTGACAGTAAATGAATGTTCAAAAACTAAAGGCAGCGAGGATATTAAAAGGCTATACACAAACAGATGTTGCAAAAAAACTTGGTGTGAGTTTACCGACATATGCACAGAAAGAAAGAGGTAAGATTGATTTTTCAATCAAAGAAGTAATTAAATTGGCTAATATTCTTGATCTTGATATAGCACAAATTGATGATATTTTTTTTGAAGGTAAACTTACCAAATGTATAACCACCCCGCACGAAGGGAGGGAGGCGGGCAAATCATCTGCTTAACTATTGCTTAACTATATAGTAACAAAGAAAGGGGGTGCAAGGGAATGCAGAGTTTACACAATAACATTTACAAAACAGCCAGAAAAAATGCAGGATTGACTCAGATGCAAGCAGCGGAGCTTCTAAATGTTAGTGTCAGATCCTTAGCTGATTATGAGACAGGTAAGACAATTCCACCTGATGATGTGGTTATAGCAATGATAGAAGTCTACAAAGCACCATGGTTAGCTTATAGTCATCTACAAAAATCAACACTTATTGGTAATAAGTATTTGCCCGAAATAGACCTCTCAGATTTACCGAAAGCAGTTCTGCGTCTAAAGAAAGAAATAGCTGATGTAGAAAAGTTGGATTCTGAAATAGTTAACATCGCATGTGATGGAAAGATAGACAAGCATGAACAAACTGCATGGGGGAAGATAGTAAAAGAAATTCGAGAAGCAATTTCAGCAGCTTATTCGGTTATTTTCTCAAGGGAAGGAGCGTGATTAAAAATGAATGATTTACAAATTTTTAAGAACGAAGAATTTGGAGAAATAAGAATCATTATGAAAGATAATGAACCCTGGTTTGTGGGCAAAGACATAGCAGAAATTCTGAAGTATAAAGAACCTCATAAAGCCATAGTAAGACATGTTGAAGAAGAGGATAGGATGAAATATCCCATCCCTACAAATGGCGGAATTCAAGAATCATGGATTATCAATGAAAGCGGATTGTATTCATTGATTTTAAGTTCTGAACTGCCAGAGGCAAAGAAATTTAAAAAATGGGTTACATCAGAAGTATTACCTGCAATTCGTAAGACAGGTGGCTATGTTCATAATGATGAAGTATTCATAGAAATATATCTTCCTTTTGCAGATGACCTAACGAAAGCATTGTTCAAAAAGACTCTGGAAACAATTCGCAAACAAAATGAGCTTATTAAGCAAATGAAACCAAAAGCAGAATACTTTGACGCATTAGTCGAACGCAATCTTTTAACAAACTTTCGCAATACTGCAAAGGAACTAAAAATCAAAGAAAGAGAGTTTATTCAATGGCTCTTGGACAATGGATTTATCTACAGAGATAGACAAGGCAACTTAAGGCCATACGCTCAGTACGTTCCAGACCTATTTGAAATCAAAGAATGGAAAAACGAAAAGACAGCTGGGATACAGACCTTGATAACCCCAAAAGGAAGAGAAACATTTAGGCTACTGCTAAAAGGGGATGAGAAAATTGGATAAAAGAGCTTTTACAGTATCCGAGGTAGCGAAGATACTCAGCTTAGGGAAGACAACAGTGTATGAATTGATATGGCAAAACAAGCTCAAACATATCAAAATAGGCCGCAAAATCATCATTCCAGAGGCAGCTATTCAAGAATTCATTGAAGCTAATACAAAGACAAATAAAGAGTGGAAGGAGGAAGAATGGAATGGACAGTATAACAATTCAAAATTACAGCATTATAGCTTTGCAAAAGCTTTTGGAACGAGGAATAGTAAGGCCAGATAAAAAGTTTCAAGAATACGATGTTTACAAATACTTCTCAGCAGAAATTGGATATCTAACGGATACTTACACAGAAGAGGAAGCTGAGAGAAAAGCAACAGCAATAATAGATGCAGCATACGCAAAAGCAAAAAGGCAAAAAAAATAGCCCATCCTTGGGCAAGCATACCACTTTAATTATACATGATTGGGAGGGGAAAAGCAATGAGAGAGAGTTTGAAAATGTTAGACAAGACTAACGCAAAGCTGTTTATTTTGAATGAGTTAATGAAAAAATTTGAGTATCTGCGTAACTTGGAAAAATTAGAAAACGCTGAAATATTCAAGTTGGTTGATGGTTCACAATCTGACGCAGAGGTTTTAATCTTAGATGATAACGACGAAATCATTGAAAAAGTAAAAGAAGTTATAAGAGCTTTGCAAAAAAAGACAAGAGAAGAAATTATAAAGCTTGAACAACAATACTTTAACAGGCCTGTTTAATCCTTATCGGGGCTGCGGCGCAAGGCTGCAGCGTACCAGCCGGGCGCAGGGCGGGGCGGAGTGGGTGGAAAGAAAGAAGAAAAGGGAGGAAAGATACAATGCTGATATTAAGCAAAGAATACTTGGACAAATTAGATGACGAAAAATTGTCGTTTATTGTTTATTTTGGCTTGTTGTGAAGAAATTACAAAAAAGACAGACAAAATCATAACAGATACTAAGTGTGACTGGGAAAAAGATGAAAAACAGGGGGAGTGAAAATGAACGATAAGATTGTATTGCCTTTCGTTGGTTATCTCTATCGTGGAAAAACAGCTGTCGATAGAAAAGAGATTATAAAAAACTCAACAGACGATGACTATGAAAAAATAGCATTGTATTTATCGGAAGATTTTATTGAAGAGGCATATAGAACATTGCTGAAAATGAGATATATGGCAGAATATGCAAGGAAGGAAGGTATGCTGTAATGATAAAGCTACCAAACTTTCTCAAAAGAAAAAAAGACAAAACTTATTTTGAATGTGCTAATTGCGGGACTAAAACTGAAGATTTCTATATCTTGCAGGGTGAGGAGAGTTTTGAAGTAGTAATCTTATGTGATACATGTAAAGCTGAATTTTTAGGATTGATTTGTGAATATGCATTTGCAAAAGGCGGAGATTTTGAAAGAGAGCTTACAGTTTTGTATCAAAAATATCTACAAGATAACATTGGGAATTATATTTTAGAACAAAGTACCTCAGGAAGGAGTGCTGTGTAATGAAAGTATATGTCATTTTAGACACAGACCATTATAGTAGACCAACTTATTATGTCAGAGTCACCAGTGACAAAAAAGTTGCAGAAGATTATAAGGACAGAGGCTACTTTATCTTAGAAGAAGAGATTAAAGAAAGCAAAGTTAAAAAGTTAATGCGATATATTGCAGCGTTTCTCAGTGGTGCTTTGGCTTGGCATATCTTAGAGCTGAGTATTACTACTCTGTTCAACAGGCAAGGTACACTCGGCGGCGAGGTTCTGGTGCTGCCGCTATTAGTTCTTACATTTTATATGGGTTGGACAGTAAAAGATGAGATTGAAAATCTAAAAAGAAGGGAGAATACGCAATGCTAAACGAACTTGAACTTTTAGAAATCAGAGAAGCAGAGAATTTTATGTATCAAGAGATAGATGAAAATGAAGATAAATCAAGATTTAAAATATGCAATTTAGAACAAGCAAACTGGGCTTTCAGAAAAATCAGAGCGTTTAAGAAACAGATAGAAGAAAATGAAAAGTTAGCAAAAGCAGAAATCGAAAGAATACAAAACTGGCTTAAAAAAGAAAATGAAAAGATTCAAAAAAGTATAGAGTTTTTTGAATCTTTAATTGGAGAGTATTTGATTGAGCAAAGAAAAGTGGATCCAAAGTTCAAATTATCTACTCCATATGGTAAAGCCACATTCAGAAAACAGCAGTTAAAGTGGGAATATGAAGAGGACAAGCTTGTTGAATGGCTTGAATCAATGGGACTAAACGAAATGATAAGAGTGGTCAAGGAACCAATAAAAAATGAAGTTAAAAAACTCGCTGCTCAGATAAAAGAAGGGCAAGTAATTACTGAAGATGGTTTAATAATAGAAGGCGTAAAAGTAATTGAACAACCAGAAAAATTGGTTATAGAGGTGAATGAATAATGAGTGAAACGCAGATACAGACAGTTCAAGCCGAAATACTCCCACAAAATCTTGAAGCTGAAATACAAAAAGCTGTTCAAATGCGAGCAGCTTTAGACAAATTATTCAATACTGTTTTGCAGCAAGGAGTAGATTTCGATAGGATACCAGGAACTGATAAACCAACATTGCTCAAACCGGGAGCAGATTTGTTATGTCAAATATTTAGGCTTGCTTCAGGTGAACCAAAAATAATTAGCTGCAAAGAAGATTTTGAAGAAGGTATATTTAGTTATTTAGTCGCTGTTCCAATTATGCATAGAGATACGGGAATATTGATTGCAACAGGAATAGGTGGTGCAAATTCACGAGAGGTTAAATATAAATATCGAAATGTGGAACAGGATGGGGAAAAGGTAAAGGTGCTCAATCCTGAGCCAGCAGACCAACAAAATACACTTATCAAAATGGCAGCTAAGAGGGCATACATTGACGGTGTCTTGAAGGCAACAGGAGCTTCAAGAATGTTTACACAAGATATAGAGGATATGCCTTGGTTACTACCCGAGAAAGCGAGCAATAAACAAATAAATTATATTAAAAACTTATATAAAGGAATTAAAGAAGAAGAAATGCTAACTGATATATCAGAGTTAATAGGACATGATATAGCAAGTTTGCAAGAACTTACAAGGGATGAAGCTACTAAAGTTATTGAGAGCAAGAAAGAAAAACTTCAAAATGCAACAAGTAACAATGATAAAGCAAGTGATAGCCAAATAAATTACATTCATAAATTGCTTAAAGATAAAAACATAAGCGAAGATGCATATAAAAAAGTTTTAAAAACGTACAGTGTTGAAAGTTCAAAAGAACTTAGTAAAAAACAAGCAAGTGAAATAATTGATAGGTTATCTAAACTTGGACAAGACCAGCAACAAGCCGAGTAAGCAATAAGCGGAGAGGCGACGCTGCCTCTCCGTGCATGATTCTTTGAAAATTCTTTGAAAAAGGAGAGTGATTGCGATGTTGTATCTTGCTAATGCCTTCAGCTTGAACATGCTTGAAGTTGGTGATGGAATTGAATTGATAGTTTATCCATTATCAATTAACGATGTCAAAAATCTGCTCAGCAAAGGTTTTAAAAGCATAGTGGGACACCCTGACACAGCAGCAATACTTTCTAATATGCTTGGCATTACTGTTCAAGAAAATAGAGAAACAGTAAAGCTTTTAAAAGGTGATGAACTGGTTGTCGGGCAATACATAGGCCCAAGGTTAGCACCGGGCACAACCACACTGCCAGAAGGTGCTACAATACAGTTTTACCTTGTCCGCATCAAATAGCCCAGCGGGGCGCAAAGCTCCGCAAACGTGAAAATGAGGTGCTGAAAATATGAATTACATAAAACAGTTAAATGCCCTATACGATTGGTTACAGAGCAATCACTTGTCTGCATCCGCACAGTTGCTTTATCACACTTTATTGATGATAAACAACAGTTGCGGATGGACAGAGTGGTTCCAGCGAACCAATCAGTCCATTTGTGGACTTATAGGGATTGATGAGAAAACATTAATTAGGGCTCGCAATGAATTAAAACAAAAGGGATTAATAGATTTTAAAAGCGGGAGTAAAAAAGGTGAGATTACAAGATATAAAATCATAGATTTAACTTCGGCTGGAGAAAAGACTGTAAAAATTCCACCCAACGAATGTTTGGATGGAAAAATTCCATCCAAACCTCCAGTAGAACCTCCAGTAGAACCTCCAGTAGAACCTCCAGTAGAACCTCCAGACATATATAAACTAAAACAGAAACAAAAAAATAATGATGTAGTAGTAGATATAGACGAACCCAGCAATTTCCAAACGGACGAAAAATTTAAAAAGGTTGTACATCTATTTGAAAACAGCGGTTTTGGAACAATTAACACAACCATAGCGGATACACTTAAGGATTTTGCAAAAAATTACTCTTTTGAGTTAATTGAAGAAGCATTTAGAAGAGCAAGACAAAATCATGCGGTTAGTCTGCGTTATGTTGAAACTATGCTTATTGCATGGAAGGAACAAGGGATAGAAACTTTGGAACAACTTAAAGAGTTTGAAAAGAAAAGAAGTTTATATAAAGGTGGTGGTAAGAGTGGAAAGTCTCAAGGAAATAGCTGGGGCAATGATGAACAGTATAAAAAAATTGGAATTACCATCTAAGGCCACATGTCCAATATGTGGTGAGGCAACAACTATGGAGATAGAGATTTTAGGACAGCGGCGAGTGGTTCCAAGAATGTGTGCTTGTAAAAGAGAAGAGTACAGAAAGCAAGAAGAAGAGAATGAAAACAGGCAGAAAAAACTAAGACTTGAAAGATTGAGACAGTATTCTTTAATGGACAAGCGTTTTGAAGAGTATACCTTCGAAAATTTCAGGATTGATGAAGACAATCGCAAGTTATATAAAATGGCGATTAGGTATTGTCAGCGTTGGGATGAGATGAAGAGAAAAAATGTGGGTTTTCTCTTTTACGGTCCACCTGGAACAGGCAAAACTTATTTAGCTTTTTGCATCGCTAACGAATTGCTAAAAAGAGAGGTACCTGTCATAGCGATGTCAACTATTGGCTTACTGAACAAGATAAAAGAGACTTACAACAAATATGGGCAGGAAAGTGAGATCGATATAATCAATATTTTCAAAAATGCATCTTTGTTGGTTCTTGACGATTTAGGTGCTGAGAATGATTCTGGATGGGTGAAGGAAAAGCTATATGAAATAATTGATAGTCGTTACAGAGATGGCAAACCTATGATAGTTACTACTAACCTCACGCTGGAACAATTAAAGAATAAGCTGACAGGCGAAGATGGAGTCACACGAACTTATGACAGATTGATAGAAATGTGCTATCCAGTGTTGATTCAAGGTGAGTCTAAAAGAGTAAGAAAGGCAAGAGAAAAAGACAACATTATCAGAGATTTACTTAGTTAAAGGAGTGTTTTGCAATGTACTATAACTTTCCGCCTATCAAAAACTACAAGGATATAAAGCCATCTGAACAGCTCAAGAAAATAAAAGAAGAACTGAGAGAGGTTGAAAAAGCTCAAACAACTGTTCAGAAGTTAATAGAAGCAATTGACTTACTGCATGCGGTTGAAACGCTAATAAGGATACTGGAGCAAAGATGCACAGGTACAATTCTATCGTTAGATGTTCTCAAAGATTGCGTAATCAAGAAGAACAAGGAGCGTGGATACTATGACATGGCTTGACGCTGTGTTAATGATAATTGCAACAAATTGGATTTATAAGGAGTGATAAAGATGAAATATTACTGCGAATTCTGCATTTACAAGAAAAGCTTCAGTAACATTGAATACTGCGAGCTTGAAAGTGAGTATAGGTTACAATGTAATGTTCATCAGATTATTGAAAAGTTGATTGAGAAAGTCAAAAAAGAAGCAGAAGAAAAACAACAAAATTAATATAGAGGTTGATGTTGCGATGATGTATAAAGTAATAATCCCGGGTAGACCAGTACCTAAAGGCAGGCCAAGATTTAATAGAGTAACCGGCACTGTTTACAATCCAAAAAGAACTAAAGAGTATGAAGAGTTTGTAGCATGGTGTGCAAAGCAGACTTTTAAACAGCCTCTTACTTGCGAATTAGCAGTTTACATAGATGTGTATGTCAAAAATAACGTCTTTCCTGACATAGATAACATTGCTAAAAGCGTCTTGGATGGTATGCAAGGAGTGGCTTATGAAAATGATAGGCAAATATACTCTCTCACGATACAGCGCATAAGAGGCAAGGAAGAACTGGTTGAAGTGCGGATTGAACCAAAGGAGGAAGTGGTGTAATTGAGCATGTTAGATAGTAACATTTACAGAGCAATTGAAAAAGTCCTATACCACTACTTTGATATAAAACATGAACTACAAGCCAGAGAAGAAGAAATACTTAATAATCATCGTTATGAGTTTAAAGTTGATATGGGCAATGTTGGACATTATTCTGATCCTACTGCTGCTATGGCAATCAAATTATGCAGCAGGGAGTTAGAAATTATGCGCAAATGGCTGATGATAATTGATGCAGCAAAAGCAAAATTCAAAGGCACAGAGAAAGGGCAGTTGTTTGAAATGCGATATTTTGAAGAGTTAGCCCCAGATTATATATGCAACAAACTTTACATCGAACGTAGGACTTTTTATCACTGGAGAGATGATATTGTTATTTACATAGCAAATTTAGCTGCAAAGTATGGGTTATATGACCCGGAAAAAGAAAGAATAAAGATTCCTGATTTTTTAAACACAAAATCTTTTAAAAAGTGCGGCACAAATAAATATTAAAAATCGTGCTATAATTAAAATAGCTTAAAGTAATTGCTACCCTGCGCGCTGCAGCGTCGCACGTTGCAGGCGGCAGGGCGGGGAAACGAAGAGCAGAGCTCCTTGCACAATGCAGGGGGCTGTTTTGGTTAAATAAAATCTTGTTTGGTAGAAGGATTTTTTTATTTCATGAAGAAATAAATAATAAAATATAATTCGATAAGGGTGTTATTAATGGCTGAATTTTGGTTATGCCTTTTTGGAGGTTATCTTGGATTACACAAGTTCTATAAAAGACAATGGGGTTTAGGGATTCTTTATTTTTTGACATGTGGTGTGTTTCTTGTAGGCTGGATATATGATACAGTAAAGCTTGGAATAAAAGCTGCTAAAGGTGAATTGGTTAAATCTGAAGATGTGAAAGAAAAAAAGCAAGCGAAGCTTGAAAAAGAATTGGCAAAACAACGTGCAAGAGAAGAAAAAATTAGACAGAGAGAATTGGCAATGCAACAACGCCAAGAAAGAATAAAACAATTAGAAGAACAGGGAGTAGCATATTGTCCAGTTTGTTTAAGTACATCTCTTCAATACATTGAGAGAAGGAAGCAACTTAGTATAACACGAGGTGTAATTGGAACAGTCCTTTTCAATCCTATTATTGGTACTGTTGGAGCTCTCACAAGCAAAAAACATTATGGGTATGTGAAATGTTTAAAGTGCGGTCATATGTGGCGAATAAGTTAAGAGCCTTTAAAAGGCTCTTATTTTTATGCTTAAAGAGGTGAGGTGAGGTGGCGAAAGGTAAATATCAGGAGTGGCTAACAAAAGAAGGGCTTTTAAAATTGGAAGGTTGGGCAAGGGATGGTTTGACTGATGAGCAGATAGCGAAGAATATGGGGATAAATATTGCTACGCTTTATGATTGGAAGAAAAAGTATCCCGAGATTTCCGAGTCCTTAAAAAAGGGCAAAGAAGTAGTTGACAGAGAAGTGGAAAATGCGTTATTGAAAGCAGCCTTGGGATATGAATACGAGGAAGATGTTGTAACGAACAAAGGGCAAGTAGTAAAAGTGAGGAAATACGAAAAACCAAACGTAACAGCAATAATATTCTGGCTGAAAAACAGAAAACCTGATGTGTGGCGCGACAAGCAAGAATTCAACATCGAGAGCAATATCGGTGTTCAGATAATAGACGATATAGGCAGTGATGACGATGACAGTTCAACTGAAGCAGATTAAAATATCCGAAGTCATTACACCGGCTTTCTATGATTTTTGGCGAGCTGCGGGTTCAAAGAAATATTTGCGATATGTTTTGAAAGGTGGACGTGGGTCAGGGAAGTCAACACACATTGCGCTTAGAATTGTGTATGATATGATGAAATACCCTGTTACGACTCTTTGCGTGCGAAAGGTTGCTCGAACTCTTGAAGAATCTGTATTTGAGCAGCTTAAAGAAGCAATATCGATGCTTGGAGTAGAAAATTATTGGCGAATTATGAAAAATCCTTTACAACTTATATATCTGCCACGAGGAAACAAAATCATTTTTCGCGGTGCTGATGACCCGCTAAAGCTTAAATCTTTAAAAGTATCAAAGTTCCCTGTTGCGTTTCTATGGATTGAAGAGTTAGCTGAATTTAAGACTGAAGAAGAGGTGTCAATTATAGAGAAAACAGTTATGCGTGGAGAGCTGCCAGCAGGACTACACTATGCTTTTTATTACAGTTACAATCCGCCGAAGCGACGTTTGTCATGGGTTAACCAAAAGTATGAAACACAGTTTTTGCCAGCTAATACTTATGTTCATCATTCAACTTACTTGGATAATCCTTATATTTCAAAAGTGTTTGTTGAGGAAGCTGAAGAAGTCAAAAAGAAAAATCCCCAAAAATACGAATGGGAATATCTTGGCAAACCGATAGGTAGCGGTATTGTTCCGTTTGACAATCTTGTGTTTAGAAGAATTACAGATGAAGAAATCAAAAGTTTTGATAATATCAGGCAGGGGATCGACTGGGGTTATGGAGTCGATCCTTTTGCTTTTGTGAGATGGCATTACGACAAAACTCGTCGTCGCATATATGCTATTGACGAGATATATGGAGTAAAACTATCAAATCGTGAAGTAGCAGAAATGATTAAGGCTAAAGGTTATAATGACACATTAATTATTGCTGACAGCGCAGAACCAAAATCTATTGATGAGCTAAAGCAATATGGCATTCGCATACGTGGAGCTAAAAAAGGTCCTGGTTCAGTTGAATATGGTGAAAAATGGCTTGATGACCTTGAACAGATTGTTATAGATCCGCAAAGAACACCGAACATTGCCCGCGAGTTTGAAAGCATAGATTACAAGACAGACCAAGATGGTAATCCACTCCCTAAGCTTGAAGATATTAATAACCATACTATAGATGCAACACGATATGCTTTTGAAAATGATATGAGAACTCCTGCAGTTTCTTTTGATTAAAGAAAGAAGGTGATAGCTTGATAACGCTTATGGAACAGATAGCGCAGATAATTAAAGCAGGTGCGAATTCAGTAATGACACTTGAAGATATTATTAAACTTGAAATAAGCGAGTGGTTAACAAGTGAAGAGCGCAATTGGATGCTGATAGGGGAACGTTATTACAGAGGCGATTCGGATATTTTGCAGCGTAGAAGAATGGCTATTGGTGAAGGTGGCGCACAAATTGACGCTGTAAACTTAGCAAACAACAAGCTTGTGAACAACTTTACTCGCAAGCTTGTAGACCAAAAGGTTGGGTATTTGCTTGGACTGCCTTTAACAATACAGACAAACAACGAAACATATCAAAAACTGCTGAATGAAATTTTTGATAAGAATTTTTTGCGAACACTCAAGAACGTTGGCAAAGAAGCTATAAACAAAGGTAAAGCGTGGCTGCATGTTTACTACAATGAAGAAGGAAAGTTGTCGTTTAAGAAGATTCCAAGTGAAGAAGTAATCCCACTTTGGAAAGATGCAGCACATACCGAATTAGATGCAGTCATCAGGATTTATGATATTGAAGGCTATGAAGGTATGCAAAAGAGGATATATACCAAAGTGGAGTTTTGGGACAGAACAGGAGTAAAGAGGTATGTAATGGACAGTGGCAATCTAATTCCCGATGTTGAAGCGGGCGAGCTTACCAGCCACTTTGTAGCTATCATTGATGAACAAGAGGTTCCTATGAATTGGGAGCGAGTGCCGTTTATATGTTTTAAATACAACGATGAAGAACTGCCGCTGATTAAGTTTATTAAGAGTCTTATTGACGATTATGACAAACACATGAGCGACAATTCAAACAACCTTGAAGATTTGCCAAATTCGATTTATGTTGTGCGTAACTATGATGGCACAGACTTAGGAGAGTTTAGGCGCAATCTTTCAATCTATCGTGCTGTAAAAGTCACAGATGAAGGTGGAGTTGATACATTATCACTTGATTTTGATATTGAAGCTTCAAAAACACATTTAGAAATTTTGCGCAAAAACATATATGAATTTGGACGAGGCGTAGATACTCAAAGTGAGAGGTTTGGTGGCGATAAATCAGGCATTGCACTAAAGTTTTTATATGCAGATCTTGACATGGATGCAAATATAATTGAAACAGAGTTCCAAGCAGCTCTTGAGCAATTACTTTGGTTTGTTAATCAGCACATAGCAAACACGACTGGCCAAGATTTTTCAAATGAAAAAGTCGAATTTATTTTCAATCGCGATATCTTAATAAATGAAACCGACACCATTAACAATGTCAAGAACAGCATTGGAATTCTATCGGAAGAAACAATACTTGCTAATCATCCGTGGGTAGCGGACGTGCGGGCGGAGCTTGAAAGAATAAGAAAAGAGCGTGCAGCAGATATTGAACAATCTTATGGGGATTTAGGGCAGAACACAGCAGATGGTGATACAACATGAACTCGGCAGAATATTGGAGAAAACGCAGTGAAGAAAATGCACAGCTGCAGTTTGACAAAGCCGAGGAGTACATTGAAAAGCTTCTGAAAGAATACGAAAAAGCAATGAGTTCAATCAAACGCGACATGGAAGTATTTTTTCAACGATATGCAGAAGAAAATTCAGTATCACTTGCAGAAGCAAGAAAAATTCTGACAAGTGATGAGTTGAAAGAGTTCAAGATGACACTCGAGGAGTTTATAGAGAAAGCTAAGAACAACGTCGATGGAAGATGGACACAGCAACTTAATAATGTTTATTATAAAACACGAATTAGTCGTTTAGAGGCGTTGCTAACGCAAATTAGACAGGAAGTTGAAATGTTAGTGGCGAAAATGCAGCAAAACGTTAAAGAGCTTTTAGAAAATGTTTACACCGACACATATTACAGAACACTTTATGAGCTTCAAAAAGGAATTGGGATAGGTGTAGATTTTGCCAAGGTAGACAAACAAGCCTTAGAAAAGGTGTTGAAAGAACCTTGGAGTGGAAAAAATTATAGTCAAAGAATTTGGGATAATAGAGATAAACTTGTTCAGGAACTGCAGAAAAATTTGATGCAGGCATTTATTCGTGGAGATAGTATCGAACAAACCACAAAGATACTGCAAGAGAGAATGAATGTATCATATTCCAGAGCAGTGCGAATTGTTAGAACAGAAACAAGTTATATTGCAAACCAAGCAGCATTTGATAGCTATAAAGCTAGTGGGATTGTGAAAAAATATGAGTATGTGGCTACGCTTGATAATAGAACAAGTGAAATATGCCGCTCTATGGACGGGAAAGTTTTTAAGCTAACTGAGGCAATGGTAGGAATTAATTTTCCTCCGCTCCATCCGCATTGCAGGTCAACTGTTGTGCCATATTTTGATGATGAAGGAGATATTGGCGAAAGAATTGCGAGGGATAACAAAGGCGAAACTTATTATGTGCCAGCAGACATGACATATGAAGAGTGGTATAATAAATATGTAAAACCTCAAACTTTACCTAAAACGCTAGCTTTGGAAAATTCATACTTACCTAAAGCATTGATGGTTGATAAAGAATTGAACATTTGGATTCCTGCTAACGCTATAATTGAAGACGTGCATGTAATAGCAGGTAAAGGAGTAGCAAAAGAATTAAAAGTTGCTAAAGCCTTATCAGAGAAATATGGGGGACAGCCAGAAGAGTGGCAAAAAGTTGTTGGAAGAGTAAAATCGGCAAAGTATGAATTTGATATTCACTGGTATCAAATAGGAGATAAAACATACGACTACAAAGTAAAGAGCTACAAGGAAAGGAGAAAAAAGAATGAAGGTTAGATATGTTGGAGAGAGTTTTGGAGTTGATGGGTTAACAAATGGGAAGGTTTATGAGTGTCTTGGGGTTGAAGGACCGTTTTTAAGAATTATTGATGATTCGGGTGAAGATTATCTTTATTCGGCCAAGAAACCTGCACCGATGGATCCTGATGCTGGGCAGGGGGGAAAATGGGAAATTGTTGAAGATGACGAAAAAGGAACATTGAAAAAAGCAATATATGGATAAAAGCACTCTCAACACTGTGAGAGTGCTTTTTTTATATCGCCTTTTTGGTATTGTAGGCGTAAAAGAACAAGACGTCACCGGACGCGACCGGGTTAAAAAGCGAAGACGAAAAACTGAGAGGAGGTTTTTAAAAATGGATGAGCTGAAAAAACTTTTGAGCAGCTTTGGGCTTGCGACAGAACAAATTGAACAGGCTATGGGGGTGGTTAAAGAAATTTACAAAGATTACATTCCAAAGTATAGATTTGACGAAGTTAATGAGGCAAAGAAACAATTAGAAGCGCAGCTTCAAGAGAGAGATAAGCAGTTAGCAGAACTGAAAAAAGCAGTTGGCGAGAACGAAGAACTTCGCAAACAGATTGAAGAATTACAAAAAGCTAACAAGATGCAGGCAGAAGAATATAAAACAAAGATTCGCGATATGGCTGTTACAACAGCAATCAAACTAACTGTAGCAGGACAAGCACATGATCCAGATCTTATTGCAACACTTTTGGATAAGAGCAAAATTGAGCTGGATGACAACGGCAATATAAAGGGCGGCCTTGAGGACCAGTTAAAAGTCCTTAAGGAACAAAAGCCATTTTTATTTATTTCGGAAGAACCCAAAAATCAAACCACAACTATCAGCTTCAAAGGTACAACACCAGCTGATGGAAGTGGTAAACAGTTAGATAATTTGGAACAAATAAGGCAAGTGATAAGACAAAACTTAGGATTCTAATAAAAAGGGAGGATGATTAAGATGGCTAATATTTTGGAGTATGCAAAAATATTTCAACAAGAGCTTGACAAGCAGGTTGTTGCTGAGGCTACCAGCGGATGGATGGAAGATAATGCGGGGTTGGTTAAATATAGCGGTGGTAATGAAGTAAAAATACCTAAGGTTGACATGGATGGACTTGGGAATTATGACAGAGCTAAAGGATTTGTGGAAGGTGCAATAAACCTTGTATACGAAACTAAGGTTATGACAATGGATAGAGGCAGAACTTTTTTACTTGACCGAATGGATGTTGATGAAACAAATTTTGTCATCAGTGCTTCTAAAATAATGGGCGAATTCCAACGTACCAAAGTCATTCCAGAGATTGACGCTTATAGATATAGCAAAATAGCAACAGAAGCAATAACAAAAGGAGTTGCAACAGGTGGCTATACTCCTGATCCGGCTACAATTTTGACAAAACTCAAAGATGACATAACAGAGATATATGATGAAGCTGGTGAAATTCCTCTTGTAATTATTATGAATATGCGAGTTGCTGCAATACTCGAAAATTCTAGCGAACTCAAAAAAGAACTGGATGTTGTTGCTTTTACGCAGGGCGAAATAGAAACAAAGGTAAAGGCATTGGATAATAATCCTATTATCAAGGTTCCTTCTGCACGTATGAAGACAAAATATATCTTCTATGATGGCAAAACTGCAGGTCAAGAAAGTGGCGGATTTGTTCCTGACCCAACAGCAAAGACAATAAATTGGATTATTATCCCGAAGACTGTACCTATAGCTGTATCTAAGACAGACAACATAAGGATTTTTGAACCTTCTCAGAATCAACAAGCAGATGCTTGGAAGATTGATTATAGAAAATATCATGACTTGTGGATTATGGACAATGCTTTTAAGATGATAAGAGTGAACATCCAAGAAACGCTCTAGTAATGAGGTGATTTAATATGTTTAAGCTTGAAAAAGGTAATGTAGTAAGGATAGTAGAAACTGAACAAGAAAAGGAGAAGCTTGTAAGAGAAGGTTTTGTGGAAGTTGTTGAAGCGAAAGAAGATAGCGTCGTTACAAAGGAGAATAAAACTAAAGCTAGATAGGCGGTGTCAGTATGGAACAAATTTTAAACATTGTCAAAACAAGATTAAATATTACGGATGAACAGGATGCGCTGATATCTTCTTATGTGCAGGAGATAGGTCAGCGCATCCTGCATTTTTGCAATATTGATGAAATACCTGAAGCACTTTATTATGTTTGGGCGTCTATGGTTATTGATGTTTTGAGAATTGAACAGCCACAACTTTTTGAACAAGATTTAAATACTTTAAACGTACGTATTGGGGATACACAAATAATGCCAGCAACTCCAAAGGGGATGACGAATACAGCAAAGAGTGTTATTGACACTGTTGTTTATAATTACCGCACTGATTTGAACAGGTATAGAAGGTTAAGGTGGTAATGATGATTTTTAATCATGAACGCTATCGAAGTATTATTGAGCAATTTTACGAAGATACAGCAACAATAAAAAGGCTTGTTGAAACAGAAACAGAATGGGGAGAAACAAAACTCATAGAGCAGATAATTTATCAAGATGTACCATGTAAACTATCCCAGAGAGGTTTAGCAATGAATAATCAAACAGACACAGTAAATAAAATTGAATATGAAACAAAGCTTTTCATAGCGCCAGAGATTGAAATTAAACAAGGCGATGTAGTAGAAGTGACGAGAAGCGGCGCAACTAGGAAATACACAGCAGGTGAACCTTTTATATATGCGACCCATCAAGAAATTAGTCTTGAAAGAAAGGAGAAGGCATAAAAAGGAGATGTATTTAAAATGGCAAGGAAGGTTATGAATTTTAAAAGCAAAGAAGCATACAGAAAATGGCTGGCATATGGACATATTCATGGACTATTTAACTCACCGGGCAATGTTTCTGTTAAGATTCGAGGCAAGTCGCATAGGGTAAAGCATTCAAAGAAAAAGTAAAAGAGGCAAAGATAATGAGCAAATGGAGTGATTTTGACTTTAAGGAATTTAAGAAGTTTGCAGATATGTTTAACAAAGCATTGGATGAGCGTGTAATTGAACGTTTTATACGCGACTTTTTGTTAGAAATGGCTTACAGGGCTGAACGGAAGATAAAAAAACGAACACCTGTTAATACAGGGAATTTAAGAAGAAATTGGCGTGTTGGAAATGTTCAACGTCATGGCAATGCTTACGTGGTAGAGATTTATAACAATACTGACTATGCAAGCTATGTTGAATATGGCCATCGCCAAGAGGTCGGTAGATATGTCCCTGCTATAGGTAAACGCTTGGTTCAACCGTGGGTTGAAGGCCGCTTTATGATGACCGTCTCTATGCAGGAAATTGAACGCGAATTGCCTAAATATTTAGAAAAGCGTATGACAGAGTTTTTGGACAATATTATGAATGGTCGTCCACCGCGGAAGGAGTGATGATAACTTGTGACAGTGAATGATGTGCGTCGGGCAATTATGCTGGCGCTTAAAAACAATTTTCCGAACGCAAAGATATATGGCGAAGAAATTAGAGAAGGTTTTATAGCGCCTTGCTTTTTTGTGAAAGTATTAGAGCCGACAGAAACCCAGATGCTTGGGACTAGATATCTTAGAGAATATCCTTTTGACGTTCATTACTTTCCACGGCAAGAGAATAACAATGAGGAAATGAACGACATTGCTGACCAGCTTTTCAGAGTATTAGAATATGTAACTCTTGCAAATGGGGACTTACTGCATGGGATAAAAATGTATTATGAAATTGTTGACGGTGTTTTGCATTTCTTTGTTACTTTCAACGTATCTCTCAGGATTATAGAAACTATTGACTCAATGGGTGATATTACAATAATCGAAAAGTTAAAAGAGGTGATGTAGATGGCTAAACAGACAAATGAAACTGAACAGATTGAACAGACAATTAAAAATTATTTTACTAAAGAGCAAATAATTGAATCTAACAGGTATAAATCTAGAAAAGACATTTTAAATGTATTGCTTGAAAGTGGAAAAACTTACACACTTGATGAAGTTGATAGACTATTAGAAAATTTCATGAAAGGAAAGGTGAAGTAATATGGCTCTTGGTGGCGGAACATTTTTAACACAAAACAAAGTTTTACCCGGTTCATATATTAACTTTGTTAGTGCTTCTAGGGCAACTGCTACATTATCAGAACGTGGTATAGCAGCAATGCCATTGATACTTGATTGGGGACCTGACAATGAGGTATTCAGGGTTGATGTTGCAGATTTTCAGAAAGAATCTTTAAAAATCTTTGGTTATTCCTACACTGATCCAAAGCTTAAAGGGTTAAGGGATTTGTTCAAAAACATCACAACAGGATATTTTTACAAACTCAATAAAGGGACGAAAGCGTCTTGTACACTTGCAACTGCAAAATATGCTGGTGTACGTGGTAATGATTTAAAAATTGTTGTTTCTACCAACGTTGATGACAACACTAAGTTTGATGTTGTTACTTATTTAGGAACGACAGAAGTTGATACACAAACAGTTTCAAGCGCAAGCGAACTTAAACCAAATGATTTTGTAGTGTTCAACACGAGTGCAACATTAACACCTACAGCAGGTATGCCGCTCACAGGTGGCACTAATGGTGAGGTAACAGGAGAAGACTATCAGGACTTTTTAGACAAGATAGAGTCATATACTTTTAATGCTCTGGGTTGCTTATCAACAGAACCAACAATTATTGATTTGTTTGTACAATTTACAAAACGTATGCGCGATCAAGTAGGGGTAAAATTTCAAACAGTAGTTTATAGAAAAGATGCGGATTACGAAGGAGTTATTAACGTTTACAATGATGTTTTAGATGATGAGAATCCTGCATCACTGGTATATTGGGTGACAGGTATTACTGCAGGATGTCCAGTAAACAAATCAAACACTAATAGAACATATGATGGAGAATATCAAGTCAATGTTAATCTTAAACAAAGCGATCTTGAAGCGGGATTGAAAGCAGGAAGATTTATGTTTCACAAAGTTGGCGATGATGTTAGAGTACTTGAAGATATCAATAGCTTTGTAAGCTACACTGATGAAAAAGGCGAAGACTTCAGCAGCAATCAAACTATTAGGGTATTAGATCAGATAGGAAACGACATAGCAACATTGTTCAATACAAAATATCTTGGCAAAGTTCAAAACGACAATGCAGGCAGAATTTCACTTTGGAACGATATTGTGAAACATCATCAAGAACTGCAAAAAATTAGAGCGATAGAAAATTTTAAGCCAGAAGATGTTACAGTTTTACCAGGTGATACTAAAAAGTCTGTTGTTGTACAAGATAAAATAACACCTGCAAATGCAATGGCACAACTTTACATGACTGTTATAGTTCAATAAAGAAAGGGGTGTGTAAGGTATGTCTCAAACAATGCACGCAAAAGATACAATTTGTGGTTCTCTCGCGGAATGCTATATTACTATCGATGGCAAGAGATATAACTTTATGCAAGCGATTGACGTTGAAGCTACATTTGAAAAGAAAAAAACACAAGTGCCTATTTTAGGCAAAACGGGTAAGGGGAACAAATCAACAGGTTGGAGCGGTACAGGTAAGGCAAAATTTCACTACAACACAAGCATTTTTAGAGAAATCATGTACAGATTTAAAGAAACAGGGGAAGATATTTACTTTGATATGCAAATTACAAATGAAGACCCAACATCTAGCGTTGGAAGGCAAACAGTAATTTTGAAAGACTGTAATATTGACAGAGGAATTCTTGCTAAATTCGATGCTGACGCTGAATACTTGGATGAAGAGATAGAATTCACTTTTGAAGATTTTGAAATACCAGAAAAATTTAAACTGCTTTCTGGGATGGAATAATAACAAGAGGAGGCTAATCTTTTATGAGTGGATTAAGTGCATTTTTGAAACAAAACGCTTTAAAGCCTGAAAGTGTTAAATATGTAATTTCAAAACGTTTTGTTGATGAGAAAGGGAATCCTATTGAATGGGAAATAAGAGCTATTACTGCAGAAGAAGATGAAGCGATTAGAAAAGCTTGCATTAAAAGAGTGCCAATTCCGGGTAGAAAAGGACAATACACATACGAAACAGATACTAACCTATACCTTGCAAAATTGGCAGCAGCAAGTGTAATATATCCTGATTTGAACGATGCACAATTACAGGACAGTTATGGGGTGATGGGTGCAGAAAATTTATTAAAAGCAATGCTGACTCCAGGTGAATACGCAGAATTGATACAAAAGGTCCAAGAAGTTAACGGCTATGATCTTAGCTTTGAAGAGTTGGTGGATGAGGCAAAAAACTAATTGAGGAAGGCGATTTTGAGGCAAATATTGCCTATTATTGCCTTCATAAATTTCACATGCTGCCGTCTGAATTTTTAAAACTTGATAGAAGAGAAAAAGCTTTCATTGTGGCTGCAATTCAAATAAAGATAGAAGAAGATAAGAAAAAGGAAAAAGAGCTTGAAAGATTGAGTAGAAGGAGAAGGTGAACTGCCTTCTCCTTCTTTTATTAAGGTGGGTGGAAAAATGGCGACAGTCAGTTCTACACTCAAATTATTCGATGGTATGACACCAGCGCTACGGTCAATTACAAATGCATTGAATTTAACGATATCAAGCTTTGAAAAAATGCAAAAAGTATCACAAAATAGCATTGATATAAGAAGACTTCAAGCTGCAAGAGTTGAACTGAACAAAGCAGAAGCACACTTTGCAAAGATGCAAGAAGAAATAAATCGTGCTGATAAAGCTCAGCAAAGATTTAATAATGATATTCGCATTGGGGAAAGTACAGCAAATGCATTATGGAGTAAGCTAAAAGGTGTAGCTGCAAGTATAGGGGCTTATATTGGAATAACAAAGACTTTAAATTTAGCTGATGCTTTAGTGTCTATGAAATCAAGGCTTGATATTATGAACGATGGTTTGCAGACAACTAAACAACTGCAAGATTTGATTTATGCGTCTGCAGAGAGGGCAAGAACTTCTTATCTTGACACAGCACAAGTCGTTACAAAACTTGGTATTTTAGCTGGGCACGCTTTTAAAAATAATAAGGAAATCATTGCTTTTGCTGAACTTGTGAACAAGTCTTTTAAGATTGGTGGTGCAAGTTTAGTAGAGCAAACAGCTGCGATGTATCAGTTGACGCAAGCAATGGCTTCAGGGCGACTTCAAGGTGATGAATTTAGGTCAATAATGGAAAATGCTCCTATGCTGGCTCAGGCGATTGCAAAGTATACAGGAAAATCAATAGGAGAACTTAGAAATATGTCAGCAAAAGGCGAGATAACTGCTGATATTATCAAAAACGCAATGTTTTCTGCAGCGGATGAGATAAACAAAAAATTCGAACAGATGCCAGTAACATTTGGACAGCTATGGACTTCAATACAAAATAAAGCGATAAAAGCTTTTGAGCCTGTGCTTGCCAAAATAAGCGAACTCACAAAAAGAGATGACTTTAATCAGATGATAAATACAATGATAGGTGGCTTAGTAATACTTGCAAATGTAGCAATGACGACGTTTGATATATTATCTTCGGCTGTACAAACAATTAAAGAAAACTGGTCGTGGTTGGGGCCTATTGTTTTAGGTGTTGTAGGGGCTTATCTACTTTTTAACACTGTTGCTGGGATTACGAATGCTGTTTTAAAAGTTCAATCGTTATGGACCAAAATTTTAGAAGCAAGGCAAGCGATGTTGACAGGTGCTACTCTTGCTCAGACAGCTGCTCAAAAGGGACTTAATGCTACGCTATTAGCATCTCCGATGACATGGATTATAGCAGGCATTATTGCACTGATAGTATTGTTTTATGCAGCAGTAGGAGCTGTGAACAAGTTTGCACATACAACTATCTCTGCTACTGGAATTATTGTAGGTATACTCACAACTGCAGGTGCATTTATAGGCAACATATTTCTTGGATTTTATAACTTTTTGGTTGGATGTGTAGCGGCTATTTGGAATTTAATCGCAACTTTTGCTGAATTTCTTGCGAATGTATTTATAGACCCAGTAGGTTCTATTATTCGATTGTTTTCTGGTATGGCACAGTTTATTCTTGATACTTTGCAAGGAGTTGCAAAAGCTATTGATACAATTTTCAGAACAAATTTGGCAAGTGCTATAAGTGGTTGGCAACAAGGTCTTAAAGGTTGGACTGAGAGAGTAGCTGGGGAAGCTAAAATCAAAATCCCAAGAATGGATGCCTCAAAATATCAAATTGAAGGATTTAATTATGCTAATGCTTGGAAAGTTGGATATAACTTTGGTAAGAGTATAGAGTCAAAGTTTAATATTGGTGATATGTTAAACAAAGCTTTTAAAGGATTCGCAGATAAAAATCTTGACCTTAGCAAATATCTTGACGATATTTTGAAACATGCTAAGGATACAGCTAAGAATACAGGTAAAATATCAGATAAAATGGATGTTACTGATGAGGATTTAAAATATCTGCGTGATATAGCAGAAAGAGAAGTCATTAATAGATTTACAACTGCTGAAATCAAGATAAGCATGACAAATAATAACAACATTAATTCACAAATGGACTTAGATGGTATTGTTACTTATTTAGAGGATAAGGTTTATGAAGCGATGCTTATTGCTGCAGAAGGAGTGCATAAGTGATGGCATATTATTTTTTCCTTGATAAAGTTTTGTTACCGGTAGCACCATCTAAGCTTGAAACGAAGATAAAAAATCAGAACAAAACAATAACCTTAATAAACGAGGGAGAAGTAAATCTAATAAAAACTCCCGGACTAACAGAAATAGAATTTGAAGCATTACTTCCACAAGTTAAATATCCTTTTGCTACCTATATAGACGGATTTAAACCAGCAAGTTATTATTTAGAAAAGATTGAGCAGCTTAAAATTAGTAAAAAGCCTTTTCAATTCATTGTTTCAAGAGTGTCACCAAGCGGCAAACTGCTTTTTGATACAAACATGAAAGTAACGTTAGAGGAATACAACATAATTGAAGATGCAGATGAAGGTTTAGACATAAAGGTTTCAATTACATTAAAGCAATATCGAGATTTTTCAACAAAGACGATTGAACTCAAGTCGTCTACAACAACGACGTCAACAGCACAAAAAGTAAGCAGCACAAAGAAAGCTACAGTTACAAAGCAAAGACCAGTAACAAAAGAAATCCCCAAAACCTACACAGTCAAGAAAGGCGATACGCTTTGGCTTATAGCTAAAAAGTATCTTGGCGATGGTTCAAAATACAAAGACATAGCAAAGTTGAACAATATAAAAAATCCGAACATGATTTATCCCGGGCAGGTGTTGAGACTTGGCTAATAAATATGAACTTCTGATACAAAATAACTCTAAGATATATGAACCTGTTGTAGAAGGTGAAATTAATTGGGAAACTGTTAGGAAAGGAACGCCCGGAAAATTGACTTTTAATGTTGTCAATGACGGAAGAATAGAGCTTCAAGAAGGGAATGCAGTGCGGTTTAAAGTAAACAATCAGAATGTCTTCTTTGGTTTTGTGTTTACTAAAAAGCAAACTAAAGAGAATATCATAAGTGTTACTGCATATGATCAGCTGAGATATCTGAAAAACAAAGATACTTATGTTTACGCCAAAAAAACAGCAAGTGATGTTATTAAGATGATTGCTAAGGATTTTAAATTAAACTTAGGAACAATTGAAAATACAGGCTATGTTATTGCATCACGGGTTGAAGACAATAAAACCTTGTTCGATATAATTCAGAATGCTTTGGATATAACACTACAAAACACAAAGAAAATGTATGTTCTGTATGATGATTTTGGAAAGCTAACTTTGAAGAATATTGAAAATATGAAACTTAACATTGTGATTGATGAAGAAACAGCAGAAGATTTTGACTACACTTCGAGCATAGATGAGGAAACATATAACAAAGTCAAATTGGTTTTTGAAAATAAGGACAAAGGTAAGCGCGAAGTTTACATTGCGCAGGATTCAAACAACATTAATAAATGGGGTGTTCTACAGTATTTCGACACACTAAAGGAAGGAGAAGACGGCAAGACAAAAGCAAACGCTCTGCTTTCTCTTTATAACAAGAAAACAAGAAGATTAACTATCAGAAACGCAATAGGTGATGTAAGGGTCCGTGCGGGAACTATGGTTATAGTTAACTTAAACATTGGAGATTTAAAACTTCAAAATTACATGATTGTTGAAGAAGCAAGGCATAGATTTGCAGAAAGTGAACATTTCATGGATTTAAAGCTGATAGGCGGTGATTTTGTTGCCTAATTTGGTTGAATTGATAAAGATGGCAGCTCTGGACGCGGTGAACGAAACAAAGCCAGTAAATATCCTGTTTGGTAAAGTTATTAGCGTTTTACCGCTTAAAATTAGAGTCGAACAAAAATTGATACTAAGTGAAGAACAATTAATTCTTACATCTAATGTGATGAATTATAAAACGAAAATCAGTTTTGACAACCCAGAAATCAAAAATATTGTCAAAAATTACAGCATAGATGATGTCGAAGGAACTAACTACAAATTGTCTTTTCAAGAAAAAGTTCAGAATGAAGTTACAGTATACAATGGATTGAAAATCAATGATGAAGTTATTCTTTTACAACTCCAGGGTGGGCAGAAATTCCTTGTTTTAGACAAGGTGGTGCGAGCATGATACCAAATATAAATGATGATTTTCAAGAAGATTTTGAAATAGAAACAGGAACATCGTATACGTATAAATTGGATTTGGAAGGCAAGATTGTAACAGGCTATATCGATGGTATAGAAGCTATGAAGCAAGCAATATTCAAGATTTTAAACACTGAAAGGTATGAATATGTTATCTATTCATGGAACTATGGTATTGAATTAGCAGATTTGTTTGGACAACCAATACCTTATGTTCTGCCTGAACTAAAGCGAAGAATTACAGAAGCATTAATGCAAGATGATAGGATACTCAGCGTTGATAATTTTTCATTTGAAACAAATAAGAATAAAGTTCATGTAACATTCACTGTTCACACAATCTTTGGTGATGTGGAAGCAGAAAAGGTGGTGAGCATCTAAAATGTTTGAAAATATGACTTTTGAAGTAATATTGCAAAGAATGCTCGATAGAGTGCCAGACACTTTTGATAAAAGAGAAGGTTCAGTAATTTATGATGCTCTTGCACCAGCAGCTACTGAACTGGCACAAATGTATATTGAGCTTGACAATATACTCAATCTAACATTTGCAGATACTGCAACAGGTAAGTTTTTAGAAAGACGCACAGCCGAACTTGGAATTAAACGGAAGCAAGCTACAAAGGCGCGGAGGAAAGGATTGTTTTACAATAGCAATAATGAACTTATGGATATTCCATTGGGTTCACGATTTCGCGTAGGTGATTTAATCTTTGATGCAGTACAAAGACAAGACGTTGGTATTTACATTATGGAATGTGAAACAGCCGGCACAGTAGGAAATAACCCAGCTGGAAATGTAGAAATGCAACCAATAGAGTATATAGATGGATTAGCAAAAGCTATGCTGAGCGACATTATTGAGCATGGTGCAGACGAAGAAGATGACGAAAGTTTGCGACAGCGATATTTTGAGAGTCTGCAAGGACAAGCTTTTGGTGGCAATATAGCAGATTACAAACAAAAAACATTGGCAATTGAAGGTGTTTCAGCGGTTAAAGTATATCCTGTGTGGAATGGACCGGGGACAGTGCGACTTGTTATTCTTGGAGCGAACTATATGCCTGCTGATACAGGATTGGTTAGCAGAGTACAGGAAGCTATTGATCCGCCGCCACAAGGCAATGGTTTGGGTATAGCCCCAATCGGGCATATTGTTACTGTTGAAAGTGCAAAAACTGTGGCAATTAATGTTACGGCTACAATTGTTCTTGCAGAAGGATTTAGTGTTGGAAATGTGCAGCCAGAAGTTACAGGAAAGATTGAAGAATATTTAAGTGAATTGCGTAAGACATGGCAAGATACCGAAACAATTACTGTGCGTCGGGCAATTATAGAAGCTAAACTTTTAGATGTAACAGGTATTATTGACGTAGCAGATGTGCAAATCAATGGATCAGCTACAAATTTAATATTGCAAAGTGATGAAGTGCCTGTATTAGGTGAGGTGTTTATAAATGCCGGATAGCATTCGTGATTATTGGCCTGAATTTTTACAGAAGATTAAAGAATTTAGCTTATTAGCTGATGTGGAAGATGAGGAATTAGACAAAATAAAACAAGCTATAGATGAAATACTTAATGATCAATTCATAGAAACTGCAACTGAACGTGGTATTGCAAGACGTGAAGCAATATTGGGAATAGTTCCATATGGCGACGATACACTTGAAACACGACGTTTTCGCGTAGCTGGAAAATGGATGAACAGGTTACCTTACACAATGCGAATGTTACAAGAAAGGTTAGATGCATTGCTGGGTGTTGGACATTATGAAATTGAATTACACAAAGAACCCTATACATTGTGTGTGAAGATTGAACTTATTGCAAAAAGACAATTCGATGCCACACAAAAGATGTTGCGAGAAATAATTCCTGCCAATTTGAAATTGATTGTTGAACTAAAATACAATCAGCATTTAACAGTAGCAAAATTAACGCATAGTGCATTAAGCGGATACAGACATACTGAGATAAGAGAGGAGGCTTTAGCATGAAAGAAACTATAAATTACAAGCTGCGTAAGCCAGACCAAGAGGACTTTTACAATGTGGAGGACTTTAACTACAATGCTGACATTATAGATTCCCTGTTAAAAACAAACGCTGATACAATTACACAGCACATCAACGCAGCAGCGCCGCACAGCGGTCATGCTCCGCTGGTGCATACGCATAATCCCGCTGATATAGGAGCAGTTAGCAAAGCAGGAGATACAATAACAGGTATGCTAAATATTAATGGTGACAAATATGCTGGTTATAATATTACAACTAATAATGGGAATAATTATTCTGTATCAATTCCCAACATAACTAAGTATATGGATGGAATGCAAATAAAAGTAAAATTTAATGCGGCAAGTTCAGGACCCATCACTATTAATGTTAATAATTTAGGTGCGAAGAATGTTGTAGATTATTTTGGCAACCCAGTAACTAACGTAAGAGCTAACTTGATAGCAAATTTAGTATACGAAAGCAATTCAGAAAATTTTATATTGTTGGGTAAAGGGGGTGGTGGGACTGCCCAAGCTTCAGATATTTATGTAGGTCAAACTGCTACAACAGATGCAGGATTTATAATTGGAACGAATCCATATAAGATTGGCGCAACAATACGTGACTCTAATTTGAAATTGGTTTTGTCAAGTGGGGCAGAGATATGGTCTTTAACAGATGTTGGCGATGCATATGGTATAGCAGTTGACTCATCTGGCAATGTTTATGTAACATATTACAATAATGCAGGAAGCAAAACTGTTAGAAAATTAAATAGTTCAGGGGCAGAGATATGGTCTTTAACAGATGTTGGCAATGCATGTGGTATAGCAGTTGACTCATCTGGTAATGTTTATGTAACATATTACAATAGTACAGGAAGCAAAATTGTTAGAAAATTAAATAGTTCAGGGGCAGAGATATGGTCTTTAACAGATATTGGCAATGCATATGGTATAGCAGTTGACTCATCTGGTAATGTTTATGTAACATATTGCAATAGTGCAGGAAGCAAAAATGTTAGAAAATTAAATAGTTCAGGGGCAGCGATATGGTATTTAACAGATGTTGGCGGTGCACATGGTATAGCAGTTGACTCATCTGGTAATGTTTATGTAACATATTACAAAACTTCAGGAGGCAAAACTGTTAGAAAATTAAATAGTTCAGGGGCAGAGATATGGTCTTTAACAGATGTTGGCGATGCATATGGTATAGCAGTTGACTCATCTGGCAATGTTTATGTAACATATTACAATAATGCAGGAAGCAAAACTGTTAAAAAATTAAATAATCAAAATGTTTATCAAATCATTTCATAGGAGGTAATAATATGATTTTTTTAGGAAATTTAACTCTGGTAGAAGGAACAAAATATCGAGTAGGTTTAATTCATAAGATGCCTTTTGACCCAATTCATGGCATAAAGGATGAAACTGGCAATATTTTATCTCAATCTCAATTAGAAAAATTAGGAGTTTTGGTTGATAGTATTCCAGAACCAAATCCACCAGAAGGACAGCAAGTAGGAGGAATATATATTGATATTTTGACAAAAGAAATAACTTATGAATATGTTGATATACCACAAACACAAGAAGAAACAATTAATACTTTAAAGCAGCAGTTACAAATATTAGCACAAACTTTAACACAAATACAATTAGGAGGTGTATAAAATGAGTCCGTTTTTTAACTTTTGGCAAATGTGCTATCAAAATGGTTGGGTTAAATTAGACATGCTAAAGCAAGCAGTAGAAAAAGGGCTTATATCGGCAGATGAGTATAAGCAGATAACAGGACAAGATTATACGCCATAAGACATTTTTGTATGTGGAACAAAAGCTGCATAAAGAAAAACAGAACAATGTAAAATGCAGCACTCCAGCGTTGAGCTGGGGTGCTTTTGATTTTTGGGAGCGTGGTAGCTATGCGACTTTGTATTGAATGTCGCTGGTGCAGGCATGACCTGTACGACACCTACCGCTGCGACCTGTAGCGGTTAGCTTGCTTCTTTGCAGAGCAGCAGGGCTGCGGGGAGTGGCGGGGAAAAGAAACTGAGCTGAAAGGGGATAGCGAGAATGGAGCAGGAAATAATCAAATTTGCTCTCAGTAACGGAATATTTGCAGCCTTGTTTGTATGGCTACTTTTCTATGTGTTAAGAGAAAATAGCAAAAGAGAAGCTGAATTAAGAGCGACAATTGATAGACTTGCTGAAAAGTTTGAAATTCTGAAGGATATTGAGGAAGGGTTAAAAAGCTTAAAAGAAGACATCAAAGAAGTTAGAGACTGCGTTTTTAGCAAGAAGTGAAGGAGATGATTTTGATGCGCATTTGCATTGACGCTGGACATGGCGGTTTCGATAGTGGCGCGTACAATAAAGATTTAAATCTGCGTGAATGTGATATAACGCTGCGGGTAGCTTTAAAAACAGGTGAAAAACTGGGCAAAATGGGGCACAAAATAATTTTCACAAGAACAAGTGATGATGGTTTAGGCAATAATACAAGTATAAGCTTACGTAACAGAGTCAGCATTGCTAATAAGAACAATGCTGACATTTTTATTTCTATTCATTGCAATAGTGCAAATAATCCACAAGCAAGAGGAACCGAAACATACTATTATCAAGGAAGTGCAAATGGCAAAAAATTAGCTGAATTAGTGCAAGCGGAATTAATCAAAGCGACAGGTTTTATCAACCGTGGCGTAAAAACAGCAAATTACTATGTTATTAAGTATACAAAAATGCCAGCTGTTTTGGTTGAAATTGGCTTTATATCTAACAACGATGAGGCTAAACAGCTTGCAGGCCCAAATGTTCAGGACAAGATAGCACAGGCTATAGCTGAAGCGGTAAACAAATATATGCGAGGTGTTTAATTATGAGAGAAGCTATAATGCAAGCTTTTATCTATGTCGTACAAGCTATAATTATTGTATTAGGGACTTATTTGGTTATGTTTGTGCGACATAAATTAGAGCTACTGAAGCAACGCATTGGGCAAGAAAGGTACTTGCTACTCAGCGAAGTAGCTCAAAACGTCGTTAAAGCTGTCGAACAAGTTTTTGGCGGTAAGCAAGGAGAGCTGAAGAAAAGCGAGGCTGTGAGATTTTTAATGCAAAACTTCAAGCTCTCAGAGGATGAAGCGGAAAAACTTGTTGAGGCTGCAGTGTTTGAGATGAACAAGGTATTGAAGAATAATGTGAACAATTCTGCACAGCAACAATGACTCTGATTTTTTGTTGCTATGTAAATGAGAATATGATATAATACTTTTGTGAGCTGTTTCTATCTTTTGAAATAGAATTTTCTCAAAAGCGTGGCATTACGCCACGCTTTTTGTTTTTGCGAAACAAAAAAGACCAGCCCTATTCGGACTGGTCTTCAATTTTCCTTCTTAGTAAAATTCTCTCATTTACATTGTACATTCTGCCATTCCTGATAATTATATCTCCTTGCCAATAGACTTCTATACCATTTTCTTTTAACTTTTCAATTGTTCTTTCAATTAATGAATCTACAATTTCGTTATATTCTTTACTTTCTTCGTCTGTAATTTCCTTTGCTATTTCCTCGCATTCGTAGATTATGTCACCGTCATTGTATTCATAAGACCCTTCTCTTAGCCACTCATCTTCTAATATTCCCTCAATCAAATCATTTGTTTTCTTTTCTATAAATTTCATTTTAAACACTTCCTCTTCATCAATTAACTTTTGCAACGCATAACGTGCAATTTCTGACAATGTCATTCCTTTTCTTGTTGCTATTTTTTCTAAATTATTATACATTTCTTCTGAAACTCTGACTACCAAGTTTTTTGTCTTCAATTTATTCTCCTCCTTTCTCCAGACTTACCACTATCTTTGTATAAGCATAAGTGAGATTGTAAAGAAGTGGTTTTGCTATGTTCGCTTTTTCTTGAATGTATTTCAACCAATAATCAAAACTCTTTGGATGAATTCCTTCCTTGAGCGCCTCTTCGACTATGATTAAATTTTCAAGTAGTCTCTTCTCAACGTATGTTTTTGCTTCTTCATAGTTAAATCCGTCTAATTCCTCTATTTTTATTCCCATTGCTTCAAAACTTCCAATTGTTGATGTAAATGCTTTTATGTCGCTCATATCAACAATGTTTTTATACTTTGCTATAATATTTTCAAGTTCTTCTCTTGTTGCTGACTTACGCTCTTTTACTTTTGCTATTAATTTTTCAATTTCATTTTTCTTTGCAAACTTTTCAAACTTCATCTTTAATCCTCCTTTTTTTGTTTTCTCTTTTCACTTTCTATTATACCCATCTGCATAACAAATGCAATATGTAATATTTTACGAAAAAAGTAGGGTTGTTTTAGAACAAACGCACAATTTATTGTTATTGCCCCAGCCAAAGCAAAAAGGCTGAGTCGTCGCTCAGCCTTTTTTGTTTTGTATCATATCATTGTGTATGTTAGCAAAATGTTTGCAAAATGCATTTTGTTAGCAATCTTTAAATCTTAAACAACTTGATTTATCTGGCAGGGGCGGAGGGACTCGAACCCCCAGCCGACGGTTTTGGAGACCGCTACTCTGCCAATTGAGCTACGCCCCTACACCTAATTTATTATAAGGGAAGAGATGTAGAATTGTCAATATCTTTTTAGGATACACTTTTGAAAAGTCAAAGAAAAAACCAGATATGCTGGGTATAAATGAAAGTTAAAGATAATAATGGTTTGGTTTTGAGTGAGATTTGTGATATAATTTATTTGAAATTCACAATTATTATAGGAGGGAGTAATGTTGAATACCACATCAGAACAACAGAAACAAATCAATATAGCATACATTGGTGGGGGTTCACGCGGCTGGGCATGGAGGTTGATGACCGATTTAGCGTTAGAAAAAGACTTGAGTGGTACTGTTAGACTTTATGACATTGATTTTGAAGCTGCTAAGACAAATGAAGTAATAGGCAATAAGCTTTCAAGCAAGCCTGAGGTAGTAGGGAAGTGGAAATATGTTGCTGTAGAGAGCTTAGATGAAGCTTTATATGGTGCAGATTTTATTATCATTTCGATTTTGCCTGGGACATTTGAAGAGATGTATTCGGATGTCCATGCTCCTGAGAAATATGGTATATACCAGTCTGTAGGTGACACAACAGGTCCAGGAGGTCTTATCAGAGGACTTAGGACTGTTCCTATGTATGTTGAATTTGCAGAAGCTATAAAGAGAAATTGTCCAGATGCTTGGGTTATCAATTACACAAATCCAATGGCTATATGCTTAAAAGCCCTATATGAAGTATTTCCTAAAATAAAAGCTTTTGGCTGCTGTCATGAAGTTTTTGGTACCCAGAAGCTTTTGACCGAAGTTGTAAAAGAATTTTTAGGAGAAGAAAGAGAAATCTCAAGAAGAGAAATCAAGGTAAATGTTCTTGGTATAAATCATTTTACGTGGTTTGATAAAGCATCATATAAAACTCATGATTTATTCCCTCTTTACAAGGAATTTGTGCACAAATATTATGAAGAAGGTTTTGAAAAAACAAAAGGATTGTGGGAAAAAGATTATTTTGCTTCTGCAAATAGAGTGAAGTTTGACTTATTTAAACGCTTTGGACTTATTGCTGCAGCAGGTGATAGACACTTGGCTGAATTTGTCCCATACATTTATCTTAGAGACAAAGAGACAGTTTATAAATGGAAATTCAACTTGACATCTGTCGAATGGCGAATTAAACACAGAGAAGAATTGATTAAACTTAGCAAAGAATACGCATCTGACCAAAAAGAAGTTCCATTGAATCCTTCTGGAGAAGAGGGAGTTATGCAGATGAAAGCTATTTTAGGTTTGGATACGTTGGTGACAAACGTGAATTTACCAAATATGGGTCAAATACCAAATCTTCCAATAGGAGCTATAGTTGAGACAAATGCAGTGTTTACCCATGATGACGTCAGACCTGTCTATGCAGGAAAGCTACCTTCAGATTTGGCAAGCATAATGACAAGGCATATCAGCAATCAAGAACTTATAGTTAAAGCTGCTTTAGAAAAGGACTTGAACCTTGCAAAAAGAGCATTCTTAAATGACCCTGCAGTTGAAAGACTACCGCAGAACAAAGCTGAGCAGCTTTTTGATGAGATGATAAATAACACTAAAAAGTATTTGGCATATTTAGGCTTGTAAGGATTACAACAATTTCAAAAATAACCATCAGGGGCTTGTTATGTGTCTCATAACGAGCCCCTTTATTGTTGTACTATATTTGAATTTGAAATTTTAATTTAATGATATTAATGTTTCGTTATTAGCTTTACTTTGTCATAACTCTTCAAATTTGAGAAATCGACAAAAAAGTTTCACTTATATTTATTTAGTAGTATAATGTACAAAAAGGAAACATTATTATTGGAATACCTTGTCAACTTGTTAGATTTACAAAGCTCATTAGAGATTCAAAAATTTAGGAAATATATTGAATTAATTAGACAAAGACTTGAAGTTTCAGATGATTTGGTAGGTTCTTTAGAGACTCTTGTATTTGATTTGTTAAAAAATTTAGTAAGTTTATTAGATTTATTTTACCAGTACAGTTTATTACGCAAACTCGAAAGAATACAACAAAGAAGGTGATTTAGATAGAAGAAAGAATATCTAAGGTTTACACTTATGCAGACTATCTTGGGTTTCCACAAAACGCAAGAGTAGAGCTAATTGATGGTGTCATCTATGATATAAGCCATGCACCTTCAAGAGTGCACCAAGAAATTATTTTTGAACTTACACTAATCATTGGGAATTATATTAAGCAAAACAACAAACCCTGCAAAGTATATACAGCTCCATTTGATGTTGTTCTTGTTGAGGAAGGACAGGATGAAAAACAGGCAATCAACGTTGTCCAGCCTGATATATCAATCATATGCGATAAGAAAAAACTCACTGATAAAGGCTGTGTTGGAGCTCCTGAGATGATAATTGAGGTTGTATCTGAATATAATCCATCTCACGACTATGTAAGAAAGCTGAACCTGTATAATCAGTTTAAAGTCAAAGAGTATTGGATTATTAACCCTAACAATCAAACAATTTTAGTATACAGGCTCAAAGATACCGAAGATTACCTGCCACCAGAAGCTTACACCTTCAATGACAAGGTCAAGGTTGGTATTTTTGAAGACCTTATAATAGACTTTTCTCAAATTAAAGAGGTGTTATAACAGCCTGCCCGATGTCATTCCAAACCTCAAAACCCTTGAAAATAAATGGCGCGCCCAGGAGGACTCGAACCCCCAACCCTCAGATCCGTAGTCTGATGCTCTATCCAATTGAGCTAGGGGCGCGCATGCCATACATTTTTCAATTGTTGAATAAAAAATAAAGCCCTTTTTATAGGGCCTTATTTGCTTTTTTAATTGGTGCCGAGAGCGAGACTCGAACTCGCACGGGCATAACGCCCACTACCCCCTCAAAGTAGCGTGTCTGCCAATTCCACCATCTCGGCACCTCATTGACTTTGCATTATATATTATAAAGAGCTCTTTTGAATTTGTCAATACATTTTTCAAATTTGCGCTCGAATAGGTGTAAAGATATTTACCACAGCGAAAGAATGTACGAAAACAATAATGAAAAGCCCATAAAAAGAATTGTGGCTGCCTCCCTCCTGTTTGATATAATAAAAAAGTGTAATA
>Ga0079999_13548_pt1 | contig 40137 bp, 36 predicted proteins | sample YelNats1bottleC1_FD_69202 | JGI IMG/M metagenome (GOLD analysis project Ga0079999, IMG submission 69202) | Hot spring thermophilic microbial communities from Obsidian Pool, Yellowstone National Park, USA - site 1 bottle C1 (SPADES assembly)... | ecosystem: Environmental > Aquatic > Thermal springs... | reverse complement strand
ATGGCTGATGAGTGTGAATGTAGTGAGACACAACGAATATTTTAAAGCATATTTTCAAAGAAAACGCTCGCAAGGGTTAGTATACAAAAAAGCGATGATGAGTGTAGCGCACAAATTGCTAAGAACGATATTTGCTATGATGAAAAAGCGAGAGAAATTCAATGTTGAGCATACATTTTCGTCTTCTACTCAAAATTTAATTTTACATAGTTGACTCCTGACAAGAAATGATTATAAAATGATTATAATCTGGTTATTTATTATAACATGTATTTTCACTTTCAAAAAGCTATTAATTAAATTAATCATTATCAAACGATAAGAATGTTTGATCAATCTAAATATAATGAGGAGGTGATAGTATGTACTTCGGCTTTGAGGCTTTTGTTGCAATTACTTTCTTGTTTGTCCCAATAATTGTTCTCATGGGTACACTGGGTTATGAAATACCAGTTGCAACTTTCTCAGCAAATATCGAATGCTCTACGAGAATAATTCCGTTTCCAAAGAGTATTTCAGATTCATATACTGAACTTAGGTTCTATCTTTCAGATGTTCTAATTGACTCCCAATCGATGCATTTTAAGCTCAACATTGGTCAATTTTCAATTTCATCAGATGACGCACAATTCGCTTTTGTACCCAGAGTTGGTATTACACTGGCATTTTCCAATATAGAAATTACGCTTGCGTGCTTTGAGAACGCTTATCTCGGAGGTGTTTACTGGAAATTTTAAAGTTATTTTCTTTCGTATAGTCCTATAATCTCTGCCTGAGCAAGTATCTTTCCGCTCAGCGCTTTTTCCAACTCTTTTTTTGTGATTTTACCTTTCAATTCAAGTACATTGTTAACTGCGTAAACCTTAAAATGGTAATGGTGCACTCCATGACCTTTGGGTGGGCATGGACCGTTGTAACCTATTTTCCCAAAATCATTGTAGCCCTGCATTGTTCCGTCTGGAAGTTTTTCAACCTTCCTAATTCCCTCTGGAATCTTGACTGAACTCCCATTAACTGGAAAGTTCCATAAAACCCAGTGAACGAAAGTTCCAATTGGTGCATCAGGATCCTCACATATAATGGCTATTGTCTTTGCACCTTCAGGAACATTACTAACAACAATCTCCGGATTTATATCTTGACCCTCACATGCATATTTCTTAGGAATAAAATCCCCATCTTTAAATGCGCTCAAAATAGTCATCTGCTTTACCTCCTTTCGTTGTACACTCTTTGTAGATGACATACTAAAGAATGCATAAATCATTAATCCGAGAATTAGAATGACTAATACGCCTTTTGAGGTGATTTGATTTTTCATTTGAGCCTTCAAAATCATCTTGGGATTCACCTCCAACTTTTTCGCTTTCCCACTTGAAATTATACCACGAGTGATATAATTGAAGTTAGGTCAAAATGCACTTGAAAGTTATTCACTTAGAGGTGGTTAAGATGAAAAAAGTAACTGAAGGCAACCATACCGCAGTCGTTACAGGTGGAGCAAAGAATATTGGGAAGGGAATAGCTTTGAAACTAATCGAACAAGGGTGGAATGTTGGTATTATCGACTTTGACAAAAGTGCTCTGGAAGAACTTGAAACTAAACTAAGTAAGGACATCAAAGAAAGGATCTTTCTTTACCATGGTGATGTCTCGGATGAATACTCTGTAAGTGAGTTCTATATCAATCTTCGAGAGCGATTCAATCGACTTGACGCCATTGTCAACAATGCTGCCATCGGTGGATTTAAGAATCTCCTTGACCTATCCACTTCTGAATGGAGAAGGGTTATTGATATTAATTTGACAGGTTATTTCATAATGGTCAAATTTGGCGTTCCTATCATTCTGGAAACGGTGGAAAAAGGTGCTATAGTTAATATATCTTCAACACGTGCGCTGATGTCTGAACCCGGAAACGAAGCTTACAGTGCTTCAAAAGCCGGAATTCTTGGCTTAACACATGCGCTTGCAAATTCTTTGGGACCAAAGATTAGAGTTAATGCAATATGTCCTGGTTGGATACTACACGAAGGCGAGATCATCTCAGAGAGAGAGCATGCTCAACATCTGACAGGAAGAGCTGGGAACATTTCTGATATTGCAGAATTGGTTGCATTTTTGATTGATGATAGGAAAAGTGGCTTTATTACTGGTCAGTATTTCATTATCGATGGTGGAATGACAAGGAAGATGATATATTTATAGTTAAGCTAACTCAACAATTATCCTTGGGGGTGAAATCTTGAATATACTTGGCAAAGTGCTGGATATAATTTATCGCTATAAATTCACGATAATCAGCATATTGTTACTTATTCTTTCAATAGTTACAATACTATACAATGCAAAGATAGAAACGAGAATAGAAACATTTCTTCCTGGTTACAAACCTGGAAGACCTATGACAGAGATCGATGATCCAGCTGTTCAGAATATGGTACGCATGACAATGAAATTTGGTGATAAATCCAACATATCGATTATTTACAAATCGAGAGAGCCACTCAACACTCCAGGTGCAATTAGGAATTTGAAGAGATTGCAAGAGAAGATAGAGAAATTCAATGATGTTAAGACCGTTATTTCTATATTGAATTATCCAGGTTCTGACGCCTTTATTCATAACGATGCGTTGGATCTGAAGAATTTGCCAGAAGAGTTTTCTTCTTTTGTATCAAAAGATGGTTACTATGCAATGATATTGGCAGTAATATCAGTTGACGGTCAAGTAGAACCTGTTGTAAGAAAGATTACAAATCAGTTGAAAAAAGAAGATGTTATAGTATTATCCGAAGCTTCAGTAAACAATAAATTATTTGATGAATTGAAAAGGTCAATGTTCTTCTACCCAATTGCAATGTTCATTGTTATCTTTTTGATTTTCTATTATCAGACGCAATCCATCAGAGCTACCATTGTTTCACTCTTCATTCCGATACTATCTTCTCTTTATACATATGCAGTACATTTCTTTCTTGGCGGAGTATTAAATGTACTTACATCTATGATTGCTTCATTTTTAATAATAATAGGTTCTGCATACCCACTTCATTATTACAATGCTATTTTTAGAAGTACAGATGTTAGGAAGCATATCTCAGCACCAATATTCTTTTCGATGTTTACAACTGCGGTGGGATTCCTCTCTTTCATATTTGTAAAAATTCCTGCCTTCAGAGAGTTTGGTATTCTTGTTTCTATAGGGCTCTTGCTTGACTTTCTCTTGACGATTAGCGTTGGAGACGAATTACTCGGTAGGGCTAAGAGAAAATCAAAGAAAGAACCTAAGACTTTTGGAATAAAATACGTTGGAAATAAGGTTGCGATGGGAATCTTTTCTGTTACGCTATTTTTTATCATACTATCTATATTTTTCATTCCAAAAATCAAAGTTGGTCTCACAAGTACCGACTATTTTTCTAAAAATTCAGATATAAATATCGGTTATAAACTGCTTGAAGAAAAATTCAGTATGAAAGACTCTATATATCTTGTTTTAGAAAAGAAGTCAGGAGTGTTCTTACCTTTCGATAGCAAGAATATAGATGAAATCATTTCAAAACTTGTTACTTATCCTCAGATTTCGAGTGTTGACTTTCCAAGAAATGTACCAATAACAGCTTTAATACTGGCATTGAGAACTCAACCATTACTTAAACATTACATCGCCGACGGGAAGACAATCCGTTTATCAGTTAATCTGACGAAGAAAGGTTCCGAAGAACTCGATAGGGTAACTCAAATCATAAATGAAACTCTAAAGGGTTACAGCTATGATTACTACGTTTGTGGTTCTCCTTATATATGGAAAGCAGTTAATGATAACATTCTTGCAAGTCAAATTCAAAGCCTTTTTGCAGCTCTCTTGATAGTTTTCATTACCATACTTATTGTCTTTAAGAATTGGTCTGAAGCTTTGAAATTGGTTTCACCGGTCGTTTTTGCAACAATTTTGAACTTCTTCTACATGGCTGCGTTTAATATGAAATTGGAGATTTCTACCGCACTAACATCAAGCATAATAATTGGTCTGGCAATCGATTACTCAATTCATATAGGACATGATTATGTCAAGACAAGAAACGTTTTTACGTCAATTAAGAACGTAGGTCCTGCTATCCTTGGAAATGCACTTGGAATCGTAGGTGGTTTTTTAACACTGCTTATAGGTGGAGAACTCGCAATGTTCAAGAGAATTGGAGTTCTTGTTTCACTTGGTATTTCAACAGCCACAGTCTTAGCTTTAACAATATTGCCATTCTTATTATCACTTACCAAAAGTTCAAAAATAAAGAATACTTAAGCACAAAGGTTAATTGGAGGTGTCCGAATGGAAAAGCTTAGACTTGCACTTGCTCAAATAAATACAACTGTGGGAGATATACAAAGGAACAAGGAAAAGATAATCGAAGTTTTGAACGAAGCACAGAAAGTGTGTGCAGATATTGTTGTTTTTCCAGAATTATCTATTACCGGATATCCACCGGAAGATCTGCTCTTCAAAACGCACTTTATTGAAGACAACATTAACGCGTTAAACGAAATTGCCCAGCACGTTCCTAAGTCACTCATTGCTGTGGTTGGTTTTGTTGACCTTGAAGGTGATATATACAACGCTGCAGCTGTTATAAATGATGGAAAAGTCGTTGCAAAGTATCATAAAAACTACCTTCCAAATTATGGAGTATTTGATGAGATGCGATATTTCCAAAAAGGCAGTAAATCGCTCGTCGTGAGTTTTGGTAACGTGAGGATGGGGGTAACAATATGCGAAGATATATGGTATCCGGGCGGACCAGCAAGAGATGAGGCGCTTTACGGTGATGCTCAGCTGATAGTAAATCTATCAGCCTCACCTTATTATCAAAGCAAACTTGCGTGGCGTGAGAAGATGCTTTCCACAAGAGCAAATGATAATCTCTCAATAGTAGCGTACGTGAACCTTGTAGGCGGTCAAGATGAATTAGTCTTCGATGGTGCAAGTCTTGTAGTAGATGAAACCGGAAGAATACTTGGTCGTGCGAAACAATTCCAGGAGGATTTGCTAATAGTTGATGTTGAAATTAGCAACGTTAATAAAGCCAGATTAAAAGACCCAAGAAGGCGTCAAGACAAGTTACTTATAAAAAAGGAGGAACTCGAGAATTTAGACGTTGTAGAGGTACCTTTCGAAAAGTTACTGCAAAAGCCAAACATAAATAATCGTGTAGAAAATGTCTTACCAGAAGTTGCAGAAGTTTACGAAGCATTAGTTCTCAGTACGAGAGACTATATCACAAAGAACGGAATGAAAAAGGCGGTCTTAGGTCTCAGCGGAGGGATAGATAGTTCCTTAGTTGCATGTATAGCTGTCGATGCACTCGGTCCAGAAAATGTGATTGGTGTTTCGATGCCGGGACCGTTTTCTTCCGAGCACAGTAAGGAAGATGCAAAGGCATTAGCAGAAAATCTCGGAATAAAGTTTATTACGATTCCAATTACAAATATTTACAACGCCTTCATAGAAACATTTAAACCAATCTTTGAAGGTTTACCTTTCGACACAACCGAAGAGAACCTTCAGGCAAGGATACGAGGAACAATCCTGATGGCACTATCGAATAAATTTGGCTGGATAGTCTTGACAACTGGTAACAAGAGTGAGAGTAGTACAGGCTATTCTACACTTTACGGTGACACAGCTGGTGGATATGCAGTAATCAAGGACGTTTATAAAGTATTGGTCTATGATTTATCGAGGTATGTCAACGAGAAGGCTGGAAGAGAGATAATACCGGAGCGAGTATTTGTGAAACCACCAAGTGCGGAACTGAGAGAGAATCAAACAGATCAGGATAAATTACCTCCGTACGATGTACTTGATAAGATACTGAAATTGTACGTTGAAGAAGATTGCAGTCTCGAAGAAATCATTCAAATGGGTTTTAACAAAGAAATGGTTAAAAATGTTGCATGGATGGTCAATGTCAACGAATACAAGCGAAGGCAAACGCCCCCTGGCCCGAAGGTTACTCACAGGGCATTTGGAAAGGATAGAAGGCTGCCTATAACGAATGGATATAAGGAGTGGAAGTTTATAAAAGAATAGAGGGTTCCCACCCTCTATTCTCTTTTAAGATATTCTCACAGGCTACAAATTTTCTATTTCAATAGCAACTTCCATTAATAGCTCATAGTATTCTTTCCACCGACTGGCTACAACGCCCCGCGTGTAACCCTGTGGGTCACACCTTTCCTCCAATCTCGGAACCAACATCCTACAACTTTCAGGTCTTTCTTCAAATTCCAATTCGCAACCTTTTGGTGTTAAAAACGTACATTCACCAAAATATTGGTGATCGAAGACACTACGTTCATATCCCTTAATTGCTGGCCTAACAAAATACAAGCCCTCATCCTGGTTAACCCAGTCAATTGCCCATCTACCACTCGAGAGTGCACTGGTGAGCTGATTTATCATGGTCTGTCTATCTGGAGCACCGAAGTCTTCTGGAGTTGCAAATCCCGGGTAAGTCTTACAACACTTTCCACCACAGAGCTTGCATACTTTGATGTTCTCTACACCAATAGGCTTTTTAGATTCATGCATATACAATTCACCTCTGAGTTATGATATTATATTTATTACCAAACCTAAGTATTTTATGAACATGGGAGGTATGATATGGAAATATACAAGCCCGAAAAGATAGATTACATGCCGTCAAAGAAAATCTACCTTGCAAGAGCTGGAGCAATTTATTCGAAGATACTCTACAACAGCACACTAAACGAGATTGCAAACAAAATCTATCTATTGGCATTGAACGTTGCCAATCCTGTCGTTTATTGGGAAATATTCAACAAAGAACAACTCTCTGAGTTCGATATTCCTGCAAAGTATAGGAAACATGAGAAGTTTTTGATATTTCTATCAACACTCGGAACTGAAATGGATAAAGAGATTGAAAGGCTTTCTACAAATTCAACTTTGGAAGCTGCTCTACTCGATGCATGGGGTTCGGAAGCCGTTGAAAAGCTTAACGATAGCTTTGAGAAGTATTTCAAAAGTGTGCATAAAGTAAGACTAACCATGCGTTTCTCTCCTGGATACGAAGACTTGGAAATTACAAGAAACAAATCGTATGTCAGATTACTTGGCATAGAAGATAAAATAACCGTACTCGACAGTGGACTCATGATTCCAAGAAAGTCAACTTCATGTATAGCAGCCATTATTGAATAATCAGGATGAATTTACCTGCAACCAAATGTACCACTATTCTTGCAACCCTTGTACTCAAATTGAATAGTCACGTGATTAATACCCATATTTTCCAATTCAGAAACTATAGTTTTGTATATCATCATTGAATCACTTATTCTTATATCATCTTTCAAATTAACATGTGCTTCAAGGAAAACATTTTGTTCGTCGAGATTCCAAAGATGGATATGATGAACATCCGCTATATCTGGATGTGATACCATATGTTCAATAATACTTTCCATGTTTATCTCTTTTGGAACTCCTTGCATCAATATTGAAACTGAATGATTTAATATTTCGAACGCCTCTTTAATAACATACACGGCTATCAAGATAGTTATTAAAGGATCTACAAAAGTAATGTTGAAAAACCTTATGATAATTGCACCAATAATAACCGTTACAGAAGACAAAGCATCCATAAGCATATGCAGATAAGCTGAACTTAAATTGAGGTTTTTTTCAGTCCATTTCCTAAGTACAAGCATACTGATAAAATTGGCTACAAGACCAATTGTAGCGACATATAGAACGATTTCTGTCTTTATAATGTTTGGTCTGATGAGTCTTTCTACCGCTTCAAAAATCAACCAACCACCGATTATTACAAGTGTTGATGAATTAAATAAAGCAGCAATTATATTCGCCCTCTTGTATCCAAATGTTTTCTTTTCACTAATGGACCTTTCGGAGATTCTTTGAGCAACATATGAAATAACTAAGGAAAGAGAATCACTAAGATTATGTGCTGAATCCGAAATCAATGACAAACTACCTGATAAGAGCCCACCAACAAATTCAGCAACTGTAATACCCAAGTTGAGCAATACAACTATGGAAAATTGAAATATATTGAGATTATCGTAACCTTTGTGATCATGGCTGTGGCTATGATTGTGAACCTTTGAATGATTGTGTTCTTCGTGATTGTGTTCTTCATGTTCGGGGGATCCGATCGTCTCTTCTAAATGGGAAAGATTATTGGTATCATGCTTATTTCTGAGCTTCATTATTTTCCCTCCAAAGCGTCTCATCGTACTCCACACTTTTGTGGGCTACATGTTCGAAAACCTGTATAAGTATATTCCTAACGTGATTATCATCAAGTGCATATAGAATATTTTTCCCGCTTCTTCTATATCTAACAATACCAAGTTGCCTTAAATGCCTCAGTTGGTGAGAAATTGCAGACTGACTTATGCCTATTTCATTGACAATTTCTGAAACACTCTTTTCACGATTTAATACTGATATTAAAATGCGAAGTCGTGTGTCTTCTGAAAGAACTGAAAATAACTCCGCCGCTCTATGTATCAAAGTCTCAAAGCTTAACTTCTCCATCATTACCTCACTCACAGCAGAACACCTCCTCATAATGATTGAATATATGTGCATATGTGCATATATTTACTAAAACAATAACACCACTTATTTCTAATATGTCAAGTAATTTCGCAAATATTTTGGCGTTGTGGAGTGTTGTTTAGTTTATTTAAAGATGCAAAGGATTATCCAAAGCTTTTTACAAGGCTTACAATTACGGATTCCCAACCATTTGCAAGGACAAATATCAAAATTTTAAATGGAAGTGAGACAAGAACTGGTGGAATCATTATCATACCAAGTGATAAAAGTATGCTCGCCACAACCATATCTATAATAATAAAAGGAACGTATATTAGTATTCCCATTTTAAAACCTATTTCAACTTCACCAAGAACGAACGCAGATGTCAAAAGTGGATCAGAAGCCTCTTCAATCTTCTGTATCTTTTGGTTTAGTGCATTAGCAAGTACAAAGACGTTATCCTCGTTATGATGATTCACAAGTTCCGTGATCATAAATCTCCTAACAACGTTCATAGTATTTGAAAAGAATTCTTGATATGTTATCTTTCCATCCATATAAGGTTGCAATGCCTTTGAGTTGATCTCATTCCATACAGGTTGCATGATAAAGAACGTGAGGACTAAAGCCAAACCAATAAGTACCTGGTTTGGTGGTACCTGTCTCGTTCCGAGCGCATTACGAACAAATGAAAAGACAATGATTATTCTCGTAAACGATGTGAATAACATTAAAATGCTTGGAGCCAACGTTAGAACGGTTAATATGAGAAGTATTTCCAAAGTAGCAACGAGGTCTCGCGGTGATTGGTTGGGATTTACCTGTATACTAATCCCAGGAATTGGTGCTTCTTCTTGTGGGAAGAACGAAGTAAAAATGAAAAGAAGAAGAATAAGTGTCACTAACCTTTTCATTTCTTACCACCAACAAGTCTCTGAAAGATGCTTTCAAAACTCTTTTCAGATTCCATTTCCAAATCCCCTTCATCTATCGTATCAAGTTTCTTGATGACCGTCGCATAATTTTGAGTAATCATTATAACATAATACTCTTTTAGTATTCTAATAAGAACGAGAGAAGTATTTCTATCTACGTAAACTCTGCTAATTACCTTAGCAAAACGCCCCCCAACTATAGTGTTGGGGAGCTTCCTTTTTAGAAACCAGTACGTGCTTAGCAAAATGGCCATTATAGATAATAATCCTATTACAAAGCTAATAAGACCGCCGATTTTAATCTCTCCTAACTACTTATTTCGGTTCACTTTAAAACTTTCTGTACAGCTTCTATAACCCTTGCAGCTTGGAATGGCTTTACAATGAAATCTTTTGCTCCAGCCTGGATTGCTTCGATAACCATAGCTTGTTGTCCCATTGCACTGCAAACTATAACTGTCGCGTTCGGATCAAATTTCTTAATCTCCTTTATGGCATCAATGCCGTTCATTTCTGGCATGGTAATGTCCATTGTTACGACATCGGGTTTAAGTTCTTTATACTTTTCCACTGCCTCAACACCATTTGCAGCTTCTCCCACCACTTCATGACCACCTTTTGTTAGAATATCCTTAAGCATCATCCTCATGAAAGCTGCATCATCTACAACCAAAACTCTTGCCATCTTATGCCACCTCCGAACCTGTAATTTCTTTTAGAATTTCTTCCAAATTGAGATACACTATAAGTCTGCTATCCTTTTTTATTAATCCTTTTGCTTTTTTACCGTAGGTGTTCATCTTTCCAAGGTTCGTTTCAAGCTCATTACTATTAACTCTCAAGACACCAACAACTTCATCAACCATAAGCCCAAACTCAACGTCTTCAACCTTCGTAATTATTATCTTTTTATAGATTGATGCACCTTCGTTAGCGAGAAGCACAGGCAAACTTATAACAGGTATTATCTTTCCTCTAAGATTAATAACTCCCTCAACTATCTTTCTTGCTCTCGGTACTGGGGTTATTTCAGTCTGTTCAATAACAATCTCCACCATTTCTACGTTTATAGCCATTTCTTGATTGAGAGCCTTAAAGACCAAAACTTCAAATTCAATAATCTCCTCCATTTTTCTCACCTCTCTTCATTGTACCACTTTTATATACTCTCAACTATATTTGCAACATCGAGAATCAGAGCAATACTACCATCACCGAGTGTTGCTCCACCGCTAAATATTTTAACATCGCTAAATATCTTTCCAAGAGATTTGATAACTATGTCCTCTTGACCGATCAACGTATCTACAGTTAATCCAAATTTCCGTGCTCCAGATTTCACAACAACAACGTTCATCTCGTTTGGCGTTTCTTCGTGTGACATGTCAAAGACGCGCCACAGTTTTATAAGCGGAATCACTTCGCCCCTAATAACAATTACCTCCTCATTTTGTACAACTTTGATTTCCTCTCTGCTTATTATTAAAGTACTATCTATTATCGAAATAGGAATTGCGTACACATAATTATTCACTTTGACAAGTAGTGCTTGAATTATAGCCAGTGTCAGTGGAAGTCTTATTGAGACTTTGGTACCTTTCCCTACTTTACTTTCTATTGTTACTGAACCATTCAACGATTCAACTGTGTTCTTTACAACATCCATTCCAACGCCACGACCAGATAATTCACTAACTTGTTCTTTTGTTGAAAAACCCGGAAGGAATACAAACTCGAAGACCTTTTCATCTGGAAGTGCTGCAGCCTTCTCCTCTGTTACTAAACCACGTTCAACAGCCTTTTTTATAATTTTCTCTCTACTCATACCCCTTCCATCATCTTCAACTTCAATAACAACATTGTTCCCCTCATGTCGTGCTGAGAGTGTTACAGTGCCGATTGGTGGCTTACCGTTGGCAATTCTTTCTTCTTTTGTCTCGATACCGTGATCTATTGCATTTCTTATGAGGTGAACAAGCGGATCTCCAATGACTTCGACAAAGGTTCTATCAAGTTCTGTTTCTTCACCACGCATTACAAAATTAATCTCTTTTCCAAGGTTCCTTGACAAATCTCTGACCATTCTTGGAAATCTATTGAACACGAATTCGATTGGAACCATCCTAACTTTCATAACTATGTTTTGTAAATCCAAAGTAATTCTGCTTAATTGTGCGAGCGATTCGTCTACTTCTTTGATATTGTACTTTTTCAAAATATCCGCTATTCTACTCCTTGCAATAACTAACTCTCCCATTAAATTCATCAGTGTATCAAGCTTTTCTGTATCGACCCTAACAGTCTGAGTAACCTTAACTCTTTTCTGCTCTTTCGATTTATCTTCATCATTTCCTTTCTTCTCACTCGCTTCGGGGGCAACTTTTTCTAATTCAATTTTCAACGGCTTAACAGTAACATTCTTTACTTCCGAAACCCCCATAACCTTCTCGTAAATCTTTTCTTGTGAAACATTTCCAACGCCTATTAACTCTACATTTAAATCAAACTTTTCATTCTCTATATCTTCTACAGATGGAATGGAATGTATTATTTCCACACCTATCTCTTCAAGCGTATGGAAAACCATGTACATTCTTGCAGATTTTAGTTGAGTACCTTCCTGCAAGCTAACAACTATGTGATATGCCGGAATATTCTTTTTAGCAGCTTCTTCAAGCACATCCTTTATAACTTCCTGTGTGAATCCTTCACCAACAACAGTTTTGCTCATATTCTCTTGTCGGACAAATTCAGGCTCCTTTAGCCTCTCTTGTTCTTCTTTTCTTATACTTTTCTTAATTTTTTCTCCGGCTGCGATTCTTTCAAAAACCTCAACCAACCCGTTAATATCTTCGGCAATATCATCTGAACCAGAATTAACTATCGACTGAAGCATTTTATCGATCATATCGAGACCCGCAAAAAGATAATCGAGCTCATCACTCGTTATTTCAACTTTTCCGCTTCTGACAGCATCAAGATAGTTCTCCATTCTATGACACAATTTAGCCAGTTTTTCAAAACCCATAGTTCCAGCCATACCTTTAAGCGTATGTAATGCACGGAATGCCCTGTTTACCTGCTCTACATCCGATGCGTTTTTCTCAAGTTCCAGTAGCGAATCGTTTAATAGCTGGATATACTCTTTGGACTCGTCAATAAAAACACCGAGATATTCATTGTATTCACCCATCTGTATCCCTCCTTTTAGGAGATTAGTATTTTATAATACGTAAAATAACCTGAGCTATATCGCCAAAATAACATTTTAGATGAGACATTGAAACCGGTTGTTGTTTTTATTATATCACCAATATCGAGAAGAAGTTTAAAGTCATAACTTCCAATTTTTGAGAAATCGAAGTAAAGAGGCACATCTTTCAGTCTACTTCTTGTTCTATCGTATTGTTCGTATTTTGAACGCTCTATTGTTCCAAAGTACACTCTGTTGTTTATTGAGTAGGCACTTAATTTTATACCATGAAATGTCATCGTCCACTCTTGTTTTTGAGAATCGTACTTACCACCAAGCTTCGATATGTTCTTTTCTAAATCCTTAGAAGACGCATCATCAAATATTATCAAGAAATCATTTGTTTCAAGCCTTCCAACATTATAAACATTTGAAGAAGCTTTTGAAAGAGATGTCACAAAATCAAGGATTCTTGTTATATCTGGCAAAGATCCTTGAAACCACTGTTTTACTGTTTCCAAAATATCTTGAATATTAGATGATGGAATTGAAAGATAGTAATTCCACGCCATTGGTATATTTCCCATAGTTTCTGCAATCTTTTTTGTATTAGTCTCCTTTCGATTCTTTTGCTCAAAGGTAATGCTCATATTACCAGCTGATACCGAAGAATAGAAAACAATATATTCCGAATCAGATGTATCCAACTTTGAAACACCCGGTATACTGAATTTTATAACATTCGGTTTTGAATAACCACTTGCAAAAAATGTTCCAGCTTTCAGTCTTTCAAACACTTTCGCTGTCCTTGAAAGTTGCATATCCGGAGTTACAAACGTTTTTAAAGCAAGCTCTAATGCCTGCTTACTCCCAGCAACAACAAGGTACTTTCCACTAAACCCACAATAGAGAGAGTCATCAAGTATATACTGATTGTTACCTAAAGCTTTATAATTAACAGAAAGAAGAAACGCAATTGCCTTTACAAGATTTTCCGGAGACTTTGTTTGAAATGCAAAAAAGCTATTTGATGCCATTGTTTTTATAAAGTCGAAGTAATAATTCAGATCAAAAGAAATTAAATTATTTAAATCCACTTCAATCCCTTTTGATGCAAACAAAACATCGTTTGATATAGCCTCTTGGACAATCGAAGGTTGTACACCAGTTTTGTAACGCATGTCTTCAAGTATTCTCAAGAAAGAATCTTCAAATCCAAGCCCTTTTCTGTTAAGTATAAACGAAAAGAATGGTACCTTTTGAATCTCACTGTACCAGCTTCCACCTTTTGATATTCTTACTACAAAGTCATAATCTCTGTGTACAAGGTCGAAGATATCCGAATCTGCAAATAACATAACTACAAAGATAACTAATGCAAGAAGAGTTGTCATTTTTGCATTTACGATTCTGTGCATTTATAATGTTCCTCCCAGGCTAAATCTACAATCTTCATTATATCATCGTGGTTAACTTCTATTAAATCTGACGAATCAGATTTTTCAAAAACTGCGAAAAATTCAATGTTTCCATCACTACCAAGTATCTTAGAATAATCAAGAGCTTTTAAAACAAAACCAACTTTCATGAAATCGAGAAGAACAGCACTTAAGACTTCAACATGCTTATCCTTTCTCTTTATAATTCCACTGTGTTGGTACCCAACCTCGAATTGTGGCTTTATTAAAATTATAGCACAACCTCTATGTAAAAGCACGTTATAAATATTTTCTCTGAGCTTTCTCACAGAAATGAAAGATACATCGGTCGTAACAATATCAACTTGTTCACCGATATCTTTCACAGACAATTCTCTTGCATTTTTCTTTATCTTAATTACTCTGGAATCATTGCTCAGTTTTTCATGTAGCTGGTCGGTATTAACATCAACGGCGTATACTTTTTTCACACCGTTTTGCAACAAAAAGTCAGTAAATCCACCTGTTGAACTACCAATGTCACAAGCTATTCTTTCATTAAGTGCAATTTTTACCCGGTTGAACAACCCTTCAAGTTTATAACCAGCCCTACTAACGTATTTTGGCGCTTCCAAAATATCTATTAAATCTCTATCAGTAACTTTCTTTGATGAATCTTTGCAAACTACACCATTGACCTTTACTGAACCTCTTTCAATCATTTGTTGTGCTTTAGATCTGCTTTCACTTAACCCTTTCTTGACTAAAAAGATGTCCAGTCTCATTTTTTCAACTTTATTTTCCATGTTCCCACATCCGTAAGTATTGTTAAGATATCCTTTGAAATATATGCAAAAAGTATATTATTCCCCAAGAACGTATTACCATAAAAATACCCTGATTTATAAAATTGCAGGTTGCATACTGTTGGATAAACATAGTCTGAAGTATACATTTGCTTGTGATACGTTGAAAAGTTATCCACTTTTAAGATGCCACTTTCTGTCAATCTGAAAACTTCCTCTGCTGTAACAAGGAGAATTTCGCCGTTTATGTTAAAAAGCCTTCCGGTGCTTTCGATGAAACCTAAACGATTAACCTTCCTTGTTCTTAAGTTTATTAGATACAAGTTGTTTGTAATATCTAATATGTAAAGGTTGTTATCATTGTAGATGAAATCTACAGGTGTATTTGATACCTTCATTTTCCAATTCAATGACGAATCAGATATCTGACCATCCGCATAAATCAAGATATTATCCCATGCAAAGATCGGTTGTCCAAAGCTTGGTTGCCTTTTACCATCACGAAGATTTAAAACATAATCCTTTGTTAAGATTGAAAATCCATTGTAAAGCAGCGGAAGATCATCTAAATGATATTCTCTACCATCAACTGTCTGAAGTAGTTTTTGATTGTAAAGGCTACCATCAATTGTAATGTAACTTGGCAGAAATTCCACACCATTTTCCACAATAATCAGAGGTATGCCTGAACTCCGACCTAAGCTCACCATTCTCTTTTCAGAATCGTACACTAAGGTCTCGGGAACATCGTAAAAGGTTGAACCTTCACGAACTTCAAAAATACTTTTTATAAATACTCCAAGAGTCTGCTCAGCATCTTGACTAAGGTAATCAAAAGAAATCTTTTTTTCTCCTACAGAGAGTGTTATCAAATTGTTATCATTAAAGAGGTAAAAAAACTCGCTTTCACACTCTGAAGCCTCGCATAAATCTGTTTTAGAGGAGTTTTCATCAACAATTATTGGAACTATACCCAAACTCACAAGTTTTTTAGTTATGTATACCGAAACGTTTGTCGGAATATCTCTTTGCACTAAGACTACTGTACGATATTGTTCCCATCTTTCCATTACTTTCTGTATTTCTGGAGTTATCAATTCATCGGGTAGGTTTATCCCAAGAAGACCTACTGCTAAAACAAAACTTTGTACAAGAATAATCCATGTGCAGGTGCTAATCCTGCTGATTTTGAACGATCTCTCGATTCTAACACCTCCATGACACGCTCAGGTTTCCATCCACCAGAACCTACCTTTACGAGATTGGCAACGATGCTTCTTACCATACCACGAAGATATGAAATACCTTCTACTCTAATCATAATCAGTTCTTTCTGTATCCTTATTATTCTAATTGCATTGATTGTACGCTCAGTTTTGGTATCATCTTCACCTCTTTTACTAAATGCTGTGAAATCATGATATCCCACTAAATAACTTGCCCCTTTTCGCATTTCATCAATGTTAAGTTCATAAGGAAACCACCAAGTGTACTTTCTTAGAAAAACGTTATTCACTTTAGAATTAAGAATAAAATAATGGTATATTCTCTTCTTAGCCTCATAACGTGGGTTGAAGTTTTCGTGAGTAAACCATACTCTTTTCACATAAATATCTATAGGAAGATTTGCGTTAATAGCGTTCCTTATATCCTTTTCTAAAAGCTTGTCATTTGGACAATCGAACGATGCCACTTGACCATTAGCATGGACACCCGTATCTGTTCTTCCAGCAGCATATGTTTGGATAGGTAACTTAAATACACGTTCAAGAGCCTTTTCCAATTCACCTTGGACAGTTCTAACATCTCTTTGTCGCTGGTAGCCGAAAAATTCTGTTCCATCGTACGAGAATTCTATTGCGACTCGTCTCATAAATTTATAATCCTGCCTCCTCCAGATTTCTTTCCCGCAACCAGTGCTGTTCTTGCTTTATTCAGTAAATCTTCCAAGTTTTCTGCATCGACTGGATACTTTACAACAGCACCTGTAACTTTAACGTATGCATACTTTTCACGAATCATCTCACTAATTTTTTCAGCAATTAGCATACCATCCGATTTGCTTTTTGTCCAAAGCAAAATCTTAAATTCATCTCCGGAATATGAGTATATACCAATATTTCTAATTTCATCCTCTATGTGAATCTTCATATCTCGCAAAATCTCATCACCAATTTGGAAACCTCTTTCCAAGTTAATCTTATCGAAGTTATCTATGTCTATGTAAAGAAACGTAAACATACGCCTTTGCTCTATAGCTTTTGCCATCTCATTCATTAAAGTCGAAGTACTTACTTCCCGCCCGTAATTACTTGCGAAAAGTTCTCTATAACTGCTTTCTTTAAATATCTGAACAAAATGCCAAGCGAAAAACTTAGATAGTTCAATTTCCCTTCTTGTTGGTCGCAAACCATTTGTGGGTCTATCATAACTGATGTAACCAATTATTCTATTATTGAATCTTAGAGGTACTAAGAAAAGGTCATCTGGATCCCACGCATTATCAACCTCGAGTTTAGCGTAATCAAGCGGTTTAAAAACGTAAGTATCGTCAAGCGCCACGCTGCCCTTAGGAATAAAATAAACACCTTCAGAATCAAACCTACTTTGCATTAATAGCATTGAATCTTTTATGCTCGGTTGTTTAATTTTAATCTGCTCAAAGTCACTATCTGAAATTCCATAAGATGCGATCCTAACAACTTTTCCACTGTTGGAATCGAATAAATTTAAAAGAGCGACTTCAAATCCTATCATATTACACGAGATTTCAAGCATTCTTTTCAAAACTACATCCGTATCTTCAGTCTTGGACTGCTCTAAAATCTCTTGTAATCTCGAAAGGTTTTGAATTTCCCTTTCAATCTCATCCTTCTCATATATAAGTTCTTGCAACCAAACCTGTGATCTTACGGTGTATAACAGCTGGACCAAGAACCCTGCATACAGAAAGAAAGTGAAAAGCATGTACGTAATTTTTGCTTCTGGTAGTAAGTAGATAGTTGTTAAAATTAAAGAAGCATACATTCCCAAAATAAATACCAAAAAGGTTACACGTAGAAAATTCTTTATGTTCATTTTTACAAAGAAATGTACGTAGATAGTTGTTAGCAAAATGTTCGTTAGGAAATAACCCAAAGCGAATAGTACCAGCGAATAATAGTCCTTTGGAGATAGTTTGAATAACAAAGTTCCAACAGCAATTTGTATGAATTCAAATACAACTCGAAAAATAGAGATTCTGAGTGACTGACCTTTTCTAATTAAAATTGTAGCAATTGAAAGAATCATTACAGTTTCTGGATTCAAAAAGAGCATCAGAAACAAAATAGCGAATGATCTTGTGCTAAAAGTAACTCCTGCTATTGGAATTTCAATAAGTTGTGCAATTATAAGAATTAAAAATGCTAAACCAAGTAGCCTAAAATCGAAGATAATAACAAACGGTTTTGCAAAAGAGAGTATTATAAGTCCTATCAAAAACAACGAAATCGCAAATAACGTATCTTTTTTGGTCACATGCTTCCCCCCAATGCTCTGTTATACGAATCTTAACACATTGCAGCAAGATTTTAAACTGATGTTTATGTATATTGAGCCAATTATATTCTATCATAAGTTCGATGTTTTATACAAGATTTCAAACGAGGAGGTTTTGGAAGATATGAAAAGTCTCAGACAGATAGCTGAAAAGTATGGAACGCCTGTTTTAGTAATGGATTTGAATGTTGTAAAGCAAAACTACATGAATTTAGTCGAGAATATCAAAAATTGTAAAGTTTACTATGCAGTAAAATCGAATTCGCACGTCGAAATTGTGAAATTACTGAGAGATTTGGGAAGCAATTTTGACGTTGCTTCAAGAGGAGAAATTGAAAAGTTACTTTCACTTGGTGTAGAACCAAATAGGATGAGTTTTGGAAATACGATAAAAAAGACCGAAGACATAAAATTTGCATATGAGCACGGGATAAAAATGTTCGCAGTTGATGCGGAAATGGAAATAGAAAAGATTGCAGCTGTAGCACCGGGTTCAGATGTTTATGTCAGAATAAGCACAAACGGAATGGAAGATGATGCAGATTGGCCCCTCACACGAAAATTTGGAACAAGTGTAAGCCACGCGATCGAACTTGTGAAGTATGCAAAGTCCATGGGACTAAACCCCATTGGCTTGAGCTTCCACGTAGGTTCGCAGAATTACAACCCAGAAAACTGGAGGACAGCAATTAGAGAAGCTTCAATCGTCTTTGAAGAAGCAAAAGAGAATGGAATCAACATGACTATGATAAATACAGGTGGTGGAATGCCAGTAAAATATGTGAGAGATATTCCAACTGTCAAACAAATTGCAAAAGTAATTAACGAGGCTGTAGAAGAGTACCTTGGTGATAACATAACAGTTATAGTTGAACCAGGTAGATCGATGGTTGGGAATGCGGGCGTTATGATAACTAAGGTTATACTACGTAGTAGAAAAGGAGAAGAAAACTGGTTGTATTTAGACGCAGGGGTTTTCCATGGATTGACAGAAACAATTCAAAACATAAGATACAGAATAACAGTTGATGGAAAGGAAGACGAAGAAATCGATACGTTTGTCCTTGCTGGACCAACTTGTGATAGTGTGGATGTTATGTACTACGATGCGCAATTACCAAAAAGCACAACTCTTGGAGATATAGTTTACTTCCACACAGCAGGTGCTTATACAAGTGAATATGCAACGAACTTCAATGGTATCGCTTCACCGCAGGTTATTTTTGTTAATGGTATTCTTTCTGACGAGTCAGATAGTTTACAAAAAGAACTTATAGAGGTTAAAGAAAGCAAATTGGATTAAAGACATTATTTAATCTGAAAAGAGCTGGGAATGTCCCAGCTCTTTTCATTACAAGTCTTTAATAACTTTACCACCATCGGCTGACTCGTCTTCTGCCAATTATCACATCTGAACGGTTGCCTTCTTGAATCCTAACCATATGCCTTCCAGATAAAATTGAAAGCACGTTCGTGAACAATGTTGGAAGTGAGACATATTTTCGACTTGAAATCTTCGCAAAGAGTGGAATAGCTGCATATCGTAAAACGCTCTCTATTATAAAGAAAATCTGAATACCATATATGTGAAAATCTCCCAAATAGAAGTCGAATGAATTAAAGAAACTCGCAATTGGTCCACCCAAGATAGAACCTATCATACCTCCAAGACCACCGAGTGCTGAAAAAACAGCAAAATACATAGGAGAATTCGAGGATGCTGTTTCCATAGGAAGAGTTATAAATGCCAGGTTAACTGCCGCCCATCCCACACCTGACAAAACTGCATCCAGTACCAACGCCAGAACCCAGTCTCTTTCATTCATCAAGATCCAAATGGCTGGCGTAATTGAAACTATTGATAAGCCTGCAATGAGCACACTCTTATGTCCAAACTCATCTGATAGCCTTCCCCATAATGTATAAAACAGCATCGACAAGAGCGAAGCAGTTATAGAAGCGTAACTTATGTAAGTCATAGGAAGCTTTATGTTATGAAGTTGATGGTATGGAAAGAACGGGGCTGCCATAAGAACTACAAAATTCCAAACAAAATACGCTTTCGAGAGTTTCATGAAATTCTTATCTGAGAGTACTATTTTTAAATCGTTCATTGTACCGGTTTTGCTACTTCTTCGTTCTTCAATAGGTACAAGGGCTAAGAGTGATATGAAACTCCCAACCATAGTCACAATTATTATCAGTAGAAAACTGTACGGTTTCTTAACATTGTCGTTTATGACTGAAAAGAGATAGAATATACTGAGTGTGGCAAGTGATACGAAAAAATTCCTTAATCCTAAGTACTTACCTCTTCTATCTGGATCTATAGCATCGGATATCATACTTACCCAAATGTTACCGGCAAATGCGGCAAAAACCTGACTAAGTCCAAAAATCAATAAAAACAATTTAGGAGAGCGTTGTTCTGCAAATAAGAACGGAAGTAATATGAGCCATAAGAATCTACCTGAGTTGAAGAACCCCAGCAAAAACCTTTTACTTGGTATCTTTTCTATAACTGCTGGTGCGAAGAGTTGGAATACCTGAAACGCCATGGGAAATGAAGCAGCAAGTCCAAGCCATATTTCATTCAAACCAAAATACAGAGCTATCGATGTAAAGATGGCAGTTTGTGTCAATACAAGATAGAAGGAAGAAAAGACACCTTCAACTGTTAAATAAAATTCATTTTTGTTTTTGTGAAATCTAAGTGCATATTTCATCCCTTAATCACTCCAAGAGGAATACATTTTGCTATCTTGGTCGATATTCCAAGCTCATCTACAACTCTGACAACTCTATCAACATCTTTGTAAGCTTCCGGTGCTTCTTCAACAATGCCTTTCTTCGACTTCGCCATTATCGTCACACCTTTTTCTTCAAGTTCTCTCAATACCTTGTTGGTGTTTAATTCACGTGTTGCCTGCCTTCTTCCGAGTGCTCTGCCAGCACCGTGCGCAGTTGAACCAAAGGTTAATTCCTCAGCTTTTCTTGTTCCAACGAGAATGTACGAAGCCGTTCCCATACTTCCTGGTATTATAACTGGTTGTCCAGTTTTATTAAATACTTCAGGCAATGCCGGATTACCCGGTCCAAAAGCCCTTGTGGCACCTTTTCTATGTACTACAACTCTGCTTTTTTTCCCTTCTATGTTGTATTCTTCTACCTTTGCAATGTTGTGTGCAACATCGTAAATAAGTTTCACATTCATTCCAACAACACTTTTAAAGACTTTTCTAATGATTTGAGTAATAATTTGTCTGTTGGCAAAAGCATAATTAGCAGCACAATTCATAGCACTATAATAAGCCTGTCCCCATTTGCTTTGAAATGGCGCATTTATCAATTGTTTGTCAGGTATGTCTCTATTGTGTTCTTTTAAATTATCCCTTAAAATCTTTATATAGTCGGTAGCAATCTGATGCCCAAAACCCCTGCTACCTGTGTGTATCAATATCGTGATATCACCCTTATTTATACCAAATATGGTTGCAATTTCTTCATTGTAAACCTCATCTACTTGTTGGATTTCTATAAAGTGATTCCCAGCACCAAGTGTTCCAAGTTCGTCTTTGCCCCTCTCGTAAGCTTCTTCACTAACATCCGAAAAATCGCAATAATTTATAGAACCTTTATCCTCTATTCGAATCAAATCTTCTTCGTTACCATATCCCATTTCGACTATTTTTCTTGCACCGTTTTCTACAATCTTTTTGAATTCGTTCTTTGAAAACTTCAACTCACTTCTCTCGCCTACACCTACTGGAACGGTCTCATATATGCGCTTAACTAAGGTATCTATATTTTTCTTAATGATGCTTGAATCCCCTTCAACAACAAGCATTCTCACACCACAGTTAATATCGAATCCCACACCACCGGGACTTATAATACCATCGTTTATATCAAATGCTGCAACTCCACCAATTGGAAATCCGTAACCCCAATGTATATCAGGCATTGCGAATGCAGCTTTTACTATTCCAGGTAACGTGGCAACATTTCGAATCTGCTCAATCGCGTCCTCATCTATAGTTTCATAATCAGCTAAGATTATCGCATCCACGTGCATATTATCCTTTTTCCTAATTCGATAAACATACTTGCCTTCCTTTTCAATACTTGGAAGTGGCATAATTTACACCTCCTTTCTATCAGTCTGTCTATCATTAGTCCCGTTTTTTTAAAAAAACCACCCAAGAGTTAAAAAACTCATGGGTGGTTCTTAGAGAAAAAATTACGCTCTTTCGTGTGGATTGTACTTTTCTTTCGATTCTTGCAAGAATTTGTAAATCTTTTCAAAATCAGCTTCTACTCTAAATTGTTGTCCTGTTCTCCACTTGATTTCAACAAACCCTTCACTGAGAGCTTTTCCAACAGTAATTCTGAACGGTATACCAATCAAATCAGCATCACTGAATTTCACACCTGGTGAAACGTTTCTGTCATCAAAAAGAACTTCCTCGTTACGATTAATCAAGAATTCATAGAGTTCGTTAGCGAACTTCATCAAATTCTCGTTGGTGCTAACTGGTGTAATTACGGTTGAGAAAGGTGCAACTGATAATGGCCAAATGATACCCTTTTCATCGTGCAGTTGTTCAACAATCGCACCCATAGTTCTCGAAATACCCCAACCGTAACATCCCATAATAAACGGTTTAAGTTGACCATCTTTGTCCATGTACTTTGTTCCCATAGCTTCAGAATACTTTGTACCAAGCTTGAATATATGACCAAGCTCGATACCTTTCTTCATATTAAGTGGCTTCCCGCATACAGGACATGGATCACCTGCTATAGTTATAACAAGATCCGTCCATTCAGATGGCTCAAAATCACGGCCAACGTTGACATTAACAAAGTGATAATCTTTATCCATACCACCAACAACAAAGTTTCTCATACCTTTTATTTGATGGTCTGCGATTATTTTTATTCCTTTAACCCCAACAGGTCCTAAGAATCCAATTGGCACTCCGAAATCTTTAAATATTTCATCTGGTGTTGCAAAGGCGAGTGATTGATCATTCACAAAAGCTTTGAGCTTCTCTTCGTTCAGTTCTCTATCACCGGGAACAAGTGCCATATAATATCCATTTCTACCTTTATAAATGAGTGTCTTTACTATCTTCTTTACAGGTACTTTGAGAAAGTCAGCGACATCTTGTACAGTCTTCACGTTTGGTGTGTAAATCTTTTCAATAGGTTTGAGCTCTTCGTTTTCATAAACAACTTCTCCAACAAAAGGAACACGCTCATCGTTCCCAGCATACCCACATTCACAAAATAACACATTACTTTCTCCAGTATCGGCAAACGCTACGAATTCGTGGCTCTCATTTCCACCGATTGCACCAGATGAAGCTTCAACGACTGCATATTTTAGCCCTATGCGTTCCATAATATTAGAATATGCTCTTCTGTGTGCTTTATATGTTTCGTCAAGTGAATCCCAATTATCATGGAAGCTGTAACCATCTTTCATTATAAATTCTCTTGCCCTCAGCACGCCAAATCTGGGTCTAATCTCATCTCGATATTTGTTTGCCATTTGATAGAGTGTAATTGGAAGTTGCTTGTAGCTATTCAATTCATTTTGAACAAGGAAAGTTACAAGCTCTTCATGTGTTGGTCCGAGTGTAAAATCTCTGCCATGCCTATCTTTCAGCTTCATCATTTCAGGACCGTAATCATCCCATCTACCAGATTGTTTCCAAAGTTCTGCGGGTTGAACGATAGGCATTAATATCTCGTTAGCGCCTATTTTATCGATCTCTTCTCTAACTATTTTCTCTATTTTCAAAAGAACTCTTCTACCAAGCGGTAGATAAGTGTAAATTCCTGCTGCGATTTTTCTTATAAAGCCACCTCTAATTAACAGTTCCTGACTTGGAACATCAGAATCTGCAGGAGCTTCTTTAAGAGTTGGTGCATAAAATTGACTGTATTTCATTTCTCTCCCTCCACTATCTCGTATTTTGTACCTTCTGGTGTATCGAGTAACCTAATACCTGAATTTGCAAGAATGTTTCTTATTTTATCTGCCATATCGTATTGCTTTGCTTTTCTATAATCATTTCTCATCTCTATTAGTGATTTTACCAGCATATCGATATTTGAGGAGCTTTCAGACCTTTTAGATGATTCACTATCAAAAATTCCAAGTACCGGTCCAAAGACACGCTTTATAAGATGATACATTTTCAAAGCGCGTTCATCATCCCCAATGTCCATAGCTTTGTTCAGTTCCCTGGAGGTATCAAACAAAACAGCAAGTGCTTCTGGCGTATTAAAATCATCTGTAAGCGCTTCTATAAATTTGGAAATGCTTTCCCTCATTTCTTCATCCTCTTTTGGTACAAGAGGATAAGGATATTTATCCCTGAACCTATTCAACGCAGCGTGCACCCTTGCTGCTGCCCTTGCGTTGTCTTCAAGTATTTCATCCGAGAATTCCATGGGTGACCTATAATGTTTTGAAAGTAAGAAAAGTTTCACGCCGTCCTTACCGTACTTTCTCACCGCTTCACGCACCATGAAAGTGTTCCCTAGGGATTTACTCATCTTGTCCCCGCGAACTATAATCATTCCGTTATGCATCCAATACTTTGCTGGTGGTTTACCTGTCAGTGCCTCACTCTGCGCTATCTCATCCTCATGGTGTGGGAAGATCAAATCTTCTCCTCCACCATGTATATCGAACATATCGCCCAACAACTTTTGCGACATAACAGAACATTCGATATGCCATCCAGGTCGACCAACACACCAAGGGCTCTCCCACTTAGGTTCTCCTGGCTTTGCAGACTTCCAAAGTACGAAATCGAGTGGGTCTTTTTTCAAATCATTGACTTCTATTCGTGCACCTGCTCTCAAATCATCAGGATTTTTTCCAGAAAGTTTCCCATAGTTCTCTAACTTCCTCACGCTAAAGTAAACATCTCCATTCGGTGCTGCATACGCATATCCATTCTCTATAATTTTTTGAACCGCTTCAACGATATCATCCACGAAATCTGTCGTTCTTGGATGATAGTTTGCAGCACGGACACCAAGAAGTTGAGCATCATGGTAATATTCTGAAATGAATGTATCGGCGACTGTTTTCCAATCTACACCCCATTCGTTTGCCTCATTTATTATCTTGTCATCAATATCGGTAAAGTTTTGAACCATCACTACTTTGTAACCAACAAACTCAAGAAACCTTCTAAATGCGTCAAACACTACCATTGGTCGCGCGTTTCCAATGTGTATGTAACTATACACGGTTGGTCCACAAACATACATCTTCACTATACCTGGTTCAATCGTTTCAAGTTGTACTTTTTCTTTTGTCAAAGTATCGGTAATGTAGACTCTTACCATTTAATCATCACCACTTTCGAATCAATTATCGAATCATCAAGCTTTCAAGAAATTCTCGATTCTCGCTAATACTTCTTCCTTCCCAAGAACCTCAAGTATATCTATTAACTCAGGTCCTTCGTGTTTTCCAGTCAGTATGAGTCTTAACGTCATATAAAAATCTTTCCCTTTTAGCTTGGCACCTTTCATAACATTTCTAAACGCTGCGTATATGTTTTCTTTATTCCATACTTCAACCATCCTTAACGCATTTAAAAGCATCTCGTATGTCTCAGAAGCTTCTAAAGTCCTTTCTGGCAATTCTTTTGGTCTTTCAAAGAAGAAAGACGTGAGCTCTGGAATTTGAGAAAGCTCTTCTATTCTGTCCTTTATCGTAGGTATTATCTTCTCCAAGTAATCGTCACTAACAGTTCTATCCAAAAACTGCTTCGCAAGTGAGACAAGTTCTTTCAGATCCTTCATTCTTATATGTTCTGCGTTCATCCATTTTAGCTTGTCGGGATTGAATATAGCAGGGTTTTTAACCAATCTTTCAAGTGAAAAGCTTTCAATGAGTTCAGATTTTGTCAAAATTTCCTTTCCTTCCGGATGTGACCAACCAAGTAGTGCAAGGAAGTTAACAATCGATTCCGGTAGATAACCTCTTGCCCTGAATTCTTCAACAGATGTTGCACCATGTCTTTTACTTAACTTACTTCCATCAGGACCCAAAATCATAGAAACGTGACCGAAGACGGGGATAGGCCAACCAAATGCTTCATAGAGAGCTACTTGCTTAACGGTATTCGAGAGATGGTCATCACCTCTGAGAACATGTGTTATTTTCATCAAACCATCATCTACAACGCAAGCATAATTGTACGTTGGCATTCCATTGCTCCTCAGCAATGCAAAATCACCAACACTACCTGCCTTGAAAACCACTTCACCTTTAACCACGTCGTTTATAACATAATCTTTTCTCGGCATAGAAAAGTATATCGCTGGTCTCAAACCTTTTTCTTCATACTCTCGTTTTCTTTCGGGAGTATTGTATGGTTCTAACATTTCCCGGGTGTAGTGAGGTGCCGTTCCTTCTGCAAGGAGTCTTTCTCTAAGTTCTTCTATCTCTTCAGGATAGGCATAGACTTCATAAGCCATACCTTTCTCCATTAATTTTTGTGCATAAGAATGGTACAGTTCTTGTCTTTCACTCTGTCTATAAGGTCCGTAGGGTCCACCTATATCTGGTCCTTCATCCCATTCAAGTCCAAGCCATCGAAGAGCATTTATAAGTTGCTCTTCAAAGACCTTCTCTGAGCGTTCAACATCAGTATCTTCGATTCTTAAAATGAACTTTCCGCTAGTCTTTCTGGCAAACAGGTAGTTAAACAAAGCGGTTCTTGCACCACCAACATGAAGATAACCTGTGGGACTTGGTGCAAATCTGACTCTGACTTCCATACTTTGTGACATTTCAATCCCTCCGAATAAATATTATTAGTTATTGATGGTGATGACCAATCTATGGATAAATCGGGGGGTCATGCCCCCCGAACTACTTAACTTTTACATCTTTGATTCTTTTGCTTTGACTAATAGCTGAAGAGTTAGAATAGAAAAGAAAAATCAGTCTTCAAGTGGTTCAAACATGTCTTTACTTACTCCACAAACCGGGCATGTCCAATCATCTGGAAGATTCTCAAAGGGAGTCCCTGGATTGATACCTGCATCTGGGTCTCCTACTTCTGGATCGTAAATATAACCGCAGACTGTACACCTGTACTTCATGTTGCCACCTCCATTTGCTGCTGTGGTACGTTTATTATACCACAGAAATTCAGACATTTTCAACTGCGATTTTTCTTGAGATTACAATTCTTGAATGATACAATATACCTATGGAGAAAAAAAGAAAAGTTGGAGGTGATAACTATGCAAGCTGAAATCATCAACTTTGGTGGAAGCATCCGAGTTCCCAGGAATGTTGAAATTGCCTACTCAACACCAGTACTATTACGTCACAATGAGCACCTCATACTCATAGATCCAGGTGATTACGCATCCTTTGTTTTCTTGGAAGAGGAGCTTGAAAAGAGAAATATAGCACTCGAAGATATAACGGATATTCTCCTTACACATTTACACCTTGATCATGCATATGCAACAAAGGTTTTTCCAAATGCCACTATCTATATACACAGTGCATATAAGAATAAGCCTTATCATAAATTTGGTCTTATTAAGAGTAAACTTTACTTGGAAATAATTAACTTATGGAAGAAAGTCGTCGAAATAGATGCAGGTACAAAGTTGTTTAACGATACAATTACTGTCTTCCATACCCCATGGCACGCAAAAGAACATTGCTCTTTTGTTGTGGAGACGGAAAATATGGGACGAATGCTATATACTGGTGATATTGTTATGAATAGAGTAGAATTTTATGATATAATAAGATGGTTAAGAAAAGATGATTGTGCAAGATTCATTAATACGGTAGGGAAAAGATGCGATTATATCGTCTTTACGCATGATGAATACGTGAAAAGTTCCGACTATTTTGGGAGGTGAAAAAAATGAGAGTTGCGATGGTTTCTTACGAAGTTTATCCATTTGCAAAGGTTGGAGGACTTGCAGATGTTGTAGGCGCATTACCAAAATACCTTGAGCGTCAAGGAGTTGCTGTCGACATATTTATGCCATACCATAAAAAAGTTGACGAAAATGCACCAAAATTCGGATACGTAATTGAGAAAGTTTCCGAGGGTATACCAGTTCCACATTTGTTAACAGATGAAAAATTTGACATCTATAAAACAACTTTACCCGGTTCGAAGAATGTAAACGTTTTTCTAATATCAAACAAGTACTATTTTAGTGCCGATGAGGTTTATGCTGGTCCTGACCTTGCGGAGCAAGCAATCTTCTTTTCAAATGCAGTACTTGAATCAATAGGAAGACTCAATTTCAGTTACGATATTATCCATGTAAACGATTGGCAAACGGGTTTAATACCTCCATATCTGAAAACGCTCTACAGAGATGATGAAGTACTATCAAAAGTCGCATCTGTTATGACCATCCATAACTTAGCCTACCAGGGGCTTTATGAACCATCATACATGAAATTCGCTGGGCTCCCTGAATATTTATTCAACATAGACGGGCTTGAATTCTACGGCAAGATGAACTTTCTAAAAGGTGGACTTATATTCTCTGACGTTATAAATACCGTTAGCCCAACGTATGCTCGCGAAATCCAAACAAAAGAATATGGTGAGAAACTTGATGGAGTTCTAAGAATTAGGTCTTCTGACCTGTACGGTATATTAAATGGCATTGATTATGAAGAATATAACCCTGAAACCGATAAGAGGATATATGTAAACTACAATCTGCAAAACATTGAGAAAAAACGTGAAAACAAAAGAATGTTACAACGTGAGCTTGGATTACCAGAAAAGGATGTACCTGTTATTGGTATGATCAATAGACTTGTAGTTCAGAAAGGTCTCGATATAATGGCAGAAATTATGGATTATGTTTCACTCTTTGATATCCAATTTGTTCTACTCGGTACTGGTGATAAAGAATACGAAGATATGTTCAGAAAACTTGGAGAAAGATACCCAGACAAGTATTCTATTAACCTCAAATTTGATGTTGTCTTAGCTCAGAAAATTTACGCCGGTTGTGATATGTTCTTGATGCCTTCAAGATACGAACCGTGTGGGCTTGGTCAAATGTACAGTTTAAGGTATGGTACAATTCCTATAGTTAGATACACAGGCGGACTTGCAGATACTGTAAAAGAGTACAATCCTCAAACTGGTGAAGGAAATGGATTTGGATTTGAGGGATTCGAATCTGCAGATCTATTGAAAGCCATAGCAAAAGCTATATACTATTATCAGGATAAAGAACACTGGCAAAGAATTATACGCAATGCAATGACTACCGAACTTAGTTGGGATAGTTCTGCTAAGGAATATATAAAACTTTATCAAAGAGCCAAGGCAAAAAGACAATAAATAATTGGGAGGAATCTGTATGCCTGAATATCGAAAGGACCCTGTGGTAAAGAGATGGGTAATTATTTCAACGGAACGTGCAAAAAGACCACACGATTTTCAAGTACAACCAGAAGAAGTTAAAGTGGCATTCTGTCCTTTTGACTTTGGTAACGAACACACTACTCCACCAGAAATTCTTGCTTTTAGACCTGCCGATACACAACCAAATACACCTGGTTGGTGGGTTCGAGTCGTTTCCAATAAATTTCCAGCGGTTGATCCGGAACTACCAGTTGACCGTTACGGACATGGAATGTACGATGCAATGACTGGTTTTGGTTATCATGAGGTAATTGTTGAAACTCCCGACCATAACTCCACTTTCGCTCTGTACGATTACAAACAAGCCGAGGAAGTAGTTTGGGCATACGTAACAAGATTCAGAACAATGGCAAATGACGAACGTGTGAAGTACATTCTAATATTTAGAAATCATGGAAAAGAAGGCGGAGCATCGCTCGCACATCCACATAGCCAAATAATAGCAACACCCGTTGTTCCAAAAACCGTTCAAGAAGAGCTTGATGGTGCAAAGGACTATTACTCTTACAAGGAACGCTGCGTATTCTGTGACATGATAAATCAGGAAAAGATTGAAGGAAGAAGAGTTGTCGAAGAAAATGAACACTTTATTGCCTTTGAACCATATGCAGCACGCTTCCCATTTGAAACGTGGGTGCTTCCAAAGAGACATTCGCACGATTTCGGCTCGATAAGTGAATACGAAGTCAAAGCATTTGCTCATATAATGAAGGATGTACTACACAGAATTTATGTCGTTCTAAATAACCCACCATACAACTTCTTAATTCATACAGCACCTGTCTTTGAAGAAGGTAAGACATATTACCACTGGCATGTTGAAATAATCCCAAGGCTTACCCGTGTTGCCGGTTTTGAATGGGGATCCGGTTTCTATATCAACCCCGTTCCACCGGAGGACGCAGCTAAATATCTTGTTGAGAATTATCAGGAGATTATTGAAAAAAAGAATCAAAAATGAACACTTTAAAACCATAAATTTTAATGAGGAGGAAAAAAGATGGATTTCAATATTAACAGAGAGGATTCAAAGATTAAGGAATTAAAGGATCATGTAAAGCATTTTATTGCAGTACTTAGTGGAAAGGGCGGAGTTGGAAAAACAACAGTTTCTGTCAATCTTGCTACCGCTCTCGCTGAAAGTGGATATAACGTCGGAATACTCGATATCGACATTCATGGACCAGATATAGTTCGAATGCTTGGTGGAAATGCCATTCCAACCGTAGATGAAGATGAAAAGATAATTCCGGCAGAGATATTACCAAATCTAAAGGCGCTATCAATATCAATGATGGTAGAAGAAGGTAAACCCATCATATGGAGAGGTCCACTTAAGCATTCAGCGATAAAGCAATTCCTTGGTGATACGAAATGGGGAGAACTCGACTTCATGATATTTGATTTACCACCAGGAACAGGCGATGAGGCGCTGAGCCTTTTCCAAACACTTGGACAGGCAGATGGTGTAATAATGGTAACCACTCCTCAAAAAGTTGCTCTTGATGATGTTAGACGTGCAATTGCTTTCGTTGAAGCAATGAATCAAAAGGTACTAGGTATGGTTGAAAACATGTCTTATATGAAATGCAAAGATGAAGTTGTATATCCGTTTGGTAAGGGTGGAGCAGATATATTGTCGCAAGAATATGGTATACCTGTTCTCGGTCGCATTCCAATGGACCCAAAAGCACTTGAACTGCTTGATGAAGGTAAGCCAATAACGTTGTATTACAGAGGAAGTGAAATCGAAAAAGCATTTAGGGAATTTGCAGAGAATGTTGCGAAAGTTGTTGAAAAATAACACATAAAGGTGGTAATACAGTGCGTATAGAACCACCAAGTAACGATCCAAAATTGAAGAGTTCTTCTATAAAGGGTAAGAAAACTGGTAAAAAGGAAGGAATCAGAACAGATTCTAAAAGTGCATTTTTCGGCATTTTTGAAGAAGCCGAAAGTGAGGCTATTAGAAAGACCATAGAAGAAATGGTAACTGATGTGGTTGAAGCGGGAAATGATTTTGTTAGGTCTCCAACCCCCGACAATTTGAAAAAGTACAAAGAGAAGATAAAGAACGTACTAAAATACGTGGAAAAGAATCTGTACAAACTTTCTGGAAAATATGATTACAACTTATCTCAACCAAGGCTTCACATTATAGCAGAACAGATAGATGAACGCCTTGAACAGATAACAAACCTCTTAATGCAAGCTGAAAAGGACACGTTGAAGATGGCTGAGAAGGTTGGAGAAATCAACGGTATCATATTTGATCTATATAGATAGGCGGATAAACGGTCAATCCAAATAGGCATAACTGTCTACTTGAAGGGAGAGAACGAAAAGTGAAAGATTTTCTCTTGGGAATAATTCAGGGACTGACTGAATTCTTACCAGTATCGAGCTCTGGACATTTGGGACTTTTTTCTAAGATTTTTGGCATACCCTCAGGACTTCCGCTCTTTGCTTTCTTACATCTCGCAACATTTTTGGTTGTGCTGATTTTTCTATGGAAGGACGTCTGGAACATACTCTATGGAATGATAACAATGAATAAAGAAATGTGGAACATAGCTTTCAAAATCATTGTAGCAACTATTCCAGCTGGTGTTGTAGGGGTGCTATTTGAAAAAAAGGTTGAAGAAGCACTCTCTGCACAATGGTTAATTGGATTATTCTTCCTTATCACTGCGGTATTTCTATGGATTTCAGACTCCATGTCAGGTAAAAAAACAATTTCCGAAATCTCTTTTGCGGATGCTCTTTTAGTTGGGGCTTTCCAGGCTGTTACAGTCTTTCCTGGCATCTCTAGAAGTGGCATTACTCTGGTCGGTACGTTGTTAATAGGTATGAATAGAGTAGAAGCTTTTAAATTCTCCTTTTTACTTAGCTTACCAGTAACACTTGGAGCCGGTTTATTTGAGTTAAAAGACGTTGTACTCAATGCTGGAGCATTTGCCGGATTTGGAGGTGCTTTTCTCTCCGGATTAGTTGCACTTGTGATAGTCAAACAGCTCACCATATCTGCACACCTGAGGTACTTCTCAATATATCTTATTATTCCAGCAATTCTTAGTTTCATTATAAAATAATTGCATAGGACACAAAATCTCCCCTGGATGTCTCTAAGATACGTCCAGGGGGTTTATTTTTAATGATTTTTTCATTTAGCACTTTGTGGTATAATCATATTTGAAGCTGTATACTTTGAAAAATGTAAGAGGGAGGAATAATTATATGTTTCGCTCTTTTAAAAGATGCCTCATAGTGTTTTTTATGGTGATGCTTAATCTTTTGGCTATAACCATTCCAGCAAATGAATTTTATTTTAATACAAAGAATGGATTTGGTATTATCGGAAGTATCGATATGATAAATTACACTATAGGATTTCCATACAGTGAAGTTGGATTTAAATTTCCTATTTCCAATGGAGGAAATATGCTCGTTTCTACCTTCGGTGGGTATGATTTCATCAGATCAACCTATTTTTTTAAAATGAGTCCAGATTTCTCATTTAACAACTTGATAATTTCAACACCTCTTGAACTTGCAAGCAAGAGTATTACAAGTGATGAGGCAACAGAGACCGGAAGATTCAATGTGGGACTTGAAGTATCTTATGGAGTTGAAAATGTCATTTTCAGAATATCGGCGTACTATTCAGCGTTTTATCTTTACTACGACCCCGCATTTAATGTTAACATTCCAACTATACATACCGACGACATTTTCCGTTCTTCGCTCGACGTAAGGCTTACCTACAAACAACCATATTATTCAATTACCTTTGGTTACTATGCGGTTTTGCGTTGGCTTTCTTACAGGTCATCGTTTATAACAGGTGAAAATGCTGGATACATTGAGGGAAGGTTCAAAGTAAAATTCTAAAGAGCAGTTTTCACTATGTTTGGAGGTCTATTTGTGGATAACAAACTTAAATTAGCTATTGATGATTTGATAAAGTCAAATGCTTTTTACGGCTACATACTTATGGGTAGTGAGTTCAAAGAAGGAAACGTGAGGAACATAGCACTTTCTCTTACCAAGAACGGCAATTTATTATTTGTATACAACCCAGTAAGTATTGCCACCAAGAGTCAAATAATGATCCAAGGATTAATCTTACATGAACTAATGCACTTTATCAACAGACATTATTTGATAAAACCGAAGGACAAGCGAGACAGGGCCATTTGGGAACTTTCAAAAGACGTTGCTATAAACCAATTCATCCCTCAGCTCGATGCTTTTAGTATACCTTTAGATGTTCTCATTGAAGAGGGACACGGTACGGACAATGACATAATCTTTGCTGGTCCACCGGTAAATATGCTAAACAGGACAGCTGAAGAATACCATGACTATATAATCGATGAATTCATGAAAAAAGGAAATTTCGACATCGAAGCAATAGCGGAAAAACTTCCCAATAACAACGAATTCGCGAGTGATGTCCCCATCGAGATGGTTATAGAACTTAGCGAACAAAAGATAGGTAAAGCATTTAACTTATTTGGTGGAGAACTTCCATCAGGTGTGAAGCAAAACTTAGAACTAACATTGCATAAACCGATTATTAATTGGGAGGTTGCTATAAGACGTTTCGTGGGGCTTTCTCAAAGAGGAGATAAATACTCAACACCACTAAGACCAAACAGAAGATACGAAGATCAACCGGGTTGGAGGTACACTTATACTCCGAAATTGTGCGCAATAATTGATACAAGTGGAAGTATAATTGATGATGAGATTAACGCCTTCATGAGTGAAATAGAAGCTATAGCGAAACAAGAGATAACGTTAAAGGTTATTCAGGTAGATAAATCTGTTACATTCATCGGTGATTATAGAGCTGGTAGTTGGAAGGATTTTGAGGTCTATGGTGGAGGAGAAACGGACTTACAACCCGCTGTGGATATAGCAGAAAACCAGTTTAGAAGTGAAGGAATTATAATATTCACGGATGGTTATGTCGACTTACCAAGGGTCAATCGGAGGGTTTTATTCATATTGAGTAAGAAACACAACGTTGATTTTTATATCGAAGCTAAATGTATCTATGGTTCTGTATACATTTTGGACTAAATGATAAACCAAATTTGAGACTGTGGAGGAACAGTTATGGATGAAGCATTCCAACTCGAAAATAATACATCTCAAAGCGCAAAAAAGTTAGAATATTTTGAATTTCTAAAGACAAAGATAGATTATCAGCTTGTGCTGAATACCTATAAAACTTTTTGCTTTTCTTCCCTTGGAAAAGAATACCTTGATAGTCTTTCACCGTATAATGTTGATCCCGAACAGGAGCTCTCATATGTCTCAGAATTGTGTGACTTTGTTCGAGAAAAAGGATATCCAAACACGGATGCTTTTATAGATGTTCGTCCAATATTTCAAAAAGTGGTTGATGGACTTCTTATCGATGGCGAAGAGTTCTTGATCTTGTTAAGATTTCTCATTGGCGTTAAATCTCTTAGAGATTCTTTCAAAAGCCAAAGACTATTTCAGTTGCAGTCTTCAATTGTTAACTTTGTTCAGAAGCTCGGGAACTATGACGATATAATCGAGAATATAAAACGTGTAATTGATGAAAATGGGAAGGTAAAGGATAGCGCTTCTATATTACTACAGAACGTGCGTAGCGAATACGCTGAAACTTTAAAAGAACTCAGAAGAAAGGTCGAAAGGTTTATTTCTAACCACCAAAATCTTCTTCAGGAAGCAACATACACGATAAAAAACGAAAGGTACGTAATACCTGTAAAAGCAAATGAACGTGGTAAATTTAAGGGGATTGTCCATGGGACGTCAGCTTCTGGCTCAACGCTATACTTTGAACCCGAGGAATTGATACCGTTAAATGATAAACTTAGAATATTGGCTGAAGAGGAAGCAAAAGAGGTTGCAAGGGTCTTAAGGGAACTAACGTCAAAGATATTTGATAGAATCACACAGTTAAACAACGATATAACAGTTCTCAAAAGACTTGACGGACTATTTGCAAAGGTCAGGTACGTTTTAGAAAAGGGTGCTCAGATAATACTTCCAAGTGGAAGATACCTGAAACTTTCGAAGGCAAAACATCCTTTAATACCTCCTGAACATGTCGTCCCAATAGATTTAGAATTACCTGTAGACAAAGTTGGTATAGTTATAACTGGACCAAATACCGGTGGAAAGACCGTTTCGTTAAAAACAATTGCGTTGTCGATAGTATTAGCAAGAAGTGGCTTTCCGATTCTCGCTGGTGAGAGCTCGCGTATACCAAATTACGACGTATACGTAGACATTGGAGATAGTCAGAGCATTCTTGAAAACCTCAGCACTTTCTCCGGACACATAGTAAACATTGTAAAGGCATTAGAATTAGCTGATGAAAATTCAATTGTGTTGATTGACGAACTTGGTTCTGGAACAGACCCTTATGAAGGTAGTGCTATCGCACTTGGAATAATTGAAGAGCTAATCACAAAAAAGATCAGATTTGTAGTCACGACGCATCTAACTCCCTTAAAGCTCTATTCTATGTCGCACGACAAACTTATTACTGCTTCAATGGAATTTGATCCAGAGACGTTATCACCAAAATACAGAATACTAATGAACATTCCTGGTGCCTCGCATGCGTTTGAAATTGCGAAGAAGTACGGATTAAGTGATGAAATACTTGAACGTTCAATAAAACATCTCGATGAAGAACATGTAAAGATAGAAGAACTCGTAAAGAATTTAAACAATCAAGTAAGTGAACTTGAGGAACGAAAGCGTGAGCTTGAAAATACATTAAGGGAGTATCAAAAACATAAGAAGGAATTTGAGGAAAAGTATAAACTTCTCAAAATTAAGAAAATGGAAGAATTCGACAAAGAAATACGTGAAGTTTACAAAGATATACAGAAAGCAAAGAGAGACCTGCAGATAACTCTGCAAAGTAAGAATACCGAGAGTGAAAAGCTCATCAAAAAACGCCTCAAGGAAATTGAAGGTGAGGTAAAGTACCTTGAACAAGTTCAAGAAAGACTTGAGAAAGTATTCTACGAAACAGCAACTACAGATGAGGAAAGAGAAATCCAGATTGGTGATTCTGTAAGACTTATTGAAGGTACTGCAGTTGGAAAAGTAATTGAATTCAAAGGTTCAAAGGTCGTCGTTGACTTTAATGGAATTAGACTTGAGGTCAAACCTGAAAAATTAAAAAGATTGTCAGAAGCAACATCAGTCAAAGAATCTAAAGGGCTCAAAGAGGTCGTGGAAAAAAATGGCGAACAAGAGAAGAAAATACCACAAAATACTATATCATCATCACTAACAAGCAACGAAATTGATGTTAGAGGTTTGACGGTAGAAGAAGCCGTTGAAAAAGTCGATGAGTTTATTGATCAATTAATTGTTTCCGATTTTAGTATTGGCTATATAATTCACGGAAAAGGGACAGGAAAACTTGCGACAGGTATATGGAGCCATCTCAGACACGATAGAAGAATCAAGAACTATCGCTTTGGTAGACCAGATGAAGGTGGCGTAGGAGTAACTGTAATAGAGGTCTAATTAAGGAGTTTGTTTATTTAGCCTTGAATAAAAACGGGGGTGTTTCAATGGTATTTGCACTCGACATTGGAACGAGAAAAATAGCAGGACTTCTTGTAGATATTGACGAATATGGCAAAATGGTCATTCATGATGTGATACTTAGAGAACATGAGCATAGAGCTATGCTCGATGGTCAAATACACGACGTGGAAAAGGTAGCACGGGCTGTAAGAATAGTAAAAGAGGAACTTGAAACCAGGAACAATGTAAAGCTCGACAAGGTAGCGGTAGCACTTGCTGGCCGATTTCTAAAAACTTACTTTGGAGAATCGTCAATAGATGTAAGTGAAGTTGGAGAAATAAATTCAGACCTTGTTACAAAACTCGAGCTTGATGCCGTTGCAAACACAATGGAAAACGTTGAATCTAACATGTACTGCGTTGGTTATTCAGTAATAAAATACGAACTTGATGGAATGTGGTTTAAGAAACTTGAAGGCTTGAAAGGAAAACAAGCCAGTGTTAAAGTAGTCGCTACATTTTTACCGAGCCATGTAGTTGAAGCAATGCTCTCGGTTATGAAAAAAGTTAATTTAACAATCACTCATCTAACGCTTGAACCTATTGCAGCTGTGAATGTAACCGTTCCAGAAGATTTGAGAATACTGAATATTGCACTTGTTGATGTTGGTGCGGGGACAAGCGATATTGCAATCTCAAAAGAAGGTTCGATAATTGCCTATGGAATGGTACCGTTAGCAGGGGATGAAATCACAGAAGCAATAACAAAGAATTTCCTACTCGACTTCTCAACAGCTGAGTATGTGAAAAGAAACTTTGAGGAGAACCCTATTCTGAAAGTAAAGAACATCCTTGATAAGGAGAAAGAAATTAAAAGGGAAGATATCATTAAGACAATAGAACCGGTTGTCGACTATATGACAAAAAAGGTTGCAGAGGAAATTCTCGAATTGAATGGTGAGCAACCACAAGTAGTAATGATAGTTGGCGGTGGAGCAAAAGTCTCCATTTTTCCAAAGTTGCTTGCAAAAAATCTTGGAATGGATGAAGAATACGTCTCTTTAAAGAGTGCAAAGAACCTTAATATAATAGACAAAACAGGTCAAGTGGTGGGAAGTGAGTTCATAACCCCACTTGGGATCGGTTATACAGCACTTACGAAAACGGGAAGTGTCTTTGAACACGTCACTGTAAATGGTGAGAAGATACAATTAATAGGCTTTAGAGGAACATATACAGTATGGGAAGTCTTAGCTCAGGCTGGAAAAGATATGCATTCATTACTTGGAAAGCCAGGAAAGTCAATTATTGTTGACATCAATGGAAAATCGGTTATAGTGAAGGGTAAGATGCCTGTGCCAGCGCCTATAAAGGTTAACGGTGTTGAAGCAAGTTTACGCGATAATATCAAACATGGCGATATCATTGAAGTAGGAGAGGCTATAAATGGTGAAGATGCTCAACCATATCTTTATGATCTTGTAAAACCTGTATACTTGCGCTCTTTGGAAAGTGGAGAAATGATCGAATACTACCCGAAGGTAAAACTAAACGGGAAGGAACTTTTTCAAAATGTTCTTTTACGTGATGGGGATATGATAAATTATGAAAGCATAAAAGTAAAAGAGATACGCGAATTCTTAAGTCAAGACTTAATGAGGATAGAATACTCGATCAATGGTGTTTATAAAGAAGCTTATGCAGGAGATGTGAAACTTTTCAAAGGAGAACTTGAACTAAGGGATGAAAATAGTGTTGAACCTGGTGAAGAGCTTAACTATGCACTTATATTGCATTATCCAAAAATACGTGAACTACCAGAACTTGAGAAGATAAGTATAGTCCTTAAAATTAACGGTCAACCAACTGTACTAACAAAAGATGGAGTAATCGTATTCGTAAACGACCAGATTGTTTCACCAGATTATGAAATAAGAGATGGCGACAAAATCAAAACACAAATCCCCGAAGAACAAAACTTCATCGTGGCAGATGTGCTAAAGCTCTTTAACTTTGATCCGAGAAAGGTAAAACGTTACACACTTTTGAAAAATGGAGATAAAGTAGGATTCACTGACGTTCTCAATGCTGGAGATGAGGTTACCTTCGAATTTGAAACTATTGAGAGCGAACATGAGACAATAAGTAGCGTCTTACCTTCAAATAATTTGAAAGAAGTTGAGACCGAAAAAAGAGATTAGTTGCGCAAATTAAGGTAAAATTTAACATTAATAAGAGCAAGCTTTCTTTATCTGAGAATAAATTTAGAAAGCTTGCTCTTTTTTAGTTTCAGAAATTTGGTATCTAAGGAGTATAATAAGGTCACTTGAAAACATAATTCTTCATAATTCTCAAAAGTAAATTTACACAATTATGATAAATTGAATCTCGAACGTTTTATTACGGTATTTTTTAAATGAACGAAAAGTATTTCACAGTTTCCCAACTTGATAGTGTTAACTTGTAGTGATGAAAGAGTGTAAGTGTGAAAGAATGTGATTGATATTACCATTGTGCGTTTTCCAAAGATTCTTCACTACACAAAAACCTTGAATATATTTCGCTAAATTCTTCGTATTCTTCAGTCCTCGCTTGAGTCGGAAAAAGTCTTTCAACAA
>Ga0079999_12818_pt1 | contig 58508 bp, 60 predicted proteins | sample YelNats1bottleC1_FD_69202 | JGI IMG/M metagenome (GOLD analysis project Ga0079999, IMG submission 69202) | Hot spring thermophilic microbial communities from Obsidian Pool, Yellowstone National Park, USA - site 1 bottle C1 (SPADES assembly)... | ecosystem: Environmental > Aquatic > Thermal springs... | reverse complement strand
TCAAAGTATCGTGATATGGGACAAGTCAAAGTATTACTCGAGAAGTTCTTTGGTAATTCAAAACCTAAAAACATTGAACTTATTACTGATGGACTTGGTGCATATGAAAGTGCAGTAAAGCTGTTGTTTAGAAATATCAATCACGTAGTGGTATCGCTCGGTAAAAACAATCAATGTGAATCTAAGTTTTCATTACTGAAAGACTTTTTCCGACTCAAGCGAGGGCTGAAGAATACGAAGAATTTAGCAAAATACATTCAAGGCTTTTGTGTAGTGAAGAATCTTTGGAAAACGCACAATGGTAATATCAATCTCATTCTTTCACACTTACACTCTTTCATCACTACAAGTTAACACTATCGTATTTATGATTCCTCTACATCTCTCCAAGCTTTCCATAATGCAATGAACTCTTCTTCGGTCAATTCTTCCGGTCTTGCAGTTGGACGAACATTACTGTCTTTAAGTAGATTCTCTAACACAATCTTGTCAGTAACAAAAGTTCTTATGTTATTATATATTGTTTTTCTCTTTTGAGAAAAACAGTTTGAAACGAATGTCCAAAACGATTCGAGTTCGGAAAACGATAGCGAGTTTCTTTCTCTTCTTGTAATTTTAAGTACTATACTGTCAACATCTGGATTAGGCACAAAAGCGCTTTTTGGAACCAGTAACACTTTTTCCACATTAGCCAGAGTTTGAAGGACAACACTTAGGAAACCACGATTAGAACTACCAGGTTTTTCCAAAAGCCTTTCTCCAACTTCTTTTTGCATCATTATTGTTAGAGTGGAGAAACTTGTAAAAAGAAGCTTTTTTAGAATTGGAGCTGTTATATAATACGGTATATTTGATACACATTTATACCCTTCCGGTAAAAATGATATATCAAGCGAAAGAAAATCCGAAAATATAATATGGACATTAGGAAATGCCGACAACCTTTCAATGAGAATAGGTCTTAGACGCTCATCTATTTCAATGGCATAAACAGTTGCTGCAGTTTGTGCAAGTGCAAGTGTTAAAGTGCCCGCTCCAGCGCCTATTTCGAGAACTGTGTCATTTTGGTTTAATTGAGATAACCCTGCAATCTTTTCGGCATATTTATCGTTTGAAAGAAAATTCTGACCTAATGACTTTTTCAAAACTACATTATATTTCTTGATATAATCAGCCGTTTTCAGATACAACTACACCTACCTTCTTGTTCTTAGCGTTTATTTACGAATTTGTTTATTCAGTGGTCGTTTCTCTTTATTGTCAGTTCTTTCAACTACTATACCATTAGAGTATTCCATCTTAACTATTCCTGCTTTATCCTTGGTTATCTTTATCTCTGTACCCTCATAACTCAACAAGTAGACATTTTCTGACAGTCGCTTGAGTTGAGCAATACCTGATGCCTTTTCTGTTTGTGAAGGATTGAATAGTGCCTGAGGTATGAGTATCTGGAACTGTGGTTGTGGTATTCTTAACATCATTTCAAAATGTGGGATTATGAAATTGTTATCAAGCAAGATTATATTAGGTTCTGTAAATGTAAACGTCTTGACTGATGGATTTTTTGGATCATAGTATGCGTATAATGTTATCGTGGTTTTATTCAATTTGCTAACCCCAAGTATCTTTGCAACAAGTTCGCCGTTTGTTTTGAATGTTGCTTCATACAATTCGAACAGTCCACTTTTACCAAAGACGGTTCTCGTTTCTACTGTGTATTTTTCACCGTATTGGATTTCACTAATGCTTATCCATCCATTCTTTGTCTCAGTAACATTTATTCTTCCAAGCTCCATGTTGTCGATTCGTGCAACATACTCAGTCCCAAATAGCGTAGAAAATGATATCAAAAAACTTATTACCAATATAAGAACCCCAATATGTCTTTTCATATTATCACCTCCAATACTATAATACACTTCAAAGCTTAAAAAATCATTAGAATTCTAAGACTTTTTCAATGGTTCCATACAGCGGACCAGCAGTGACCCTATTTACTTTAACAAACACAGTCTTTCCGATTAAATCATCGGTACCCTCAAAGGATATTATTTTGTTACGTAAGTCACGTCCATAGAAAAGACCGTTCTTTGCCTTAGCTTCGACAATTACTTCTACTGTCTTACCTTTATATTCTTCGTTCAGTGATTTATTTATAACTTTTTGTAGGTTCAACAGATAAGACATCCTTCTAACCTTTGTTTTATACGGTACGTCATCTTTGAGGTATTTCCATGCAACTGTTCCTTCGCGAGGGGAATAAACAGCGAGATTCAGTCTCTCAAATTTTAAATATTTTACAAGCTCTACAGTAGCTTCGAAGTCCTCTTCGGTTTCACCTGGGAAGCCAACTATTATATCACTTGAAATAGACGCATCAGGAACTATCTTTCTTATATTTTCAATCAGTTCAATATATTCTTGACGTGTATATCTACGATTCATTGCTTTTAAGATCTTATCACTACCATGCTGGACAGGTAGATGGATCGACCGGGCTATTTTATCACTTTCAACCATTGCTTCTGGGATTTCAAGTGAAAAATCTGATGGATAAGAAGTTAAAAACCACAGACGTTTTACATTTTCAACCTTTGAGGCTTCCTTTAAGAGCATTGCAAGAGAAGTACCGTTGTTCAGATCTTTGCCATATGCATCGACATTTTGACCAAGGAAGGTAAATTCCTTGTGGCCCTTATTAGCAAGTGTACTTACTTCTACAAGTATTTCATCCATTGGCCGTGACTTTTCCCTTCCTCTTGTATACGGTACAATACAGTACGTGCAGAATCTATCACAGCCGTAAATTATAGTTATCCAGGCATGATGCTTAGAACTTCTCGTATCAACTTTGTGATACTCAATTTCATTGAGGGTATCTTCAAGATATATTTGCTTGTTTGTGTTCTTTATATTACCAATAGCCTTAGGAATATCTAATAGTGCTCTTGTACCTATAACAAATGATACACCCCTTTTAAAGAGGTTTTCTTTCTCCTTATCTGCAACACATCCCATTATACCTATCTTCTTACCTTTTTTCCTCAGCTTTCCAATGTGACTGTAAACCTTGTCTTCAGATTTCTTTCTTACCGCACATGTATTAAGTATGACTACTTCAGCTTCATCTTCGTTTTCTGTCAATTCATACCCTTCATTGAGAAGTAGTTGTTTCGCGATTTCTGTATCGTTTTCATTCATCTGACAACCGTAAGTAAATATGTGTACTTTCATTTAACTCCTCCTTTTAACTTCTTTTCCGCGACAGTTATGATTTCTTTTACATTATACAATTATACTTTAATTCCTATGAATTTCAAGAAAAACAAAATCCCATCGATAATGATGGGACGGTAAGTACAACTTTAAGTACAATTTTAATTTTAAGTAGCCTTAGAGAAGATTTTGTACGTACTCAACGACCACTTCTATAGCTTTTTCGTTATACCCTCCGCGCGGTATGATAATGTCAGCATGTTTCTTTGTTGGTTCAACGTAAGCGTCGTGCATCGGTTTAACTGTGTTCAAATACTGATTGATAACGGATTCTATAGTTCTTCCGCGCTCGAATATATCCCTTTGAAGTCGTCTGATAAATCTTTCATCGCCTTCTGTGTCGACGTAGATTTTAAGATCAGCAAGTGCTCTCAGCTCATCATAATAAAGTGCAAAGATACCTTCAATAAGTAAAATAGGTTTAGGTTCTATCCTTACTGAAGTATTTGCCCTGGTATATTGGGCAAAATCATAGTCTGGTAATTCAATAGACTTCCCAGTCAAGAGTTCCTTTACATGCTTAACTATTAGCGTGTGTTCTATCATATCAGGATGGTCGTAATTGTATTTTCTTCTTTCCTCGATGGGAATGTGTGACATATCCTTGTAATAATTGTCCATTGGGAGCATCACACATTTATTTGGACCAATACTTTCCATGATTCTCTTTGCAACCGTTGTCTTTCCTGAACCTGTTCCACCACCTATCAGAATGATGTACATAATTCTACCTCCAAGCCAGTTCTATCTTGAAAATTTCTTTCGGACAAGGTTTACTGCTGCTTCGAGTGATGTCCCACGTTCAACAGCATCGTAGACATTACCGTATCTTACTGAAACATGGAAGTTATTTGAAAGTGCATTAATAGTTTTTTCGAGTGTATTTGCAAACCATCTTGAACTACCTTCCCCGTAAAGAGCGATCTCATCAACGCCAAGTAAGAGTGATACGTTTCCGAGTACGTAAGCCAACCTTTCAATAACCTTACTGTAGATTTCAATCAACTTTTCATCATGTGATTTACTAATGCTTCTGATTTCTTTCAGCGTATGCCAGTAATCCTCTTCGTGTTCGATAAACTCGACAAATGGGATCTGAATCCCTGTAAAGTTCTTGAATGCAACATAATCAGAGGCAACAGTTTCAAGACAACCAGTTGCCCCACAATAACATCTTTCATCACCACCAAAGTAGAGATGACCAAGAGGAATATTCTTAAACTCATCTCTACTAAAAAGTGCGTGATATTCATAATAACAAGCACCTATACCTGTTCCATAATTGAGCACAAAAACTCTATCTCTACCAGATGATTTTGACTCATAAGCAGCCAACGCTTCAACATCTGAAAGTATGATATAAGGCACACCGATAGATTTAAGCTTGAGAGACTTAACCGGATCGTATTTTTCCAGATTTAGAATCTTTGAATCGACTTTCTCATCGCTTACACTTCCAGAAAATGCTATTCCAATGCTATCAAAGTCATAGAACTTATCAATCACTCTTTTTACTAACTCAGTAATCCCATGGCTATTAAGATGTTCTTTCCTAACTTTTTGTTCTGTACTCTCGAGTTCTTCACCTCTCCCGTCGTAAATTACGGCTTTTACCCTTTCTCTTCCAACGGTAACTGCAAGTACATGCCAAGCCTCTTTTGAAATAGAAACAAACTGAGGAGGTTTTCCCAATGTAGGGACCTCCTCTTCAATTTCTATGTATTCTCTCAACTTATCAAGAAGATAAGTCATTGTTGATGGATTAACGCCGATAATCTTCTCGAGTTCCTTTCTGCGTATTCTCTTATGCCTAAGAATATGTAGCATTATTTTTGCTTCGTTCTTCAATTACCTACCTCCATCTTATAACTACGTAGATCTGATAAGTATTATACAACAATTTTCCTATCTGACAACAGATTCTATGACTTCAAGGTATCTTCGTACATTTGCTGTTGATAAGTACGTTTTCCTTACCTTTTCCTTTGCCTTTTTGCCGAATTCAGTAAGCTGTGATTTGTTTTCCAATAATGCACAAATTGCATCTGAAAGTTCGTCAACACTATTTCTTAGGTATCCATTGATACCATCATCAATTTGTATCTTAACACCACCAACGGGACGTGCAACAACTGGATGTTCCTTCCACATCATCTCACTTATAACAAGCCCAAATCCTTCCCTTGTAGCGGTATGCAAACCAATTGTCGAAAGCCTTTGGATAGCATTAACCTCCAAATGACCAACACCCTTTAGATCCGTTAGAAAGAGAATGTCTCTATCTTTTCCCGCATATCTTAAAACGTCTTCAAAGAATATCCAACCCTCTGGGTCGTCTTTTGCCATTGCTGAAACTATTGCCAACTGTACGTCGTGCTTTTCTTTCACTTTCCTGTATACATCTATCGCTGAGAACAAGTCTTTCCATGGGTCAAATCTTGCAACAGCTGTGATTAAAGGTTTTGAAATATCTATATTGTATCTCTTAGCAACTTCCATAATCTCACTTTCTGTCAATTCCTTATTTTTTGGACTTAGAGGGTCAATACTTGGTGGAAATTCAACTGCTATATTATCAAACGGTGGTTTGACATAGTCCATAATATGGAACAGAGCTTTTTTATACATGTCCATCTTCGTTGTTAATCTATTCCACACTTTGAAATTTGGTGTACTTGTATCAATATGACATCTCCATATGTACTTAGTATTTGTTGAATTTAAAAAGTAAGGTATATAAGCTGGCTGAGGGTCGTGTATTATTAAAACATCTGCATCGAGATTCAGTTTTTGTGCATTTTCTTTATTGACACTTTCGAACAACTCCCATTCGGCATCACTTATTTCAATATCCGCACCTTGGAGAGTGTTGTGAAGTTTCTTCGTCACGTTGAAGAATTCCATAGGAGCTTCGAGTACTTCCCATCTTGCATCTATGCCTGCATCTTTCATCAACGGAATTATAGTCATGAGCAACTCAGCAACACCACCACCATACGCTGTCGCGTTAACATGTACAACCCTTAGACCTTTTAACTTCTTTCCAAGTTCGAATATGGCTTCAACATCCTCGCTTGCAAATATGCTGTAATCGGAAAGCTTCTTAACAGGAACTTCTACAGTCATCTACAGTACCTCCCTCTCAACATAAATCCTCTTAGGTTTATTGGAAAGAATATTCTAAATTCCAACTTATGTTTGATTTTCGAATATGTACTCAGTGATATTCTACACCACGTATGTGCAAATTATCGATCGCCATTAGAAGCGATATTATACGAAAAATGTTTAATTCAATTAGGTTATATTTATAATACTAATGCTGTTTTTGTATATCTTTGTTTTTCTGCACTTTTCTATATTTTGTAGAAAATAAATACTCATGTTATACTCAATTTGAAATTCGAAGTTATCCACACCATATCATTGGGAGGTGCTAGTATGAAAAAGCTCTTTTTGGTAAGTTTATTACTTGTTTTGTCTGTGGTAACGTTTGCTGCATCAAGAGTAACGATTACGATGACGGCGGGAGCGGTTGGTAAGGAACTTGAAGTTCTCTATTCTCAGCTTGATGTCTTCATGAAACAGAATCCCAACATTAAAGTATCGGTTATGCCCATGCCAAACTCCTCAACTGAAAGACATGACCTCTATGTTACTTACCTTGCGTCTGGTGAGAAAGAACCGACAGTGCTTATGCTCGATGTCATTTGGCCAGCAGAATTTGCACCATATCTTGAAGACTTATCGGCAGATAAAGATTTCTTTGAACTTAACAAATTCCTTCCAGGAACAGTCAAAGCTGCAACGGTTGGTGGAAAGATAGTTGCGATACCTTGGTTTACTGATGCTGGTATGCTTTATTACAGAAAGGATTTACTAGAGAAATACGGTTTCAAGAACCCTCCAAGGACATGGGATGAACTTGTTACAATGGCAAAGACAATAACGGCTAAGGAAAAGAATATCCAAGGTTTCGTATGGCAGGGTGCGAGATATGAAGGATTAGTATGTGACTTCATGGAATATCTCATTTCCTTTGGTGGAGATGTTCTTGACGACGATGGAAATGTTATAGTAAACAGCCCAGCGGCAGTTAAGGCTCTCCAATTCATGGTTGACATGATTTATACACACAAGATAAGTCCACAAGCTGTGACAACGTACATGGAAGAGGAAGCAAGAAGGGCTTTCCAAAACGGTCAAGCTGTCTTTATGAGAAACTGGCCATATGCATGGGCTCTTTTGAACGATCCAAAGGAATCAAAAGTTGCAGGTAAAGTTGGAGTTGCTCCACTTCCAGCTGGACCTAGTGGCAAATCCGCTGCAACACTTGGTGGATGGATGCTTGGAATAAACAAGAACGCATCTTCTGAGGAAAAAGAGGCTGCGAAGAAATTGGTGAAGTTCCTCACAAGCTATGATCAACAACTTTACAAAGCAGTCAATGCTGGTCAAAATCCAACGATGATGGATGTATACAAAGATCCTTCTTTGAAAAAGGCGGCTCCATTCATGGTTGAACTTTACGGAATGTTCATCAATGCAGCACCAAGACCAAGGACAGCAAAATACAGTGAAATCTCCGACGTTATCCAAAAACATGTCCATGCGGCTTTAACAAAGCAAACAACTCCTCAGAAAGCTATAGAAGAAATGGCAAAGGAATTGAACAAAGTTCTCGGCAAATAGGAACTCTTGTCAAAGTAATTGTAAAAGCCGGGGGGAACGTCCCCCCGGTTTTTCAAAGGAAGAATTGGGAGGTGTAGCTGTTGAAGGTAAAGACAAAAGAAACTGTAGTTGCATGGTGGATGGTTTTACCAGCGTTGTTGGTAATATCTATAATAGCTTTTTTTCCTCTATTTAAAACATTCTACGATAGCTTTTACGAATCTAGTTTGAGACCGGATATTGAAAAGAAATTTGTAGGGTTTCAGAACTACATTGAATTATTTAAGGATGATCGTTTCATAGCTGCTTTAAAAACAACAATTATCTTTACAATTGTTTCTGTTGCATTGGAGACTGCTTTTGGACTTCTTATAGCTATTGTAGTTAACCAACCTTTCAAATTCAGGGGTGTTGTCAGGGTGGCGATGCTTATTCCTTGGGCAATACCTACGGCGATCTCCTCCCAAATGTGGAAATGGATGTTTAATGACCAAGGGGGTATCATGACAAAATTACTCGAAAGCCTACATTTAATCGAACCTGGTGTACCAATACTTGGATTGCCTAATACTGCATTGTGGGCAATTATTGCTGTGGATGTATGGAAGACCACTCCTTTCATGGCATTATTAATACTGGCGGGTTTACAACTAGTTCCTGAGGAACTTTACGAGGCAGCAAGAATAGATGGGGCGGGTGTAATGCAACGATTTACAAAAATTACCATTCCAATGCTTAGTTCAACAATAGCTGTTGCTTTAATATTTAGAACACTCGACGCACTCAGAGTATTTGACGTTGTTTTCATAATGACCCGTGGAAGTGTAGGAACAGAAACACTTGCTGTGTATAACCGTGTTTTACTTATGGATAGAGCCTTCACAGGTCCGTGGTTTGGCTATGGTTCCGCATTATCAGTAATCATATTCTTGCTCATTTCGATCTTTGCGATTATATACATAAAATCATTAAAGCTTAAGTTAGACTAAGAGGTGATGATAATGTCAAGTAGATTAAAGAGACGTATTTACAACACATTGCTTATCATAGCCGTTATATTCATTTTAGTTTGGTGTATATTCCCATTCTATTGGGCAATAATTTCTTCATTGAAACCGAATTTAGAACTCTTTGATCCAAATCCCACATTCTTTCCCAAACAACCAACTTTTTCAAACTATGTTAAGGTCTTCCAAGAGAGACCATTTCATGTGAATATTTGGAACAGCATAGTCGTTTCTGGTATTACTACTCTTACAACGTTAATTTTTGGTTCTTTTGCGGGTTACGCTATTGCTCGTTTACATATGAAAGGTAAAGCGATAGTTATGTCTTTAATACTTGCAGTAAGTATGTTTCCGCAGATATCTATACTTGGTTCGCTCTTTGTGATACTGAAAAAACTTGGATTTATCAACACTTACCAAGGGCTTATTTTGCCATATGTTGCAATAACTCTTCCATTGACAACGTGGATACTTCAGAATTTCTTTAGAGATCTACCGAAAGAAATAGAAGAAGCTGCGGCGATAGATGGATGTTCGAGACTCAGAACATTGTTCCAGATAGTCTTTCCAATGTCAGCTCCTGGGCTTGTAGCAACTGGTTTGCTAACATTTATAACAGCCTGGAATGAATTTCTCTTTGCCTTTACTTTTATGCAAAAGCCTGATTATTATACAGTTCCAGTTGCCATAGCTATGTTTGCAGGTAGAAGCCAATATGAACAACCATGGGGTCAGCTCATGGCAGCAGCGGTTATCGTTACCGTTCCACTCGTGGCACTTGTTTTAATATTCCAAAACAGAATCATAGCAGGTCTTAGCTCCGGCGCGGTCAAGGGTTAAGAAATGATAAGAAATGAAAAGCGGACGAACATAGGAGTGGTAAAATGATACTTTTTATTGGAGAGTTGCTTGCTGATATAATTACCGAAGAAAAATTCGATACAGCAGAGCATTTTGTTCTGAAAATTGGAGGCTCGCCAGGTAATATCGCAAGGTATTCTGCTCAACTTGGGATTCAAACGAGAATGATTTCGAAAGTTGGCAAGGATCCCATTGGAAAGAGGATAATTTTTAAGTTGATAAACGATGGTGTTGATGTTTCCTACATCAAAGAAGATAGCTTGAATGGAACAACTCTCGTCTTTGTCCAAAAGACAGCCGAGAGTCCTGACTTTTTTGTGGTACGTGGTGCTGATAGATACATTGAACTTGATGAAGATGAGATAGATAAGGCTCTTGAAGGTGCAAAAATAGTTCATTTCAGCTGTTGGATGATTACTTTTCAGAGTCTTTTTGAAACAACATTGAGGATCGTTAAAAAGGCTCTCGAGAGAGGAGTGTCTGTATCTTTTGATCCGAATTGCAGGGATAAGCTTTTCGAATGTTCAAAGGTTAATAATGATAGAGTTTTGCAGATTCTTAAATACATAAATTATTCCAAACCATCCTTTGATGATGCAGAGGCTATTTTTGGAACAACAAAACGTGTGAAAGATATGAACGAATTCTCTATGGAGAAAGTCAAATACTATGTAGAACAATTTCATGCATATGGTGTAAGACATGTTGTTTTGACTGCTGGTAAGTACGGTGCGTTTGCTTCGGATGGAAATAACTTCATTCATATACCGGCATACGCAAAAAATGTTGTCGATGCAACTGGTGCTGGAGATGGTTTCTGGGCAGGAATGTATTACGGATTAATCAATGGTTACGACTTTTTCAAAGCGTGCGAGATTGGGAGTAAAGTTGCCGGATATATAGTTGGTTTTGTTGGAGCGGATGTGCCTATTTCCGATTTAAGGGGTAAGTTATGAAATAGTACGTGGAAAAGAGGTGAAGCAATGAGTGAAGTAAAGAAAATAGCGTTTTTCAACCCGCAGGGAAATTTCGATAAGAATGACAGCCATCTTACTGAGCATTCAGATTTTGGTGGTCAGCTCGTGTATGTAAAAGAACTTGCAAACTCTCTTGGAGAACTCGGTGTAGAAGTTGATATAATAACCAGACAAATAATTGATGAAAAATGGCCTGAATTTTCAGAACCATATGACTATTATCCAGATGCTCCAAATGTCCGTATAATTAGACTCCCATTTGGCGGCGAAAAGTTTTTAAGAAAAGAGGATCTCTGGACATATCTGCCTGATTATGTTGAAAAGATTTACGAATTCTACAAATCTGAAAGTAACTTTCCAGATTTTGTTACGACCCATTATGGTGATGGTGGTATTTCTGGAGTTATCTTCCTTGCAAAGACTGGTATTCCGTTTTCATTTACAGCACATTCTCTTGGTGCTTGGAAAATGGATAAGGTACTTTCATCTGGCATGATGATTGAAGAAGCAGAGAAAAAATACAGGTTCTCTATAAGAATCTTAGCTGAGAATCTTTCCATAAAGTACGCGTCATTTATCGTGTGCAGTACAAGTCAGGAAAGGTATGAACAGTATTCTCACAAACTTTACAATGCAGACCCTTATAGTGAAAAGTTTAAAGTTATTTCACCTGGTATAAATCACAGAATATTTAACCCAACAAGAAAACCAGAGGACGAGAAAATTAAAAAATACGTTGAATTAATTCTTTCGAAAGCACCTATAAAAAGAGAGAAGTTACCTTTCATAATTATGTCAAGCAGACTGGATAGAAAGAAAAACCACATTGCCGTAGTTAAAGCTTTTATCAGTGATGATGAATTGAACAAGAAAGCAAATCTGCTGATTGTTCTTAGAGGTGTTGACAATGTGTTTGATTATATAAGCAAGAATAACTCAGAGGAAGCGACTATTTTAAAAGAGATAGTGGAATATGCTGGAAATGAAATTGGCAAGAGCATTTTCTTTGCAAATATATCAGACCAAAATAACCTTGCAAGCTTGTATAGAAGTGCAGCGGAAAAGGGCTCTGTTTTTATTTTACCTGCACTCTACGAACCATTCGGTCTTGCAATTGTTGAAGCAGCTGCTTGTGGGTTAAAAGTAATTGCAACGAAAAATGGTGGACCAGCAGAAATCCTTTCGAATGGTGAAGGGTTGCTTATAGATCCTGAAGACATCACAGACATTGCAAGAAAGACCAAAGTAGCGCTATCTCAATTCGATACGAACAGATCCTTAGCTTTAGCACAGAAATTTAGTTGGTCAAATACGGCTCGCGAGTATCTTAAAAATATTGAGAATGCAATAAATATTCGCTCAAATAACAAAGTAGATGAAAAAGATATTGCAAAGTTCTTTGAACTTATAAGAAGTATTTAGCAACTTCTTCAAATATCAAATTATTTACTGAAAGCCTTCTGAATGTAATCAGAAGGCTTTTCTTTTTGAAAAGTATAAACATTTGTTAGTTGAATAATTTTGCGTGGATGATATAATTTTAACGATGCGACATAATCTTGTGACATATGGGAGAGGTGAACGATTTTGAAACTAAGTCACCTTTTGGAGACTATTAAAAAGCTTATTGTTTACGAGAACATTCCTGAAGGACTTAAAGATGCCGACATAACAGGGGTCTACAATAATTCAAACAAAGCTAAGCCGGGATCACTTTTCATTTGTAGAAAAGGCCGTAGTTTTGATTCGCACACTATTGTAAGTACACTTCAAAAGGAAAACGGAGTAATTGCTTTTGTAACCGAGCAGGAAATTGATAGCTCATTTCCTTATGTCCAGGTTTACGATAGTCGCCTTGCAGAAGCGTACCTTGCAGCGGAATTTTATGACTATCCGTACAACAAATTGATAACCTTTGGAGTCACAGGTACAAACGGAAAGACAACGTGTGCACATTTGTTTCATCACATTATGCAACAGCTTGGATTGACAGGTAGTCTCTCAGGAACTGTTATGAATGACATTATGGGTGACAAATTCTATGTACATAATACAACGCCAGATGCGCTGACGTTGATGGAAAATATGGCGAAGACAGTCAAAAGTGGTGGAAGTTATTATTCAATGGAGGTTTCCTCACATTCTCTTGACCAGTCCAGGGTAGAAACACTAAGATTTGATATTGCGGGATTGACGAATATTACCAGAGATCACTTGGATTATCATCCAACCTTTGAACACTACGCAAATTCAAAGTTCCATCTATTCGATCTACTGAAAAAAGATGGAATAGCTGTTATTAATAAAGACTATGTCCAAATGCTTTCAACAAAGAATATTCCAAGGCTTGTAACATTTGGGACAGATGATGGTGCTACCTACCGTATTTCAGATATAGTAACGTCATGGAATGGAACGACGTTTACCTTACACACACCGCATGGTTCGAAGAAGGTATACACGCAAATGATTGGTGAATACAACGCATTTAACGTTACGTTGGTATTAGCTGGTTTAATTGAACTCGGATATGAGATTGATGAGGTTATAAGTTATGTAAGTACATTTAGAGGCGTAGATGGAAGGTTTGAACCGATACCGGAGGCAAAGAAACTTGGTATTGAGGTTATTATTGATTTTGCACATTCACCCGATGCATTGGAAAAGGTAATACTAAGTGCAAGGAAGCTTGCAAAAGGAAGGCTTATAGTTGTCTACGGTGCCGGTGGTAGGTCAGACAAAGGGAAAAGACCTATGATGGCAGAAGTTGTTACAAAACTTGCCGATATAGCAATTCTAACAACTGATGACCCGAGAGGAGAAGATCCAGAAAGTATAATCAAGGATGTTGAACAGGGAGTCCAACCAAATTCGCTTTCATTGACAGTATCGGATAGACGTGAAGCAATAGATACAGCAATTACGCTCGCTACTCGTGGTGACGTTGTTCTGATTACCGGAAGAGGTCACGAACCTTATCAAGTATTTACCGATACATTGAAGGTGCCATTTAAGGATAGAGATGTTGCACTTGACATTATAATTTCGAAAATAAATAAGAACCACGGACGTGACAATGATAAGTAAATGATAAGTAAAACACGTTGACCAAACCTCAACTATGGAGTGAATAAAATGAACTTGAAAGACCTTGTAGGACACAGGTTTGTTATCGATTCACGTGAAGTAAAACAAGGAGACGTTTTTGTTGCCATAAAGGGTCAAAGAGTGGATGGTCATGATTTTGCAAAACAGGCTGTTGAAGCTGGTGCTTATGCTGTTATTGTTGAAAAAGACATCGGTTTAGCAAACCAAATAATGGTACCAAATACGATTGAGTTTCTTGGCATGTATGCAAGCAAGATCATTGAAAAGTTTAACCCTAAAATAATTGGTATCACAGGTTCAAATGGAAAAACAACAACAAAAGAGATTGTTGCAGAATTATTGGGGGCTGAAATCCACACTTTCAAAAACGAAGGTAACTTCAATTCAGAGATAGGTCTGCCACTTGCAATAATAAACTCATACCAAGGGGAACAACTGCTCGTTCTTGAAATGGCGCAGAGAAATGTTGGCGACATAGAATACCTTTGCAAGCTCTTCCCGCCAGATATCGGTGTACTTCTCAACGTGGGGAGTGCACATGTTGGAATTGCAGGAAGTATTGAAAATATATTCAAAGGTAAATGGCAAATAGTAGAATTTTCAAAGCAAGCGCTTGTGAACTACGACGATGAGCGTATGAGGTGTGATAAGTGCAGATACTTTGGTTTATCAGGCGGCGATTATGTATTGAAAGCTAAGACATTTAACGGAAAATCAACACTTATTACTTTTGAAACATCAGAGGGTGAATTTTATTTTGCGTTACCTGGATATTGGACTAAAGCAATGGCAATTTCCTTACTCGTTGCATTTGGAATTGCGGACATGATTGATATACCATTTAATCCTACAAAATTACTATCATTTAAACCTCTCAAAGGAAGATTTAACGTACACCAAATGGAGAAAGGTTACCTTATCGATGATACTTACAATGCCAGTTACGAATCCTTTAAACATGGAATTGATGAGGTAATAGAGAATTTCCCACGTCCGTTTTATGCGGTAGTTGGTGCTATGAAAGAACTTGGTGATATGTCGAAATACTATCATGAACTACTTGCAAAGTTACTTGAGAGACTCGACGGTGTTATCGTATATGATAAAGAAGAAGAATCAAAGGACATAAATCCGTCTAATGTTATTTTTAGAAGTAACGAGGAAAGTAAAATTGTTGAGTTTGTTGATAGACATATACTAAGCAAGGATTTTCACGGAACGATTTATTTTAAAGCATCAAGGGCAGTAGGGCTTGATAAAATAGCTGAAAAATTGCTGAATAGGAGGAAATCGTAATGGACATTTTAACATTTGTGGTCTTGCTTTCAGAATTCTTAGTTGGATTAGTTATATTTCCAAAGTACATATCTTATATGAAAAAACTAAAGTTGGGGCAGTATATAAGACAAGAAGGTCCAGATTTACACAATTACAAAGAAGGTACCCCAACTGCTGGTGGGATAGTTTTTTTAAGTATAGCGCTTGTAGCAGGTATCATTTTGGGCATTCCCAAAGAATTAATATTCACAATTTTGTTCTACGGTTTTATAGGATTTCTTGATGACTTTGTGAGTATAGCTAAAAAAAGATCATTGGGACTAAGAGCTTGGCAGAAACTTGCGCTTCAGATGGCTTTTTCAGCCTGGATTGCATATAGCGTTCTCCAATATAGGCAGAGTTCTATTTTTGATATTCCTGTTCCAAAATGGCTTTTTTATATCTTCACAATGTTACTAGTCTCTGGATATTCTAATGCTACTAATTTAACAGATGGACTCGACGGTTTAGCTGGTTGGGTATTTGTCACAAGCGCACTGCCATTTTTGATTCTGAGTAGCTCAAGTATTCACTCTAAATCCATCATTGTGTTGGTTATGCCAGTTTTAGCTTTCCTTGTTTATAACACAAGACCTGCAAAAGTGTTTATGGGAGATACCGGCTCACTTGTGCTTGGTGCGTACATTTCTACATACGCATTGTTAACCGGGAATGAACTGTCTTTAATATTTTTCACAACAATATTCCTACTTGAGACTATCAGTGTTATGCTCCAAGTTGGGTCGTACAAATTACGCGGAAAAAGGATATTCCGAATGGCTCCTATCCATCATCATTTTGAATTGCTCGGCTGGAAAGAGGAAAAGATTGTTGGAGTTTTCAGCGCGTGGAATCTTGCTATTGCGTTAATATATATAGCCTCGATATCAGGTTTTTGATCTTCTATTAATGGAGGTTAGATGTTGGGTTATTATTATCTTCACTATGGATATCTTCTTAGCTTCGTAATAACCATCTTTCTATCCCTTGGACTCGTTGCCTTCACAAAAAAAACAAAGATTCTTTTGGATCATCCTGAAGAGAGAAAAAACCACCTAAAACCGGTTCCGCTTGTTGGTGGAATAGTTCTTTTTATAATGACTTTGTATTTACGAGGTTTAAGGTTAAGTAGTATCGATAGCTATGTGTTTATTATTGTTTTCATCATCGGTTTCATCGATGATCTGATTGAGATACAATATTACGTAAAACTCTCTCTACAGTTCATTGCAGGCTTTATTTTCATCTCATCGTATCGTTTTACTCTAACAGGCAATTATCTTTTGGATAGCCTTTTCACGTTTGTTTTTTTCGTGGCGATACTAAATGCTTTCAATCTAATAGACGGAATCAACGGTTTGCTAATTGGATTATCAATCATATACTTTTCCTTTACGTTGAATTTCGAAGTTCTCCCCGTTCTATTTGGGCTTTTTGTTCTGAACATTACAAATAATCTATTTATGGGCGATACCGGTGCGTTCTTAATAGCTTACTTACTCATAACGAGCAAAAGTATTCCAATGGAAATAGACAAGTTAGTTATATTCTTTGGCTACCCAATATACGAAATAGCCTCCTCGTTTTTGAGGAGGCTCATATTTAGAAAGAATCCTTTTAAGCCGGATAGGTATCATTTACATCATATAGGTACAGAGTTATTTGGACACACTTTTTTCTTGATCATCGCATTTTCACTATCTACTGGGTTCTTGCTTCTATCATCCAAGGAATTCGGGTTGTTCGCTTACATCATAATTTGTCTGTTGCTCTTCTTTTTCCAGCTCAACATTATTAGCAGATTCAACAATTCCAAGAGCACTCCTGAGAGAGACGATAGCAACCTCGAGTTGTGAATCGTCAGGTTGTGCTGTAGTAAGCTTTTGCAAAATCATACCGGGAAGTGCTAAAAAACGAAGCTTTGGATACTTATCAAACAATCTTAAAAGTTCATACGACACACCAGCTACAACAGGCAGTGCAAGGATTCTCAATAGGATTCTTGCAAGCATTGTAGGTGTTCCAAAAAGGCCAAAGAGACTATGAATTAGAATGGCGATAATGAGAAATATCATTACAAAATTAGTTCCGCATCTTGGATGAATTGTAGAATACTTTCGTGCGTTTTCAACACTTAACTCCTCGCCATTTTCAAAAGTATGTACGGCTTTATGCTCTGCTCCGTGGTATCTGAAGACATTTTTTACATCTTCAAAGAGTGATATTATATAAACATAAGCTAAAAAGAAAGCTAATCTGATTATGCCATCAACAAGGGAGAATATAAATTCATTATTTCTAAAACCAAGCCACTTAGTTATGTAGGCTGGTAACACTATAAACAATCCAACTGCTAATATAATTGCTGTTATTATTGAAAAAACGGATTCACCCTTTTTTAGTTCTTCATCCGATGAAATTTCTGCACTTATGTTTAAAGCTTTCATTCCGAAATAAAGTGAGTAATAAAGACTAACAAAACCTCTCAAAAAAGGTACCTTAAACCATTTGTTATTAAATGTAGGACTCCCAAGTTCTTTCACTTCAATACTTCCGTCTTTTTTTCTTACTGCAACAACGATCTTTTTTCCCATCATCAAAACACCATCTATAACTGCCTGACCTCCGACTTTCAACCTTTTCACCTCTCTTTTCATCTATCGCGTTCCGATCTAAATGAACAACCATACTAAAAAAGGTGCCAATAGGCACCCATTAATCATTACATATGTGTTTTAATCTCTTCGTAAAGTTCCAAGATTTTTTTTGCGTTTTTGTCCTCGAGAACTATTTTATAAAACTTGTAAGCCTCCTTGTCTTCTGGTGAATTCCTATTCATAAAGTAATTTATAACTTTGCTACGAAAATCCCGCAACTCTTCCTCCGACATATTTGAAATGGAATTTATTATGTCATATATTCTTTCATCGTTTAAGCAAGCTTCAGCGATATTCCTTAGTTCTTCCAATGGATTATACATTCCCCTCAAAATTCAATAATTACTTTTTCAGAAAAACCTTAAACGATATACCTGTTCTTGTTTCGTTTCCAATCTGGATTTCAATAAATGCTGGAACTGCATAGAGGTCCAAACCTTCCTGTTCGAGGAACCTTCTGGCAATCGCCAAGGATTTTGAAGCCTGGTTAACCGCACCGGCACCAATAGCTTGAATCTCGACCTTCTCGTTCTTCTTCAAAGAACCAACGATAGCACCTGCAACCTTGTTTGGACTGGACTTTGAGCTAACTTTCAATATCTCCATAATACCTATCCTCCTTGTTCTGCTAAGATTAAAGTACTATGCCAACTTACTTACTGTATTTTACCATAAAATTCTTAAAAAAGCAAATTATCATTTACCGCTTCCACTTTTTTTTAAGATAAATAATGAAAGTTGTCACGAATAAGTATTGAAGCCGACTTAGGTAATTTTTGCGTTAATTGTGTAGGTAGGATTTGACATGGTAAGTAAAAAAGTGGTATACTATGTGCGTAATGGGGGTACTGGGGATAGGCGGGAGCTGATATCATTGGTTTATGTGTGCACGCCACGGGCGTGCACACGTTTATTTTTTATCTGCAAAACATGATAAGTATTTGAAACCATCATCACAAAAGATAGTAACCACTCTTTCAAGGTTGTATTTTTCCTTAACAGTAAGTGCTGCCAAAAGATTTGCAGCAGATGATATGCCCACGAAGTATCCCTCACTCCAAAGTTTTTTTGTCCAGCTTAATGCCTCTTCATCATCTATCTGAACAATTTCATCTACAACACTTCCATCAAATATCTTTGGAACAAATCCTGCCCCGATTCCCTGAATCTTATGCTTTCCAGGCATTTGACCACTGAGCACTGCGGATTGTTTTGGCTCAACTGCAAATACCTTAATATTGGAATCAAAATTTTTCAAAACCTTACCTACACCAGTTATAGTTCCACCAGTTCCGACGCCTGCCACGAAAGCATCTATATTGTAGTTTGTCTGTCTAAGAATCTCTGGACCAGTGGTATTAAGATGTGCTCTAACGTTGGATTGATTTTCAAATTGATTTGGCATATAAGCATTCAAGGTTTCGCATATCTCATGTGCCTTTTCAACAGCTTTTGCCATGCTTTCGGTCAAGACTAATTCAGCACCAAGGCTTTTCAATATATTTCTTCTTTCGATAGAAACCGTTTCTGGCATTGTTAGTATTATTTTGAGCCCTAACTTAGCACTTAACCAAGCAAAGGCAATCCCTGTGTTACCACTTGTCGGTTCCACTATAACGGTTTCATTTGTAACCCTGCCAGACTTAATAGCATCCAGCATCATGAAAAAAGCAGGTCTATCCTTTATACTCCCAGTTGGATTGTTTCTTTCCACTTTTGCATAAATATCGTATTTGTCAACGTATATAAGTGGTGTTTCGCCAATTAATAGTTTTGAAATATCTTTTACAATTTTCATTGTAGAATTATCTCTGGATATCATTGACGAACCTCCTTAAAGAATCTCTTCAAAAAGATGTGGTGGTCGATTCGAGTTTTTCTAAACAAAGGTCATCATCCTTGTCAATCAATAATAACTTCGAATTATGTATCGAATTGTCATGTTGGGAATCTAATGCACCAGGTGATTTAACAATTTTTCCAGGGATACCAACAACCGTTACATACTTAGGAACATCGTTAATCACTACGCTGTTAGCACCTATTCTTGCACCGTCACCAATTGAAATAGGTCCAAGTATTTTTGCGCCGGCACCAATTATAACATTTCTACCAACCGTTGGATGACGTTTTCCATTAACTATATACTTTGCACCAAGGGTAACACCATGATATAGCACAGTACCACTTCCAACTACCGATGTAGAACCAATTACCAAACCCGTTCCATGATCAATAACAACACCAGGTTCTATCCGAGCAGCCGGATGAATATCAACAGCATACAAAGTTCGGTTTAAATGATAAATCATATATGCAATAAACTTAAAACCCGATATATAAAAAATATGTGATATTCGGTAAAGTCTCAAAGACCTAAAACCCGCATGAAACAAAAATTGATATTTTGCCTCAAAAGACGGATCATATTTCTTAAGCACTTCCTTGTCTTTTCTTAAAGCAACCCGCATATTCCGTAACTCTTCAAATAGAATTCTCACGTTTCTTAAAAATGTTCTCAAATAACGCACCCCATCAGAATCACTCCTTTTAATTATTTACTTAGGTATAACTAATTATACTATGCTTAGCGAATAATGTCAACCTGGAACTGGTTTCTGAAATTACTTAAATTCCGAATTTAAATACTTGAACATTTTACATTTTTTGTGGTATAATAAATTTGGACATAGTTAAATCTTATATTACTCGTTTAGGAGGCAGAAGTATAGTGATAAGTGGCGTAAAAGATTATAAACTTAAGGTTAGAGAACTTTTGAAAGAAAAAGGAGTAAAACCAACAGTTCATCGTGTAGAGATACTTGAATATCTCATCGATTCTTATTCACACCCATCTGCTGATGAAATATATGAACACTTTGTTAAAGAAAAAAAGCTTCCAGTACTTTCAAGGGCAACGGTATACAACACGTTGAGGGCACTCGCATCGGCAGGACTTGTAAAAGTAATTATAACGCCGGATGCTATTAGATATGATTTTGTAAGACAAAACCACCATCATTTTTATTGTACGAAGTGTAAGAGGATTTACGATGTGGAGCTTAATGTTGAATTACCGAGCATTTCAAGTATCAACGGGCATGAGGTACAAAATGTTCAGTTAACACTTGTCGGTATTTGTAAAGAATGTCTAAAAAAATAATTACTTTCGGCTAATTATCCGAAGGGATTTCTTTTGTTACCGAAAACTTGAAGGGGAGGTGTTAGAATGAGGGAGATGACTAAGAAATTCTTGGAAGACGCTTTTGCGGGTGAGTCAATGGCACATATGAAGTATCTGATATTTGCAGATGAGGCAGAAAAGTCTGGTATGAAAAAGTTAGCGAAACTATTTAAGGCTATTGCTTATGCAGAATTCGTTCACGCCAGAAATCATTTTAAGGCTTTGAAAAAACTTGGAGATAATCCAAAGAACGTACAATCTTGTATAGACGGTGAAACTTTTGAAGTAGATGAGATGTATCCAGTATACAATGAAACTGCTAGAATGCAAGGCGAAAAAGAAGCGCAAACAAGTACTCACTACGCACTTGAAGCTGAGAAGATTCATGCCCAGATGTATAAAAAAGCTCTTGAGCTTGTTAATTCAGGCAAGGATTATGAAGCTGAAAAGATTTATATATGCTCCGTGTGCGGTTATACAACGGAGGATGTCGCACCTGAAAAATGTCCTGTTTGTGGTGCTTCAAAATCGGCATTTGTTGAATTCTAAGGCCTATCTGTGAAAAAGGGGGTAAGTGAGATGATAGATGAGTATGTAAAATCTGGAGATTTCAAAGGCGAAAAACATGTTCCAGTTGTTTGCGCTCCAGAGAAGGTTAAAAAGGGCGAATGGTTTGAAGTGGAAGTTTCTGTTGGAAAAGAAATTCCGCATCCTAACACCGTTGAACACCACATTGCATGGATAGAACTTTACGCGATGCCTGAGGGGGCACCATACATACTTAGGATAGGAAGATATGAATTTTCACCAACCCTTGAAGAACCAATCGTAAAAGTTAAGATTAAACTGGAAAAGAATTCAAAATTGATAGCACTTTCATACTGTAACCTACATGGGTTGTGGGAAGGTTCAAAGGATGTTGTTGTAGAAGAATAATCTAACACAACGATTCAAGAAGCCCCTTCAGAGGGGCTTCTTGATTTTCTTCTTACCACTTGGTGCTATTTTAAAATCGACACCAAAAAGGTTATCAACGGTGAGATCAAAAGTGCAGGAAGGTAGTTACCAACCTTTGTATCTTTTATCTCAAGTATCCTCAAACCAATACCGAGTACCATAAGCCCACCAACTGCAACAATGTCGTTTAAATAGACTGGCTCGGTAAGAAATGTCAAAAGGCTTGCAAAAAGTGTTATTGCACCTTGGATTAGCACTACACTAATTGCTGACAACATGACACCAAGTCCATAAGTTGAGGAAAGTACTATCGAGGAAACAAAATCCAATAATGATTTTGTATAAATTAAACTTCCATCACCTTTCAAACCTGCCGTTATTGAACCAACAATAGTCATCGGACCAACGAGAAACAGTAGGGAAGAAGTAACAAATCCTGTTGAAAAATCACCTTCCTTTATATTATCTCCGATGTTTTTTAATAGCCCTTCTATATTAAAAAACTCACCTATAAGCCCACCAATGACCATAGAAAAGAGGACAATTAAAAAATTGTTTGCACCGATTATCATCTTTATGCTTATACCAATCGTTGAAAGGCCAACAGCAATGAAAAGTATCTTTCTATATCTTTCCGAAATTCCTTTCCTAAAAACAAAACCTATTGAACTTCCAAAAACAACAGCAGCTGCATTTATAAAAGCTGGGATAAGTGAATGTACTTTCATATTCTCTCACCTCTAATATGTTGTTAATACCTTTAAAAAGGTAAGTAAATACCAAAATTCAATGAGGCTTCTGGTTTGCTCATTAACTCCTTCGCTCCACCTTCTATCAAAAAAACAACATTGTTGAAATTAGAAATCTTGAAAGAGTATCCAACATTCAAAGCTATATTTGCTTTTGAATCATACTCAAAATAAACCATTGGAGATATAAAAATCCCAGAAGTTTGTCTTGAAGAAATTCTTGCTCCAATGCCAATGTATTTGACTCCGATGTTTGCAAAGAGATTCGAATAGCTGTCAAGCGAAGATCTCAACTCAATACCCACAAAGTTGTCGGTATTTGCAAAAACGAAAAGTTGAGCAGTTGTCGAAGAAGCTGAAATAGCGGTGGTTGAAAACAGCAGCATAACAAAAATAACAGGAACCATAATACGTACACATTTTAGAAATACCATGTTACCACCTCCTCGTGTTATAAAGAAAATTATATATTAAGAAGTGAATGATACAAGTTTTCATGTAACCTCCTATCTGTAGCTTTAGGTAAAATCATATATCTTTCAGCTTTTACACTCTTGGAGAGTATATGTGCCGCTTTCATAAGCATTGGCAGATCAATTTTCATCTGTTTCTCTACAGCAGCCCTCATGATGCCTGGGAACGCTATTAGGTTATTGACCTGGTTTGGAAAGTCCGATCTGCCAGTTGCAACTATGTATGCGCCGTTCTCGTACGCAATGTCCGGTAGTATTTCGGGTATTGGGTTGGCAAGTGCAAAGACTATTGAATCCTTTGCCATATTTCTTATATCTGTCGCATCGAGGATACCACCTTTTGAGACACCAATAAACACATCTGCGCCCTTCAAAACATCTTTTAGGGAACCTTTAAGGTTATCACGATTAGTTAATTTTGCCACTTCTAAATGGTAACTGTGCAGAGCCGTACGTTCGTTAAGTAGCCCATTAATGTCACAGGCAAATATATGTTTGGCGCCAAATTCAATTAATAACTTCACGATATTGTATCCCGCTGCTCCAATACCATTGACAACAATTTTGACTTCATCTATCTTCTTTCCAACTAATTCCAGTGCATTGAGCAACCCAGCCAAAACAACAACAGCAGTTCCCTGTTGGTCATCATGAAATACGGGAATCTTCATCTCGTTGTTAAGCCTTTTTAGTATTTCAAAACACCGTGGTGCAGATATATCCTCAAGATTTATACCGCCAAATGAAGGTTCAAGAGATTTTACAATCTTGATTATCTCTTCAGTATCCTGTGTTGACAAGCATATTGGAAATGCATCGAGATTTCCAAATTCTTTAAATAGCATCGCTTTGCCTTCCATTACTGGCAGGGCACCATATGGACCTATATTACCAAGGCCAAGTACTGCACTTCCATCACTTACAACTGCTACAGCTCTTTTCCTACGCGTGTAAATGAATGCATTTTCTGGATTTTCAGCACAGAGGGTTGCTATTTCAGCAACGCCGGGTGTATAAAGATATTTCAAATTCTCTTCCGTTACTTCGATTGGAACTGTTATCCGATATTTTCCCTGAAGCAGTTTGTGAATGTCAGAACTGTTCATTTGTTTTCCCTCCAATTTTATTTACTTTTTAGAGAAATACTTAAAATATCTTCGCCTTATGGATTTAAGTTATGATATAATTTATCATTGAGATTTTAATAAACTAAATAAGATATGTTGGAGGTCGGGACTATTCTGCTACTATACAAATCATTAACATTATTCGGACTTGTTCTATCTGCACTTAACGTCACATATATAATAGACAGAAAAATAAACAGGATTTCAAAAGCCGCAGTTCATCTTGGAAGTATTATTTTCATATTAAATCTGCTCGAATTTTTCAAATTCGAAGTAGAGAAGATTACCCTATTGGAAAAGTTCCAAGACGTTTTGTTACTATACGTTCCCGTTATGTTGTTTTCGTTCATTATAGATTTCACAATGGGAAAGAAAAACAGGAATTTGATGGCTATTCTTTACACACTTTCAACATCTTATCTTATTTTAGCACTTACAAATAAATTTCACAACATGTTTTGGATTGCAGAGATTGAGACAAGTATGTACGGCAGTCAGAAATTGAGACCACATGGTGGTTTATTATCATGGGCTTATGTATTTTTTTCCGTCGTTTTATTGGTCTTAGCGCTGAGAAATTTATATGCAAGCAAACTCTTGGATAATCAAACGAAGTTCCGTACAAACTTGGTATTTGCTTTTGGTATATCTGGCAGTATTATTTCATTTCTAATCAACTTTAATTATTCAGCTTTACTCTTTGTATTAACTTTAACCGTTTTTTTCATGAACTTTACGGCAATAAATTTTACATGGCGAAGGCTCTTACTTAAGACAAGAACGGCAGCTTACGAATCTTCAGACGATGGATATATAGTGATTGACAAAAACTATCGTGTTGTTGACATAAACAAATCCGCTTCACAATTGCTTAATCTTGAATCCGAAGCTGTCATAGGTAGAAAAAGCGATACCATCACACAGTTGCTAAATAAAGATGGGCAAATAGTTGACCTGAAAGATAAATACTTAAGCATCATAGTATCTCCTTCCCCTGATGAGGATTATAAGTTCATAACAATAAAGGATGTAACGAAGGATGTGCTCAAGGAAAAGGAGGCTATGAAAACATACACTTTGTTTAACACATTGTTTGAAAACATACCGGACGGAGCTGTTATACTTGATTACGAAGGGGTTATTAGAGCCTGTAATCAAAACTTTCTCAATATGTTTGGTTATACTCAAGACGAAGTTTTAAACAAAAATATAGATTACCTTATAGTTCCACATCAAATGGAAATGGAAGGTAAGAAACTGCGTAATCTGGCAATCGAACAGAAATCTCTAAGGGTTGAAACAACTCGTAGAAGAAAAGACGGTAATTTGATAGAAGTTAGAATCACAGTCTCTACTGTTAAAACTCCCGAAGAGACTTTACTTTACGCAATCTACACGGATGTGACCGCAGAAAAGGAGGCAATAAGTGTAGCAAGGAGCATACTTCAAAGAGACCCGTTGACGGCACTTTACACAAGGCAGTACTTCATAAGGAAATTGGCTTCAACACTTGAGTTCTCCTCTGTCGATGATTACAATGCGATTATAGCAATAGATATTAAAGACTTTTCAACGTTGAATAGCATCAAAGGTCACAACTTTGGTGACCAAATTCTGAAAGAGATTGCGAATCGATTGAGAAACGTTCTACGTGAAGGGGATACGATAGCAAGACCATATGCGGATGAATTCTGGATTTTACTGGAAAAGATAGGTAAGAATTATCAAGGAGCAAAAGAAACAGCGGCAAACGTTGTGGCAAAAATAGACAATGAAATTCGCAAAGCTTATTACATTATGAACGAGATTATCGATATTAGAATCTCAACAGGAATTCATGTTTTTAGCTCGGTTGATAATGTTGAAGATGTGCTAAGAAAGGTGAATCTTGCGTTATCGAGAGCTAAGAACTCGAGAGACGGAACAGTTTTTTACAGTGCGCTAATAGATAACGAATTGCAAGAACTTGCAGCAAAAGAAAGAGCACTTAAAGAAGCGTTATACAATGGAGAACTGAGAATATTTTTGCAACCAATTTGCAATTCATACTCAGATATCTTAGGCGCTGAAGCACTTTTGAGATGGGTGAAAAAGGATGGAACCATTGTACCACCTCTTGATTTTATTAAGGTTATAGAAGAAAACGGGATGATTGTATCTGTGGGTGAAGAAGTTCTTAGGCAAGTCTGTGAATTCATATCTGAATCTGGAGCTAACTTAGATTTCGTTGACATAAACGTAAGTCCTATACAGTTGCGTTATCCAAAGATGGCTGAGCGATTTATTGAAATTATAAGAGCTAACGAAGTCATTCCCGAGAAGATAGTGCTTGAGATTACCGAAAATATTTTGATAGAAATGAACCAAACAGTTCGCGATAACATTGAGAAACTGTTGAATTTTGGATGTCAGTTGTGCATAGACGATTTTGGTACAGGCTATTCGTCTCTTTCTTATCTAACAATACTGCCGTTAAAAAAGATAAAGGTAGACAAGTCATTCATCAGTAAAATTCCAGAGGACAGGCATTCAGTAAAGCTTTTAGAGGCAATATTTAGCATCGCTAAGTCATTTAACCTCGATGCTATTCCTGAGGGAGTTGAAAATGAGAAGCAGCTTCACATATTATCAATGATAGGCTATAAATATTTCCAAGGCTATTACTTCTCCAAGCCAATTTCTATTGACGCATTTAAAGACTTGGTACTTCAGAAAAAAAGATAATTTTACAAAAAAGAAAATTTAAATGCGAATTTTGATAATACATTTCTACCTCAGTGTTGTATAATAACACTGAGGTGATTTTTTTGATAGAAACGTTTTTTCACCATGAAGAGATATCGGAAGGTGCAAAAGCCAAATTTGACGTTGCGGTTGTTATTGATGTACTAAGAGCAACTTCAACTATAATAACTGCACTTGCGAATGGTGCCGATTTTGTTATTTCTGTTGATGATATTTCAACAGCACGAAATTTAAAGATTAAAAATCCTGATTATGTAATCGCAGGTGAAAGAGGCGGTCTGAAAGTTGAAGGATTTGACCTTGGTAATTCTCCGTTAGAATTTTCTGAGTTAAATATCTTTAAAAAATCTATAATTCTAACAACAACAAATGGAACGAGGGCAATTACAAAAGCTAAAGGCATTGCTAAGGAAGTTTTTGTTGCAGCGTTTCTAAATGCAGAAAGAACTTCAGAGAAATTAAAAAAGCACAAAAGTATTGCAATAGTTTGTGCTGGAAACGATGGAAAGCCTTCATATGAAGACACCCAAGTTGCAGGTTTAATTATTGCACATCTAATTAAGCGCAGAGAATATAGGCTCTCTGATAGTTCTTTGGTCGCTCTTAAGTTATGGGAAACTCTTAAAATCCCTGACTTTTCTGGCAGTCATTCTCAAAAGTTGTGCGAGTTGGGATTTAACAGAGATATTGATTGGTGTAAGCAAGTTGATTTGTTTCCTATAGTGGCACAGTTATGTGGAGAGAAAATAGTAAGAACTGAATAAATTATGATATGAACGATTGATAATAAAGTTATTTAAAAGGAGATGGCTGTTTAGATGCTTGAACTTGTGAATATATCCTACAAGACGAACGAGAGAGAGATATTAAGTGACATTTCGATGAAGTTTTTGCCGGGATACAAATACGCAATCATAGGGACTAATGGTGCTGGCAAGAGTACCATAGGTTACGTAATAATGGGTTTGAGTGCTTACAAACCCTATAAAGGACGAATATTACTCGATAAGAGTGATATTACTGACCTATCGGTTTCTGAAAGAGCAAAGTTAGGTATTACTCTGATGTGGCAAGAACCAGCAAGATTTGAAGGAATGACTATCGAAACATACCTCACACTTGGAGGAAAGTTGAACGTACAAAAAAGTGAAGTCATAGAGGCGATGGAATTTGTAGGTTTAAATCCTGCTCTTTATCTAAAAAGATTTGTCGATAAAACTTTGAGTGGTGGAGAAAGGAAACGTGTAGAATTAGCATCTATTGTGCTTTTGAAACCAAATTACGTGATACTTGATGAACCTGATTCGGGAATAGACTTGATGAGTCTAAATATAATAAATGACGTCGTAAATTACGTAGCACAATATGGTGGTACACCGATAATAATAACTCATCGTGAAGAGATGGCTTATAATACCGATTATGGTTACTTAATATGTGCTGGTAAGATACTATTTAATGGAACGACGAACGATGTACTCAAAGCGTTTAGGGGTACGTGTGAAGTATGTGAACATCCAAATCTGCCAAGAAGTGAGGAGATGAAATAATGGATGTCAAAAGGGAATTTGAAACAATCATAAAGACTGCTGAAAAGCTGGGTACTGATGCATCAAATTTCATGGACAAGAGAATCGCTTCGATAATAATCAGTGGAAATCGCGTTATAGGACTGAACAACGTTCAGGGATTGAAAATAGTGCCAACAACTCTTGAAGACGGCGTGCAAGTAGATATGGAGATAGAAGAAAATACTCAAATCCCATTCCCGATACATGTATGTACTGGTTATCTTGAAAAGAGGGGATATCAAAGAGTTATATTCAATATCCGTGTTAGGAGAAATGCTAAGGTTAAGTTTACTGCACACTGCGTATTTCCACAAGCTGAAGAATTTACACATGATGCTATTTCTAATGTTGTAATAGAAGATGGTGCAATGATGGAATACAACGATGAACATTATCACAGTGATCAGGGAACGATAATACTTAAGACTACAACTAATACCGTTGTTGAAAATAACGGTGTATACAAGAACGCATTCCATCTTACAAAAACACGTGTAGGAAAACTCGATGTTAAGATGTACCTAACATTAAAAGAAAATGCTGTTGGTGAACTCCTTAGTAAAGTAAAAGCTTCAAAGAATGATGAAGTTGATATAAATGAAATACTCTACCTTAACGGTGAAAAAGCCAAAGGGTTAGCAAAGACCATAGTAGTAGGACTTGACGAATCAAGAGTTACTGTTTTAAATGAAGCCTATGGTAATGCACCGTATTCGAGGGCACACATATCCTGCGAAGAAGTAACAAAAGGGGAGAAAGTAATAGTTTCAACCACCCCCATATTAAAAATCACCAACGATTTAGCAGAATTAACACACGAAGCTTCAATAGGGCGTGTAGGAGAAAAACAACTCGAAACATTAATGTCTAAAGGTTTGTCTGAAGAGGAAGCAACTGATTTAATAATAAAAGGCTTACTTATTTAGTTTATATGTTCCTAAAGGTGATTTAAATGATTGCAACGATAATTACTCTCAATCTGTTCTTTGCCACAGTTTATCTTGTTGTTAAGGAACCTGAAGTTGTTTTGAAGAATAAGAAAGTGATTCTCGACTATGCGCGAGTTTCGTTTGGTGTACTTGGACTTCTTATCGCTTCTGGAATCGCAAGCATTACAACAATCAAATCTGCACTGATGCCGCAGATGAATATTGTCCCATGGCAAATATTGATAATATTTTTCGGCTCTGCATATATCTGCGGTTCACTTGACGCCTCTGGGGTACTAAGAGTAATTGCATACAAATTTGCAAGCAAATCGAAATCGGGTAAGAAACTCTTTACTAATTTACTCCTGCTGGCTGGAATTCTAACTATATTTACATCGAATGATATAGTAACCTTAACGTTAACACCAATAATAGTTTACATAAGTCAATATGCAGGAATAGATCCAATACCATATTTGATAACGGTATTTTTCGCTTCTAACACTTGGAGTATGTTTTTTTACATTGGTAATCCTACAAATGTGATAGTTGCCCAAGCTTATTCACTTGGATTTGCAGAATATGCAAAGTTGATGTTTTTCCCAACATTAGTTGCTATTCTTACATCGTCCTTAGGATTCTATTACAAATATAAGGATATGTTACCCAAGGAAATTAATGTTGTGTTGGACAGTGCAAATTCATATAGTAACTTGATTAAAGACAAGCGATACGCATTTCTCTCGAGTGGTTTTTTCGTGATATTCTTCATAATGGTTGCCGTAGGAGATTTAATAGGTCTTGAGTTATGGAAGTCAATTCTCATATTTTCTGGAATCTATCTTATACTCAATACAGCTTTTTCTGACATTTTATCTGAGAGAGATGAAGTTATATTAGAGGTTGGTAGTTTCGATTACAATATAACATTTTTGGTTGACAGTATTAGGAGAGTACCATGGAAGATGCTTCCTATGGTTGTGACATTTTTTGTCTTTGTTCATATTTTTACACTCTATGGTATAACAAAGTATGTCGGTTCTTTGTTCGAGTTCACAAATAGTTTACTCGGAACTATTACAATCACATTCGTGACAGCTTTTGCTGCAAATGTTATGATAAATCAACCAATGACCATTTTCTTTGCACATGCACTTTACAAAAAACCACTTAATTATGCTATGAGTTTGGTTGTTGGCTCAAATATTGGAGGGAATATTACACTCATCGGTGCACTTGCAGGTGTTATGTGGTCGAGAATCTTAAAGCTGTACGGGATTGAGATGAATAACAAGATATTTATGAGAGAAACGTTCAAAATAGCTGTGCTTACATTATTTACAACAGGTCTTTCAATATGGTTTGTTTATTCCATACGGTAAATGCCCGCATAAGACTATTCATCTATAGGAGGGACTGAAAAATGTACACCTACGTCGAGCATGGTGATGCTATTGTAGTAAACATTACAGGGCCAATAGATATTCAAAGCGCACAAAACCTTAAGGATTGGATAATTAGTAACTTTTTTGAGAACGGTAAAAGCCGTATTATAATCGATCTAACACATTGTGGAAATATTGACAGTTACGGTCTTGGCATCTTGGTAAGTATATATAAAAGAGCGGTTTTACAAAACGGATATCTGAGAGTCGTTGCGCCAGACAGAAACACAAGAACATTATTTGAAATTACAGGTCTTGAAAGGATAATAAAAATCTACAATTCTATTAGTGAAGCTATGTCTGAATGATTTGAAAAGGAGGAAATGGAAAATGACAAACTTTCTTGTGCTTGGTTTAGAGTACCTTCTGTCTGCGCTCATTATTTTACTTTCTATAAGGTTTATGAAAAAAGAGGGTGCCTATGTTGCACTTTCAACGTTAATCATTGCATCTAACCTTGGCGTTGCAAAACTCTTCAACTTATTTGGTTTTGAAGTAACGGCAGCTAACATGAGTATGGGTATGGCTTTTGTTATCTATTCTATAATAACCGAAGTCTACGGAAAAGAAGAAGGTAGGAAGGCGGTTTGGGTTGGGTTCTTTGCACAATTTGCATTCGTGTTACTTGGTTTAGTCTACACAAGCTATATCCCGTCACAAAATGACTTTGCCCAAAAATACCTTTCACAGGTTTTTGCTGTAACGCCAAGGATTGCATTTGCAAGTTGGACAGCATTTATTTTATCAGGATACACTGCAGTTTGGATACATCACATTCTTAAGCATAAAACTAAGCTTTGGTTTAGGAATAATGCCGCAACAAAGATTGGTCAGATTATTGATAATCTGATCTTTGTAACAATTGCCTTCTTAGGTCTTGTGGATTTTAAAACCTATACTCAGATATTCCTTACAACAACTGTAGTAGAGTTTTTCCTTGACTATATAGATACATGGGTTGTGTACATTGGAGTTAATTTTTTAAACGATGAAGATGAAAATCTAAGCAACAAGAAATTTATAAATGCATAATTAATCAAATACAATGTCTTCTTGTTTTATACAGAAAAAACTGAAAAAGCAAAAGACCACAAATGTATGTCATTTGTCATATGGAACACTAATAATAGTTTTTATGACTTAAGACATTTTTCTTATAGTTGCTAAAAACGGATATCCTTTAACGCGCTTGATGAGATTAAGGGAGCGGTGCCAATGATTTACAAATTTCTCTATTCTGTAGCTTTTTCTTTTATAGTTTTTGGGTTGCTTGTTGGTAACGCTAATGTAGTGACTGAACTTTTTAATCTTATCAAGGCACCTGATTACTTAATAACGGATTACTTTGTAGTTGGTGGAATTGGTGGAGCCTTTTTGAATAGTGGGATATTGATGTTACTTTTCATAATGTTGATGAAAATACTGAAGGTAAATCCAACAGGTGTTTCCATTGCTTCTATTATGACGATAGGTGGATTTGCACTCTTTGGGAAGAATATATTTAATGTTTGGCCAATAGTTATAGGAGTATTTCTATATACTGTTATGATTAAAGAGAATCCAAAGACGTACATGTACGTAGCCTTTTTTGGAACTGCACTGGCACCAGTAACCACTTATCTTGTTCTAGATAAAGGTTTAAATTTTTTGGGGTTATTTTTAGCACTTTTAATTGGCTTTTTTCTACCACCCCTTGCAGGTTTTTCATTGACTCTTCACAGAGGTTATAACTTGTACAATATAGGTTTCACTGCAGGTCTTTTGGGAATGTTTATAGGCTCTCTTCTGAGAGCCTATAATCTTCATCCAGAGCAAAGAATTATATATCATCAAGAAGATCAATTCCTACTCATGATTTTTATGTATTTGTTTTTTTGCTCTATTCTTTTATATGGTTTGAAAACCAACAATTGGTCTTTTAAAGGGTACAAAAATATATTTAATTACTCTGGAAAGCTACTAACAGATTTTGTACTCTTGGAAAAAGAATCAATTACATTTATAAATATTGGCATCTTAGGCTTAGTGGGCACAACTTTCGTTCTTCTAATTGGTTCAAAACTGAATGGTCCAACAATTGGCGGTATTATGACACTATCAGGTTTTGGTGCTCTTGGAAAACATCCCAAAAATATATTTCCCATAATCATAGGGGTCTTAATAGGTGCTATAACAAACGCTCAATCTTTTAACAACATTTCAATGGTTTTGGCAGTGCTCTTTGGCACAACCCTTGCACCTATTGCGGGTGAATTCGGTATCATCTGGGGGATAATTGCGGGGTATCTCCACAGTGCACTCGTCATCAACGTTGGTGGCTTACATTTTGGAATGAATCTTTACAATAATGGTTTCTCTGGAGGGTTTGTAGCGTTGTTTCTTATACCTTTAATCGAAGCTTTTAGAAATATTAAAGAAAAAATAACTCAAAAAACAGATAGAAAGAGTTAAGAAATTAAAGGGAAAAAAATAGGAGTGAAGAAATATGGAAATAGAAAAACTTATAGTATCCGTTATAAACGAAATGACATATTATTTGCTAAAAAATGGTGCTTATATCATTTACAACGAAATAATTACTTTGGAAAATAACTTTCATGTAATGATAGAAGCCAATATGGAGGTTTCACAGGATATGCTAAGTGAATTAAGAAAATTGTCGAAAATAAAAGATTACCCAGAACTGAAATACTATTCTTCATTAGCAACAAATATCGGAAATCTGCAAGACATATATGCTATTGCACCGTTGATTAAAAAATTTGAAATATCCGTGGACGAAAAAGGTATAAGAATTGAAATCTACGTTGAAAGATGAAGCAACTACTTTAAAAGCTTTTTTGGAGTGATGAATATGTTTTATCTCGAAAAGGCAAGACATAAAATGGAGCTTAAAAAACCTGCTATGCTGGTAATTGATGTACAAAGTTATTTTTTTGATAAAAATTCTCCAGCATTTTTGAAAGGTTCAGAAAGGGTGCTGGAAAATATAATCCATCTATTAGATGACCTTGAGAGCATCCGAAGAGTTTCTAAAACTATCATACCAGTAATAGCCACAGTTCATAAAAGTGGAAGCGAAATTATGGAACGATGGTGGGGAAATATTGTGGAAGAACACTGGGCTGAACTTTATATCGATGAAAAATACGTAGATTATAAAATAGAAAAAAACACATACGATGCGTTTTATCAGACAGAACTCGATAAGATTTTGGAAAAATACGGTATTAATCAACTCATTATTACAGGTGTAATGACCCACCTATGCTGTGAAACAACTGCCCGTTCTGGTTTTGTAAGAGGTTTCGATATTGTTATGGTTGAGGATTGTCTTTGGGATAAAGATGAATGGTACCATTACGCCTCGTTGAAAAACTTAGCGCACGGTTTTGCAACGATATCTTCCAGCCGGGAAATACTCGAACTTATTAAGAATTCCTAACCGATAACTTCTTTCTGAAGGACAACAAAACTCCAAGAAAAATAGAAAGGATTGCCGCCATAAGAACGCGATAATTTGCTGGTAATAAGAAAGTTATCGTGTGGGCAGGTATCCAGAAAAATGGTATCGTTTTTCCAATAACGAATTTGACAAAGAACTTCCAATCGATATTTTCTAGAACAGTATCAAACTTAATTGAAAACATCTTATTTATACTCCCCCTGCTAAGTTCGATATAACCATCTGTTATCCTGTGAAGAGCCATGAACGTGGGGGCGAATATGAGATTCATGAAAATGCTTGTATAGAATGCTTGGAAGAATCCTTTTATACCATCGATATATGGTAAGAGCCCCTTCTCAAGTAACGCTTTTGTACCTGAACCGAATATTTCAAATACGTCAACAAATACTATTCCGAGAAATCCCCAAACCACAAACCTGTAAAAAACACCAACCGGTATAGAATAATGTCCCTTAACAATTCTCAGTGAAAGAATCTCACCAAATGTAGCGAGCAAGCCCACCTTTAAAAACCCAAGTATGTAAGGATGTGATGTGTTGAGCTGTACGTAGATACTTCTGGAATTCTCGTTTAACAGCATTATAGCAATAAGAACAAATACAAGAACTGAAAAGAGATCACCAATTTTAAACTTCATCTTAGTTCCCCCTTCATTTTGCATATTTTACACATTTAGTTGTCAGATTTAATTCCAACCACAGCAGCAAATCTCTTCTTTGTCTTCTCTTTTCTATATGAATAGAAATATTCCGTGTGCTTATACGTATCTATATTTGAAAATTCTAAATGTATTATTCCGACAGACTTCAATGTAATCTCCAAAGCCTTCCACAAATCGACATATACTTTTTCTCCCTTTTCTCTAATTACATCTTTCCCAAATTTAATGAAGAATTCAGTTGCCACGTCGTTACCAACTTCAAAACTATCTGGTCCAATCGAAGGTCCAACTGTTACAAAGAGTTCCTCAGGATTACATCCAAATTCTTCGTTCATTTTCAAAATCAATTCCTTCCCAATTTCGAGCAGAGTTCCACGCCATCCAGAATGTGCTGCACCAACGACTTTCTTTAATGGATCATAAGCAATTATTGGCATACAATCGGCATAAGTTGTTACTAAGAATAGTCCTCTTTCATTAGTAATTAAACCATCAACTTCTCGAAGTTTTCTATTCCAATAAGGTTCTCCAATATCCTCACTTGTAACGACTTTAACATTTTTCGTATGAGTTTGGTGAGAGAAAACGCATTTGTTGGGATTTAGACCTGTACTCTTTGCAAAGAGTTCAAAATTTGTGGGAAAATTCTCATCACTTAAAGATAGATTAAGTTCGTCTAAAACACCGGAACCGCTATTTTTGAAAATTCTTCGAGTTGTGAAGCAATGTATTAATTCAGGAAACTGACTTAACATCGGTGAGTGAACAACACAAAGTCCATTTACATTATGGAGTATATAATTTCCAACATATTTACCATCCATAAAAAATTCTCCTTTCAACTAATCGAGTCTTAGATACGTATTAATTATACCCCATGTTTATAATTATTGAAAGGTTGTAAAAGCCTTTTCACTTAGTCTTTGAACATTTTATTCTCCAATAATTTTCTATTTAGATACTTCTTTCCTCTTTTAATCTCTTTCTTCCTTAAGAATGCGTAATGTCTTTTGAGGTGTTAACATTAGAAAGAAAGAATTATTGATGATATATTTATACTTAGTGAAACTCCACGAAACTCCACGCAAAATGCAATAATTTCACGAAGAGAGGGGGGCTAACTTTGAAGGTTATATCTTTTGATGAAGCCGTCGATTTAATAAAGCCAGGTAGTACGCTTATGGTTGGTGGATTCTTAGGTGTTGGAACACCTGAAGGGATTATAGATAAAATTGTTGAGCGAGGTATTAGCAATTTAACCGTTATCGCAAACGATACGGCATTTGAAGACCGAGGGGTTGGAAAACTTGTGAAGAACAAGCTTTGCAAAAAGGTTGTAGTCTCACACATAGGTACAAATCCAGAAACCCAGAGACAGATGATAGCGGGCGAACTTGATGTTGAGCTTGTGCCACAAGGTACACTTGCTGAGAGAGTTCGGGCCGGTGGTGCTGGGCTTGGTGGAATACTTACACCTACGGGCGTAGGTACCGTGGTAGAGAATGGAAAACAAATTATTGAAATAAATGGACGAAAGTATCTCCTTGAACTTCCATTGAGAGCCGATTTTGCTTTAATAAAGGCGAAAAGGTGCGATTATTTGGGGAATCTTGTCTACAACTTAACTGCAACCAATTTCAATCCGCTAATGGCACTTGCCGCAGAAACTGTCATTGTTGAAGTTGAAGAGATTGTACCAACTGGAGTACTTACACCGGACGAGATAAAGACTCCTGCCGTGTTGGTAGATTACGTTGTCTTATCGCAGGGGGTGAAGTAATATGCCAGTAGATCCAAAGGAAAAGATAGCTAAAAGAGTTGCAAGAGAGTTAAAAGAAGGCGACTTAGTAAACCTTGGAATAGGTTTGCCTACACTTGTTGCTAACTATATTCCAAAAGGTGTGCATGTATTCTTTCAGAGTGAGAATGGGATAATCGGAATGGGACCAGAACCGCAGCAGGGTTTCGAAAACAAAGATTTGACAAATGCTGGGGCGGGTTACATCACAGCTCTACCAGGTGCAATGACTTTCGATAGTGCTTTTTCATTTGCATTAATACGTGGTGGTCATCTTGACATTACGGTACTTGGAGGACTCCAAGTCGATGAAGAGGGACATCTTGCAAATTGGATGATACCTGGAAAGATGATACCCGGAATGGGAGGCGCAATGGATTTGGTAACTGGAGCAAAAAGGGTTATAGTCGCCATGACACATACAGCAAAGGGTGAACCAAAGATATTGAAAAAATGCACTTTACCTTTAACTTCGATAAGGCGTGTGGATCTTATTGTAACTGAACTTGCAGTGATAAGACCTACAGACGAAGGTCTTTTGCTTGAAGAAATCGCTGAAGAGACAACGCTTGATGAAGTACTCAAACTAACAGAAGCAAGATTAATAGTTTCGAACGACTTAAATAAGTTCTAAGATGAGTCGGTTTGGGGGCGAACTTATGGAATTTCCAAAAGCAGTCATCAGGTTAAGGATGAGTCAAGCTGATGCACATTATGGAGGTAACCTTGTTGATGGTGCGAAGATGCTGCAACTCTTTGGTGATGTAGCAACCGAATTGCTGATAAGATACGATGGTGATGAAGGACTTTTTAGAGCCTACGATAATGTTGAATTTCTTGCTCCTGTATATGCTGGGGACTACATAGAAGCAAGGGGAGAAATAATAGAAGTTGGGCGCACTTCAAGAAAGATGAAATTTGAAGCTTACAAAGTAATAAGGTCAAGACCAGATATAAATGACAGTGCTGCTGAGGTTTTGGAAGAGCCAATACTTGTTTGCAGAGCGAGTGGAACATGTGTTGTTCCAAAAGATAAGCAACGCTTCTCACACGAAGAAAATAAGTAAATTGAGCAAGGAGTGAAAACGATGGATAAGTTGATAATAACCGTTGCACTTACGGGTGCAGAGGTTACAAAAAAGCAACAGCCAAATCTTCCAATAACCCCAGATGAAATTGCTGAAGAAGCCTATAGATGTTGGCAGGTTGGGGCTTCTATTGTACACATCCATGCACGTATGCCAGACGGTACTCCAACCCAATCAAAAGAGGTTTATGCAGAAATCAAAGATAAGATTCAACAAAAGTGCGATATAATAATCCAGTTTTCGACTGGCGGAGCTGTCTGGCATAAACCGGAAGAAAGAATTCAATGTTTAGATGCAATGCCAGAAATGGCAACGCTCTCAGCGGGCTCATGCAATTTTGGTGATGATGTCTTCATGAACTCACCATCATTTATGGAACTGCTCGCAAAGACTATGAAAGAAAAGGGAATAAAACCTGAAATAGAAGTCTTCGAACCAGGAATGATAGAAAATGCATTGCGACTTGTGAAAAAAGGACTTCTGGAGCTACCACTTCACTTCGATTTTGTACTTGGAGTTCCAGGAGCGATGCCAGGCAATATAGAAGATCTGCTCTTCTTGGTAAAGAAGATTCCAAACGGTTGTACGTGGTCAGTTGCTGGGATAGGAAGATACGAATTACCTTTGGCAGTACACGCAATTTTGATGGGTGGACATGTAAGGGTTGGATTTGAAGATAACATTTACTATAGAAAAGGTGAACTTGCAACAAGCAACGCCCAGCTCGTTGAAAGGATTGTAAGGATAGCAAGAGAGGTTGGAAGAGATATAGCTACACCAAATGAAGCAAGGGCAATTCTTGGGATTAAATAATCACAATAGATTGGAGGGAAGAAAGTGAAAAACATTAAAGGATGTCCATTTGGTACTCACAGGGTTATCGAACCAAAAGGAACACTTCCTCAAGCAGCAACAAAAATAGATAACACAATGGAAATTTATACTAATGAAATGTTGATAAATGTAAAAACACTCAATGTTGATTCCGCAAGTTTTACTCAAATTGAAGAATCTTGCCATGGTAATGTTGAATGCATTAAAGATACAATTTTAAAAATCGTTTCTGAACGTGGAAAGTTACAGAATCCCGTTACTGGTTCGGGTGGTATGTTAATAGGCGTCATCGAAGAAATCGGACCAGATTTTCCTACAGATTTAAAAGTTGGAGATAAGATTGCAACACTTGTTTCACTTTCACTGACACCACTAAGGATAGATAAGATACTCAATGTAAACGTTGAAACTGACCAAGTTGATATAGAAGGTAAGGCTATTCTATTTGAAAGTGGCATCTATGCAAAGTTGCCTGATGACATTCCTGAGAAACTTGCACTTGCTGTACTTGATGTGGCAGGTGCGCCTGCTCAAACTCGTAAACTCGTAAAACCAGGCATGACCGTTTGCATTATTGGCGGTGGTGGAAAATCTGGAGTTCTTTGTGCTTACGAGGCAATGAAGGCAGTTGGAAAAGATGGAAGAGTAATAGTCGTCGAATATTCTCCTGAGAACGCAAAGCGCATTGAAGAATTAAAATTAGCTCATCACGTTATAATAGCAGACGCAACAAAGCCTGTCGATGTCTATCAAAAGGTTATGGAAATCACTGGTGGAAAATATTGCGATGTTGTTATAAACAATGTAAACGTTCCGGCAACTGAAATGTCGTCTATATTAATCACCAAAGATGAGGGAATAGTCTATTTCTTTAGCATGGCAACATCATTTACAAGAGCTGCTCTCGGCGCTGAAGGGGTAGGTAAAGATGTGACAATGATTATAGGAAATGGCTATACAAAAGGCCATGCAGAAGTTGCGCTTAATATACTCCGTGAATCAAAGGAAATAAGAGAGTTATTTGAAAAGTTATATATTTAAAAATCATTTGCTCTGAGGAGGAATAGGCATGGGAAGATATTTCAAAGACATACCATTGTGGAAAAACGTAACTGAAGAAGAGTGGAACGACTGGAAGTGGCAAATCAGGAATAGGATAATGGATGTAGAGACTTTAAAACAAGTAATCAACCTTACACCTGAGGAAGAAGAAGGTGTTAGGAATGCGCTTAAAACACTGAGGATGGCTATAACACCTTACTATGCAAGTCTAATGGATCCGGATAATCCAAAGTGTCCTATAAGACGCCAGGCAGTTCCGACGGTGAAAGAACTTTACGTCTCACCGTGGGATATGACGGATCCACTCCATGAGGATGAAGACTCTCCAGTCCCGGGACTTACCCATAGATATCCAGACAGAGTACTTATGCTCATTACCGATATGTGCTCGATGTATTGTCGCCATTGTACGAGAAGACGATTTGCAGGTCAGCATGACAGGGCAAGGACAAAGCAAGAAATAGACGCTATGATTGAGTACGTAAAAGAAACACCGCAGGTGAGGGATGTTCTACTATCAGGTGGCGACGGATTATTAGTAGGAATCGAAATGCTTGAATATATATTGAAAGAGCTTAGGAAGATCAAGCATGTAGAGATTATAAGAATAGGTACAAGGACGCCTGTTGTTTTACCGCAATTGATAACTCCAGAGCTTACTGACATGCTCAAAAAGTACCATCCAATTTGGATAAACACACATTTCAATCATCCAAAGGAAATCACACCTGAATCATCTAAGGCATGTGCCATGCTTGCAGATGCTGGTATACCTCTTGGTAATCAATCTGTATTGCTTCGTGGTATAAACGATAGCCCATATATAATGATGGAATTGGTTCACCAGCTGGTTAAAATAAGGGTAAGACCGTACTACATCTACCAGTGTGACCTTTCAATGGGACTTAGTCATTTTAGGACTTCTATAAAGAAGGGTCTTGAAATAATGGAAGCTCTTATTGGACATACTTCTGGATTTGCAGTTCCATCTTTCGTTGTTGATGCACCCGCAGGTGGTGGAAAGACAAGAGTTATGCCGAACTACGTTATCTCGATGTCGGATCACACGGTGATTCTGAGAAACTATGAAGGAGTTATCGTTGCATATCATGAGCCTGAGGATACATCTTCCGATGTAGATGATTCTGAATATAGAGCAAAATATAAATTCTCGGGTGTGGCCAGCTTATTTACCGACAAAAAGATAAGCATAGAACCAGCGAATCTTGAAAGGCATGACAGAATAAAGGAATGGAAGGAGAAAAAGGGAGTGAAAGGTGATGAACATTGAAGATATTTACATCGGTCAGGTATACGAAGTCAAAAGAATAGTTACCGATGAGATGGTTAAACTATTCGCTGAAGCGACTGGTGATAAGAATCCTGTTCATCTCGATGATGAATACGCTAAAAACACAATATTTGGCAGCAGAATTGCGCACGGGATACTCTCTCTTGGGATCGTTTCTTCTGTACTCGGTATGGAATTCCCTGGCGCAGGAACGATATATTTGATGCAAAATGCAAAGTTTAAACGACCGGTATATATCGGAGAAGAAGTAACAGTTAAACTTATAGTAAAGGAAATAGACAAGGAAAAAAGAAGAGTCTTGCTCGAAACTCTCGTTGTGAAAGAAAATGGTGATAACGCAATTGAAGGCGAGGCGCTTGTAAAAATCTAAAAAATGACAAAATACGATTTCGAAGCGTTAATAGACAACGTTAACAAATGCAAGGTAGTAGCAATTATAGGTCTTGAGAAAAATACGGGAAAGACCGAAACACTTAACTACATAGTTGAGAATATAAAAGCATATAAGAAAATCGCACTTACGTCTATAGGTACGGATGGTGAAGAAAAAGATATAGTCTACGGTACATTAAAACCTTCCGTATATGTTGATTTTGATTTCATTTACACTACCACTGAGGTTTTTTTTAAACGTCAAACAGTTCTTTCTGAAATAATCAACGTATCTAAATACCAAACACCAACTGGCAGAGTAATTGTTGCACGAGCGCTTGAAAAGGGGAAGATAATTCTTTCAGGTCCTCCAATAACTTCTTGGATGGAAGAGACAGTTCATTTGCTCAAGAACTGGTCAGATTTAGTATTAATAGATGGTGCATTATCACGTTTCAGCCAAGCAACACCATTTATAGCCGAAGGCATAATACTTGCAACAGGAGCCGCTTACTCACTCGATAAGAAAGAAATACTTAAACACACAAGGTATGTTTACTCGCTCTGTCAATTACCAGAAGCAGATCATTCTGACGTTGAAATACTTTCAAATGCAGATACAGTCCATGTGTTTCAAGATGACGAATGGAAAGATTTAAAAATCGAGTCTGCCCTGCATCTTTCAAGAATGCATGAAATTGGAGTAAGTGGAGAAAATATTGAGAAAATCTATATCCCCGGTGCACTTACTGATAGTGTACTGAAATTTACTCACACAAGAGGATTTAAGGAGATCATAGTTCGTGACTTTACTAAGATATTTGTTTCGTACGATGTGTTCATTAAATACAAACCACCAATAAAAGTTCTTCGAAGTTCTAATGTAATTGGGATTACAGTCAATCCATATTCACCTACAGGATACACTATAGACTCACAGCAGATTATAAACGATTTGAAAAAATACATCCCCTTGCCAATTGTTGATGTTAGAAAGTGTCCGCTCTGAATTGACTACCACATTATGCAACAATAAGTAGGTGGTTTCATTATGATGAAAACTATACCTTCAAAACGTGAAGATTTCGAAAAATTGACAGGCTTTGATTATATCAAAGGCAAATTGGACCCTAAAACTCCAATGGGTCAAAAGTATTTTAAACACATTCAACCAATGGTATTTGAACATATAATTCAACACCTTGAAGATACAGAACGTATTTTGGAGGTAATCTCTAATAATCCGGATATTATAGAAGAATTATTGCACGATTTAGAATGTATAGTTGATATCTCACATACAATCTCTCGCTTACATAATAAAGAACTACTCGATGAGATAGAACTATTTGAGCTGAAGAATTTTCTTCTCGTTTCTCAGAAAATTAGAGAAAAAATATCTTTTATCAAGACAGATAAACTTGTAAATTTTACAATTCCAGATCTTATCGCAATAATTGACATACTCGATCCAGAAGGTCTTAGACTGCCAACGTTTTACATATACGAAGCGTACGATGAAAGGCTCAAGGAAATTAGAAAGAAAAAAAGAATACTATCACAAATGGAAAATACAAACAGCACCTCACAGGAGAGTAACCTTAGAGAAGAAGAGATATTGTCTCTTATCAATGAAGAAAAGAGAATCGAAATCGAAGTTTTAGAAAATATCTCACTCAAACTTTGGGAGAGCAGGAATACTCTTGACGAAGCCTTTGAAAAGGTAAAGTACCTTGATATAATCCTTGCAAAAGCAAAACTTGCAAGTGAATTAAATCTTTCAAAACCTGCATTCAACGAAGACAATAGCATCAAAATCGTTGGAATGTTTAATCCATACCTTAAATCAGAACTTGAAATGAAAGGGAAGTCTTATCAGCCAATTGATGTCTTTTTAACAACTGGTGTTACTCTAATTGTCGGTGCCAATATGTCAGGTAAGAGTGTGGTACTCAGAACGGTGGCGTTAATTAACTACATGGCTTACCTCGGATTTCATGTGCCTGCGCAAAGTGCTTCTATAGCAAAAATAGATGCTATTGCACTAATTACCGAGGATACACAAAGACCACTAAGCGGTTTATCGTCATTTGCTTCAGAGATAAAACTTATAGACGAAACTTATCAACTCGCGTTAAAAAGTAACGTCCTCGCACTAATAGATGAACCCGCTCGAACAACAAACCCTTATGAAGGTGCGGCGATAGTAAATGCACTTGTTAAATGCTTTAACAAAACAAAGAATATAACTGTAATAGTAACACACTTTGATGATATAGAATGCAAAAACAGATATCGCGTAAAAGGATTAAAGGAAGATATCTCAACTGATAATTCGCATAATACAAACTATTATTCAGACATTCAAAATCTTATAGATTATCAGCTCGTACCAGATGATTCAAGGACAGTTCCAAAAGAAGCACTGAGGGTTATGGAATTACTAAACATAGACGGAGAAATTATATCGGAGGCTAAGAAAAGAGTAGAAAAAAGACCTTAGATTTATAAATAAGATTTGAGGGAGGGATACTTTGATGGAAAGTAAATTGGGAATCGATCCAAAGAAAGTAGAGAAAGCCCGTCAACTTGCACATGATATAGCTGTCGATGTTACTAACTTTGTTCAGAAATACTCAACAGTTAGTGTAGAAAGGACCATATGTAGATTCTTCGGAATCGATGGGATAAATGAAGAAGGAGTCCCTCTTCCAAATGTTGTTGTTGACCATCTTAAAGAAAATGGAGCACTTGAAAATGGTGTAACTTTGTATCTTTGTAATGCAATGCTTGGAACAGGAATGACACCGCAGGAAATTGCAGAGGCAGTAGCATCGCAAAAAATCGACTTGACGAAATTACCGATGCATAATGTTGAAGATATAAAGGGCATTGCAGACGAACTTGCCGACAAGGCAATCAACTTAATAACTCAACGCAAGGAAGAAAGAAAGAAGATGATTGAAGAACTCGGCGATCCTGCCCAACCTTACGTATACGTAATCGTCGCAACCGGAAATATTTACGAAGATGTTGTTCAAGCACAAGCAGCCGCAAGACAGGGAGCAGACATCATTGCAGTTATCAGGTCAACAGCTCAGAGCCTTCTCGATTACGTACCTTACGGTGCAACGACTGAGGGATTTGGAGGAACATTTGCAACGCAAGAGAATTTTAGAATAATGCGAAAGGCACTTGATGAAGTTGCTAAAGAAGTAAAAAGATACATTAGGCAGACAAATTACAGTTCTGGACTTTGTATGCCTGAAATAGCAGCACTTGGTGCAATGGAGAGGCTCGACGTAATGCTTAACGATGCACTCTATGGAATCCTTTTCAGAGATATAAACATGATCCGAACAATGGTAGATCAATACTTTTCCAGAGTAATACTGGGGTACGCGGGGATAATAATCAATACGGGTGAAGACAATTACCTAACGACGGCCGATGCATATGAACAAGGGTACACAGTGATATCTTCACAACTGATAAACGAACAACTCGCCCTTCTTGCCGGTATTCCAGAAGAACAAATGGGGCTCGGTCATGCGTTTGAAATGGACCCGTGGCTTGAGAACGGGTTCTTGTACGAATTGGCTCAAGCACAACTTTCAAGAGAACTCTTCCCAAAAGCACCATTAAAATATATGCCACCAACGAGGTTCATGACTGGTAATATCTTCCGAGGATTAGTGCAAGATGCCATGTTCAACGTTGTTGGAATATGGACAAAGCAAGGTATTCAACTGCTCGGTATGATGACAGAAGCTATTCATACACCATTCCTATCTGACAGATATGTTGCGATCGAAACTGCAAAGTACATATTTAACAATATGAAAAATCTTGGTGATGAGGTGATATTCAAACCTGATGGAATAATTCAGAGAAGGGCTCGCGAGGTCCTTGACCAAGCAATAGAACTCTTGGAAAAGATGAGGGAAGACGGATTGTTCAAATCTCTCGAAAAAGGTGTATTCGCAAACACAAAAAGACCAATTAAGGGTGGAAAAGGACTTGATGGTGTCTTTGAAAAAGGTCACCAGTATTACAATCCATTTATCGAAAAGATGTTAAGTAAGAGTAAATAGGTCGATGAGCAATATCGAAGGAGGCATATAAGATGAGCGGAGGACTGTATTCGCTTGAAAAGAAGGATTTTGATAAAACGCTTAATCTAAAAGCGGTAAAGCCATACGGCGACACGATGAACGATGGGAAGGTTCAAGTAAGCTTTACATTACCGGTCCCAGATGGGGACGAGGCTGTTGAGGCTGCGAAACAGTTGATGAAAAAGATGGGACTGGATAACCCGATGATTGTCTACCACTACCAACTTACCGAAGGATTTACATTTTTTATAGGTTATGGAGAATGCGTACATACTATTGATTACACTGCTATTAGGGTTCCAAAGGTTGAAGTCAACAGAATGAGTATGGAAGAAATAGACGAATTCATCGAAAAGAACATTGGCAGAAAACTTGTCGTCGTCGGTGCAACTACAGGAACAGATGCCCATACAGTTGGGCTCGATGCTATTTTAAATATGAAGGGCTTTGCTGGTCATTACGGGCTCGAAAGGTACAAAATGTTCGAAGTCTACAATATGGGCAGTCAAGTCCCAAACGAAGAATTTGTAGCAAAAGCAATAGAAGTGAATGCTGATGCCCTGCTTGTTTCACAGACAGTCACTCAGAAGAACGTACACATAAAGAATCTGACACATTTGATCGAACTCTTAGAAGCAGAAGGTATACGGAAAGATTTGATAGTTGTTGTTGGAGGTCCAAGAATAACTCACGAACTTGCCAAAGAATTAGGGTACGATGCAGGTTTTGGACCAGGCACATTCGCTGAAGATGTTGGAGCATTTATCGCACAAGAGTGGGTTAGAAGATTTGGAGATAAAAAATAAAAAAATACAAAAAAACAGCCCCATCCCGCAAAGGGATGGGGCGTTGCTTTTAATCCATTACCACCATTTTTGTAACGAGAATGTTAAAGTAAGATCTGCACCAGTGTTGCCTGCTATTTCTTTCAAGCCATTGGCTCTAACTCTATCTGCATCTACATCCTTACCAGAGTACGTAATTGTTACGTTATAAACACCACCTGTACCTGCAGTAACTGCTATTGAAAAGTTTGTTGGTGCATTGCTAAGATATCCAGCGGTTTTCAGATTGTCAATGGTAACCTTTGTTGGGTCTGCTGGTTTTTCTGTGTTGAAGTAGTTTTCGAAAGCTGTCTTAATATTTGCAAAATTCTGTGCAACCTGGCTTGCTTTTGCGTTTTTAACAGCGTTAAGCGCGAGTGGTGTTGCAACTGCCATAAGTGCCGCAATAACCGCAAGAACAATCAAAAGTTCAACCAACGTAAAACCTTTTCTCATAATAACTACCTCCTTTTTTTAAGATTGTACAAATATATTATCGCACATTATTCTAAAAAATGTACCAAAAGAAAACGAACCGCACAGTACTTAGGATAAACTGCTTGGAATTGAATATGAAATGCAAAAATAACATTACCAAGATTTTTGAACGGTAAACGTGTAAACAAAAGCTCCGGTGTTATCTTCCATAATCCCTTGCAAACCAGCCTTTTCCAGTCTTTCAAGCTCAATATCTTTTCCCGAGTATACTATACTAACGCTGTAAATTCCAGATCTAAAGTGCACGTTTTTATTTATCAATGGCTTTTATGACGAGATAAAAAGTAAAAAAACACCGCGAAAAGATTTTTTCGCGGTGTTTTCTGGATAAAATTCTTAAATATTACTCGCCAATCTGCATTCTGACAAATCTTGAAACCTGGATATTTTCTCCAATCTTTGCAATTGCCTGCTGAATCATGTCCTTGATTAATATTGATTGGTCAAGTGCGTACTTTTGCTCAAGTAAACAGTTTTCTTGGTAGAAGCTTTCAAGTTTTCCTTCAATTATCTTTTCGATAACCTGAGCAGGCTTACCTGAATCTTTAAGCTGTTCTCTGTAGATTTCTTTTTCTTTTTCAATTATCTGCTCTGGAACTTCTTCTCTCTTAACCCATCTTGGAGCCATTGCTGCAATGTGCATTGCTATTTTGTTTCCAAGTTCTTTGAAATCATCTGTTCTTGCAACAAAGTCAGTTTCACAATTGAGTTCAACAAGAACACCAAGTTTGCCGTTGTGGTGAACGTAGGAAATAATAAGCCCTTCGTTCGTTTCTCTTCCTGCCTTTTTAGCAGCCTTAGCAAGACCCTTCTTTCTAAGAATCTCTATAGCCTTTTCAACGTCACCGTTCGCTTCAGCAAGTGCGTTTTTACAATCCATCATGCCTGCGCCAGTTCTTTCTCTCAATTCCTTAACCATTTGTGCGCTAATTTCCATACCGGCCAACCTCCTCTATGTAATGTATTTTGTGGTATTTATCATATTATTAATCATATTCTTACTTCACGCCATTCAGCATCGAGTACCAGGATATAATTGTACCCCAATTCTTTAAGTATTTCAATACCTCTCTCTATTCCTCTGCCTATTTGGTCGAGAGAATGAGCATCAGAACCAATCGTAAGATTTCTACCACCAAGTGATTTATATAGTTTCAGAATCTCCACTGATGGATTAGGTTCGCCGTATTTCTCAATCGAAGCAGTATTAACTTCGAGAGATTTACCTTCACGGATTAACTTCTTCAATATCTCCGTTATTATATCAAAGGTCTCAGCTGAGAATGGTTCGTTAGTCTTGTGATAACGCCTCGGAAAATCTAAATGTGCCAATGCATGATAACCGTCAAATCGATTCATTATGTCAAGTAATCTCAAAAGATAATTTCTGTAACTTTGCTGAGTTATTGGTTCTTCGATGAAATGATGCGATAGAAGCACAAAATCAAATTTGCTCGTATCAACATTCAAATCTCTAATTCCATCCCAACCAAGTTCAATTCCTACCGGAAGTGAATACTTTTCCATTTCTCTTCTATAAATGTCTACAGTTATTTCGTTGGCATGTTGATCCGAACTGATTTCGTAATGGTCTGTAATGATTATATAATTAATCTTTTTCTGGCGTGCAACTTCGATAATATCCTCTATCTCTGATGTTGAATCTGGTGAATAACTACTGTGCATGTGATAATCAGCGATCAAAACGTTACTCTTCACCTGCTAACCTCCTCTATGGCTTTAATGAGTGCTGTAAAGAGAGGGTGTGGGTTTCCAACCTTCGATTTATATTCAGGATGGTATTGAATACCGATGAAAAATGGATGATTGTCAAGTTCTACTGCTTCGAGAAATTCGCTCTTACCTGATATCGTGAGTTTGTAGCCTTCCTCACCTGGCATCTTGTACATTTGGGCAAAATTCTCAGTGTCTGCTTCATATCTGTGCCTGTGTCGTTCGTAGACTTCATCTTGACCGTATAATTCGAACAGTTTGGTCCCTCTCAAAACGTTCATTTTTTGTGAACCGAGTCTCATTGTACCTCCAAGGTTCATAATCTTCTTTTGCTCTTCCATCATGTTTACAACTGGATATGGTGTATCTTCGTCGAATTCAGTTGAATTGGCGTTTTTCATATTAAAAACGTTCCGTGCAAATTCTATAACCATCAATTGCATTCCAAGACAGATACCAAGTATTGGTTTATTGTTTTCCCTTGCATATTTTATAGCCTTTATCTTACCTTCGATACCTCTTCTCCCGAATCCCCCGGGAATAATTAGCCCATCGAATGTTGATAGTTTTTGCGCAACTCCATTGTCATCGAGTTCTTCAAGTTCTTGAGCATCTACAACAACAGGCTTTTGAACTCCAGCAAGGAATATGGACTCGATTATACTTTTGTACGCATCATCTGTTCCAAGGTACTTCCCAATTAAAGCTATTCTATAAGGTTTAAATGATTTCGGATAAACCCAACTCAGAGGTCTGTTTTCAATAGGAATGTTTAGCCTATTCGCTACAAGTTTATGCACACCTGATTCATAAAGTGTTTCTGGAATCTGGTACACGTTACCAATATCTGGGAGGTTTATTACCATATCACGTGGTACACCACTGAAAAGTGCTATTTTGTACAAGCTTTGAGAATCTATTGGCAATTCACTTCTAACTACAATTACATCAGGCTGGATACCTATCTTTCTTAGTAACTGGACAGACTGTTGTGTAGGTTTTGTCTTGAATTCATTCGTTACTCTCAGATAAGGTACGTAAGTTACGTGTACAAATAGAAAGTCGTTTCTGTTTTTCTCAAATGCAAGCTCTCTTACAGCTTCCAAGAAGACCTCACCCTCAATATCGCCAACTGTTCCACCTATTTCTATAGAGAGTACCTTTCCAGGCATCGATGTTATTCGTTCTTTAATCTCAGAAGTAACGTGTGGAACAACTTGGACAGTTGAGCCAAGATACTTACCTTCACGCTCTCTTTGGATGATTGTGGAATAAATCTGTCCAGCCGTAATGTTATTTCGTCTGCTCATTCCAATACCAAGGAAACGTTCGTAATGACCTAAGTCGAGGTCAGCTTCATATCCGTCGTCCGTAACAAAAACCTCTCCATGCTGATTTGGATTCATAGTACCAGCATCCACATTCAAGTAAGGATCGATTTTAAGCACATTTATATCAACGCCAACCTCTCTCAGAACTCTTGCAAGGGAAGCAGAGAAGATACCTTTACCTATTCCACTCAACACTCCTCCGGTTACTACAATATACTTTTCAGGCATATTACTGCACCCCCGATGTCTATGCTTTTGCAGATCTAAAAAACTACAGAACAAGTTTATACTTACTTTAAGTATTCTTCAAGGAAGAACTCTTTAACTTTAGTTAACTTTTACGTTGAATATACCAACAACACCATGGAATAGTATAATATTTTGAGGTATATGCTTTGAAAATGAAAAGGTGGTGGGGAAAATGCTAACGGAGGACTATATAGAGAATGTACCTCACAAACCTGGAGTATATTTTTTCAAATACGCCGGGAATTATATTTATATAGGGAAAGCAAAGGATTTAAAAAAGAGATTGTTGTCACACTTTAAAGCTACATCTGGAAAGAGTAAGCTTATAGTTGAGGAAGCCGACGATTTGGAAATTATTATAGTATCAAACGAGAAAGAAGCTCTTATTTTGGAAGCTCATATGATATTTGAACACAAGCCAAAGTACAACGCTATGTTGAAGGATACGCAAGTGTATCCATACATATTTATCAGCAATGATGAAATTCCTTATCTGGAGATTGTCAGAACGAGAAAAGGTTCCGGAACATTTTATGGACCTTTTACAAATGTGACATTTACACGTCAACTCTTCGAAGTTTTGAGAAAGGTCTATAAATTCAGAACTTGTAAGCGAGAATTGGGCAAAATAAAGAAACCTTGCATGGATTATCACCTTGGACTCTGCTCTGGAATCTGTGTTGGTCAAGAAGATACGAAAGATTATATAGAGAGAATAGATAATTTAAGAAATGTCTTGAATGGACAATTTTACAATGTTATCGCATACGTAAAGTCAAAAATGGAGCAACATGCAAAATTACTTGACTTTGAAAATGCAGCAAAGTACAGAGATATTTTGCTCAATTTCAATAAAGTTATGGAAACCCAGGGCGTTGTTTTGCCAGAACAGGTTAATCTTGATGTGATTGTAGGAAGAGAAAATACATACCTTGTATTCAAAATCAGATCCGGATATCTCATTTCAAAACTTCTCTTTGAACTTGATGGGACGCTTGAAGACTTCGTGGAACAGTTCTACCTTTCAAGAGGCTCAGAAATACCAGAATCTATTATAGTCGAGCAAAAGAGTAAAGAGTTATCTAAGATTTCAAAAATCCTTGGGACGAATTTTATAGTACCGAATGACGGTATGAATAAACAACTTCTTGATAAGGCAATAGATAATCTAAATTATGAAATTGGTTTAATTCTATCCAATAAGTCAGTTCTAAGGCAGATGAAAGAACTTCTTGGACTGCGAAAAGTTCCTCATCGTATAGAGGGAGTTGATATATCCCATCTTTCAGGTAAGAATACAGTAGCATCGCTTATTGTATTTGAAAATGGTGAAGTGAAAAGAGAAGAATACAGAAGGTATAAACTTGGAGATATACTCGATGATTACGAAAGCATAAGGTTGTTAATAAAAAGACGATACACCAAACATGAGCTTCCAGACTTGATGTTTGTTGACGGTGGTATAGGTCAAGTAAATGCAGCGTATGAAGCGTTCAGCTTGATAGGAAAAGATTGTGATGTCATAGGACTTGCAAAAGAACATGAGATAATTGTTACCAAAAATGGTACGGTACAGTTGAGTTATGATCACCCTGTCCTAAGGCTTTTAGTAAAGCTCAGAGATGAAACCCATCGTGTTGCAAATACCTTCTCGAGGCAACTTTCAACAAAACGCTCACTAAGAAGTATACTTGACGATATCAAATGGATAGGACCAAAAAGGAAGAAAATTCTTCTGGAACGTTACAGTTCGGTTGACGAATTGTTGAAGGCGTCAAGAGGGGAAATTGAGCAATTAATTGGAAAAAAAGCTGCTGAAAGTTTATTAAGCGAACTTTATTATCTGTGAGACGTTTAAAATCATGTTAAATAAGTTGATAAATACATCAATAGTGTTATAATTTATGCAGTGAAAAAGTTCCGAAGTAAAAATGCGTTCAAAATACACTTGGGAGGTGGATGTAGTTGACCACGTTTATTATCAGAAGGTTACTCTTGTTACCACTTATCGTGCTGGGAGTCTCTCTCATTATCTTCAGTCTCTTCCAAATACTTGGTCCAGACAAACTCCTGGCAGCGTATGTGAACCCAAACGTTTTTGACAAGCTTTCAGTTAAGGAACTCGATGCTCTTAAGGAAAAGTATGGTCTTAACAAGCCTTTCGTTGAGAGATATGGTATATGGCTCTGGAATGCACTGAAAGGAGACCTCGGCTGGTCTCAGGTTGGTAAGGAACCAGTAACGAAGGCGATCTGGAGCAGGTTCCCTTACACACTTGAACTTGCATTATATGCAATGTTTCCAGTTGTAGGTGTTGGTATCTGGCTTGGTGTGGCTGCAGCGGTCAATAGAGATAAATTTTTAGACCACTTTATAAGAATTATCGCTATTATCGGTTGGTCATTTCCAGATTTTGTCTTCGGATTACTCGTATTAATGGTCTTTTATTCTGTCCTTGGTTGGTTCCCGCCGGGAACACTCTCACAATGGGCAGAAGAAATTGTCAAATCACCTAATTATCTTAAGGTTACACATTTGCTTACAGTAGATGCATTAATTAATGGAAGGCTCGATATCTTCTGGGATGCACTCAGACATATAATTGGTCCTGTTCTAACACTTTCATTCCTCTGGTGGGCATACTTGCTGAGAATCACCAGATCAAGCATGCTCGAAGTACTCTCCAAGGAATATGTTAGAACTGCAAGAGCAAAAGGTGTACCAGAGAAAGAAGTTATCCATAAACATGCTAAGAGAAACGCAATGATTCCTGTCGTAACGGTTGCCGGTGCAATGGTTATTGGTTTGCTTTCTGGTACCGTTATAATTGAGGTCATATTCAACAGAACGGGTATTGGAAGGCTTGCTGCAGAAGCTGCGGTTCAACTTGACTATGCAACTGTGTTGGGAGATACGCTCTTTTATTCAGTAATTCTTGTTCTCGGTAACCTCATTATTGATATACTTTACGCAGTATTCGACCCAAGAGTCAGACTTGGTTGAGGAGGTGCCATGTGATGAGCGAAAACAATACAACGAAGATGAATACGGAATTTAAGCGTGTTCTTAGGAAGATTCTACGAAATCCCTCAGCTGTTCTTGGGTTTGTACTTCTTGCGTTTTTCATAGTGGTTGCGATAATAGCACCAGTAATTGCAAAACCATTGAACCCTATGATGCTTGACGAGAACGGTAACCCCACAAAACTTGATAATCCTTACATCATGCCAATTATCAGCTGGAGTTCCGAACCAGTACCGCCATCAGCTGAACATCCTTTTGGAATGATTCAAGGTAGAGACATCTTCTATGGTGTTGTATGGGGCACAAGAACAGCATTCTACATTGGATTGACGGTTACAATACTATCAACAATATTCGGTATAATTATCGGCGCAATTGCAGGTTATTACGGTGGTTGGATTGACGAAGTCTTAATGAGGATTACAGACGTTTTTATGTCTGTTCCATTCCTCCTCTCTGCAATGGTGTTAACAACGATTCTTGGAAACGGTCTTGATAAAGTTATGATAGCAATGACTGTATTTGGTTGGATGGGTGCAGCAAGACTTATTAGAGCAAACATTCTTCAAGTAAAAGAAGAACAATTTGTTCTTGCAGCAAAGTCACTTGGAGTGAAAGACTTTTTCATAATTTGGAGGCACATTCTTCCAAACACTATATTCCCCGTTCTTATTCAAGCATCGATGCGTATGGGTTCGCTCGTTATTACAGCAGCTGGTCTGTCGTTCCTTGGACTCGGTGCTCCTCTTGGATATGCTGACTGGGGATCTATGCTAAACTTTACGAGAAACTGGATACTTGGAACCAGTGGCTCAGCCTTTACTTACTGGTATGCTGTTTTCTATCCAGGTATGGCGATGGTGCTCTTTGTTCTTGCATGGAACCTTGTTGGTGACGCTCTTAGAGATGTATTTGACCCAAGGTTGAAGTAATCGGAAGCAATCGCTGGAGGTGATGAAGTTGGAAAAGCAACCACTATTAACAGTAAGAAATCTGAGGACATATTTCTATACAGAAGATGGTGTGGTCAAGGCAGTCGATGGTGTTGATTTTGAAGTATATGAAGGAGAAACGCTTGGTATAGTGGGGGAGTCTGGAAGTGGCAAGAGTGTAACATCACTTACTATTTTACGACTTCTTGATCCAAAAGGTAAAATAGAAGAAGGTAGCGAAATTATATTCGACGGAAAGAATTTGCTTGAATTGAGCGATGATGAAATGAGAAAGATCCGTGGTAACGAGATAGCAATGATATTCCAAGAACCAATGGTTGCGTTGAACCCTGTCTTCACCATTGGTGAACAAATAATGGAAGCAATATTACTACATCAAGATGTTGATAAGAAAACAGCACGAGAGATGGCAATCGACATGCTCAGAAAAGTTGGTATACCGGAACCTCAAAAAAGAGTTGATGAATATCCCCATGAATTATCAGGTGGTATGAGACAGAGGGCAATGATTGCCATGGCTCTTTCGTGTAGACCCAAGCTACTTATTGCCGATGAACCGACCACTGCCCTTGATGTTACAATCCAGGCTCAAATATTGGAATTAATGAAAGAACTTCAGAAAGAATACGGAATGGCTATAATCCTTATAACCCATGACGTTGGGGTAATTGCAGAAAACGCTGATCGTGTCGTTGTAATGTACGGTGGAAAGGTTATGGAAACTTCTGATGTAAAAACTATTTTCAAAAAGCCAAAACATCCATACACATGGGGATTGTTGACATCTATACCAAGACTTGACGTCGAGCAAGAAAGACTTTACAGTATCCCTGGTATGGTACCAGATCCACTCCACTTCCCCCAAGGCTGTAGGTTCAATACCAGGTGCGATTTCAAGGAAAGCAAATGTTCGGTGGAGATGCCGCCACTTATAGAGGTGGAACCTGGTCACCTTTCAAGATGTTTCTTCTACAATAAGTTGGATGAAGCGCAAAAGATACTTAAGGCTGGTGAAGGCGCATGACAGAAAACAAGGCAACACTCAATAAAAACGGAAATTCTACATCAGAAAAAAAGGTTCTGCTGAAAATAGATAATCTTGTAAAGCATTTCCCCATTAAAGCGGGTGTATTCAAAAGAATAGTAGCTTGGGTTAAGGCTGTCGATGGTGTCAGCTTCGAGGTAAACAATGGAGAAACAGTTGGTCTCGTTGGAGAATCAGGTTGTGGAAAAACAACGGTCGGTATGACATTACTTAGACTTTACGAACCTACATCGGGTAGAATTATAGTTGACGGTGAGGATACAACTCACTACTTCTTGCCATCTTGGAAGGCAAAAAATTATGTAAGAAAGACTTATCTGGAGCGATTCAAAAAGTCTGGATTTGTACCAAACGATGAACTTGACAAGAAATACTTCGAAATATTTACAAAAAATGGTGAGAGTGGACTTATTGACTATCTTGTTGGAAACTTAGAAGAGAAAAGGCTTGCGTTTAGAAGAGATATACAGATTGTTTTCCAGGATCCATACAGCTCACTCGACCCAAGAATGAGGGTAAAGAATATTCTTGCAGAAGGGCCACTTGCTCACAAGATGATAACAAGAGATCAAACGATAGACAGAATTGGAAAAGCGCTCGAAGAGGTTGGTATTCATCCAACACACATGTACAGGTTCCCACATGAGTTTTCAGGTGGTCAGAGGCAAAGAATAGGTATAGCGAGAGCGCTTTTGATGAATCCAAAACTTATAATTGCCGACGAAGCAGTCGCAGCACTCGATGTTTCAATAAGGTCACAAGTTATAAACCTCATGATGGATCTTCAAAAAGAACATGACTTAACATATCTATTCATTTCACACGACTTATCGCTTATAAAATATATTTCAAGCAGAGTAGTAGTTATGTACCTTGGTAAAGTTGTTGAAACAGCACTTAAGAAAGATTTGTTCGATGAACCTTTGCATCCATATACAAAAGCTCTTATGAGTGCTATACCTGTACCAAATCCAGAATTTAAAAAGCAAAGAATAATACTGCAAGGAGATGTTCCAAGTCCGGTAAATCCACCAAGTGGTTGTCCTTTCCATCCAAGGTGTCCTGTTGCTAAACCAATATGTTCTACGGAAAAACCAGCTTTAAGAGAAATTAAATCAGAGCATTTTGTTGCTTGCCATTTCCCAGGAAGCTTATAATAAAAACATCAACATAACAGATAACCGACCGTCTTTATTAACGGTCGGTTTTTTATAGATTGTATTCTCGCAACTTGTAACCTATGCGTGTAAATCTTTCAAATCATAATAAAAAATCGAAAATATAATTCCCGTAAAATACAATACAATAACCCAAGTAAAAGCAGTATAATTAAAAGCACTCGTTTTTATAATATCTGCCGGGTCAAATATACCGAATGGAGTTAATTTCTTAAGATATGAATATTTTTCATACACTCTTGCTATTAATCCAAGAATATAGAAAAGACCAAGTAAGAAGAGTGTTACTGTATCAGCTGTATTCCTTTTTCTGAAAATAGTTGATGTGATTATTCCAATTAAAGCCATAAATACATGTACAGCAACAAAAGAAAGAACGATATACCAAAATTGCACGATATCAAACGGTTTGATTTTGTATTTGTCAAACAGATACAAAAGTGAAAGTGCAATTACTCCATCATAAATAACAAGGTTAATACTCACAAGGAGAATCTTCTCAAGGACATATTTTCTCCTCGAAATTGGTTTACTTAACACAAAATCTACAGTTCTTTCGTTTTCTTCTTTCACAATAATTGAAGAAGATAAACGCATAACATAGAACGTTGCAAACAAGAATATCCAAATCTGTCCTTGCATGGCAAAGAAGTGGAGGATGTTGCTGAAATCAATTTCCTCAATACCAAATATCTTTAAAAACCCCTTAGGAAGTAGCTGAAATTTTGTACTAAATAATCCCCCAGCAAAACTTTGAAAGAGCGAAGAATACATGAACTGAATACCAACGATAAAAACAAGCCATATTATTAAGGACCTAAGGTTCCTTCTGAACTCCCATCTAAGGACCTTCATCTATATCACTCCATCAAAAAGTATCATCAACTACTTTAATAGTTGGTTGATATAACTCTTCAAATATATCTTCAATTGATAAATCTTCTATCGTTATATCCACGAAATTTATATCTTGAATGAATTTTTTGAATCTTTCCGTATTCCATTTCATATAAAGAATCAATCCACCGTCTATTTGGTGTAAATCTGTGATTTCTGGAAAGTCGTTTAAAAGCCATTTTATCACTTCAACCGCATTATCGGCAACTTTGAGGACTATCTTTTTCATGTTAGGTTCAAACCTCTTTGGTTCCACAATATGTCCTTCTTTGATAAATATAACTCTATCACAAAGTCTTTGTACCTCGCTAAGATTATGGGAAGAAAGTAAAATGCCAACACCTTTGTCCCTTAACTCTTCCAAAGTAGTGTACAATAATCTTTGTACAAACGGATCAAGTCCGTTGGTCGGTTCATCCATTATTATCAACTTTGGTTTGTGAGCTAATGATTGTATAATAGCTACCTTCTTCTTATTACCACTTGAGAGCTCTTGAAATTTTTTCCTTAACGGAAGGTCAAACTTTCGGCATAATTCTTCGCAGTATTCATCATCAAAATTGCTATAGAAACTTTTGTAGAATCTCAAAATTGTTTCCACTCTTTCGTCATCGTAGTAGTTAACTTCTCCAGGTACATATCCAATGTTTTTGACAATATCTTTAAAATTCCTTTTGGTTACTCGCTGCCCAAATATCTCAATAAGTCCATCATTTGGATTTAAGAATCCCATTATTGTACGAATAGTCGTTGTTTTACCTGCACCGTTTGGTCCAACAAAACCTACGATCTCACCTTCGGATACTGAAAAACTGATATTCTCGATTGCCAATTTCTTGCCGTAATACTTAGTCAATCCAACAGTTTTCAATAGCAACACAACCACCTTCTACGTAAAAGTATGGTATAAATATTTTAGTCAAAAAATAGGCAGGGCAGGACGACTTACTATCACTTGGCTTTCAAGCCATTACAGGAGTCTGTCGCCTGCCTTTAACCATGATAAGTTG